>Ga0213829_1000301_pt1 | contig 52131 bp, 46 predicted proteins | sample MC6MC0896MG_FD_180665 | JGI IMG/M metagenome (GOLD analysis project Ga0213829, IMG submission 180665) | Enriched soil aggregate microbial communities from Iowa State University, Ames, United States - MC6-MC0896-MG | ecosystem: Environmental > Terrestrial > Soil > Unclassified | place: USA: Iowa... | reverse complement strand
ACTGTTTTTAACCGCATTTTAGAATTAATGCCAGAATCGCCACCTTATTACCCAAAAGATGCATTGACCGATAAACCCGAACGTTTCTTTGTTAATGAAATTATCCGTGAAAAAATTCTTTTAAACTATCAAAAGGAAATTCCTTATTCGGTAGAGATCGAAACTGAAGAGTTTAAAGAAGAAGAAAAGATCATTCACATTAAAGCCGTAATTATGGTAGAGCGTGACAGCCAAAAAGGCATCATCATTGGTCATAAAGGCTCAGCTTTAAAGAAAGTAGGAATGGAAGCCCGTGCCGAATTAGAAAAGTTTTTCGACAAGCAGGTACACATTGAACTGTTTGTTAAAGTTAACAAAGACTGGCGAAACAATCAGTTCCAATTACGCCGTTTCGGGTATCAACAAAAATAAAATCAACACTTTTTAAAAGTGCACGTTATATGAACAACATTGTAGCAATTGTAGGTAGACCTAATGTAGGAAAGTCTACGTTTTTTAACCGTCTTATTCAAAGACGCGAAGCCATAGTAGATTCGGTAAGTGGTGTTACCCGTGATCGTAATTATGGAAAATCAGAATGGAACGGAAAAGAATTCTCTGTAATAGACACAGGTGGATATATTAAAGGATCAGACGATATTTTTGAAGCCGAAATACGCAAACAGGTTGAATTGGCGATTGATGAAGCCGATGCGATTGTGTTTTTGGTTGATGTAGAAGAAGGAATTACCCCAATGGATAATGAAGTGGCAAAACTGCTACGCAAAGTTACCAAACCGGTTTTATTGGTTGTAAATAAAGTAGATAACGCCAAACGCGAGCAAGATGCTTTTGAATTTTACAATTTAGGCTTGGGCGAATACGTTACCATGTCTGGAATGAGCGGATCTGGAACGGGTGAGGTTTTAGACAGAATTGTTGAAATTTTACCTGAATTACCAGAAGTAGAAGAAGCTCCGGAAGAATTACCGCGTTTTGCAGTGGTTGGAAGACCAAATGCTGGAAAATCGAGCTTTATTAATGCTTTAATTGGCGAAGATCGTTTTGTGGTTACCGATATTGCAGGAACGACTCGTGATGCGATCGACACAAAATACAACCGTTTTGGTTTTGAATTTAATTTGGTTGATACCGCAGGTATTCGTAGAAAAGCTAAAGTAAAAGAAGATTTAGAATTTTACTCGGTAATGCGCTCGGTACGTGCTATTGAACATGCCGATGTATGTATTTTGGTAATTGATGCAACTCGTGGCTTTGAAGGTCAGGATCAAAGTATTTTCTGGTTGGCAGAGAAAAACCGTAAGGGAATTGTAATCTTGGTTAACAAGTGGGATTTGGTTGAAAAAGAAACCATGACTTCTTTTGACTACGAGAAAAAAATACGCGAAGAAATAGCTCCGTTTACCGATGTGCCTATTCTTTTTGTATCGGCATTAACAAAACAGCGTTTGCTAAAAGCGTTAGAAACTGCCGTTCAGGTTTACGAAAACCGCAAGCAGCGTATTGCAACATCAAAATTTAACGATACCATGTTGCCGATTATTGAACACAATCCGCCACCGGCAATTAAAGGTAAATACATTAAAATTAAATACTGTATGCAGTTGCCAACGCCAGTACCGCAATTTGTGTTTTTTGCCAATTTACCGCAGTACATTAAAGATCCGTACAAACGTTACGTTGAAAATAAATTACGTGAAATTTACGATTTTGAAGGCGTGCCTATCGAAATCTATTTTCGTCAGAAATAATTACAAAAGGAAAGAATTAAAAGTCTTTCCTTTTTTTGTAGTTTTAAATCGATCAAAAACACACTATGCGTTCAATCTATTTAAAATTAGCTTCATTCTTCATTTCGTTATAGCTGATTCTATGCCTAATAATGTATTTTAATCAGGAAAGTTTCATTTTTCATCCACTAAAAATTAATAAAGAAACGAAGTACAACTACCCAAATAGTTTTAAGGAAATAGATCTTAAAACGAACGATGGCACCACAATAAACAATCTGTATTTTGAAACCGAAAACCCAAAAGGCGTTGTCTATTTTCTTCACGGTAATGCAGGAAACTTATCTATATGGGGCAACGTTGCTCCACTTTATCTGGAATCGGGTTATAATGTTTTTATTACAGATTACAGAGGTTTTGGAAAAAGCGAAGGAACTACCACAGATCAAACACAATTATTTTCGGATGCACAGTTAGGGTATGATTTCCTGAAAAAGGATTTTAAAGATGATCAAATCATTATTGTAGGATATTCTATTGGAACTGGAATTGCATCGTATTTAGCATCAACAAACAATCCTAAACTATTGATTTTACAAGCGCCTTATTATAATTTAAAAACCGAAATGAAATCACGATTTCCGTTTCTTCCAACTTTCATTTTAAAATATCCTTTCGAAAATAATTTGCATTTATCAAAAGTTAAGAGCCCGATTTTTATATTTCACGGAGACAACGATTATGTAATTACTCATGAAAATTCATTAAAACTAAAAGCTGTTTTAAAAGAGAATGATTCAGTTATTATTCTTAAAAATCAAGATCATATTGGCATTAACAATAATGCTGAATATAAAAAGTTCATAAAACTGCTGTAATATCATTATTAAACTTTAAAACTGATATTATTTTTTATCTGATATCCAAATTTTATCTATTGAAAACTTCTAGTTAAAAAACCTTATTTTTATTTGTTATAAATAAAAATAAAACTACTTTTGCATCAAATTTTTTAAAAGATGAAAAAATTATTACTAATTATTCCAGCGGTTACTGTAGCCTTTGATGCAAGCGCACAAGAAACCGACTCTATAAAATCTGACAATTTAGATGAATTAATTATTGAAGCTTATATTCAAAAAAGTGTAAATTCATCAAACAAAATGCCCTTAAAAGACATTGAGAATCCACAGGTTTACAATGTTATCAATAAAAATATATTAAAAGAGCAAGTAGTAACCACTTTTAGCGATGCTATGAAAAATGCTACCGGTGTTTCACGTTTATGGGAATCTACAGGTCGTGGAAGTGATGGTGCAGAGTTTTATTCTATGAGAGGCTTTTCTACGCAACCTCGTTTATTGAACGGTATGCCAAGTTTTAGCAATGGAAGTTTAGATCCTGCAAATATTGAAAGTATCGAAGTAATTAAAGGACCATCAGGGACTATGTATGGTGGAAATTTAGTTTCTTACGGTGGTTTAATTAATATTACTACTAAAAAACCTTACGAAACTTTTGGCGGCGAAATGGGTTACACCAATGGATCGTACGGATTAAACCGTGTTACTGCCGATATTAATACGCCACTGAACAAACAAACATCTTTTCGTTTAAATACCGCATACCAATACCGCAATTCATTTCAGGATGCAGGTTTTAGCAAATCGTTATTTTTTGCGCCATCGTTAAAATTTGTAGCGAACGATCGATTGACTTTCTTTATAAACACCGAATTTAAAAGTTCTGAGGCTGCCAATGCACCTATGATCTTTTTAAGCAGATACAGTCCCTTATCGTTTCAATCGATGGACTTATTTGAACAAAATTATAAAAAATCGTACACCAGCAACGATTTAACTATAAAAAACCCAACGTTTAACTTGCAAGCGTATGCGGTGTATCAAATTTCTGAAAATTGGACATCGACCACTATTCTGTCTAAAACAAACGCCAAAACAAGCGGTTACTACCATTATTTATGGGATTCTGCCAACGGAGACGAGTTTACCCGTTATATAACAAAAGGCGAAGCAGAAACAAATGCAACGGGTATTCAACAAAATTTTGTAGGAACTTACAATATTGGTTCGGTTAAAAATAAATTGGTTGCCGGTTTAGATTATTATCAAAGAAACTTTGCATCAGGAGGAACTGGTTGGGCATCTTATGGTACAATTTCTTTAGCAAAACAAAATGATGTTATTGTTGATGCTGAAAATAAAGAACAACAAACAATGTTAACTACACCGCATGTTGATGCCGCTTTATTAGGAACATCGCAAGCATTACAATCTGCCGAAACAAAAATTTATAGTGCATATGCATCAAACGTAATTGAATTTTTACCGAATTTATCTGCAATGATCAGTTTACGTGCCGATCATTTTACAGGACAGCCAACAGCATATTCAACTGAAAAAATAAAAAACAAAACAACATTTTCACCAAAATTTGGTGTGGTTTATCAGCCAATTCAAGATAAGCTATCGGTTTTTGGTAACTATATGAACGGATTTCAGTATATACAACCAGAAGCTATTCCTATTACAGACGAAGCAGGTGAAGTTATAGGTAGAGAAGTACGTTTTTTTGAACCGGAACAAGCAAACCAATGGGAAGTTGGTACAAAAGCAAGTTTAATTAAAGACCGTTTATCGGTTACGGCAAGTTACTATGATATTAAAGTAAAAAACAAAGTAATGGGTAACGGTATAGATGCGACACAAGCCGGCGAAGTAGAAAGTAAAGGTTTTGAAGTAAGTGTATTAGGAAGTCCAATCAACGGCTTAAACATTATTGCAGGATATAGCCACAACGATAACAAAGTAATTAACGATGCAGCAGATTCTGGTTATTTAGGTTTAAGAACAGAAGAAGCTGGTCCTGAAAATTTATTTAACTTTTGGACAAATTACACGGTTCAACAAGGCGCTTTAAAAAATTTCGGATTAGGTTTGGGTGCCAATTCTGCAAGTAAATTGCTTACTCTTAACAGATCAACTATTGGAACATTTGCTTTGCCGGGCTACACAGTTTTTAACGCCGCATTATCTTACAACGCCGAAAAATACAGCGCTGTTTTAAAAGTTGATAATCTTACTAATGAAAAATATTTTATAGGTTGGTCAACCATCAATCCACAATTTGCAAGATCTATTTCGTTAGGTTTAAACTATAAATTCTAATGACAAAAAATAAAGATAAAAAGCAAAAAAGCAAATTCAAAAAATTAATAGGCAAGCTGCACCTTTGGTTCGGCTTGCTTATTGGTTCTATTGTGTTTTTTATTTCGATAACAGGCGCACTGTACGTTTTTAAAGACGAAATCGAAGGCATTCAGCGTAATGAATGCATTTACCACAACGAACCAAATTATCAAAACAAAGAAAAGCTTACCATTAAAACGTTAGAGCGTTTAGTGGAACAGCAGGTTCCAGAGAAATACCCGATACATTGGGTTAATATTCCTATAGACCATGCACTGTCGTACCAATTTTATTATTACGAACGAAACGAACATGCTTGGAATTATTTCGATGAATACCCCGTTTACAAATTAGCGTATGTAAACCCTTACAGCGGTAAGGTTTTACAAGTGTACGACGAAAAGAACGGCTTTTTCAACATTGTGAAAATGCTGCATTGGAGTTTTCTTTTAAATTCTGATTGGGGAAAATGGGTTACCGGAATTCCGGTTTTAATTTTTGTGTTCATGCTTATCTCTGGCATTATCTTATGGTGGCCAAAAAATAAGGCAGCACGCAAACAACGTTTTTGGTTTAAGTGGAAAAATATTAAAAACTGGAAACGTAAAAACTACGATATGCATAATATTATTGGTTTTTACACATCGTTTTTTGCCTTAATTTTTTCAATTACCGGTTTGTTTTATGCCTTCTTTTTTATTCAGGCAATAATTTACGTTGTTTTTTCGGGCGGAAACACCCAGTATCCTGATTTTTCGCACATTAAAACCACAGCTCCCGAAGAATTAAGAACCGAAACTACGTTAGACAAAATTGCCAAGACAGTAGAAGAATTATATCCTGATGCGTACATGTTTGCTTTAGATTTAGGACACGAACATATAGACGATCACGAACACCCGAATTTTGAGGTTTATGTTAGACATCTTTCGTATTCGTACCACAAAAACAGTAATTTAATTTTCGATGAAAACTCGGGTGAATTACTTCACACAAGAAACCCTGAAGATAAAGATTTAGGCGAAAAAATGATTAATGCCAATTACGATATTCACGTAGGATCGATCTTTGGTTTGCCTACCAAAATCATTGCTTTTATTGTTAGTTTACTGTGTGCAAGCTTACCGGTTACCGGTTTTATGATTTGGTACGGCAGAAACAAAAAGAAAAAAGTTAAAAGTTTAACCAATAATTGAATATAAAATAGGTAAAGCCAATTTAAAAAGCGATTTTTCATTGTTATATGAAGAATCGCTTTCTTATTTTTACTTTATGAAAAAATTACTATCCATACTTCCGTTTTTAATACTTCTGATTTCTTTTGGCGGTTTTGCTCAAAACATTCAATTGAAAGGAAAAGTAGTCGATGAAGCTAAAGCACCCGTTGCCGACATGACCGTTTATCTGTCTAAAGCAAAAGATTCTACGCTTATTCAGTACGCTACTACCGATATTTCAGGCTTGTTCGCTATTGATATTAAAGCTGTTGAAGAACCTTCGTATCTTACTTTTTCGTATATCGGATACAAAGATAAAATCGAAAAATTCGATAAAATAAATCAATCAAAAGATTTAGGCGAGGTAGTAATGGCAACTGATTCGGATCTACTTTCGGAAATTGTAATTGTTACCGATGCTCCTATTCGAGTAAAAAACGACACGTTGGAATTCAATGCTTCGTCGTTTAAAGTTCGTCCCGATGCCAATGTTGAAGCTTTGTTGAAAGAACTTCCTGGTGTTGAAATTGATGCTGATAAAAAAATAACCGTAAACGGTAAAGAAGTTACACAGATTCTGGTTAACGGAAAGCCTTTTTTTAATACCGACGGAACCATTGCACTGCAAAATCTTCCTGCCGATTTAATTAAAAAAGTTCAGGTAACAGACCATAAAACCAAGTCTGAAGAATTTTCGGGAAGAAAAGCAAAAAGCGATAATGCCAGCATAAATCTTACCATAGAGGAAGCCAACAATAAAGGTTTAATGGCTAAGTTAAGTGCGGGAATTGGAAGTATTATAGATGGATCGAACCGATACGAAAGCAGCGGACTGATTAATTATTTTCAGGGAAACCGAAAAATTTCGGTTTTGGCATCGTCTAACAACATAAATTCCGAAGGTTTTTCAATGGATGAGCTTTTTGATAATATGGGCGGCGGTCGCAGTCAGTTTTTAACCTTTGGCGGTCGTTCCGGTGGCCCGGGCGGTTTTGGTAGCGGCACAGGAATAACACGTACCAATATGGCTGGTTTAAACTATTCTGATCAGTTTTTTAAAGGTTTTGAAACCAACGCAAGTTATTATTTTAAAGATACGCAGAACAAAAACAACAACCGTTCACGCGTTATAAATCTGCTGCCTGATGGTGATTTCATTACCGAATCGGAATCGCAGCGTTTAAATAACAATACCAACCACAATGCCGATGTTCGTTTGGAATATAAAATAAATCCGACAACACAATTGTTTGTGAATCCGCAAATAACAGCAAACAACAATGAATTTAGTACCACAAGTGCTTCAAAATCTATGGATGCATACGGAAATCTATTCAACGAAAATACCGAAAAATCTTTCTCTACATCTGAAAGTTTGACGTTTAGAAACTCTATCGAATTCAACAAAAAACTAAACGATAAAGGCAAAAATTTCAGTCTGGAATTCAGCAATAACAATTCAAAAACAACAGGTTTGGGTAACACCAATTCGGCTACTTTGTTTTATCAGGGCGATCAGCCAAACGATATCCGTAATCAGGAAGAAAGATCAAACAGTACCGAAGACACTTATACCGCAACCGCAGAATATTCGCAACCTATCAGCGAAAAAGCGTTTATTGATTTGGGATATACTTTTGATTACAACAACCAAACCGATAACCTGAATACCTTTAATTTTAACGAAGGCAGCAGCAGTTTTATTGATTTTAACGATCGATTATCAAACCAAACACATACAAACGTTATTACAAATACGCCTTATGTTGGTTTAAATTACAACACCGAAAAAGTAGAATGGTTTGTAAATTCGGGAGTGAATATCGCCAATTTTAATGCCTCGGCTTTTTACATGAGTAACGATTATTCGGTTGACAGAAAATTTATTTCGCCTTACATCCGCAGTAATTTCAGATATAAGCTCGATAAAAACAAAAATTTCAACATTGGCTACAATTACAACGTAAACAACCCGAATGCTACACAAATTCTGCCTTACGAGCGTTTAAACGATCCGTTGCAAACATATATCGGAAATCGCGATTTAGATCAGGCAAGATACCACTCGCTACGTTTAGGTTTTAGAAATTACAACTTTCAATTGCGTTCTGGCTGGAGTATTTTTGCCAACGCAAGTTTTTACGATTCGCAAATTGTTTCTTCTACCCTATTCGATGAAAACCGTAAACGAACTACAACTTATGAAAATGTATCGGGTGCGTTTAACACCGGGTTATTTTTTCATTGGAGCAAATCGTATAAATTTGATGCACATACTATTCGATACGGAGCTGGAGCCAACATTAACTACAACAAACAAAAAGGTTTTGCAAATGGCGTTTTGTATGATGCCGATGAATTAAGTTTCTCTCCAAACATTTACGGATCTTGGGATTATGGCGAACTTTTTACCATAGCACCGTCATACAACGTGTCGTTTAACAACACCAAATACAGTAATTATCAATTGTCGGAAACAAGTTTTGTAAAGCATAATCTTATGTTGCAAACAACTACTTACTGGCCAGAAAATTTCACTTGGGGTAACGATTTTGGTTATACGTACAACTCTAACATTGCACCTGGTTTTCAAAGAGATTTCTTTTTGTGGAATACCGCAGTTTCGTACGCATTCTTAAATAAAGCGTTAACGGCGAAAGTAAAAGTGTACGATTTGTTGAATCAAAACATAGGAACTTCAAGAACAATCAGCCCAACAGCGATTATCGATCAGGAAAACACCGTTTTAGAACGATACGTAATGTTTTCGGTTACATGGAAATTCAATAAATTCGGAAACTCTTCAAACACCAGGAACCGTGGTGGCGGACGCATGATGATGCCGGGAAGAATGAGAGATTTATAGAATCATCTTAATTAAAATATGTTAAAAGCGTGTGAAATATTATTCCACGCTTTTTTTTGTATACTTTTTTTTAACACTTTTGCGTTAACTAAAAACTAATTTAACATTTATGAAAAACCTACTGCTTATTTGCACGTTCTTGTGTGCTAATTTTATTTTTGCGCAAAAGATAGAATTAAAAGGAAAAGTTGTTGATACGGATAAAAAACCCATAGAAGCCGCAACAATTTATCTTTCCTCTAAAAAAGATTCCACTTTAATTGATTACACGATTACCGATGTAAAAGGAATGTTTTCAATGCCGATTAAAAAAATCGAAGAGCCAACTTTTATGACGATCTCTTATCTTGGTTTCGAAGATTTTTCGCAACAATTTGAAAACATTAAAGAAAGTATCGATTTTAGTACCATTTCTTTAAAGCCAGGAAGCGATGTTTTAGACGAATTGGTAATTACTACCGATGCAGCACCTATCCGAATTAAAAAAGATACGTTAGAGTTTAACGCTGCATCATTCAAAGTGAGACCAGATGCTACCGTTAAAGAACTTTTAGAACAATTACCTGGTGTTGAAGTTGATGAAGCCGGAAAAATTAAAGTTAACGGTAAAGAAGTAAACAACGTTTTGGTAAACGGAAAACCGTTTTTTGGTGCCGATGGAAAAGTGGCTATTGAAAATTTACCGAAAGATATTATCAATAAAGTTCAGATTACAGATACCAAATCAAAAGAAGAAAAAATAACTGGTTCAAAGGCTACAAGCGATTCTAAAACCATAAATCTTACCATAGACGAAGACAAAAACAAAGGTCTTTTCGGGCGGTTTATAGCCGGTTACGGGACCGACGACCGATATGAATCATCGCTTTTGTTCAACTATTTTAAGGGCGATTTTAAAATAAGCGTTTTAGGAGCGTCTAACAACATCAACTCTACCGGATTTTCTACCAATGAAATCATGGACAATATGTCGGGCGGTAGAAACAGTTATTCTTCTTGGAGCAGCGATGGATCTTTCTCTATAAACGGATTGGATTTTGGTGGTGGTAAAGGAATTTATCAAACCGATATGATCGGGGTAAATTACAGCGACAATTGGGGTAAAAAGAATAAAGTGAGCATGAACTACCTTTATAACGAAGTAGAAAACACCAATAGAAATAAATCGCGAATTGAAAATCTGTTACCTGAAAATAAGTTTGTTACCGAATCTGAATCTGACTTAAAATCAAAATCGGCAAATCATACGTTCAATTACGATATTGAAATGGAAATAGATTCGCTAACTACACTTACAATCGTTCCGAATTTAAAGAGAGGAATCAGCACAAATAGAACCAACAGTTCAAGCCAAACGAAAAATGAATTTGGCGAAGATTTAAATAAATCAAACAGTTCGGATTTTTTAAATGTGGATACGTTCAATTTTCAAAACGAATTTTTAATTGCACGCAGATTTAAAAGAAAAGGCAGAAGCATCAGTTTAGGATTTGAGAATAGAAATTCTAAAAATGAAACCAATCAATTGAAAAATTCGGCAGCTTATTTCTTTCAATCAGCAACACCAGACGATATCCGAAACCAACAAATTCAATCGATCAGCCATACCGATGAATATACTTTAAATGCTACTTACCGCGAACCAATTAACAATTCGCAATCTTTATTGTTCAGATATTCATCTATTTGGACAAACGAATTTCAAGGCAGAGGAACGTTTGATTTTAACAGCGTAAGCAACAATTATACAAACTATAATAATTTACTGTCGTACTCCAATAATTTAAAAGGCACAAAAGTTGCGCCAAGTGTGGGCTATCAATTAAATACCGAGAAACTTTGGATTTATGTAGGTGCAGGAACTACTTTTAATAATTACGATATATCGTCACAATACAACAACAACAATTATTTGAATAATCGTTTTGATATTTTACCGCAACTAAATGTAAGTACTAGTATTCAATTAGGGAAATCGAAAAGTATTTATGCCAACTATTCGTACACAGAAAACAGTCCGTATTTAAATCAGTTGTTAGAATACGAAGATTTATCAAGCCCTTTGTTTAGATCTACAGGTAACAGAGATTTACTAACAACCCAAGAGCACAGCGCTTATTTGAGCTTTAGAGATTACGATTGGCAAACGCGTTCGGGTTACTATTTTTATGGTGGCGGAAGCTACAATACGCGTGCAACTGGTACTACACAATCGTACGACGAAAGCTTTGTATCAACATCAACCTATGTAAATGTTTACGATACTTACAATTATTGGGCTGGATTTAATTACAACAAGAGTTTTAACTTGACTGATAAAAACAAATTATCTATAAACGCAGGCTTTAATGCAAATACCGATTTAAGCAAAGGTATTTTAAACGATGTTGCTTATAATGCAAATACAACAAGCTTTGGTCCAAAATTTAATGTTACGTTAGATTTTGATAAGAAACTGACCATACAACCAAACTATCAGTACAGCTTAAGTAAAACGAACTACAAGAATTTTACAGTAGATCAGGCGAATTACTTTACACACAAAGCAGGTTTAATGATTACATCGTACATGCCTAAAAATGTTGTTTTTGGAAGCGATATTATGTACGAATACAATTCTAACCTTTCAAGTGAATTTAGAAAAGATTTCTTGCTTTGGAATGCCAGTTTGGGATACAATTTCTTAAACGAACGTTTATTGGCAAAGGTTAAAATGTACGATATTTTAAACCAAAACCAAAGTGTACGCAGAACAACTACACCAACGAGTATTTACGATACACAAGATGTTATTTTAAAACAATATGTAATGTTTTCTTTAACCTATAAACTGGAAAAATTTGCCGGTAAAAAGAAAAGTAACAGTTTCATAGTTGAGTAAAAATTCAACCATGAAAAAGCCCCAAAAAGTTAAATACTCTTTGGGGCTTTTTTTATTTAGTTACTTCGTCTATAACTCTTATTGTTTCGTCTAGATCTTCGTAGGTTATAGCATCGGTAATAAACCATGTTTCGTAGCTTGATGGTGCAATGTAAATACCACGTTCCAACAAATCGTGGAAGAATTTTTTAAATTCAGGTGTATCAGCTTTTGATGCATCTTCATAATTCTCAACTTTGTTCTCACAGAAGAAAATCGAAATCATAGAACCTACCCTATTTACCGTAAACGTTTTATTGTTCGCAGTTAAAGCCTTACGAATTCCGTCTTCCAAATAAGCAGTTTTTGCTTCTAATCGATTGAATAATTCAGCATCGTTATTTATTGCCTGCAACATTGCCAAACCTGCTGCCATTGCCAACGGATTCCCTGACAACGTTCCTGCCTGATAAACCGGACCAACAGGAGCCAGATAATCCATAATTTCGGTACGTGCTGCAAAAGCGCCAACAGGTAAGCCGCCGCCAATTACTTTACCAAAACAAACAATATCTGCGGTAACGTTAAACAATTCTTGCGCTCCACCTTTTGCTAAGCGGAAACCAGTCATTACTTCATCAAAAATTAATAATGTTCCGTTTTCATCGCAGACCGATCTTAATTCTTGAAGAAAATTATTCACAGGTGGCACACAGCCCATATTTCCTGCTACCGGTTCAATGATAATAGCTGCAATTTCATTTTTATTCGCTTCAAATAATTCCTTTACAGAATTTAGATCGTTGAAATTTGCCAACAAAGTGTCTTGAGCTGTTCCCTTTGTAACTCCGGGACTTGAAGGCACGCCAAAAGTAGATAATCCGCTACCTGCTGCAATTAAAAAAGAATCTGAATGTCCGTGGTAACAACCGCGGAATTTGATTATTTTTTCTCTTTTTGTATAGCCTCTTGCTAAACGAACGGAACTCATACAGGCTTCGGTTCCCGAGTTTACAAATCGAATTTTATCGATATTCGGAACCATTGAAACAGCCAGTTTTGCAATTTCTGTTTCAATTTCTGTGGGCGTTCCAAAAGATGTTCCCAATTTTGTTTTTTCAATTACGGCATCAATCACTGGTTGGTACGCATGACCCAAAATCATTGGTCCCCATGAATTAATGTAATCAATGTATCGTTTATCGTCTTCATCAAAAAGATAAGCTCCATTTGCTTTTTTAATGAAAATAGGCGTTCCACCGACCGATTTAAACGCACGAACGGGAGAATTAACTCCTCCCGGTATATATTTTAAAGCTTCAACGAATAATTGGCTACTACGTTTGTATAACATTTATTGAATTTTTATAATTTGCCCTACACTTAATGCGCTTGTATTTAAACTGTTGATTTGCTTGATATGATCTACCGACGAATTAAATTTCTGACAGATTGCAAACAAGGTATCGCCTGCCTGAACAGTGTAAGTTTGTGCTTGAGCTCCAAAGTTTGTCGCTACAACTTCTTCTGTTTTCGTTGGAACAAACTGATAATCTGAACCTAAAACTTTTTGATCGTATTCATACAATTTATAACGCTCTATAATGCTGATTAATTTTTGAGGATAACGGGGATCTGTAGCATAACCGGCTTTCTTTAAACCTTTTGCCCAAGCAGAATAATCGCTTTTATCTAATGTGAACAAATTTTTGTAGTAGACTCTGTTCGCTAAAAATTCTGAATGATCATTGTACGATTCCATTGCCGAATGGTATTTTCTAAAGCATTCATCGGGTGCATCGTCTGTATGCGAAACCGTTTCGCCTGTCCATTCTTCCTTACATTTAATCCCGAAATGGTTATTGGCAGTTCTGCACAACGTTCCGTTTCCTGATCCCGATTCTAAAATTCCCTGTGCCAGTTTAATACTTGCCGGAATTCCGTACGTTTTCATGCTTTGCATTGCCGCACCGGAATATAGATCGATATAATCTTCTACGGTATTTTTTGAAACATTTATCTTTGAAGTAGCTATTAATGTTTCGGTTTCTTCTTTTTCAAATAACGGTTTAACAGGTTTTGCAGGTTTTGGTTCTGCTACGGGTGTATTTTCTTTTTTAACTGCAGATGCGGTTGTAACAACTACCTTCTTCTTCTTATTATCACCATTTCCGTATTCTTTGGCAATCTTTTCTTTTACTTTTGTATTATGAGCGGCGTTGCAACTCATTAAAATCAATCCTGTAAATAGTACGGACAATACTTTCTTCATATTTCAGCAATGTTAGATTGAAGCCCTTGTAAACCTCCGGTATGAATTATTAATATTTTTGAATCGGGTTTAAAATAACCTTTTGATATCAAATCGATTACACCAAAAAACGTTTTTGATGTATAAACAGGATCCAAAGATATTAAATATTTTTTAAAAAATTGTTTCATAAACTGTTTCAGTTCATCATTTATCTTTGCGTAACCTCCAAAATGATAATCAGTTACCAAATCCCACTGACTATTTTCTGCATATTTTTGGATATCTTCTTTTAAAAAATCTCCTTTTAAAGCAGAGAAACCAATTGCTTTTTGATGCGGTTTTAAACTGTTGATAATGCCCGAAATTGTTCCACCTGTACCAACGGCACAACAGATAAAATCGAACATTTTATCATCATCAGTCAAAATTTCTTTGCAGCCTTTTACAGCCAATTTGTTCGTTCCTCCTTCGGGAATCAAATAAAAATCACCAAATTTTTCTTTCAGTTGATCTAAAAACGCCAAATTATTTTTATCGCGATACTGTGTTCTGGTAACAAATTCAAACTGCATTTTGTTTTCTGATGCTTTTTTTAATGTCGGATTTTCCAAGTATTTCTCCTGCAATTCTTCGCCACGAATCACGCCAATTGTTTCAAAACCAAATTCTTTACCTGCAGCCGCGACTGAGGCTATATGGTTAGAATATGCTCCGCCAAAAGTCAGCAATTTGGTAAACCCTAAATTTCGAGCTTCAACTAAATTATACTTTAGTTTGCGAAATTTGTTCCCCGATATTTCACTATTCAGCACATCTTCCCTTTTTACATAAACTTCGATCCCGAAATTATTCGGAACATCTATTTTTTGATTGAAGGATTCTTGTTGTGGCTGTATCATAAATAATTGAAAAAAGAAAAGAATTTTCGGTTTGTAAGATAATCTGGATTAGATTCATTTGCATAAGCTTCCCGTTCAAAAGAAATATTGCGATAAGCTTTTTTTCGATTTCTAAACTGAATCAATCGAACAAAAAATTCTAAAACATACCAGATAAAAAACGGAAGAATTAATAATTCTATCTGTTGTCGCAAATGTATTTTTTCGTGATTAACAAAGGTTTTATGAGTACGTAGATAATTTTCGCGCGCAAAAATGAACGGATAAACAGTGATACCCGAAAAGCCTCTCGGCACCCAAAATTTAGAAATTATCAATCGCATACCGCAAATTTACAATATAATAGAAAATTAAGATTAAAAACATCGGGCGAATTACTAAATTTGTAGTTATGAGAAAGGAATTAATTGAAGGAGAAGATTATTATCTTTCGGACAAAGGTTTCAGGATCTTTACGGAAAAATATCTTTTAAATCGCGGGCACTGCTGCATGAGTGGATGCAAACACTGCCCTTACGGATTTAGTAAATTAATTGATCAAATTAAGAAAAAAACAAAACCGAGAACTATGACGTTTCAAGAAGAAATTCTTCAGGGAATTCCGGCACAATTGCCATCAAAAGCTTTATACGACGCTACCATTAATCACGCACCAAAGCGTAAAGAAATATTATCAGCAGAAGAAAAAACACTGGCATTACGTAATGCTTTGCGCTATTTTGAGCCGCAACATCACGAAACGCTTATACCTGAATTTAAGGAAGAGTTAGAAAAATACGGTAGAATTTACATGTACCGCTTTCGTCCGAAATACCGCATGTACGCTCGAGATATTAATGAATATCCGGGAAAATCATTACAGGCAAAAGCCATACAAATGATGATTCAGAACAATCTCGATTATGCAGTGGCACAACATCCGCACGAACTAATTACCTATGGGGGTAACGGAGCCGTGTTCAGCAATTGGGCGCAATATCTGTTAACCATGAAATATTTGGGCGAAATGACCGATGAGCAAACGCTGGTGATGTATTCAGGGCATCCAATGGGATTGTTTCCATCGCACAAAAATGCTCCAAGGGTTGTGGTTACCAACGGAATGATGATTCCGAATTATTCCAAACCGGATGATTGGGAAAAATTCAACGCGTTGGGTGTTACACAATACGGACAAATGACCGCCGGATCGTACATGTACATTGGCCCGCAAGGAATTGTGCACGGTACAACTATCACGGTTTTAAATGGTTTTAGAAAAATTGGCAAAGAACCAAAAGGCAACTTGTTTGTAACTTCTGGTTTAGGCGGAATGAGCGGCGCGCAGCCAAAAGCGGGAACTATTGCCGGCTGTATTACGGTTTGTGCAGAAGTGAATCCTAAAATCACTAAAATTCGTCACAGTCAGGGTTGGATCCACGAAGTGATTGAAGATTTGGATCTTTTGGTAGATCGCGTTAAAAAAGCACAAGCTAATAAAGAAATTGTTTCTATTGGATATTTAGGAAATGTGGTTGATGTTTGGGAGAAATTCGATCAGGAAAATGTTGCGATCGATTTAGGATCCGATCAAACTTCGCTTCATAATCCTTGGGCTGGTGGATATTACCCTGCAGGAATTTCGTTTGAAGAATCGAACCAAATGATGGCAGATCAACCGGAGTTATTTAAAGAAAAGGTTCAGGAAACATTGCGTCGTCATGCAATTGCAATAAACAAACACACTGCAAAAGGTACGTACTTTTTTGATTACGGAAATGCCTTTTTACTAGAAGCTTCACGTGCCGGAGCTGATGTGATGAATCCAAACCCAACATTAGGTCGTGAATTTAAATATCCTTCGTACGTGCAAGATATCATGGGCCCAATGTGTTTTGATTACGGTTTTGGTCCGTTCCGTTGGGTTTGCGCAAGTAACAATCCGGAAGATCTGCAGAAAACTGATACTATTGCGTGTGAAGTTTTAGAGGAAATGATAAAAACATCGCCTGTTGAAATTCAGCAGCAAATGAAAGACAATATTCAGTGGATTCGCGGTGCACAAGAAAATAAATTGGTGGTTGGATCTCAAGCTCGAATTTTATATGCCGATGCCGAAGGAAGAACCAATATTGCAAAGGCGTTTAACGATGCTATTGCCGCAGGAAAAATTGGGCCGGTTGTTTTAGGTCGCGATCATCATGATGTATCCGGAACAGATTCTCCTTATCGCGAAACATCGAATATTTACGATGGATCTCGATTTACAGCAGATATGGCAATTCACAATGTAATTGGCGACAGTTTCCGTGGTGCAACCTGGGTTTCAATCCATAACGGCGGTGGCGTTGGCTGGGGCGAAGTAATTAATGGTGGTTTTGGTATGCTTCTTGATGGTACTTTAGAAGCGGAACAACGCTTAAAATCGATGCTTTTCTGGGACGTAAACAACGGTATTTCGCGCAGAAGCTGGGCAAGAAACGAAGGCGCTGTATTTGCCATTAAACGTGCAATGGAAGCGGAACCTTTATTAAAAGTGACCTTGCCAAATTTAGTTGACGACAATTTATTAAACTAAAATATTATGAAACTATTTAAACTATTACCTCTACTGTTGCTGTTTTTTATGGCTTCGTGCAGTTCGGTGCAAGTTACTACAGATTACGACAGCAGCGTAAATTTCAGTCAGTTTAAAACGTATGCTTTTATGAAAGACGGTGTTGATAAAATCAATATTTCAGATCTGGATAAAAAGCGTATTTTGAAAGCGATTGATGAAGAACTAACTGCAAAAGGTTTTACTAAAAGTGAAAATCCTGATTTGCTGATTAACTTGTTTACCGATGCTAAACAAATTGTGAATGTAAATTCATTTTACGGTGGTTGGGGGTATGGAATGTACCGCCCTTGGGGATGGAATCCTTGGATGATGGGACCTGGTTATCAATCGGTATCAACATCAACCCAAGGAATTCTTTATATCGATGTTTTAAAAGCAGCCAATAAAGAATTAATCTGGCAAGGGAAAGGAAGTGGTTATTTAGCTACCAAACAAAGCAAAAAAGAAGAACGTATTAAAGAATTTGTTACAAAAGTTTTAGAAACGTTTCCTAAATAAAAAGCAAAGCTCAAATTATTAATATTTGAGCTTTTTCTTTATATTCGTAAATATTTAACTAAAATTACATGAAACAACTTTACTCTTTCTTATTAATATTCTTAATCTTCAGTTGCTCTAATCCAGATGAAGATATTAAAATTGACGACCAACCTATTGTTGAAGAACCTGAAAATCCTACACCAATAAATAAGGTTAAACTTCCAAAGAGAATTGAATACGTAAACTTTAATTTTCTTGATGCAATTTTTTACAAATCAGACAATACATATACTTATGACAATTTAAATAGAATTAGCCATATAGTTATAAACTCGTCTGTTAATGACAACAAAACATTTGATTATGAATATTATATTATTTATAAAGACACCACAGCTTTAGCAAAAGGTTTTGAAATTAAGACACATAATCATCAAACTTCACAAATTACATCTGAATTTATTGAATTAGAATATCTTAAATCCAAAAATACAAACAACAACACTTCAAAAGATTCTGTTTATTATAGTTATGTAAATAGTTTAGCCGAAATTAACGACAACACCTTTATTAGATCTGATTATCAGTTCATTACAGGCAGTTTTGTTGAAAATATTTTTTATCCTTACAATTGTGGATATAGCCTTTTTCCAAATATTAGAAGCTCAATTATATTTGTAAATAACAATGGCTATTCTCATGTGGAATACACAGATTTTGGAAATTGGGTTCAAAAAGGAATAAAAATAGGTCTACCACTTACAAATGATTCAAAATCATCAGCATTTTTAGATGCAAAATTTGATTATGTATTTTGGACATTCTTTCTAAAAGATCAAATATTTCAATATGAAACAGGCAAGCCACTTACAAGCTTAACTTCCTATGATTTTATTGATGAAAATTTAAGAACAATTATTTATAAACCCGACGAACAAAAAAACACTTATTTAGACATCAAGTATCCAACTTTTAAAAAATATAATGGAAAATATTGGGAACAAAAAAATGATTTATTAAGTTCTTACGAATACAGCGTAACTTACTAAAAAGCAAGGTTTAAAACCTTGCTTTTTTTTATAAACCATCAATTTCTTCCTGTGTTTTTTCCCAGTCTTCCATTGTTTTATCCAAATCGGACTTTAATTTTTCGTAAGCTGTGAACCATTTCGCATCGTTCATCAACTTTTCATAATCTTTAGCCAATTCTAAATCTGCCTTGGCGATTTTCTTTTCAAGATCTGTAATATTGCTTTCTGCTTTACTCAACTTATTGTTCAACGTCTTTAAACGCTTTTGATCGTCGTAAGAAAGTGATTTTTGTTGCTTTACAACAACTTCTTGTTTCACTTGAGCCCCAACGTCTTTTTTCTGTTCAAAATCGCGCATATCGCTTGCATTACGCTCTTCCAGAAAATAATTGATATCGCCTAAATATTCTTTTATCTTTTGATCTTTAAATTCGTAGACTTTATCGGTCATTCCCTGTAAAAAATCACGATCGTGCGATACCAACAGCAACGTTCCTTCGTGATTTTTTAAAGCCGCCTTTAACACATTTTTAGATTTAATATCCAAATGGTTCGTAGGCTCATCCATCAGCAACACGTTGATTGGTTTTAAAAGCAACATTGCCAATGCCAAACGATTTCGTTCGCCACCCGAAAGAACTTTTACCTTTTTCTCAACATCATCGCCACGAAACAAAAACGACCCCAACATATCGCGTACTTTCGATCGATTTCCGTCTGTAGCCGCATCAATCATCGTATCTAAAAGCGTTTTTTCGCCGTCTAAATAATCTGCCTGATTCTGTGCGAAATATCCTAATTGAACATTATGACCAATTTTTATGGTTCCATCGTACTCAAATTCATCTTGAATTGCTTTGATTAAGGTCGATTTTCCTTGACCATTCTGACCTACAAATGCAATTTTACTTCCGCGTTCAATGAACAGGTTGATGTCTTTAAAAATGATTTTATCGCCATACGCTTTGGTCACTTTTTCGATCTCTAAAACAATCTTACCGGGAGTTTGTGAAACAGGAAACGAAATATTCATAACCGAATTATCATCTTCATCAACTTCGATACGCTCTACTTTATCCAATTTTTTAATAAGCGATTGCGCCATTGAAGCTTTGGTTGCTTTGTATCGGAATTTTTCAATCAATTTCTCCGTTTCTTCAATCTTTTTAGCTTGATTTTTCTGAGCTGCCAACTGCATTTCGCGCATTTCTTCTCTTAAAACCAAATATTGCGTGTATGGTTTATTAAAATCGTAAATCTTTCCTAACGAAATTTCAACGGTTCTGTTGGTTACATTGTCAAGGAACATTTTATCATGCGAAACCAAAACCACAGCTCCCGAAAATGATTTCAAGAAATTTTCCAACCAAATAATCGATTCGATATCTAAGTGGTTCGTAGGCTCATCCAACAACAAAATATCATTGTTTTGAAGCAGCAGTTTAGCCAATTCGATACGCATACGCCAACCTCCCGAAAAAGTATCTGTCAATTTATTGAAATCATCGCGTTTAAACCCTAAACCAAGCAATACTTTTTCGGTATTTCCCTGATATTGATAACCGCCTAAAATATCAAACCTGTGCGTTAAATCGCTAACTTTATCTATCAATTCATGATATGATTCTGATTCATAATCAGTACGTTCAACCAATTCTTCATTCGATTTATGAAGTTGATCTTCCACATATAAAATCTCATCGAAAGCCTGATAAGCTTCTTCTAAAATGGTTCTTCCCTTTACAAAATCGATATCCTGTTTTAGAAAACCAATCTTAATTTCTTTGTCAAAAGCAATAACTCCCGAATCTGGCTCCACTTCACCCGACAAAATTTTAAGCAGCGTTGATTTACCTGCACCGTTTTTACCGATTAAACCAATTCTATCGCCGGCTCCTAACCGAAAAGTGACGTTTTCAAACAAAAAATCTCCGCTAAACGATACGGATAAATCGTGTATATTAAGCATACTGCTATTTAATTAATTGTAGTTTTTTATAATATCTGGCAACATTGATATTCGGATCCAAAGGTACGTTATTTTCAATGTTTTGAATGAGTTTATCTGCAAGATATGGACCTAATAACACACCGCGCGTACCTAAACCATTCAGAATATATACGTTTTGGTGCTGATAATGTGCCCCAACCAATGGTCTTCGATCTTTAACTGTTGGTCGAACTCCCGCTACATGTTCTATAATTTCATATTGGCAATCAATCAACTTTTCCAGACCTTGGATTAATTCATTTTTGGCTTCATCTGTCACATCATCTGTTTTATCTTGCCAATTGTAAGTAGCACCAACCTTGTAAATATCATTACCAAAAGGAATAATAAATACACTTGATTTTACAATAGACTTTAATTTAAGATTCGGGATTTTCACGTACAAGAGTTCTCCTTTTGTTCCATCTAATGGCAAATAATTAAAAAACGGATTATTCAGCATAGAGAAACCTTCGGCAAAAACAATTTGTTTTGCTTGAACATCCTTATAAGTTACTGAATAATTCTCGATGATTAATTCATCATAAATAAAAGATTCATTCAACAGCAAGTCATTTTTTTTAAGATATTCCTGAAATACTTGAACAAATAAATTCACATTTAAAAATCCGGTGTTATATACTTCTCCAAAATGATATTCACTATTTATGTTTTGAAACTTATCTTTTAAAAGATTTTGATTCAGATAAGGAGCTGTAATAGGATTATCGCAGGCAAGGAACCAATTATTTTGCTCTTCAACAGTTGCAAATTTTCTGTAAATAGGCAGTTTATAATAAAATGAAGTATTCAACATTTTTTCAACTTCAGGATAAAACAAATCTGCCAATTTTAATTGCGCTTCAGCTTCCCAAATTGATGTAAAACGTTTTAATACGACCGGATTAAACATACCGCCAGCAACTTTTGACGATGTTTTTTGAGCATTATCAATCACGATAAATGACTTTTTGTGTTTGATACAAAACTGCGCCATACACAAACCAGCCAAACCGGCACCTATAATTATATAATCTCCTTTCATAGTAAAAAAAAACTCTTATCATTAGATAAGAGTTTTATATATTAAATTACAAATTTAGTAATTCCATAAATCATCTTCCAAATCGCGGATAGATTCTTTAACACGTTCTGCTTCTAATAACTGCATCATAGCATTACCTTGAACATATTGATTTATATTTACGTCACCATAAACGTTGTCTGTTTTATAAATTGTTCCAGTAAATTTACGAGCATTAAATAAATAGTCGTAATTTATTTTCATTGCAGGGTTCTTTTCATTGAACGCATAAGAGTTATATAAAGTCTCACGTGCGTCAGGGAAGAATATCCAGAATAGTGGATCAGCAGAAGTTCCTTCATAATCTTTACCTTTCATTGCGATATCTGTTACAACTGGAGCAATTGCCAATAATCTATACTTCAATTCACCCGCATTACGATCTAAATACCACATACCCATTATACGATATTCTTTAACATCAGATGGTCCCAATGTTGTTTCAATAATATACTGTTTGTCAACACGACCTTCCAATACATACTGATCAATACCAGCTTCTGTAGTATCAGTACGAACAAATTTAGATTCTAGATCATTAGGATTTAATTTAAATTTAAAATTATCATCATAATAAACTTTAGTTATCTTTTTGTTCATTACTGCATCCTTAAGGATATTAAACAAGGGAGCTCTATCAATTGTATTTTCAAGAGGGAAATAATAAACCAAATTTTGTCTTTGATCTAAAGGAATTGTTTCCCATACTTTCTTTTGAAAAATGATATCTCTATCATTTACATACTCGTAAGGAATAGGACCGTCAGCTTTTGCATATATATCTTCGATTGACTCGTCACCAATTTCTTCAGGTGACTGTGCGTTAAGAAGGTTATTTTGAGCAAAAGTAGCACTTGTAACAACAACCGCACAAGCTGTAAAAAATAATTTCTTTATATTCTTCATACTCATAATATTATTGAATTGTATAAGTTGCATCAGAAGCTTCTTTAACCGGTAAAGTTACTCCTTCTAGTTTTGATTTGATACCAGTAATAATTACTTTATCTCCTGCACGTAAACGTTGAGCTTTCATTTTAGCTGCATCAGATAAACCTCCGCCTCCTGTGATTCTCTCCGATCCCATACCTGGGAAATAAATTGTATATTCTGTTACTCTTGGCTTAACATCAAAATCGAAATCTTCAAAAGTTACACCTACAGAAACAATAGCTAAATTACTAGCTGGCCCTTTTGCATTAAACTCTCCACGAATAGTTCCACGAGGACGAGGAATTGGTTTAATTCTAAATGTCTGTTTAGAAGTAATTGCTTTACCATCAGGCATTGTTCCAGTAGCTGATATAACAACTTCTTTACCCATTCCAGGAACAAGAACAAATTTCCCGTTACCAATTTTCTTTAACGTTCCATTGCTTGCTGAAGCAGTTACTTTATCAGAAGTAATTCCTTCTACAGTAACAGAAATAGGGTTATCTAAACCAGCATAAACAACATTCATTTTATCTGCTGAAATAGTTGCAGAACTTGGACGGCTTACTACTACATAGTTTGAGTTTAAGATATCAACCACTACTGGTTTTCCATCTTCCATAAAGGTAAACTTACCAGTAAACTTGTGTTCACCTAAACCAGAAGCTACAGATGTACCTTCTACCTGACCTGCTTTGATTCTAGATTGTGGAATAGTTGAACCATTAACCACTACCGAAGTAGGAACAGTAGAATTATCATAACGTCCTAAAACTACTTTATATTTGATCGCTTCACCTTGATAGTAAACCGCTTTATCAGGAATTACCATTGCTTGGTAATTCTTCATAGAAGCTGCTTGTTTCAATGAATTTCCTAAAAATAAATCATAAGCTTCGCGTTCTAAAACTTTTGCATCATTTTGTAATGATGATAAATAAGCCATAGAAGCTACTGCTGGATATCCTTTAAAATGGTAATCTAGATATTCAACATCTTGCTTATCCTTATTTTTAACCGGATTTGTGTTGAATTTTTTATCGATATTTTCTAAAAGAAATTTATAAGTTACATCATTTCCAATGATTGCTTTAAAATCATTACGGTATTTTTCGAAACGTGAAACAATCTCTTTACCTTTTGCAGACAAGCCGTCTTTTTCAAACCATCCGTAATCAATTTCCTGCCCTTTGTCCATTTGTTCATAAGGCAATTTATTTGTTTCCGGATCATTTGTAAAACCTTTTGTAGCATCACCTTTTAATGAACCAATGTACCCATAAAATTCAGTTGTAAGTTTTTGTACTTTTAATGCCTTTTCATAAGGTTCTGTATAACGTGCCGGTTCGTCTTCAGCTTTACCTGCTAAAGCAGTTAACAAAAATTCATTTGTCCCTTGAGCGTTTGTATTAGCATCTTCGAACTTTTCGTTCATTAATCCAAAAGCTGTTAAAACCTCTTTCGACATATTAAGCGCCATCATCGCAATGAACACTAAATACATCAGGTTAATCATCTTCTGTCTTGGGGTTTGTTTTCCTCCTGCCATGTCTAATTAGATCTGATTTAAAAGTTAATACTAATTAGCTGTTTTACCCATAGCAGATAACATTCCACCATAAACTGCATTTAAAGTTGATAAGTTTGAAGTTAACGACATCATTTGCTCTTTTAATTTCAAGTTATTTTCAGCAACTTCTCTGTTAATATCTGCATTTTTAGTAGCGCTTTCTAATTGAACTTTATACATAGAGTTTAAAGATTCTAATTGTTGAGCAGCTTGTGCCATTTCTTCTGCGTATCTGTTAGAAGAAGCAACTGTTTCAACTGTAGGAGCGATTCCTTTTGCTGCAGCTTCGAAATTTTTAATGCTGTCACGTAAACTTTCCATTAAGTTTCCGTCAATTTTTGCTTCTCTTAATATAGTGTCTAATTTTTCAGACAATAAACTTCTTTCCATTGTTGGTTGTACTGCAACTACTTGTTGAGATGCTGCTGCATAAGCCGGAGCTGCTGTTCTTGTTTGAACTTGTGGCGCAGCTTGGTTAGATCCACCAATTGATGTTGTAGCAACCGTACCTGTAACACCAACGTTACCTGCAACCTGCATAGCTCTTGGTTCACCACCTTTTAATTCAGGATAAACACGTGCCCAATCTAATTCGTCATCTACAGGCTCAAAAGCTGAAATAGCGAAAATTAACGCTTCTACTAAAAGACCTACAGTTAACATATTGTTTCCGTTTAAAGGTCCCAATTCCATGTGTGTAATTTTAAATAAAGCACCTACGATTACAACTGCTGCTCCCATACCGTAGCAGAAATTCATTACTTTTTTTGGTATAGCCATCTTATCTTAAATATTTAAATTTTTAGTTAGTTTAATATGTTGATTATTGTGTATTAATTATTTAGCATTTCTACCACTTTGTGGTGCATTAGCTTCGTTTAACAATCCTGGACCTGGTGCTGAAACAACTGTTCTGAAACCGATGTAACAACGAGCTGAATCTGCATTTTCTTTGTCACGAGTAGCAACTTGCAAGAAATAACCTGGATCTCTCCAAGAACCTCCACGAACCACTTTTAATGGATTTGTAGTTGCTCTACCTTTAGGTTTTAAACCTGACTGCATTGTGTAGCTTCCTTCGTCATAAGCTGAATCTGTCCACTCTGCAACGTTACCTGCCATATTGTATAAGTTGTAACCGTTTGGTTTGTAAGAACGTGCTTCTGCTGTATATAAAGCTCCGTCTACTGCATAATCAGCGCGATCTGGCTTAAAGTTAGCTAAGAAACAAGCTTTTTCATCTGTAGTATAAGGACCACCCCATGGATACATTGCATTTTTAAGACCACCGCGAGCAGCATATTCCCACTCTGATTCACTCGGAACACGATACTCATATAAATTATGGTTCATTTTACGGTCTGAAGTATATGCTTTTTTGTAAAGTGTTCTCCAAGCTGCAAACGCTTTTGCCTGATGAGCCGTTACACCTACTACAGGATATTCTCCGTAAGCCTCGTGCCAAAAATATTCTCTGAACATTGGCTCGTTATAAGAATAATTAAAGTTTTTAACCCACGATGTAGTATCAGGATAAACATTAACAATCTCTGTTTTTAAGAACTTTGCCTGACGGTTTCTAGCTTCACTAGAGCTGTCATTTACGTAAGCGTTCTCATCCCACCAAGAATATTTAAAGTTCAATTTCTGAACATCGAATGTTACCATTCCATTTAAATTCTGTTTTGCAGGAATATACAAAGAATCCATAACCTCCACATAATACTCATCAGGGTAACGTCTAGGATCCGTAATCAAACGTGCTTTTTTATTTAAACGACGACCTGCATATTCATCATCATCCATAGCCATACTGTAATAGTTATCATACATATAACGATCGTATGCTGTTTGATTTTGATTTAATGAAGGGTCTTGAACTTCTTGAAATGCAAACGCTCCAATTCCACCTGCCGTAGCATCCATTCCCATTTCATCAGCCATAATTGCCAAACGGGTTCTGGTAATCGAATCTTTAACGAATTCGACAAATTTACGGTATTGGTTATTTGTAACTTCTGTTTCATCCATATACATAGAACCAATAGTCACTGAACGAGCTGGTGCGTCTTCAGCTCCAAGTAAATCTTCATGAGTTTTACCCATTGTGAAAGATCCACCCGGAATAAAAGCCATTCCCTGTGGCTTTTCGGTAATCCAGCGTTTCCCTTGCGTTCCTTCTAGTAGCTCTCCTCTGTCACCAGAACCACAACTGAACATTAACGAGGCAACCGCAGTAAGTGTAATGAACTTCTTCATATATTAATTGGGGTTTTATTTTAAAAATTATTCAAAGCGTAAACCTATCTAATTATTTTTAAATATACAACGAAATCTTAAAAAAAAATTTAATTTATATTTAACAATTTATTTTAAAACACAGTTAACCTAACAGTTTTTTGTTTGCACGCCACCATCTGTCGGGCACAACACTTTGTAAAGATTGCTTGTAATCATCATAGCTACAAGGGAATAACACTTTACGACTGTCGTTTTCTAAACTGTTAATTTCGATCCACCAGCGTTCAGAAATATCGCTTTTAAAAAAAACCAATTCCTGTTCTTCCAGTGGCACTATATATTTTAAATAGGTTGATTTGCTAATATAAGGATATTCATTCATTCTGAAATTAAATCCTTCAACAAAATACCATAAAATCTGCGTAATTAACAAACTTTTTTGCGAAATATTATCGATATTAAAAATACCAAAGCTACTTACACGGTCGCTTAAGCCAGCGTAACGTGCTAACGCACAGATTTCTCGCCCATCGAAACCATTTGGATTAAACTGCGAAAAATATCCTAAATCGGCTGATTTTACCGCATTAATATCCAAGCTTACAATATCGGCATCGCGCAATACGGGTTCGGCAATTTTAACGTCTGTTATGATTTCTCCTAAACGATAGGCTTCAAAATACATTTTATCAATCAGATCGATTTCTTCCTGCGAATTAAAATAGGTTTGATATCCCAACACGCTGAAATTATGCAGATTATTGGGCGCATCCATAATAATGCGGGTCATGAAATTCTCCGACGGATTTTCCACATCGGCAGCTACATCAATTTTATTATCGATACAAACCAGATTCACGTTTTGTTCCAACGCATCGTATCCGCGGTACATACCTAAAGTTAAATCTTGCGATCCGCCTAAAACAATCGGTACGATATTCTGCTTTAACAAATCGGCAACCAGCATTTTTACGGCAACATATGTATCTTCGATACTTTCGCCTGCTTCAATGGTTCCTAAATCGATTATTTTTTTTGTCCAATTCCCTGGAAAAAGCTGATAAAGATTCTTTCTGAATTCATCAAAACCAACATCATCAATAGTATTTGAAACTCCGCGATTTTCGTTTATGGTAATAATTGCCAACTGAACATTATCTGTTTCGGGTAACGATTTTTGGGTATGAATGCCCATTGTTTTACCCAAAGAATGTTTAGGCAATGTATTTATAAACTGCTCTAACTCGGCAGAAATAGGTTTTAAAATTTCGTACATCATAACGTGTTATTTTTTTGTTGTACGTTTAGTTGCTGTTTTAGTTGTTTTAGCCGCCGGTTTTTTCGCTACTACTTTCTTTGCAGCTGTCTTTTTAGCCGGAGTTTTAGCTTCAATCATTTTTTGAATTTCTTCTAAAGTTAAAGCTGCAGCATCGATATCTTTATTTAATTCGATTTTCACTTTTCCTTTTAAAATAACCGATCTGCCCCAACGTGCTTTTTCTACACGAATACCTTCTTCTCTGAAATCGTGAATAACCTTGTCTTTTTCTTTTTGAATTTTATCTTCGATTAATTCCTCTACATCGTTAGTGGAAAGATTATCGAAATTATATTTTTTATTTACATTGATAAACATGTTGTTCCACTTGATAAACGGACCAAAACGACCAACACCTTTTTGAACCGGTAAACCTTGATAAATGGCAATTGGCGCATCGGCTTTTTGTTTTTCTTTAATCAATTCTACAGCGCGATCTAACGTTACATCTAAAGGATCTTCGCCTTTTGCAAGCGACACAAACATTTCGGCATAACGCACATACGGACCAAAACGCCCGTTGTTAACTTCGACTGTTTCGCCTTCGTATTCACCCAATGATTTAGGTAGCAGGAACAATTGCAACGCTTCTTCTAAACCTATGGTTCCTATGTTTTGAGATGGATTTAAACTTGCAAACTGTTTTTCTTCGTCTTCGGCATCGCCAATTTGCGCTACAGGTCCAAATTTACCCAAACGTACCAAAACCACTTTTCCTGATTTTGGATCGTTTCCTAAAATACGTTCACCAGATTCGCGTTCTGCATTTTTCTCAACATCAATTACCGTTGGATGAAAATGACTGTAAAATTCGTTCATCATTTTTGTCCAATCTAAATTTCCTTCCGCGATCTCATCAAAACTTCCTTCAACACGAGCCGTGAAATTATAATCTAAAATGGTTTCGAAATTTTTCACCAAGAAATCGGTAACAATATTTCCTATATCGGTTGGGATTAATTTTCCTTTATCGGCACCCACTTTTTCTAATTGAGTTGCAGTTGAAATTTTATCTTTTTGTAATCGCAAAACTTGATAATTACGTTCGGTTCCTTCGGCAGTTCCTTTTTCTACATAATTACGGGCGATGATGGTTGAAATTGTCGGCGCATACGTTGACGGACGACCAATTCCTAATTCTTCTAATTTTTTAACCAAAGCAGCTTCGGTATAACGAGCCGGCGGACGCGAGAAACGTTGTGTAGCTGTAATCCCGTTGCTTGCCAAAAGTTCGTTCACTTTCATTGCTGGCAACAAGCCTTCTTGTTCTTCATCTTCATCGTCGTTTCCTTCTAAATAAACTTTTAAAAATCCTTCAAAAAGTAAAACTTCACCCGTTGCAACAAAATGCTGGTTGTGTTTATTGGCAACAATTGTAACGTTGGTACGCTCTAACTGCGCATCGCTCATTTGTGAAGCCAACGTACGTTTCCAGATTAATTCGTACAAACGTGCCTGATCACGATCGATATTCACCGTGTGTTTAGACATATCTGTCGGACGAATTGCCTCGTGCGCTTCTTGTGCGCCTTTTGCTTTGGTTGAGAAATTTCGAGGCTTACTGAATTCTTTTCCGTAAACACTTACAATTTCTGCTTCGGCAGCTTTTATAGCATCTTGCGACAGGTTCACACTATCGGTTCTCATGTAAGTGATTAATCCGTTTTCGTACAAACGCTGTGCTAACATCATGGTTTGCGAAACCGAATAATACAGTTTGCGCGATGCTTCTTGTTGTAAAGTTGATGTGGTAAATGGTGCTGCCGGAGATTTTTTTGCAGGCTTAGTTTCTAAATCGGAAACCTTAAATTCTGCACCAATATTTTTTTCTAAAAAAGCCTGCGCTTCTTCTTGAGTTTTAAAGTTTTTAGGCAATTTTGCTTTAAAAGATTTACCGTTTGCACCAACAAATTCTGCTGTAATGCTAAATGATGATTCCGTATTAAAGCCGTCGATTTCGCGCTCGCGTTCAACAATTAATCGAACAGAAACAGATTGCACACGACCGGCAGATAAACCTGCACGTACTTTTTTCCATAAAACCGGTGACAATTCGTAACCAACCAAACGATCTAAAACACGGCGTGCCTGTTGTGCATTAACCAAATTATAATCTATGGTACGCGGATTTTCTATTGCTTTTTGAATGGCTGTTTTTGTAATTTCGTGAAAAACGATACGCTTTGTATTTTCTTCTTTTAACTTTAATTCTTCTGCCAAATGCCACGCAATTGCCTCACCCTCACGATCCTCATCGGATGCCAACCAAACCATTTCGGCTTTTTTAGACAGATCTTTAAGTTTTTTTACTACAGCTTTTTTATCGGCAGAAACTTCGTATTTCGGTTTAAAATTATTATCGATATCAACACCAATTTCTTTTGAAGGTAAATCGGCAATGTGCCCAAAGCTTGATTCTACCTGATAATCTTCCCCTAAAAATTTTTCTATCGTTTTTGCCTTTGCAGGCGACTCTACAATCACTAAGTTCTTTGCCATTCGTTTTTCAATTTGAAAAGCAAAAGTATAGGATTTTTTTAAATTAGCGTTTTTTTGACTTTTATTAATTGTATTGTTTTAGATTTTGTGAGATGGTTTTCTTTACAATACTCACCAATTCTTTCGGCTCGATTACCTTTATTTGGTGGTTGTGCGACAATATTTCGGACACCAGTTCCATTGTTGGAATTACCTGTAAACTAATTATTGTTTTGCCGTTTTCTATTTCGGTTTTTTGTGATTGATGAATTGGAAGCGTGCTGAAATACTTGCCATATTCTATTGAAGTTTCTATTTTAACGGTTGTTTTTTTCGAAAAACCATCCAAAGGTTTTGTTGTAACACCCATAAAATCTTTAAAGTGATTTTGAACATCGATTGTATCCTTTAAAATAAATTCGGTAGTTACTTCGCAATTGTAGATTCTGTCTAAAGCAAAAGTTTTCAACACATTTATTTTTAGTCCGTCTTTAATTTCAAACCCTACAACATACCAACGACTTTTACTTTCTTTTAAAGCCAGCGGCATCAGTTTGCGTTTGTGTGCTTTGTACTGATCGAACTTTTGATAATTAAATTCCATATGTTTTTTTAAACAGACTGCTTCTTTAATAGTAGAATAATTTTCTAATCCGGTAACTTTTCGGTTATCGATCAAAATAAAATCGCTGTTTGAAACATCTTGGGCAATATTCAGCATCTTTAAACTTTCAATGGTAAAAAGCTGGCTGTTTTTTGATGTTTTTTGTGAAGCATCATCCAACAAAATATATTTCATTTTGGCTTTATTGTACACGATTTTAATCTTTAAAGACGATTCAATATCCTTTAAATCGCGCTGAAAAGTCCGTAACGACACGCTGTGATCTTCATCTATAAACGAATTTTTCAATTTATTGTTTAATTCTTCAAAGGTTAAACCGTTTTCGCCCTGAAGCTGAAAAATTTCTACAATCCGCGTTAACCTGCTAATTAAATTGTGCTTGTTTGCCATAATTTATTCAAAAGTATTTTTAAAAAGTTCTTCGATTGCGTTTATTCCAAAGATATTGATATTTCGGGTGCCAATGCCTGCAAAATGATATGATGTAATTTTTGGCTGGTATTTTAATTCGATAAAGTTCTGCCGCGAAAAATCCCAATAAAACCATTGCGCACTATCCTGATTATACACAAAAACCTTTTTGTTGGTATTAATCGCCATTTGTACAGCCCACGCGGTTCCGCCTTTTACCTGCAGTCTTTCGTTTATATTTTTCAGGCTTGATACAGCATAAATTTCATCGGCACTTTTTACCTGGAACCAGTTTCGCGACAAAAATTTTAAGTATTGATTTATTTTAGATCGTTTTAAAACTTCATTCGCTTTCATCACGTTTTCTACGCCTTCTTTAAATTCATCATCGGTTAATTCGTGCTTGTTTTCAGATTTATGATGCTTTGTTTTGTACGAATACGCCACCACCGAAACATTGAATTTCTGTGCAAAAAATTCAAAATACGAATCGGCTCCTTCTGCCCCACCCGAATAGCAAGTATGATGACTGATCAGTTTCATAACGTAAATATACAAATTTAAAACGACATTAAATGACGTGTTAAAAATATTCAGAATTCATCTGCCATCTTGTCACACAAATAATTTTAATTGTATCTTTGCAAATTGATTTAGTACACGACCGTGATTTATGGAAAAGGTAATTGAAGAACAAAAACAGGGTACAAGCCTGGTTTTAGATCAACAAGAAAATAATACCAAAAAATTATTTATAGAAAGTTATGGCTGCCAGATGAATTTCTCTGACAGTGAAATTGTTGCGTCTATTTTAGCCAACGAAGGTTATAACACCACACAGAATTTAGAAGAAGCCGATTTGGTTTTGGTTAATACGTGTTCTATTCGCGATAAAGCTGAACAAACCATTCGTAAGCGTCTGGAAAAATACAACGCTGTTAAAGCGATCAATCCGTCTATGAAAGTAGGTGTTTTGGGTTGTATGGCAGAGCGTTTAAAAAGCAAGTTTTTAGAAGAAGAAAAAATTGTAGACATGGTTGTAGGACCAGATGCTTACAAAGATATTCCAAACCTTTTGAAAGATGTTGGCGAAGGGCGCGATGCGATTAACGTAATTCTATCGAAAGAAGAAACGTATGGCGATATTGCTCCGGTACGTTTAAACAGTAACGGCGTAACGGCTTTTGTTTCTATTACACGTGGTTGTGACAATATGTGTACTTTCTGCGTTGTTCCTTTTACTCGTGGCCGTGAGCGTTCTCGCGAGCCGCAAAGTATCATGGAAGAAATTAAAGATTTGCATCAGCGCGGTTTTAAAGAAATCACTTTATTAGGACAAAACGTAGATTCGTATTTATGGTACGGCGGCGGATTGAAGAAAGATTTTGTAAAAGCAACCGAAATGCAAAAAGCAACTGCGGTAGATTTTGCACAGCTTTTAGATATGTGCGCAACAAGTTATCCTAAAATGCGTTTCCGTTTTTCAACATCGAACCCGCAGGATATGCACGATGAAGTTATTCACGTAATGGCGAAGCATCACAATATCTGTAAATATATTCATTTACCTGTTCAGTCGGGATCAACTCGTATTTTACACGAAATGAACCGTCAGCACACGCGTGAAGAATACATGGATTTGGTTGATAGAATCTATAAAATTATTCCGGAAATTTCGTTATCGCAAGATATGATTACAGGATTCCCTACTGAAACTGAAGAAGACCACCAAGATACTTTATCGTTGATGGAACATATAAAATATGATTTCGGATACATGTTTGCTTATTCTGAACGTCCGGGAACAATGGCTGCCAGAAAAATGGAAGACGATGTACCTGAACCGGTGAAAAAACGCAGATTACAAGAAATTGTAGATTTACAACAGCGTATTGCAATGGAACGTACCAAACGTTTTGTTGGTGATACGGTTGAAGTTTTAATCGAAAAAACATCTAAACGTTCAGATGAACATTGGTCTGGAAGAAATTCACAAAATACAACGGTGGTTTTCCCTAAAGAAAATTACAAAGTAGGCGATTTTGTATTGGTAAAAGTATCAGACTGTACATCAGCAACCTTAATTGGCGAAGCTGTAGGTTACTCGCAAATGCAATAAATTTTAGAGTTTTAATTTTCAGGTTAATATGATCAATAAGAATGAACTTTTGAATATTTTCTCAAATACTTTTCAGATTGAACGACAAGAAATGCAGGATTATTTTATAAAAAACAGTCATGATAATTTTGAAATAATTTGTAAAGAATTAGAAGATATGAGAGTAAATCTTTTTGATTTTATATGGAAGGAAACAGAACCAAATTTAACTTTAACAAGTACAGAAATAATTACTTTATCTGAAAAATATTTACAAGAAAATTACTCTTGGATTGATGAAACAGGAATAAAATCAGTTAATAGCCATATTCTATGGATATGTTGGCACGAGGGAATTCTAAAATCTGAAACAAAATAAACAAAAAAAAATGGAAAACGTTCAAAGCATAAAACAACGTTTTGAAATTATCGGTAACGACATTAAACTAAATCGAGCATTGGAGAAAGCCATTCAGGTGGCTCCAACCGATATTTCTGTTTTGGTTACCGGTGAAAGCGGCGTTGGTAAAGAAAATATTCCAAAAATCATACACGCGTTATCGCATCGCAAACACGGAAAATACATTGCGGTAAACTGTGGAGCAATTCCTGAAGGAACGATTGATTCGGAACTTTTTGGTCACGAAAAAGGAGCATTTACAGGCGCTGTTGGCAGTCGCGAAGGTTATTTTGAAGTAGCAAACGGAGGAACCATTTTTTTAGATGAAGTGGGTGAATTGCCTTTAACTACTCAGGTTAGACTACTTCGTGTGTTAGAAAACGGTGAATTCATCAAAGTAGGATCATCAAAAGTTCAAAAAACCGATGTGCGTATTGTAGCGGCAACCAACGTTAAAATGTTCGAAGCTATTGATAAAGGCAAGTTTCGTGAAGATTTATATTATCGTTTAAGCACTGTAGAAATCGCATTGCCGCCTTTGCGCGAGCGTGGAGAAGATATTCATTTGCTTTTCCGTAAATTTTCATCAGATTTTGCGCATAAATACAAAATGCCGCCTATCAAACTAACACCCGATGCTGCTGAATATTTAATGCATTACCGTTGGGGCGGAAACATTCGTCAGCTTCGCAATATTGCCGAGCAGATTTCTGTTATCGAAACCAATCGTGACATCAATCTAAAAACCATGCAGGGATATCTTCCCGAGCGAAATGCACAGTTGCCGTCACTTATCGAAACTAAAAAATCGGAAAGTGATTTTAGCAACGAACGTGAAATTTTATACAAGGTTTTGTTTGATATGAAAGCTGACTTGACCGATTTACGAAAGCTGACTCTTGAGTTAATGAACAATTCAAACTCTACACAGGTTCAGGAAACAAATAAATCGTTAATTCAGCGCATTTACAATCAAAACGAAGATGCCCAGAACAAACAAACCAATCGTTCTTTTCCTTTAAACGAACATACTTCAACTGCAAAAAGCAATCATCAAACCGAATTAATCGACGATGAAAACGAAGAAGATAATTATTTGATTGCCGAAACAATTGATGATGAAGAAACACTTAAATTAGAAGAAAAAGAAATTCAGCTGATCAAAAAAGCGTTGGAACGCAACAGCGGAAAACGTAAGGCTGCGGCAGATGAATTGGGAATTTCGGAAAGAACATTGTACAGGAAAATCAAACAATATGATTTGTAAGTTTTAGTCTAAAAGTCAATTGTCTAAAGTGGTAAAGTCTGAATAAATTGAGAAGAATAAAGTGATCTAAACAAATCAACTATTCAACGGTTCAAACAAAACAACAAATGAAAATACAACATACATTATACAAATTTACAGCATTACTTTTATGCTTGATTTTATCAAGTTGTGGTGCGTACAATTTTACAGGAACAGGAAAAATTGATGCAGAATCTTTTCAAGTAAACTATTTTTTGAATAATGCCGAATTAATAGAACCGGGTATTGAACGTACCTTTACAATAAAACTTCAGGAATTACTGGTAAATCAAACCAGCCTGACCATGACAAACACCAATGCCGATTTGGTTTACGAAGGCGAAATTACTCAATACCGTATTTCACCAATGACCGCAACTGCTGACCAAACAGCAGCACAAAACCGTTTGTACATCGCAATAAATGTGCGTTTCACCAACAAGAAAACTCCGGAAGACGATTTTGAAAAAACTTTTTCGCATTTTTACGATTTTCCAGCGAACGATCAGTTAACTGGCGGTACATTAAACAAGGCTTTAGATGAAATTTACGAACGTATTACGCAAGATATTTTCAATGCTTCGTTAGCTAAATGGTAAGTTTTATGAATGCACAGCAATATATACAGTGGTTAAATAATCCGTACCAGTTAACAGCAGAAAATACGGAAGCTTTAAAAGATTTGATTAGTGAATATCCATATTTACAATCGGCTCGTGCATTGTATTTAAAGGCATTAAACCAGCAACGGAGTTTTCTGTACAACAGCGAACTTAAAAAAACAGCTGCTTACACAACAGATCGCGATGTTTTGTTTGATTATATTGTTTCGGAAGATTTTGTAACCTACAAACCGCTGCATATTGAAGATTTGAATGTAGTTGATGAAAATTACATTGAATTCAAAAAACCGGAACCTACATTAGACGAAACCATTGAAAAACGTGTCTTGGACACGTTGGTTTATATCGAAAATCAGGATAAGGAAACCGAACTATTTCATAAGATTGATCAAATTTCAAAATCGAAAATTGAAGCGAACAAACTGGAGAAAGAAGCCGCTTTAATTGAAGAAAAACAGGTTGCAGAAGAAGTTCCTTCAGAAGAAATCCATCAATTAGAAGAAAATTTAGAAGTTGGTAAACCGTTAGATTTTTCAGAAAACGACAAATTTTCGTTTACAGAATGGTTAAAACTGACATCGGCACAACCAATTCAAAGAGAAACTACTGAAATTTCGAACGAAAATATCAAACCGGAGGAAAAAATAATTGTTGATGAAACAATCCCAACCAAACAAAAAAACATGGATTTAATTGATCGGTTTATCGAAACAAATCCTAAAATTACCCCAAGCAAATCGGCGGTTGTCCCGGTAATAAATATGGACAGGCTAAACGAAGAAGAACCTTTCTATATGACCGAAACGTTGGCAAGAATTTATCTGGAACAGAAAAAATATCAGAAAGCAATACAAGCTTATGAAATTTTAATTTTGAAATATCCAGAAAAAAGTAGTTTATTTGCAAATCGAATTTTCGATATAAAGAAATTACAAGAGTTTAATAATATATAAAACAAATAAATATGTTTACGATTTTTTTAGTGTTAATCACCATTGTTGCCCTACTTTTAATCATTGTTATTATGATTCAAAACCCTAAAGGCGGCGGTTTAGATTCATCGTTAGGTGGTTCAACATCTATTGGTGGTGTGCAAAACACAAATAAATTTTTAGATAAAAGTACATGGACTTTGGCAGCTGCTTTAGTAATTTTAATTTTAGTTTCTAGCTTAAGTTTCCAAGGTGATTTCTCTAGCGATTCTAAAATTTTAGATCCAAACACCGTTGTGGCTCCGCCAGCTGCTTTACCTACTGCAGGTGCAGCACAAGGTCAGGCTCAACCAGCACAAAATACTCCAAGCGAGCAAGCGCCTGCCACTACACCGGCACAACCTGCTAACTAAATTATAGTGAAATACACAAATTAATGCCAGCTTGTCATAAGCTGGCATTTTTATTTCTGTCAAAATATCACTTTTACTGGTTGGCATACTTTTGGTCAAATCAATAACAAATCAATTATAAAAAAATAAACTTAAATAGTATGGCATTAAACGTTAAACCATTAGCAGACCGCGTTATTATTGAACCAGCTGCTGCAGAAACTCAAACTGCATCAGGAATCATTATTCCAGACACAGCAAAAGAGAAACCACAAAAAGGAACTGTTGTTGCTGTTGGTAACGGTAAAAAAGACGAGCCGTTAACCGTAAAAGTTGGCGACACTGTTTTATACGGAAAATATGCAGGTACCGATTTAAAATTCGAAGGCAAAGATTTCTTAATCATGCGTGAAGAAGATATTCTTGCAATTATATAGTTGTTTATTCGTTGATTTGTTTATTCGGTAAATCGGAACAGATCAACAGTTAAACAAATAAACGATTACAGGTTCAACAATTTAAACAAAAAATAAAAATGGCAAAAGATATAAAATTTGATATTGAAGCACGCGACGGTTTAAAACGTGGTGTTGATGCATTGGCAAATGCAGTAAAAGTAACTTTGGGTCCTAAAGGGCGTAACGTAATTATTTCTAAATCATTCGGTGCACCACACGTAACTAAAGATGGTGTTACCGTAGCTAAAGAAGTAGAATTAGCTGATGCGTTAGAAAACATGGGCGCGCAAATGGTGAAAGAAGTAGCAAGTAAAACCAACGATTTAGCTGGTGACGGAACTACAACTGCAACTGTTTTGGCACAAGCTATTGTTAAAGAAGGATTGAAAAACGTTGCTGCAGGTGCAAACCCAATGGATTTAAAACGCGGAATTGACAAAGCTGTTGAAGCTATTGTTGCCGATTTATCAAAACAAGCACAAGAAGTTGGTTCTACTACCGATAAAATCAAGCAAGTTGCATCGATTTCTGCTAACAACGACGAAGTTATTGGTGAATTAATTGCCGAAGCTTTTGGTAAAGTTGGTAAAGAAGGTGTAATTACTGTTGAAGAAGCTAAAGGAACAGATACGTATGTTGATGTTGTAGAAGGAATGCAGTTTGACAGAGGATACCTTTCTCCATATTTCGTTACAAATCCAGAGAAAATGGAAACGGAATTCGATAATCCATATATCTTATTGTACGATAAAAAAATATCTTCATTAAAAGAATTATTACCCGTTTTAGAGCCGGTTGCACAATCAGGAAAAGCATTGTTAATCATTGCTGAAGATGTTGATGGTGAAGCGTTATCGACTTTGGTTGTAAACAAATTGCGCGGTGCATTGAAAATTGCCGCTGTAAAAGCTCCAGGTTTTGGTGACCGTAGAAAAGCAATGTTAGAAGATATCGCTATTTTAACTGGTGGAACAGTGATAGCAGAAGAAAGCGGTTACACGTTAGAAAATGCTACGTTGGAAATGTTAGGAACTGCAGAACGCGTTTCTATCGATAAAGACAACACTACAATTGTAAACGGTGCGGGTGATTCTGATATGATTAAAAACAGAGTGAACCAGATTAAAGCACAAATGGAAACTACAACTTCTGATTACGATCGTGAAAAATTACAAGAGCGTTTGGCTAAATTAGCTGGCGGTGTTGCAGTACTTTACGTTGGTGCAGCTTCTGAAGTGGAAATGAAAGAGAAAAAAGACCGTGTTGATGATGCTTTACATGCAACGCGTGCAGCTGTTGAAGAAGGAATTGTTGCTGGTGGTGGTGTTGCTTTACTAAGAGCAAAATCGGCATTATCAAGTGTTGATGCTTTAAATGCAGATGAGAAAACAGGTATTCAGATTGTTTCTCGCGCTATTGAATCACCTTTAAGAACTATTGTTGAAAATGCAGGTTTAGAAGGATCTGTCATTGTTGCAAAAGTTGCAGAAGGTTCAGGAAATTATGGTTACAATGCTAAAACCGACGAATATGTTGATATGTTGGCAGCAGGAATCATCGATCCTAAAAAAGTAACTCGTGTAGCTTTAGAAAACGCAGCTTCGGTTGCCGGAATGATCTTAACTACAGAATGTGCTTTAGTTGATATTAAAGAAGAAGGTGCAGGCCAAATGCCAATGGGCGGCGGTATGCCAGGAATGATGTAAGATCATTTCAATATAAAACAAAAAATCCGACTAAAATTAGTCGGATTTTTTGTTTTATAAACCTTTACTCTTTTCTATTTCTAACATCCAATCTGGAACTTCATCATATTTCGTTTTAGGATTTTTATTCTCAATTCCATATTTCAATTCAAACCACTCTTTTGTTTTATAACGCTTGAAAGTATACAGATTTAAGGGAAAACTTCTAATAAAATCATTATAATTTCTCGCAGCTGTATCGTAATTTAAGATTAAATGGTTTAGTTTTTTATGACTAGATTCTAATGCGTTCAAATCATTATCATTCGATAAACTATCTACCTTAATTTTTAAAACCAATTTATTTAAATAATATTCATTTTCTGAAAAATCCAAGGTGCATTCGTCAATCATCTTTTGATTATTCATAATCAGATTTAAACTATCATTTGAAATATATTTATTGCTTTCATTTATTTTAGAAAGTAATTCCGCATGTAAATAAACATCGTTCTTTAACAAATTCCATTTTTTATCTACAGCTTGATCCCGTTGAATAATTTCACGTTCAACAAAATACTTACCAATTGAAATTACAAGGAAAGCTGCAACAATTAGTGATATAAATATAATTATAACTTTTTTCATTCTATAAAAATAAAAAACTGCATCTAAAAAGATACAGTTTTATAAAATTAATTCTTTACGATTCTCTATCGTATTGGCAACAGCCATGTAAATTATCGTAAGTATCCTTTTCTGCTTTAACTTCTTTGGTATCATGACCAGCTTTTGCAACTGATTGCTGAACTTTTAAGGCAGTAGTTTTGTTTTCGTCGATAATTAAGTGAAGTGTTTGATCGTCTGAATGCCATTCAGCCGATTTCACTCCTTTCACATCAAAAGCAGCTTTCTCAATACGCTTTTTACACATATCACAGTTACCCTTTACCTCAACATCAACTTTTGCGTTTTTGTTTTTCTTTTCCTGTGCTGTAGCTGTAAATACAACACCTAAAACAGCCAATAGTACTAATAAGTATTTTTTCATTTTCTTTATTTTCTTTATTTTAATTGTTAGTTATTTAATTTTAAATCGTAATCCGGCATAATACATTTGTCCAAAAATTGGTCCGTACACAATAGTACTATCAAATTCATTGCCAAACGGATCATCAGCTCCTAAAATCACTCTATGTTGTTGATAATTGCCAATGTTTTCGCCCCCTACATACACTTCAAATCTATCAGAAAACACTTTAGTTACCTGTGCATTGATCGTAGAAAACGGATTGGTATATGATGCCAATTGATTTTCTGCCGAATTATCGCCCGTATAAGGTAAACGCTGTGCACCTAACCAGTTCCAAGTAGTATCGAATTTCCAATAACTTCCGTTATGTTCGTGTGTTGTAAATTCTAAATTGGCAAACAAACGGTGTTTTGCCTGCAATGGTCGTTCTAATGTTTTATCGCCGTACGTTGTTTTAATATCGTAATATTTATAAGCGGTTCTTAAATTTAAGTGTTTTATGATGTTGTAATTCAATTCAGCCTGAAAAGAATTCGCATACGATTTACCATCTAAATTATAAAAATTAACCGTTCTTGCAGATTGATCCATATCAACTACAATTTGATTTTGGAAATCGGTACGGTAAAAATCAAGTGTTAAACTGGCATTTTTTCCTAAAAAAGTAAAATCTTGCGATACACTTAGACCGTAATTCCAAGCAATTTCAGGGTCCATTCCATAAGCTTTTCCGCCTTCGTTCAAAATATTAAACTGACGCGAACTTGCGAACAAATACTGATTTTCTGCAAAAATATTCGCCAATCTTTTTCCACGACCTGCCGATGCACGAAGGGTTGTTTTTTCCCACGGATTGTAACGTAAGTGCATACGCGGAGTTACAAAAGTTCCCAATCGGTTAGAATTATCAATTCTTCCTCCTAAAATCAACGCTAAATTATTGGCGTTATCATAGGTATATTCAAAGAAAGCACCGTAGCTTGTATCGGTTCTGTCGAAATTTTGATTACCGTAATTTACTACAAATTCCGAATAATCATCGTGCATAAAACTTGCTCCGGTAGAGAATTTATGCAGCGTATTGCTGATGATAGAACTATATAAAAAGTTCGAATAAATGCTGCGTTGCGTGATATCGAACTGGTTTAAACCAAAATACGAATTTTGTTTATGATAGCTGAACGAGTTTTGCCAACCAAAGCTTTTATAAGGCTGATCCGGGAAAACATAACCAACTTTTGTACTGGCATCAAACTTATCTGTATTTAGTTCTGATCCCCATTTTAAGGTTGATAATTTGTGTTGTTTTTTATCAAAATCAATCTCTCCGGTTTGCTTTTCGTCTTTCATGTAACGCGCCGTAATAAAAGCAATCCACCCTTTTTCTAGGTTTTGATACTGCCAACGATTCATTACATTTACCTGACTTCCCAACGGATTATCTAAAAATCCGTCGTGATTCATATCGTTCTTTTTAACGCGGGTATTTCCGTGAACAAACAACGAAGTACTCCATTTATCAGAAATTTTCTCGTTAAAATGTGCATTCAATTCAAAACGTGAATCGGTAGATCCGTATAAATTCAAAAAGAAAGGAATATCGTTTCCGGGCTTGATCAATTCGGTATTTATCTGTCCCGAAATACTTTCAAAACCATTTACAACACTTCCCGCGCCTTTAGTTACCTGAATACTTTCTACCCAAGTTCCAGGCGTGAACGACAATCCGTAAGCTTGCGAAGCACCACGAACACTCGGAATATTTTCTTCGGCAATTAAAATATACGGACTTGTTAAGCCCAACATTTTAATTTGTTTTGATCCCGAAATGGCATCAGAAAAATTCACATCGATTGATGGATTTGTTTCAAAAGATTCTGCCAAATTACAACAAGCTGCTTTTAGCAACTCGCCACTGTTCATGGTTTGCGAGTTGGTAATACCTTTATTACGTTCGGTATTTTTCTTGTTTACGTTTACAACCAATTCGTTTAAACTGGCTTCGGGTTGAATTTGAAACGTGTAAAACTGGTCTTTATCTGTTAATTCGACTTCTAAAACCTCGTATCCTTCGGCATAAATATAAACTGCAGACGGTTCGTTTAGAGTAACTTCGAACATTCCGAATTTATCAGTAGTGGCAACAACGCTGTCGTTAACCGTAATATTTGCTTTTTCTATAGATGAATTGTAAGTATCTAAAACTTTACCCTTGTAAGTATCTTGGGCATAAATGTTGTGCACGCCGAACGCACACAATAGCATTAAGGTATATTTCATGAATTTGCATAATTAATTAAACATTCTTTTGGTAAAAAATGTGTAATTATGCGTACAGCAAGTACTGATTGTAGAGTTTATATAATGGCGGAGCATTACTTTCGCAACGGAAAGTAACATTGATTTTCTTTGGCAGATTGCTTTTAGAAATAACAAGCGGCTGAAATTTATAAACAACAGGCGTTATAAAATCTGAAAACTGCTGAACGTTAAAAACCTTTATAACAACATCGTCTGTTTTTTGTTTAATGGTTTCGTTTTTACAACAATCTTTCTTTATCGTTTCGTTTTTTTCTTTGCAACACGCTTTTTCGTGCGTGTCTTCTGCACAATTTATAGACGCAGCGTAACCTAATTCAACTTTTTCAATTTCATTTCCGCAATAATGAATATTAATAGCTAACCCTACATTTGAGAAAAGTATGGCTACTGCTAATAAAACATTATATAGATAGCGTTGAAACATTTAAATTTTATTGCGTTTTAATTTTTTGTAAATTTACTAAAAAAAGAATATGGAAAGAGAACAATTAAAGATTTCTTTAACAGAAATCATAAAATCGAACAAAACCATTAATGAACGATTACAAGAAATTTGTAATCTTTTGCGTTTAAATGTAGCGCATTACGATTGGGTGGGCTTTTACTTTGCCGATGCTAACAAGAGAGAATTGCACTTGGGACCATTTGCCGGATTACCTACAGACCATACCACTATTCAGTTTGGAAAAGGCATTTGCGGACAGGTTGCCGAAAGCAATGAAACTTTTTTGGTTGATGATGTTACTGCGCAAGACAATTATATTTCGTGCAATATTGATGTAAAATCTGAAATTGTGGTACCTATTATTGTAAATGGTATCAACATAGGTCAGATCGATATTGATTCAAACACTGCAAGCGCATTTACCAGTGAAGACCAGAAATTACTGGAATGGCTTACCGATGAAATTGCAGAAATGTATAAAGGGTAATTTTTATATTTGCAAAAAATAAATTAAAAACACCATGAAAAAGCACTTTAGCAAAATTTTTATTTTATCATTATTAGCTGCAACGACAGTTTTTACTTCTTGTAGTTATGAGAATGAATCAGACATAAACTATTCAAATGAATTCAAGAAAAGAGACAACGAATTTTTAAAGGAACATACACCTAAAATATCTGGTAGTTGGAAAATTCAAAAAATGGTAGTAGTTCCAAATAATATGTCAGATATCATTAAAAATGATACTATTCTATACAATCTTGGTAGAATTGATGTAAATGTGGAAGAAAAAGAGATGTGGGATGATAGAGTTCGATTTTATTTTAATGGAAACTTTTATTTTAATCAAGAAATAATACCTTTTAAATCTTCATTAGTACATCCAAATCTACATGATAAGTCAATTTATTCTTTAATTGAAGTAGATTCGAAATATTTTCCTGAACCTACAATGAATTTTGATGATTTACCAGAAGAATATCAATTATTAGCTGATTATTTTTTTGGAGACAATTATGGAATAACTTCCAGCGAAGATGGCAAAACTTTAATCTGGAAAGGATTAAATCGTTCAACTAAAGAAATCGTCCTAATCAAAATAGATTAATTAAAATTGTCAAATTAAAAAAAAGATGTACATTTGCATCGAATTTTATAAGTCAAAACATTACATAATAATCATTTAAATAATATTAGCATGTATTTAACTAAAGAAGTTAAAGAAGAAATCTTCGCTAAACACGGAGGTGCTGCAGCGAACACAGGTTCAGCAGAAGGACAAATTGCATTATTCACATTCAGAATTTCGCATTTAACAGAACACTTAAAAAAGAATCGTCACGATTACAATACAGAGCGTTCATTAGTTCTTTTAGTAGGTAAAAGAAGAAGTCTTTTAGATTACTTAAAGAAAAAAGATATCAACAGATATCGTGAAATTATCAAAGAATTGGGTATTAGAAAATAATCCATTTTACAACGAGGTGTGCGCATGCGCACCTCTTTTTTTTATTATATTTAAGCATAAAAGCTTGGTTTTTCATTGGGGAACAACAACTACACAACACAACACAACAACAACCCATTGTTTAATCAATTAGAGAATTAATTTATGATTCCACAATTATTTGTAGAAAGCATCGATTTAGGTGATGGCAGAAACATCACAATCGAGACAGGACGTTTGGCGAAACAAGCCGATGGTTCTGTAGTAGTAAGAATTGGAAAAACGGTTATCTTAGGTACCGTTGTTTCCGCAAGAAAAGCAAGTCCGGGAATCGACTTTTTACCATTAACGGTAGATTATCGTGAAAAATTTGCTGCAGCTGGTCGTTTTCCAGGTGGTTTCTTTAAAAGAGAAGCACGCCCAAGCGATAGCGAAGTATTAACAATGAGATTGGTAGACCGCGTTTTGCGTCCACTTTTCCCAAGTGATTATCACGCAGAAGTTCAGGTTATGATTCAGTTGATGTCTCATGACGAAGACGTAATGCCTGATGCATTGGCAGGTTTGGCAGCTTCGGCAGCACTTGCTTTGTCTGACATTCCTTTTGAAACATTGATTTCTGAAGCAAGAGTTGGACGTATCGATGGAAAATTCATCATTAACCCTTCTCGTGCACAATTAGAATTGTCTGATATCGACATGATGATTGGAGCTTCAAGAGATTCTATTGCAATGGTAGAAGGTGAAATGAAAGAAATTTCAGAAAAAGAAATGGTTGAAGCCATTAAATTTGCACACGAACACATTAAAGTACAAATTGATGCGCAAGAAAGATTGGCAGCTGCATTTGGAAAGAAAGAAGTTCGCGAATACGAAGGAGAAAAAGAAGACGAAGCTATTTTAGCAAAAGTTAAAGAAGCGGCTTACGATAAAATTTACGCTATTGCAAGTAAAGGTTCTGCAAAACACGAACGTTCTGCTGCTTTTGACGCTGTAAAAGAAGAAGTAGTGGCGTTGTTTACAGAAGAAGAATTATTAGAAAACGGAGATTTAGTTTCTAAATATTTCAAAAAAGTAAACAAAGACGCTGTTCGTAACGTAACTTTAGATTTAGGAACACGTTTAGACGGAAGAAAAACAACTGAAATTCGCCCAATTTGGTGCGAAGTTGATTACCTACCATCTGTTCACGGTTCTGCATTGTTTACTCGTGGAGAAACTCAAGCATTAGCAACTGCAACTTTAGGAACTTCTAGAGAAGCAAACGTTATTGATTCACCATCTGAACAAGGAGAAGAAAAATTCTACTTACACTATAATTTCCCACCATTTTCAACAGGAGAAGCTCGTCCGTTAAGAGGAACTTCAAGAAGAGAAGTTGGTCACGGAAACTTGGCGCAACGTGCATTAAAAAACATGATTCCTGCAGATTGTCCTTATACAATCCGTGTGGTTTCTGAAGTATTAGAATCAAACGGATCGTCTTCAATGGCAACTGTTTGTGCAGGTACTTTATCTTTGATGGATGCTGGTATTCAAATGATTCGTCCGGTTTCTGGAATCGCGATGGGATTGATTACCGATGGAGATCGTTTTGCCGTTTTATCTGATATTTTAGGTGATGAAGATCATTTAGGAGATATGGATTTCAAGGTAACTGGGACTTCAGAAGGTATCACAGCTTGCCAAATGGATATCAAAATTGACGGATTGAAATACGAAATCATGGAGCAGGCTTTAGATCAGGCTCGTGAAGGTCGTTTACATATCCTTGGAAAACTGACAGAAACTTTAGCAAAACCAAACGAAGACGTTAAAGTTCATGCTCCAAAAATCATCATGAGAACAATTCCTGGTGCTTACATTGGTGCATTGATTGGTCCGGGTGGAAAAGTAATTCAAGAATTACAAAAAGCTACTGGAACAACAATTGTAATTACCGAGGTTGATGAAGAAGGAGTTGTTGAAATTTTAGGAACTGATCCTGCAGGAATTGAAGCAGTATTGGCAAAAATTCAATCGATCACTTTTAAACCACAAGTTGGCGAAGCTTACGAAGTAAAAGTAATTAAAATGTTAGAATTTGGCGCTGTAGTAGAATATACTGCTGCACCAGGAAACGAAGTTTTATTACACGTATCTGAATTGGCTTGGGAACGTACAGAAAACGTTACCGATGTAGTAAACATGGGTGATGTATTCCAAGTTAAATATTTAGGTTTAGATCCTAAAACAAGAAAAGAAAAAGTATCGCGCAAGGCATTATTACCTCGCCCTCCAAAACCAGAAGGAAAACCTGAAAACGGAGAAGGCAAGTCTGAAAACAGACCAGCGCACAGAAATAACGATAACAGACCTTCTAACGACAAGAAAGAAGAAAACAAGTAGTTTCTGTTAAATCTATTATAAACCGATGAGCAAACCTCATCGGTTTTTTTATTTTTACAACCAAAACAAACTACTTATGAAAAACACTCTCTTACTTTTTGTGTGCACACTTATCACACAAATCATTACCGCACAAAATATTAACCTGCAAATTTCAGATTCGGAAACAAAAGAATCAATTGAGTTCGCTGTTGTACTTCTACCAGACTACAAGAAAAGTTTTGTATCAAACGAAAAAGGAATTTTTATGATCGATACAAACAAATACAAACTACCGCTAAAAGTAATCGTAGAACAATTTGGGTTTGAGCAGCAAGAAATCACACTACAAAACAATACAAATGTTTACAACATTTATTTAAATCCAGCTACAGAAGTATTGCAAGAATTGATTATTCCATCAGCAAATGCAAAAATTAAAGAACGTACTTATGGTAGAACTAAAGAAGGCTGGGACAACATTAACTTTGAACTCACTAATTTCGATTTTAGTAATAAAGATTCTGGAACTGAATTTGGATTAATCATTAACACAAACAAGCATTTAAAAAAGCTAAAAAAAGTAAACTGGCACATAAATGTTGTAACCTTTAAAAGAGCTATTTTTAATTTGCAGTTTTACGAAGTTGAAAACAACAAGCCAACTAAACGAATTCCGCATAGTGAAATCAATTTTACAGTTAATGAGAATCAAAAAGGTTGGTTGGTAATAAATACCGAAGATTTAAATATTTTTTTCGATGGAACTAAAAAAATTGCAGCTATCATAAAAACTCAAAAAGTTGATTTTAAAAAAGGAGAAAAAGAAGCAGCATTAATAATGAATGCTGCATTCACAACGTCTAACATGTTAACCATGCGAAGCAATCTTTATGAAAAATGGGAAACCGGTCCCGCAAGTTTTCCTTTTTATATCACAGTAGATTCATACGAATAAAACCAAATAAAGCTTATGAAAAATTCACTTTTATTATTTTTATTTACATTTTCCACACAAATTATCACAGCACAAAATGTAAAGTTTCAAGTAAACGATAAGCAAACTAAAGAACCTGTTGAGTTTGCTACGATTCTATTACCCGATTATAAAAAAAGTTTGATTTCAAACGAAAAAGGACTTTATTCTTGATGCTCAAAAATACAAATTCCCTTTAAAAGTAATAATTGATCATTTTGGTTACGAAAAAAAAGAAATCATCCTACAAAATAATAATTCTTTACAAATTACATTTATCGAACCATCGTCAGAATTATTACAAGAAATAATTATTCCGCCAGCAAACGCTAAAATTAAAGAACGTACTTATGGCAGAACAAGTGAAGGATCAGGAATAGGAACAGGTGAAGATTCATCGGGTAGCCCTAAAACAAGCTATGAATTTGGCATGGTAATGAATACTAAAGAGAAATTTTTAAAAGTAAAAAAAATTCATTGGCATTTAGAAGGCTTCACCTTTAAACGTGGTTTTTTTTCTGTTTACTTTTATGAAGTAAAAAATGGTAAACCATATAAAAGAATACCTCATCAAAATATTAACTTCATTTTATCCACTAAAGCTAGAGGTTGGAATATTATTAACATTGAAGATATGGACTTGTATATAAGTGGTCATAAAAAAATTGCAGTAATAATCAAACAACAGAAAATAGAATTCCAAGACGGCAAAAAGGAAGATTCTTTCTTTCAAAACATAGGTTTAACTACCGGGAGTACTTTTTTTACAAGAACTTCATCTGATGACGAATGGCTGGCTGTACCTGCAAGTATTCCTTTATACATCATCGTAGATTCATATGAATAAAAAAGTTTTACAACTTTTTGTAACATTTTGCAACATGCTGCGTATAACTACAAGTTAACAACAAAGGAAGGGGTTATTTAAAACATGAGACAACTTAAAATTACCAAACAGGTAACCAATCGTGAAACGGCATCGTTAGACAAATATTTACAAGAAATTGGTAAAGTAGACTTAATTACAGCCGACGAAGAAGTAGAATTAGCACAACGCATTAAAGCTGGTGATCAGCGCGCATTAGAGAAATTAACAAAAGCTAATTTACGTTTCGTGGTATCGGTAGCAAAACAATACCAAAATCAAGGTTTAACGTTACCCGATTTAATTAACGAAGGAAACTTGGGATTAATTAAAGCCGCACAACGTTTTGATGAAACGCGTGGTTTTAAATTTATTTCGTACGCCGTTTGGTGGATCCGTCAATCAATCTTATCAGCTTTAGCAGAACAATCTCGTATCGTACGTTTACCATTAAATAAAATTGGTTCTATCAACAAAATCAACAAAATGTATGCGTTGTTAGAACAATCGAACGAACGTCCGCCATCGGCAGAAGAAATCGCTAAAGAATTAGACATGACGGTAAACGACGTGAAAGAGTCAATGAAAAACTCTGGTCGTCACTTATCAATGGATGCACCTTTAGTAGAAGGAGAAGATTCTAACTTGTACGATGTATTGCGCTCGGGCGAATCACCAAATCCGGATCGTGAATTGATTCATGAATCTTTAAGAACAGAAATCGAACGTGCGTTGGAAACATTAACTCCGCGTGAAGCAGATGTTGTTCGTTTGTATTTTGGATTGGGCGATCAACACCCAATGACATTAGAAGAAATTGGCGAAACTTTTGATTTAACACGTGAACGTGTTCGTCAGATTAAAGAAAAAGCAATCCGCAGATTAAAACATACATCTCGCAGTAAAATCTTAAAAACTTATTTAGGATAATATCAATTTTAAAAAACTCGTTATTTAGGTAACGAGTTTTTTTATGTACACTTTGTAACAAATCAAAATAAACGATACTAACATTTTGTAAAAATTATTCTGCTTTGAAAGCCACCGAAAAAGAATTCTTGGACTTGATGCAAAAACACAAAGGAATTTTATATAAAATTTCCAGGATGTACTTTGACCATACGGAAGATCAGGAAGACTTGATTCAGGAAATGACTTTTCAATTGTGGAAATCGTATCAAAACTTTAAAGGCGACAGTCAATTTTCTACCTGGATGTACCGCGTTTGTTTGAATACCGCTTTAACCTTCTTTAAAAAAGACGATAAAAAACTGGACAAATACGAGCTTCATGAAAATTACGACCGTATTGATAACGACGACAGTGCTGTTAAAGAAGAACAGCTAAAATATTTTTACTATGCCGTGCAAGAACTCAACAAAGTAGAAAAAGCCCTAATTTTCTTGTTTTTAGAAGGAATGAACCATAAAGATATTGCAGAAAACTTGGGTATCAGCGAAGTGAATGCACGCGTAAAATTAAACAGAACAAAAGAAAAATTACAAACCATCATAAAAAAGAACGGATATGAATTTTGATGAGTTACAAAAAAAATGGGACAACCAGCCCGAAAAGGATATTAACATAAAAGCAGAATATTTAACCAAAAGTAAATCGCTTGCCGAAAAAATTATTAAAAGTTTTAAGCGCGAAGCCATTTTTTGGATTGTAAGTATTGTGTTTATTTTAATAGTTCCTTTAATGGAATCGTCGCAAATACACGGTGTTTTAAGTCTGATCTATTACTTTTTGGTATGTCAGTTTATTGTTTTTGGGCTGTATTACTACCGCAGGTTTTATACTATAAGTAAGATGATCAAACAGCCGAACACGTTTAACAGTCGCGAAAGTATTATTAAGCTGTATTACGAGTTTCATTTTGCTATTGAAACGTATCGATCGTCTATCTACATTTTGCTACCTACAGCCATAGCTTTGTTTGTAATTACAGCTGGTAAAGATAAAACGTACGATTTGGTAGAAAAATTCTATCATTTTAAAGAAACTTTTCAAACTGATCCAGCGTTTATTTACACGGTTTTAATCATTGGTGTTGTAACAATTATTGGTTTAATATTACTTTCGGAATGGATCATTAAAAAGTTCTACGGTAGATACCTAAAGCAACTAAAAGAATTAATGGACGAATTTGAAGATTAAAAAAAGCAACTCGAATGAGTTGCTTTTTAGTAGTAGGTAATTGTTCTATTATATGTTTGAAAATGTCCACCAAGAATTACTTTTGAAACCCAATTTCCTTTTTTATCAAACTTATAAGAAATTTCATTGTTTTCTTCTTTAATCAATTCTCCATTTTCGTAGAATTTACTTAACACAATATCATCTTGTTCGTTATAAAAGTGATGATAAACTTTTGTTGTTCCATTCCAAATATTTGTCAATTTCTGTTCTGTTTTTCGTCCTTTTTCATTATAAACAAACTCCCATAAGCCGATAATTTCACCATCGGCATGATAATTTATGACTTTAGTTTGAATATTTTTTTTGTTATAATATTCCTCAAAATGCTTTCGTTTAACACCATCCCATTCTAAATATTTTGTAAGAATATACCCTTCTTTTGTTTTAGTTTTTTCAACCATATAATCATTTAAGTTCTCTTTTTGAGGTTCTAAAACAAAACCTTTCTTATCAAAATAATAAAACACTTCATTCTTTTCGCAAGTAACTGGTGATCCGGCAAGTGCTATTGCAGGACATTTCTCATGAACTTCCTGAATACTTTTTACCTTTCCCTTTAGATTCATTTGGGTTGTTGTTTGTCCAAAAGATATTGTTGCAAACAAAACACCTGTAATTAAAATACTTTTTCTTATCATATCAATTTTTCTGAAATAAAGATATAAAAAAAGCAACTCGAATGAGTTGCTTTTTAGTAATACGTAATTGTTCTTGTAAAAACAGATTTATTAAATTTGTCCACAACATAGTAATAAACCCAATTACCTGTTTCATCGAATTCATACTGAATATCAAATTCATA
>Ga0213829_1000300_pt1 | contig 52132 bp, 68 predicted proteins | sample MC6MC0896MG_FD_180665 | JGI IMG/M metagenome (GOLD analysis project Ga0213829, IMG submission 180665) | Enriched soil aggregate microbial communities from Iowa State University, Ames, United States - MC6-MC0896-MG | ecosystem: Environmental > Terrestrial > Soil > Unclassified | place: USA: Iowa... | reverse complement strand
TCGAATAACTCAGCGTTATTACCAGGTTATAGCGTTCGAATTAATGGACAGCAAGATGGGGTAGTTGGCTACGACGGTGAAGTATTTATTCCAAATCTATTAAAACAAAACAAACTTGAAGTCGATCTTCTGGATCATGGTTCATGCCAAGTTAATTTTGCATATGAAAATAAGCAATACAGTGCTAAAAAATTGGGGCCTTATGTATGTCGATAACTACTGCGAGTCATAGTTTTTGGATAAAGAGTAAAAAGCTTTCATTGGCGATAAAGTATATTTTAGCGATTGCTCTGTTTTTTATATTATATGCATTTTTTAGCTCTGCACATGCTGCTTGTACGGTAACTGAAACCACTAATAGTACGTATACCTATACGGCTGCCACAATTAATAGTGATGCAAACATCAACTTTTCTGGAACGATTAGCTGTCTTGGGGGGCGTACTACTCCTGAAATTTCAGCTTATATGTGTATGAAAACCGTATTTACGGGAAACACGAATGCCAATAATAGTGTTTCATTGCCTTATACGGTCACTGCAACTGTAGGCGGCGCAGGTTCTTCTACCACAAATCACACCTCAAATGTTTGGTATGGACCAGTGAGAACAGTCGCTTCAAATAATATTATTAGTTACTCTGTAAATGTAAAAGTTCCAGCCCGCACTGGTTCGCTCATTGCATATCCTAAAGGCACATATACTGGTACTGTTCAGCTTTTCTGGGATATGCAAGCAAGCTCTAACACTGTCTGTGAAGGAAATAGTGGTGGAGGGTGGGACTCGGGTAATACCACTATAACTGCCAATTATATTGTACCGAGTTTATGCCAATTAGATTCAACATCAAATGTCGATTTTGGCAATATTAATGATATTGGCTCGACTAGTCGTGATTACACTGCGCAAGGTGCGGTGAATACGACTTGTAACAATGGAACGCCATACAGTATTTATTTAGGTGATGGAAATAACCGTATTGCTGGGGGCTTTAGACGTATGACAAATGGTAATAGTCAATATATTCCCTATCAGTTATATCAGAACTCGACTTATAGTACGGTATGGGATACTACAGGTGGTGTAATCGCGGTGGGAGGCTCTGGAGGTGTTTCAAAGACAGGATCGGGGAGTGCTCAAAGCACCAATGTGTATGGAAAAATTCCACAAGGTACTACTATTTCAACGACTCCCGGTAACTACTCAGATACGATAGTTGTTACAGTAAATTATTGATTTAATTTGTGAATTTATTGTTGGGTTGGTAATGTGAGTAGCCATGATTTTTTGATGTGGTGCTTTAAGCCAAGTTTGATTTGCACATTTAACTCTATCTAAAGAAGCTGTCTATAAATTTGATTTTTAATTGTTCTAATTTAAAGGAAGTAGAAAAATTTTTAAAGAAAAGATGGTTGATAAAAGACGGTTAACGGTAATGTTGTTTTAGTATAAGTAAAAACAGAAAAAGACAAATTAAGAAAATAAGAAAAAACATCTGATGAATAAATACCTTATGAATATTAAATGTATTTTTACACAAGTTAACACATTGTACAAATTAAATTACAGTTTGCTTATCTTTATTTAATCTTTCTTATCAATAAAAAAGCTTTTAGGGGCAAAGCTGGTTATTCATAAATTAGTTATTTGTATTGGAAAACAAAGTGTTAGAATTGTATGGTTGGGATGTTTTGATATATACAATTATCTCGAATTTTAACCTATTGAAAATACAAAGGTTTACAACTTGTTCCAACCACTTACAATCCAAACTAGACTCGGCGGATTCTACTTCTTTTATAGTGTGCCTGTGGGTTGTATTGTTTTATAAATATTATTAAAATTAATGACTTATGTTTAAAAAGTGGCGTATTTTATTGAGACTAAAAAGCGCTTGTAGACTATTTGTAGACTGTTGAGAAACATGATTAAATCAAAGTTCGCTAAAACTGGTTTAAGACATGAAACTCAACAAATCTAATGTTGATGCTATTCCATTGACAGATAAAGGTCAAAAAATATATCGAGACTCAGAACTAATCGGTTTCGCAGTTCGGGTAACCAATAAAAGCAAAACATATATCGTTGAGCGTCGCCATGAAGGTGAGCTTTTTAGAGTAACGATTGGCAAGACGACTGATCTACCTGCTACAAATGCCCGGGCAAAAGCGCAGATGATTCTTGCAAAAATATCAAATAATGAATATGAGAAACCAACCAGACTAAAGAATGTTTCAAATCCTTTGGAAATTACGGTGAATGAAGCACTTCAAATTTATATTGATAGAAATGACTTTAGACCAAAGACCATAAAGCAATACAACACATACTTTAATCTTTATTTAGGGTGGGGCAATAGAAAGCTTTTCCAGATTACCAAGCAGGAAGTCTTAGATCGTTTTATTGAGGTATCAAACATAAGTGAATCGTCAGCAAATGGCGCTGTATCTCTTTTAGGTACGTTATGGAAATACATTCACGTTCTTTATTCAACAGACGAAGCCCCCATCCTTAAAACGAATCCGGTTGACATTATTTCTGTAACTAAAGGATGGAACAAGATTGCTAGTAGAGATAGACATCTACACAAAGATATCATTCACAAATATTACAATGCAGTACTTAACTATGAAGATGAGCTGAATCTTGAAAATACAGCAAGATCAAATACACATCGGGATATAGTTTTGATGTGCATGTATACAGGATGTCGAAAACAGGAAGCGTGTTCTTTAAAGTGGACTGATGTAAATATTAAAAATGGTACCTTAACTTTTAGAGATACCAAAAATGGTACAGATCATACTTTTCCAATCGGTGACCATTTACATAGTATTTTGCGAGAACGCTGGTTATTAAGAGAAAACGATTGGGTTTTCCCAGCTACAAAGATGCCGACTTCTTGGAATATGCATGCTACAAAAGTGGATACATTGTTGAATAGAGTAGGTAAGCAAGTCGACTATTACGTTTCAATGCATGATTTTCGACGTACATTTGCCACTATATGCAACCTTTTAAGATTCAACATCTATGTGACAAAAAGACTTCTTAATCACACAGCTAAACCTAGGGTAGATGTAACGGGAGGTTATGTACAAATACCTGATGAGGAATTAAAAGCATCAATGAATATGATTGAGGCGGTTTATCAAGGCAAAATCGATTGCTTTAACTATCAATCTGTTTGGGCTGAAAGATTAAAAGAAATAAAGGCGGTTTAACCCGCCTTATATCGTTGCAAGTTGTGCCGTGTTTAGCACAGTCTTGCTTTGTTCATACTTTAAAACGTCCTTCTTTTTATATGAAACACGTCTACCAATTTTTGAGAAAGGCATTGAAGATTGGTCACAGCGCATTCTAGCTAAAGTCCATGGAGAACAATCCAGATAAAGTGCCACAACTTCTTGTGGGAATTTCTGTTCTTCATTTGCATTGATGAAGCGATCTAAATATTCCTGCTGTTCTGCATCAGTTAGATTTCTCAAATCTTTTAGCATTTACCTCCTCCTTACTTTCTCCAAGTCGCTTCTTTAAATTTAGCCTCATCAACCAAGTTGTCGATTTGAGACGGGTTCACATTGTCGTAGTAATGGTTCATCAGGTTACCGAAAACAATCAGAGTTCGGGCTGAGGATGAATAACGGAAGCTCATATACATTCCTCCATAGCTTCAAAAGCCTGTTTACGGGCTGAAGCCTGATTCTTGAGTAAAGAGATATGAGCATCCTTAATCAGCTCATTGCTCTGCATGACACGTTGCTTGGCGTGGAGGGCAGAGGTCGCTTCAATACGACCTCTTAGAGTGCCGTTGCCATGTAGTTTGGCAACATACCTAAATATATAGGTACTTAAGCGCTCCATCCCTCCATGTCCTTTTTTGCCTTGCATGCCTTCACAATCTGGCTTTCAAAACTGGTGCCTTTGAAGCGTTTATAGATTGTGCCGAGGTCAGCCTCATTTTGTGTATGTTGAATCGCTTGTAGTGCTTGCTGGAAATCAGCTGTAAGTTGTTGTGCTGCATTAGGCTGTTGCTGCTGGTTCTGTGGTGTTTGTTGCTGTTGAGGTTGAGCTGCCGCTTGCTGAGTCTTTTCTTCCTCAGGTAAGTCTTCACCAGCATAGATATATAAACCTAAACCGTGTACGGCAATGCCTTTAACCAGACAACGCATCATGGCCTTGTTGATATCAAAGGCATTCGGTTTAGCAATCGCTTTATTGCGATAGTCCATTACAGGTAGGAACATGTACATGGTTTTACCGAATACGGTGACATCACAATGAACCATCATAGATCCATCCGGAAAAGTCATTGGATCTCGGAAAGCCCAGTTTGCTTGTGGATCTATGCGCATGAGTTTGTCCACGGCCCAAGCCCAAGACAGATATGACATATTGTTTTTCTTTTCGATATGTCCAGATACGCTAATCGCTGCTAACTGTTCAAAGTGGTTAGTACTTTCATTGCTTAAAACTGCTGGATTAATTGCTGCATTCATTTTTCTTATCCTTATCTTGAACCCGTAAAGCCGCGCTTGTTCTTATAAGCTTTGCGGTCATATGAAGGGATGTTGCTAGGTTGCAGGGCAACTGCTAATGCTTTTTTGCGTTGGAAGCTAATCTCATTCATTAAGGTTGCATAAACCTTAGGGCGCTTCGCCTTAAACTCTTCAACATTTAAAGGAGTCTTCACTTCACCTTTAACGGTGTACAGCACACTGCCGTTTGCATTGGCTGCATAAACGGTCCAGCCAATACGTACAGAGTAGAGACCAGTTAAGCGGTCATGGCCCATATAGGCTTTTATGCCGTCTGGATGTGGTTTGAATTGAGCATTCATGATTAGCCTCCCATCATCCAAGATGCAGCTGCTACGGCAATCACCCAAAGAACGAATGAAAGGGCAATGAATATTAGAAAGTCGATTACATTCGCTTTAATGGTGGCGAAACGAGAAGGGCGCTGTTCTTCAACAGTAGGGTGTTGATATAGGCGTGATGTAGTTTGACTAGGAATAGGGTTTTGTTTCATACTTACCTCGCGTTATGCAAAGCCCCGTCTCCGTCCAAAGTTTCGGGGCTTTTTGTTGTTTATGATTATTATGTTCAACTAATTGAACGAATATGTCAACAATTTGTTCAATTTATTAAATAATAAAAATTCAATTTAATGAACAAGAATTTATTAAGATAAAAAAAACCCACCTAAGGTGGGTTGATTAACTAATTTAAAAAACTCTAACTTGCTTTAAGCATTTCGAAAATTCTTGTTGCACCTTCTTTTTCAGAACTACATGTATATATTTGAATGTGAGATTTTGATGCAACTTCTTCTTTTAAAAGCTCAATGTTTTCTCTCATTCGAGATAGTGTTTTTAATGAGACCTGAAGGTTCTCATCTGTTGGCATTTGTATAATCAAATCATAATTGCTGGAAATATTATGAGAATCAAATATTTGTAAATCCATCAAATTTGATTTCATTCTAGTAATTGTTTGAGATGTACATACATTAAATTTTGCAGAGTACCGCGCAGTATGAAATCCACAAGGAATTTTTACATCTTTCCCTATAGGGATTTTTATGTCAAAAGCATGTTCATACGATGGATCAATTTCTAATACCGCATTTTTAATGCGCTTTGACCAGCGGCTATCAACTTGTTCATTTTCAATCGGGCTATCTTCTTGCTCAAACAAACCCTTTAAAGCTACTGAACCTAAGCTAGCCGTTTTATAGAGTGCTTGGCGAACTATCCCGTAAATATTTTCTGATTGTGAAGCATGCCAATCACCAATGATTACGCCATCAAGGGTTGATTCACCATTATTCTTTAAAATATTTGCTTTTATTAATTTGATGTAACCATTAAATGAAGATGCTTTTGTTCCATATAAGCTATCAATAACTGTAGGATGTAACGCATCAAAAATTTCAATTTTTCCATTCAAATCTTTGATTGTTACCAAAATAGCAATACGTTCACCACTATTTGGAATAGGTTCAAAATATACAGTTCTCCATTCAGCAAAAAAACTTGGTGCAGAAGGGAATGAAATTTTATCAAACATCTTAACCTCCTATTAAATCCAATTGCTGAGGGTGTTGTGGTGGCGTTATAGCATTTTCAATTAATACTGCCAATAGACTATGTCTAGCAGTTAAAAAGCCATTCACTCTTTCAATAATTGCATTATATTCATTAAGTATTATGTTTTCTTTGGCTTTTTTAGTAAGTGAGTCGCAATTTGTCGCAGACATTTCATCAATAATCAACTTCTTAATTTTTGACATTAATTTGTGAATGTATACTTCATTCTCACCTTTATAGTGCTGCACAATATCTGAAATATTACCAACTTTAGTCATCTCATTGATTGGCAATCTTGGATCTTGTGAAATAGAAAAAGCTTTCTCGTGATCAATAAATCTAAATGAGTCACCATCATAAAGAATATTTGTATTATTTCTATCTGGATTGGCAATTAGTTCATCAAACGCTACTATTGAAGGTAATCCAGAGTAATCAAGTAAACACTCTTCGCTAAGCTCATGATCCATTAAGAATCTTTCAAAAGAAGGCATGTCATACATTTGGGAACCAAATAGAAATGTTGGTTTATCAACTGCAATTTGTGGATGACCCGGCTCAACCAATACAAGAATAGGCTTTGGGATAGGAATATTGAGCATTAACCCTAATAATGAGCTAATTATTTCAATACATAAACCATCCGCTTGTCTGCATTTTTTAATGTAGGCTGGAAATTCCCCCTGATTTGTGGAAACAAATCCCGTCCATAACGGGTTTGAACCTTTATTGCTAATTTGTAGATCAATCAAAGCTCTACCATATAACAAGTTTTCATTTATAAATTCTTCTATTATCATGAATAATCCATTTAAATATTTATAAAACAAAATATTGGTCTTAAAAATTAATACTTAAATTCTCTGTTGTGTCTAACAACCACACCTATAATTGATATTTCAATTTGAGTAGAGTTGTAAGTTGGGTAGTCAGGATTTAAAGGAACAAGTTCAATAATATCAACACCAAACTCATTAACACCAACTACGCGATACTTTTTAAATGTGGTTCGCGCTATACCATGTTGTACCTCTTGAGCGATCACAAATGATCCAGGTTTAGCCTCTAAACATGCATCAATTACAATCTCGTCACCTGGCATAAAATCAGGAGCCATACTCAAGCCTTCAACTTTTAGAGCAAAAATGCATTCTGGCTTATAGTTTTCATAAGTAGTCCAAGTAGTATCTATTGGATTAATACCATCATAGCCAACCTCGTGAAATAACCCTGCTTGAACATAATCAAAAATAGGAATACTTCTTAATTCTTTCTCGATTTTTCTAACATTACTTGAATCAGTAATATTTTTATTAGGGTGGGTGGAAGTTTGTTTGCCTGTTAAAAGCCATGTACTACTTGTATTTAAACAATCTGCCAATGATTCAATATGTTTTGCACTAGGACTATTGCTTCCATTTACCCAACCAGAAACGGTACCTCTAGCCGCATGGGTTGCGCGCATTATATCGGCTTGAGAAAGACCTAATTCTTTCATGCGCATTTGAATCCTATCAGAAACAGATTGTGCCATGGCCAAATCCCTATTTAGTAATGTTCAAAATTATGAACAATAAGTTTGACAATTACCTGAACATATTGTTCAATTAATAGAATATATTTGTTCAGGATTTTGAATATGAATGTTCAGCAATTAAGAAATTATTACGGTGTCGAAAATAACTCTCAATTAGCAAAAAAAATAAAAAAAGTACGTTCAGTGCTAACAAAGTGGGAAAAAGAAGGGATTCCCCCAAGAACTCAAGCCACTTTTGAGGTTTTAACAGGAGGTCAGCTTAAAGCAGACCTGCAAGCACTTAACGCTTAGGAACCACTATGAGCAAATTATCAATTGAACTCTCTGCAAGCGCCAGAAATGATGCATCTCGCATATTGCATGGTCTTGATTCAGGCAATCAGAAAGAGATTGCTGAACAATTAAAGGTTGATCCAAGCACTATTACACGGCTTAAAACAGATAAGAAAAACAATGGCTTGAATGAAATTGAAATATTTTGCGAGCTATTGAGTCTGCTTGGATTAAAGGTTGTACCTAAAGATTATCAAAGTATTGATAAAGAGCGGGTAGCAGCTCTTTTAGTGATGTCTAAAAGCTGGATGAACCGTATTGAAACGGTGGATGACCTTTTCCATGACGAAATCAGTGGTCAAAAAGAAAAACTTGGATATTAAAAAACCACTTCCTGCTGTAACAGGAGTGGTTTCAATTCACAAATCTAGGAACCCATGAATATGCAAACTAATTTATCAGAACAACCAATCGAACTCAACTCACAAGAATTTGTAGTAGGCGACATGGTAGTTGCTAATGAACTGGAACATAACGAAATTTTTGAAGTGTTGGGATTTTACTACAGCACCTCTAAACGACTTTTTGTTAAGTCAGCGTGCGGGAAGCAGTTAGCTTTACCAGTTCAATTCTTTAGATCGGCATCAATTGCTGAGTTAGAAGCAAAACGTCGATTGAGTGCAGAAGAATTAGCACGGGCGGAGGTGTCATGAGTAGTTATTTAGCCGTTTCTAAGCTCATCACCTTGGATTTCTTTTTTGCACTTTTGAAGAGCTGCGATAAGACTATCAATGTGAGCAATATCAATATTGATATAAACATCTACGTGCTTGCCATGATATTCATCGAAGTGACCTTCAGTTTCACAAATCGTTATGCAGTTATTGTCTTTATCACTATAAACATCTATTTCATTTTGTTTTCGTATAAGAGCCATTTTAATTATTTCCTTGTTATTCAAGAGCAATTTACAACGCTTCAAAGTGCCTTGCAAGAGGCTTTACTGCAGGTAAATCAAGTTTATTTCAATTGGTTAAAGGTAGTTGAATATGAAAAATAGATTCTATCTTGCATGTTTCCGCGACAACGTTGGTTCAAATGTTAGCCTCCAGCGTCATGAGTTTCGCGGCTACCACACTGATATTGATCAAGCGCATGTTTGCACATTGGAAGAGACCCAATACCATTTTGATCATGCCCGTGAATATGACTGCCCAATATCTGCAGACCATGTTGATGAGTTAGCTATATGGAAAGTTGATCATCAGTACATACCTAATCAAACACAGATCATAGATGGAGTTATTGGATATGCAGTTTTTGTAAAAAGGCAATTCAATGGCAATGATGTTTTCTGGCTGAATAAAAAATCATTTGAAAGCTCCACAGATTTTGAAATGGCTTCTTATTTTTCTCTAGAAGAAATTAGTGAGTTAGGTCAACGATATATTGCCATCCCTTATCACTTGGCTGATAAAGCAAAAAGAAGAACTTTTGATTTCAGTAAATATAACCCTCGCACAATGACACAGGGTGCAGGTCTAAAGATGCCTGAACATCTAAAGAAAGCAAAACGTAGAGTAAAAGAACCGCAATCACGGTTTAACTGTCCAAGCTGTGGAAAGATCGTTTGGCAATACAACCCCTATGATTTTGAGTCTTGCTCTCACTGTGGGCAGATAGGAGATCGGGTATGAGTCTAGATGCCACTAATTGGGCTTGGAAAGTTCATATCCCGACTAAGAAAGGCGGCTCATTACCTGCCTTAAAACTAGTTGTTTTGCTATCTATGGCTGATCGCGCAAGTGAGGATCATACCTGTTATCCAAGTGCTAAACGCTTAGCAGCGGACTGTAAAATTGACAGAAAAACTGTGATGAAGATTCTTGCTGAACTCTCCGATGATGGATTAATTACTGATACTGGGGAGCGCAAAGGTCAGACAAAACAGGTGGTCGTTTACCGCTTGAACGGTGTAATGGGCCGTGAAGATATAGTCCCAACAATGGGACCGTTAGAAGGTGAAAATTTAGATGGAAAGAGTACCAACAGTGGAACAGTCCCAACAGTGGAACAGTTCCAACAATTCCATGAAAGAGTACCAACAATTCCGGTAAAGGGTCCCAACGTTGGGACACGGAATCTTTTAAAGAATCTTTCAGAAGAATCTAAAAATAAAAAAACATGGTTGAGTTTAAAAAAACTTGGTGAAGAAATTCGTTTGGCAACTGATCAGGAAACTTACGAGCAGATCAAAAATGCGGCTTGGTTCGATCGGGAGTTACGAGCATTTGAACTCTACAACGCCGAGAAGAATCTTTGTGATGAACTCATGAATTACCACTTTGCAGATTGGTTAATCAATGCATGTGGAAAATACAAATCACGTGAACATGCTAAAAACAATGGAACACAGGTTCGAGTCCCGCAGGGAGAGTCAAATACGCTGAGTTCAAAACAAATTTACTCCTTCGCTCAAAAACTTTCTGTACTTCCTGAATTCGCTAGCAAGTATGCGGAAGGAAACGAAAGTTATGAGCAACTTGCTGCACGCATCGCCGTAAAGCTTGCTGATCTTGAGCAACAGCAAAAATTGATGCCTTACCTCATTCAAGTTGGTTTCAATCGAAAGGGGGCTGCATGACATCAATGAGCCTTGCTGAATATCGTGAGTTATTTCCTATTCAGAAAAATAAAAAGCGCCGTTCAGCAAAGCAAACACGTGAACCAAGTATGGGGGAGGTTCTATTAGCAACACATCTTAAAGCCTGCAAGATTAATTTTGAGCAGGAATACAAGTTCCACCCGAAACGAAAGTGGCGGGCGGATTTTTTAATTACGGGTACAAAGATTTTGGTTGAAGTCGAAGGCGGGATCTGGAGTGGTGGACGTCACACAAGAGGTAAAGGTTATCTAGGGGATATGGAGAAATACAACGAAGCGGCAATGATGGGATTTACAGTTTTAAGGTTCAGTACAGAGCAAGTTAAAGCAGGCTTGGCGATTAAACAAATTGAGCAATTGGTGGGATGAATATGAATATGCCAGTACAACACATTTTACAAGCGGTCGATTGGTCTAAATATAGTTTTGAAGAATGGTGCCGCCAGCTTGGAGCTTGGCTAAATGGCGATACTGAAACAATGGTCAAAATTGTTAAAACCATGCCGACAAAACGCATCACTCAAAAACAACGTGAAAAGCTTATGGCTATGTACATGAGTGATGAAACTTTGAAAGATCGCTTGTGTATTCGCCGTAAAGGCACTTGTTGTCAGTTAAACGATAATGAAGCACGTGCAATCCATAGAGTGATACTTGATCTTCAATCTATAGATGATGAGGTTCTTCAGGAATGGATCGGGGCAATCTGGTGGCATTATGTGATGGGCGAATCGATTCGTGATATTGCAAAAAGTAATGAAACTTACGGGTCACAAATTCAACAGGACATTAAATGTGGCTTAGCTTTTATTAAGTCACGTTATCCGCATTTTCAAATTGAAAAGTTTATTAAGATAGTAGTAGTGGAAAATCAATCTTCTTGACTGTAAATACAGGGTGTGGCATATTCGTGTTACAGTGTTCGAAGTGTATTTAAAACACTGGTATTAAAGCTCATCATTTGGTGGGCTTTTTTTCTTTTAGATTTTTTAATGGTTCAAAGATCAAGATAGAGTAATAATTATTTAAAATATTCAATATTTTGAAGTTTTAATAACTAAATTTTAGTGGTAAATTGCAAGAATATTGGAATTTGTAAAATATAATGAAATCATTAAAGACTGTTGAATATTTATGTACATTTGACTCAAATTTAGGTATTTGTAGCTCAGTTACAAACTTTAAGTCACTATTAAGTGCATCTGAGTATATTTCTTTTGCAAGGCACAATATTTTATGGAAAGAAAAAGTATTCGGTTTTGATGTATCCAAAGGCGCAATTTCAGGAGACGCTAATAGTAATTTTTATCATTTAATATTTACAAATTCCAATGATGAAGATCGAGATAGTTTTGATGAATTACTGAAAGCAGTAAGAACAATTTTAGCTAAAGTATCAAATGAAAAAGAACCATTAGTTTTAAGGGATGATATTAGAAGTGATTATGCAATAAAGGCATACCCCATAATCCATGAATTAGAAAATTCAATGCGTAAATTAATTACCAAATTTATGATAACTAAAGTTGGGAAAAACTCAATTACATATAATTCTCCCTTAGAGGTTCTAGACTCTTTAAGGAGCGAAATAAAAAAAGTAGAGAGTCAAAATATACTATATAAGACTGATTTTATACAATTATCTAACTTTCTTTTTAGAGAAGTTTCTACTGATAAATCCAATAGTATCTTTAGTTTTATACGTCAATCCGAAGAGATTTCCTTAGATGATTTAAAGAATTTAAAAAATAAACTTCCAATGTCAAATTGGGATAGGTATTTTCAACCAATAATTAATTGTTCTTCTGAGGAACTTAAGACTAGTTGGGAAGAATTATATAAAATAAGATGTACTGTCGCTCATAATAACTTCTTAACAAAAGAACAATATGATAATTTGTTGACTAAATCTAAAAAAGTTCAAGAAATTATTATGGCTGCTTTGGAGAAATTAAGTGATATTGAAGTCAAAGAAGAAGAAAAAAATGATATTCTGGATAGTGTAAATATAAATATAAATGAAAAATATGGAGAATTTCTACTATTATGGAAAGGAATTGAAAGTTCGATTCTTAAAATTATAAGAATGATTGATCCTAATAATAATATAGATCATAGAATTACTCTAAGTTCTTCTAGATTATTAAGACCTTTAATAGACAGTGGTATTATTGATCGTAAGTTGTATTATTCTTTGCAAGAGCTTAGATATTATAGAAATCAGTTAATTCATATTGAGGAATTTGAACATAGTGAACTCGAAAATTACATTTATAAGGCTCATGAAATTGATGGAATTTTAAAGTCTATAATTAGCAATAAAATTAAATTGGCTTCAGAACATCAAGACTTTGATAATAAAAACAATGAGGCAGGTTAAAATTTACTCATGCTTTCATGTTAAACATCGATTATTGGCGAGGTTTTTTTATTTATTTTTTCCTCAATAAAAACTTTATGCATTATTCTCAATATTGGAATTTCTGAGAAAATGATAGGAAAGAGTATATGAAAGTTTGTTTTATTGGTGGTCTTTGGGATGGCATTTATAACGATTTTGAATTTGAAGGGGATCAAAAAAACTTACCTCAAATTTACAAAGTTGAAAATAAAGAGAAGACGCATTGGAAACAACATGAGTTAATTAAGCAAGGTAAATCTATTGATGAAATTAAAGTTGAAGAAAAATATATTCTGATGATGTTGAGACGGAATAGAACTTTCAAATATTTCTATATATTTAATGAACTTGATAGACCAGAAATCCAAAATCTTTCTGCAGAAAATTGGAATTTATCAGATGTATTTGGATATGATTTTGATTAAAAAAGCCCTCTTCGGAGGGTTTTTTATTGGTTGATATGTATGAAAAATGAAGTTGGCTTTCATTTTCTGTTCACCAAATGCGCCCAGAATGTATTTTTATTTAAAATCAGACTTGATTCAGATAAAGTAACCTTAACTGAGCTTTATTGATTTAAATTAATGCAAAATCAAAATGACCCAATTAATAACTTAGGGCAATTAGATGTCGATAATGAGCAAAAGCAGGAAAACTCGGTGCTTAATTCTGTGAATCCGGATCCTGTCGATGTGACAGACCTAATTGTTGAAATTGGAAAAGATATAGCCGATTTTGCATCATCAGTTTTTGATAACATCGATATCAATTTTTGACATTTGAGCTCACCTATATGCGAGCTTTTTTATTAACCAAAATAACAATCTGATATAATTTAACTAACAAGTAAAATTATGGGGCTTTTGAGATTTGGATTCTTATTTAAAAATTGCTTTAGAGATTTTTAAGGTACTAACACCTTTTATTCTTGCGTTAATTGTTTACTTAATTTGGCATAAGCAAAAAGAAAAAGAGGTAATCGCCACTGAGGCTAAGAACACAATAGCTTTACTAAATGCAATGAGCACTATGACGAGTGAGCTAGAACAATTAATACAAGCTACGATTAATACTTATCCAACTAGAGAAATGCACAAAAAATTTAATGATAAAATAGATGAATTAGATAAAAAAAGGTTAGAAATATTTTATTCAGCCTTGTTTATTTGTGATGCTAAAAAGGATATACCATTAGAACGTTATTTCGTGCAACTAGATTATGAATTTGAATCAACTTTATCAAAGCTCAGGATATTTTCGCAAGAAATAACCACGGGAATAGATGTTAATGAATCGAAACCATTAGCTTCTAAATATATTCATGCTTTGATAACGAATAATTATGCATATAAAAGAATTTTATTAGAGATTGCATTATACAGAAAATAGTTTGATTGCAGCTTTGCTCTATAGATCAGTAGGATAGAGCATCCCATTCTAAGCAGCAGTTCACCGATTAGATTAAAGATAACTAAACTATATTTATTAACAGCTCATCATCTGATGGGCTTTTTTGTTTTGTGCTATAGTCCATTCTAATTAAAAGCTGGTAAATAGAATGACACTTTGTGTTGGTGGTGAATTGGATGGGCATTTTATAGAAAAAGAAGGAAAGCTACTTAAAGCTTCAGAAATTGACCCAAGCTACACATCAACTTATTACCTTCAAATTTATAATCGTGACAATGTTATGTATCAGTTCTGGCATCCTCATGGAATTGATCTACATAAGCTATCAAATGAAGTTTTAGAAATTCTTCGCTCAGCTAAAAGTTAGTTTTATCGTTTGCCGGACGTATTACGGCATATAAAGCCCCGCTAAATATCGATTATTGGCGGGGCTTTTTACTATTAATAGTTAGGTAAGTTAACTCTCATTTTGGGAATATTGTGGCTGTATCTGATCCAAACTATCTTCTGGATTCTTTTCACGAATATGAGATACTTGAGTATTTTCGATATGAACAATCCGGTCATACTCAACATCTTTTAGATGCTCTGGTGCCAATTCAGGATATGACTTATAAAAATGCATTTTAATATTTAGAGCATGATCAAGTAAAAATGCGGATTCAATACTGTAATATTGATCATTATCAAAATACTCATAAGTTGACTCTAATAATTCTTTTATTGAATCATCAAGATTTTTAAGTTTTTCATTTATGACATTTAAATCATTTGCAGATGGTTGTTGTTTCATTTCTTATCTCGCATTTATGAAAGATTTTGTACTGAAAGTTTCCAGTACAAAATCTTGAAGGTCTATGGAATTATGGTAATGAAAAAATACCTGAAGTACGGCAACGATCAAAAGCAGTTTGACATTTCCAAGTTTCTTGAAGGCCTTGGAAAGCACCTACGCCATTTCGGCAATTTTCATACTGTAAGCGGCAGTATTCATAATCACCAGCTGCTGGTTGAAGTATCTCTAAAAGACTTTTGGGTTGTTGTTTTTCCTCACTAGCAGTTGTCCCGAGGGATAATGTTGCGAGGGTTATTGTTACTAAAAAAATTAGTTTTTTCTTCATGTTATATACTCATTTAGTTAATTTTATAAATACCGAATGGATATTTTTACCATTTGGTAAATTTTTTATAATAGAAAATTATTAAGCATTAAAGAATATATATAATTATGTTGTAACTTAATCTTTAAATGTAAATAGATAATATATTTATTTTGAGGGTATTAGATGGAAGTTAAAGAATACTTTTGGCTTACAAGAAAAAAAGAGCCCAAATCTAAAACTAAAAGCCGACCATTGCCTAAAGCTACTCAAAAATATCTAGAGGCTGAAGAAACATTATTTCAAGAACTAGAAGAACATCGAATTGGATACCGCCGAGAATTTCAATTTGAATCAACCAAAAATTGGCGATTTGATTTTTATATTGTGAAGTTAGGTCTTCTTATAGAAATCGCTGGTAGTCCTTGGGCAGTGGGGCGTGGTGGTAGAAAGATAGCAAATGCCTTGGGCAAATATAATCTTGCTTTAGATAAGGGTTTTAAACTTGAGCGTCTTGAACCTCATCAAATTGAATCAGGTTATGCAATTAACTGGATTATGAGCGAATTAGCGAGAATAGAAAATGGATCAGATTAGACCATTCCCGCCTCAGGACTTGATTGATAAAGCTGAAGAGGATGAGGCAATTAGATTGGCTCCCGCACCAGACTTAATGAATTGGATGATCACAAACTTTTTAACTATTGGTGGACCACTACATAACCCTGATCACGATCATATTGCTGAGCTACTTCACGACAACGAAGCTTTTCTAGCTTGTGCATGGGCATCATCTGCATGTGTTGCTAAAAAGCGTATGGTTCTAGGTCAATGCGAAAAGGTAATGTTCAATCAAGGTGGATGGAAGAAAGCTCGTCAAGAGCAGCAAATGCGTGATTGGTTTGGCTATGTGCCAACTTATCTTATTACTATTGATGCAAGTTTCTGTGAACAAGCTACGGACCGAGACTTTTGCGCTTTAATTGAACACGAGCTTTATCATATCGGAGTTGAGCGCGATCAAGATGGCGAGCCTCTTTACAGTGATATGACTGGCTTACCAAAACATTATTTGGCAGGTCACGATGTTGAAGAATTTGTTGGCGTAGTAAAAAGATGGGGAGCGGATGAAAGCGTAAAGCGCCTACTAGAAGTGGCGAAGCAATCGCCGTTTGTATCAGATGTAAATATTTCCAAGTGCTGCGGGACATGTTTAATAAGTTGAGCCTTTTGGCTCATTTTTTTTGCCATGTTTCCTTGACGTACCTTGACGGATAGAGAGAAATGGCGACTTTAAATAAAAAGCAAAAACTCTTTATTGTGCAGTCACTTGCTGTTTTTAATACACCTCAAGAAACAGTGATACTCGTCAAGGAAGAATTTGATATCAATGTCTCTCGTCAACAAGTTGAATCTTATGATCCAACTAAAGTTGCTGGTAGGGATTTAAGTAAGGAATTTAAAGATGTATTTGAAAAAACTCGTGATGATTATCTAAGTCAACCACTTAATAAAATCAGTGGGGTGAATGACATTGTCCAGTTGAAAATCCTGAATGATCTGCTGTGGTCTAAAAAGAATAATGTGAGGATGACAATCCAAATTGTGGATCAAATGCAAAAGATCACAAAAGGTTTTTATGACAAGAAAGCTGAGCAGGGAAATAAAGGTAAAAATCCTGATGAAGCTCAAACAAAAGCTGAAGTAGAGCTTGAGATTAAAAAGCTTGAACTTCAGAAGTTACAACGTGAAGTGAATCCACCAGAGTATCGTCCACCTGAAGAGGATTACAAGCTTGTGCTGAATCCTGATGAGGAGATACCTAATGAGCCAATTCTTTAATCCTCCTGAAGGTTCAGTTCAATTAACGCCAAAGCAGGCAAATATTTATTTATGGGGCTGGCAGGTTGAAGCCCGATTTCGTGATGCTGTTTGCGGTCGACGTTTTGGTAAGACTTTCTTAGCCAAGGCGGAAATGCGTAGAGCTGCAAGATTAGCAGCTAAATGGAATGTTTCTGTCGAGGATGAGATTTGGTATGCAGCACCTACATTTAAGCAAGCAAAGCGGGTTTTCTGGAAGCGATTAAAACAGGCTATTCCTGCATCATGGCGAGCAGGAAAACCGAATGAGACCGAATGTTCAATCACTTTAAGAAGTGGGCATGTCATTCGTGTTGTAGGTTTGGACAATTATGACGATCTGCGTGGATCTGGCTTATTTTTCTTAATTATTGATGAATGGGCAGACTGTAAATGGGCGGCATGGGAAGAAGTACTTCGCCCAATGCTTTCAACTTGTAAATACATAGTCAACGGCGTACAGCGAGTCGGGGGCCATGTTTTAAGGATTGGAACACCCAAAGGTTTCAACCATTGTTATGACACTTTCATGGATGGTCAGCCGGGGCATGAACCAGACTGTAAGAGTTTTTCTTATACATCATTGCAAGGCGGAAATATTCCTGAGTCTGAGATCATTGTTGCTAAGCGCAAGATGGATCCGAAGACATTTAGCCAGGAATATGAGGCAAGCTTTGAGAGTTACCAGGGGGTTATCTTCTATTGCTTTAATCGCTTACTAAGTGCATCTACTGAAACAGTTCAAGTAAATGATGTACTTCATATCGGGATGGACTTTAACGTTACCAAAATGGCTGCTGTTGTATATGTTCGCCGTGGGGAACAAATGCATGCTGTTGATGAGTTCGTAAATCTTTTTGATACACCAGCAATGATTGAGGCCATTCAGGAACGATATCCTGATCATGAAATTGCTATTTATCCCGATGCTTCAGGTGAGAATCGAAAGTCAAGTAATGCAAGTGAAACGGATCTAGCTTTACTCAGAAAAGCAGGATTTAAAGTCCTTGTGAACAGTAGAAACCCTGCGGTTAAAGACCGTATCAACTCAATGAACAGCAGGCTCTGTAATACCTTATCTGAGCGCAGACTCTTTGTGAACGTAACAAAATGCCCTCACTTCGCTAAATGCTTAGAGCGTCAAATTTATGATGATTATGGGCAGCCTGATAAAAAGTCAGGATTTGACCACATGAATGATGCAGGAACCTATCCAATCGCTTATCTATTTCCGATTGATAAAAAATCAATGGGAATGCGAAGGATACGAGGGATGTCTTAAACAACGCACCTTTTCAGGTGCTTTTTTATTGGTGTTTTTATGGCAGTTACTGATAAACATCCGCAGTATATTGCTGCACAAAAAAGCTGGCAAATTATGCGTGATGCCGTTGCTGGCGAAGAGCAGATCAAACAGGAACAAACCAAGTATCTTGCTAAATCGGCGGGCATGATTGAGGCAGAAAAGCAGGGAGATAAGACTGGAGAGATTTATAAAGCTTATCTCAGTCGTGCTCAGTATCCATTATGGGTTCAGGATTCACTTCGAACGATGATTGGTTTAGTTTCAAAGCTTGAACCAAACATCATCATTGAAAGCAATTTACTAAAGAGCTTGGTAGAGAATGCTACTAATGATGGGTTTGGCTTAAAACAGCTCTTTATTCGTATTTGCTTAGAGTTATTGGAATATGGTCGCTGTGGTTTACTGGTCGATGTCGATTCTAAAGGCGTTCCATATTTCGCCTTATACAATGCGTTATCTATCATCAACTGGAAGGAAAACAGTATTGGTGGTCGTAAGGATCTGAAGCTATTGGTGCTCGAGGAGCAATTTGATAATAGCGAAGATGAATTCGGACATGATACTAAAACGGTCCACCGTGTTTTAGCTATGCATGAAGGAGCTTTAACTGTCCGTTTGTTTGATGGCTCTAATGACGAAGATAAGACTCCGGATCTTGGGGGGAATCAGCTTTCATTCACACCATTTGTATTCTGCGGCACCACGGATAATTCCCCTAATGTTGGAACTATTCCACTTTTGACTATGGCGAAAGCAGCACTTAAGAGTTATCAGCTCAGTGCGGATTACTTTCAGTCACTTCACCATACTGCGCACCCTCAGCCTTGGATTAATGGTATCGACAATGATGATGAGCCAGATATTAGTGTTACAGGTGTGATGGCAGTCTGGAGCCTTCCTGGTGAATCTCAATGCGGTTACTTAGAGATTTCAGGTAATGGTATCGAACTTACCAAGAGTGAAATGGATGCGCAAAAGAACGCCGCATTAGAAGCAGGTGCAAAGGTTGTTGATACGAATACACAGGAATCAGGTGAAGCACGCCGTGCACGTCAGGATGATCAGCATGCAAGCTTACACAGTATTGTGATGTGTGCAGCTGCTGCTATTGAGCAGTCGATTAAATATGCAGCTCAGTGGTTAAAGCTAGATTCTTCAAAATATGCATTCACGGTAGAGCCTGAATTTATCGTTCAGCAATACGATATCAATCTCGCTAAACAACTTTATGAAGGTGCCATATCTGGCAAGAACTCTTTCCAGACGTACTGGGAATATATCGCTACTGGAAAGTTACCAGCTCATGATTTTAAGGAAGAGTTGAAACGTGTTGAAGGTGAGCGAGATAGCATGCCGCTTTAGAGGTGTTAAATGGCTTCAGATATTGAAAAATCACTGATTGAAGTTCTCACTCAACACCAGGCGTATTTATATAGAGCCTCTTCTCAATCAGTTAATGAATTATTAACAGTCTTTAACGATGAGTCAGCATTAATGCTGACAAAGCTTAGGGATTTGTTAGATGAGTTAAATGATTCGGAAAAATTAGCGCTTGCTGGTGGCCAGTACACAACGACAAACCTCAAAGAGATTCGTGATCTTATTTCTCTATGGTTTGTGGCAATAAATACTGCATTGCCTGAAGTATTCGCCGTTTCAGCAACTGCAATGGCTGTATATGAGGCAAATTACACAGTTAAGCTATACGGCGGCAAGACTAAAAAGCCGAATGGCCAAAAGCTTTATTCAGCAGCTAAAAAAGTTCCCTTGGTGGGTGGAGCCCTGGTTGATGACCTTTTATCTAAGATTGCTGAAAGTGCCCGGCTAAAAGTTGAGTACGCTATTCGTGATGGCATTAGCTCGGGTAAAACGAATCAGGAAATCGTTCAACGTATTCGCGGTACCAAGCGCCTCAATTATGAGGATGGGTTATTAACCAGTACTAAGTCAGACATTGATCAGACTGTAAGAACGTTACGCAATCATGTAGCAAATCAAACGTACTTAGATACCTTCAAGCAGCTTGGTTTTGAGTATGTGCGATTTGTCAGTGTTCTTGATGGTAGGACTACTAAGCTTTGTGCATCATTAGATGGCACAGTATGGAGGATTGATGATCCGGCCAAACGAGTACCGCCATTACATCGAAACTGCCGCAGTATTCTGGTTGCTGTAGATAAGGATGGTCTTCTGGTAGGAGAACGTCCGTTTGTCATGGATGAGCGGCCAGTGAAAGACATCCCTAAGGCCGAGCGAAGCCAATTAATCGGGCAATTGGATGCAAACACGACTTTCAAAGAGTTCTTTAAGAAAACAGATGATTTCTTTCAGAAGGAATGGTTAGGTCCAAAGCGTTTTAATCTATACAAAGAAGGAAAGTTTGATTTTGATAAGTTCTTTGATCCTGAGGGTAGAACATACACTTTGAATGAGTTGGAGGTGTTTGATAATAAATTATTAAAAAGTAAGGAATCTTGAATTAATGGATAAGAACTCTATATTTATATCTTCTGAATTAGTAGAGATAAGATTAGTGAGTGATTCATTAAAAGAAGACGGATTTAATAAGTTAAAAGTAATTTTTTATACTGAATTTTGGATTGTTTTTATTATTAACTTAATATCTATGAGCATAGCTTATTTGATGAATGGAGTTAAGGGTGTAGAAAAAATAGTTTTATCCTTAGGAGATTTATTCGATAGAGCGAATCTATTTACAATATCAATTTGTATAATCATTGGTCTTGTCTTATATGTTTTTTTTCATTTATTTTCTCTAAAAAATAAGGAGATGATAAAGGGGGTTTCAGATGGTCTTTTAGATACTTCTGTAGCTCTTTTTAGGTTAACAGCTGGTATTCTTATAGCTTTTACAATCCTACATTTATTAGTTGATGGTTATAGGCCAAGTTTACCTTTATTTCTATGGAATGGTTTCTTATGTATTGTCATCACTACAGGAATTGTAGGCATGAAAAAGCATTTATTTTCCAGACCGGTTAGACAATTTAAATAAGAAGAATTTTAATTTTTAAATATCACAGAGCCCTATTACGCATAGGGCTTTTTTATTGCCTTGAGATAAGGCTTAACTTAATCAAACGAGAGGTTTGAAAATGTCATTGCCATTTATTGTTGATTCACTTGATACCATCAAAGAAGAGCATCGTGCTTTATATGTTGAGGAAAACGGGAAGTTTCGCCTTGACTTGGACGGTTACGAAGATCCTAAAGGACTTAAATCTGCACTTCAAAGCGAGCGCGATGCTGCTAAGGATGCAAAACGAAAACTTCAGGAACTTCAAAATCAGTTCGAAGGAATTGACCCTGAAATTGTCAAAAGAGTCTTTGCTCAACTTGATCAAGATGAAGAGGCAAAGTTAATCGCTGAAGGCAAGATTACCGAAGTGATTCAGAAGCGTACTGAGAAGATGCGTGAAGAACATGAAAAGGTACTTAAAGCCGAAAAAGACCGTGCTGACAAAGCTGAAGCTTATGCAAATAAGTTTAAGGAATCGGTAATTCAGGGGCAAATTGTTCAAGCAGCTGTAGAGCTTGAAGCATTACCTGAAGCAACAGGTGACATTGCGTTTTTAGCTAAAACAAAATTTGCATTAGATGAAAACGGCAAAGCAGTTGCTGTTGATGAAAACGGCGAAGTGATCATTGGTAAAGATGGACAGACAGCTTTGTCGCCAAAAGAGTGGGTTGAATCTCTGCGCGAGCAAAAGTCGTACTTCTGGCCTAAACCAAATGGCATGGGTGCACCAGGTAGTAACAATTCAAAAGGTCAGCCCGACATCTTAAAAGCAGATGGCACGGTAAACATGACCAAATTGGCGCAATTACGAAATGAAAATCCGCAACTAGCTAAAGAGTTAGCTGCGAAACACGGTATTAAACTTTAAGGAGTAAAGCCTAATGGCTGAGACAAAAATTGCTGATGTAATCGTACCTGAGTTATTTACTCCGTACGTTTTAAATAAAACTGCCGAAAAGTCTGCACTATGGCAATCAGGCATTGTTGGGGATCTGGATGTAGATGTAGCTTTTGGAACCAAAGGTGGTACTACAGTAAATATTCCTTTCTGGGATGACTTAAGTGGTGAATCTGAAGTTCTCACTGATCAAAATCCTTTAACTGTAAATAACATCACATCGGGTCAAGATTTAGCAATTCTTCATGCTCGTGGTAAAGCTTGGGGGGCTAATGATCTAGCTAAGGCCTTATCTGGCGACGATCCACTCGGCGCGGTTGGTGATCTGGTAGCAGATTATTGGGCGCGTGAGTTTCAGGGCTTTACCGTGAATACCCTTAAAGGTGTTTTTGGTGCTGCAAGTATGGCAAGTAACGTACATGATATTTCAGCTGGCGTAGGGGCCGCAGCGGTTATTGATGGTCATTCTTTTGTCGATGCGTCATATAAGCTTGGCGATGCGGTCGATAAATTAACGGCGATTTCAATGCATTCATTCACTATGTCAGCTTTATCTAAGCAGGGTTTGATTGAAACCGTTCGTGATGCTGATGGCGTTTTACTTTACAAAACCTTTATGGATCGCCGTGTAATTGTTGATGATGGCATGCCAGTGGATGGTGATGTATTCACTTCATTCCTCTTCGGGCAAGGTGCAGTTGGTTTCCAAGATATTGGTGCACCGGTCGGCGTAGAAACGGACCGCGACAGCCTTGCTGGTACAGACATTCTAATTAACCGCCGTCACTTTGTGCTTCATCCACGTGGTATCAAATGGGCGGGAGTAACTGGTATTGCACCTAAAAACTCTGGGCTTGCAACAGGAACTAACTGGGAACGTGTATACGATCCTAAACAAATTCGTATTGTGGCATTCAAGCACAAGATCAAATAACTAAAAGGCGGGTAACACCGCCTTATTTTTTGGAGATCCTCAGATGGGCCTTTCATCATTTAACCGTGCACGGGAAAGACAACAAATGACACAAGACAGAATTAATGAGCTTGAAGAGCAACTGGCAACTTTAAAAGGTGAATTTATTGCTTTCCAGAATAACCCTGAAGCCATGAAAGCACGTATTGCCGAGCTTGAATTGGGTGAAAGAAAACAAACACCAGATGGTGACAATCAGCAAGCTCAAAACAACCAAAACCCTGAAGGTAATCAAAACGCTGGTGATGATCAGGTACAACTAATTAATTATGCTGGACTTAAAGTTGATGAACTCAAAGCTGTGTTAACTGAAAAGGGTATTGCATTTGAATCTGGTGCTAAAAAAGATGAGTTGTTAGCACTACTTCCAAAGGAATAACCAATGAGCTTTATCACTGAACAAGAAGCAATTGAACAAGTAGTAGGCTTTGATGCTTTATCTGAAAGTGATAAAGCTGATTATCTTCAGATGTCTGAGGCTTATCTATTAGCACGTAATGTTAAGCCTTATGAAGATGTCGCTACAGTACCTCAACCCCTCAAAACTGCCTCTTATCAGATCATTAAAGGCATTATGAAAGGGGAGTTATACCAAGGTCAGGAACAGGCATTAAAGCGCAAGAAAGTAAAGGCCGATACGGTTGAGACGGAAAAAGAATATCAAGACGGATCGGTAAAACTAACGGCAACTGAGCAGTTTATTCTTGATTTGATCAAACCATATCGCAAAAGCAAACGAGTATTTTTTGTCAGGAAAATCTAATGGGCTTACGTGACGAAATTCAGGCAGAAATTGCTGAAGCATTAAATGAAGATTTAGCGGACGCCGTGCATACCTTTACCTGTGAGCGGATTTCTAAAACGAATTGGGATCCTAAGACAGAAACCTACATTGAAATTAAGGAAAACTATTCTGGTCGTGGTGTTCTTTTTGGCTCTTACAAACAATATGAAATCCAAACTCTTGGAGTACTGGCTACAGATAAAAAGGCGACCGTGCTGCAAAATGAAGTGACCATGGTGCCCATAATGGAAGATGAGTGGGTTACTCCCTTAGGTACATTTCGTGTCAAACACATTCAACAAGACCCAGCAGCTACTATTTGGAAATGTCAGTTGAGGAAGGTTTAAATACTTGCTCTAATATCCTTCTAAAATAGGAGGATATATGGTTAAAAATGATTTAAAAGTAAAAATAAGAAGGATCTGGGAATGGACTTTTATTGGAATAATTATTTTTTTAGTAATCTCATTCTTTCTGAAAAGTTCATACCCAATTACTCACCATAAATTTAATTTATCTGATGCTTATGAAGTTCTAAAAGATACTTTAACTCTAGCCGCTGGCTTTTTAGCACCAGTTGCTGCATTTGTCCTTTTTAGTGACTGGAGAGAGCAGCATAATAAGCAAGTTCGGAATGAATTTGGATTAAAGGTTTTTAATCAATTTGAAAAATTTTCTAAAGGAATTGATCAGGCAGGTTTTATTTATACAGAACTTGATTCTTTATTACCTGAAGAAGCTAGAGATAAAGGGGATCCTTATAGAGTACGTATAGGTTTAGATCATTCAATTTTTCATAAAAATAAAAATTTAATTTTAAGTTATTTTAAACAAGTGCATCTAATCCAAGAAGAATTTCAAACATTAATTGAAAGTTTTAGATATTTTGGAGTTGTAACAAACCAGTTAATAGATATGAAATCGTGGATTGATAGCACCCTGGAAGAGTTTGTAAATATCCATGAGGAGGTTGAAACCTATTCTGAATTCTTGCAATTTCTCGAAAAAATAGTAAAAGAATTAGAATTATATAAAAATCTTCGAAATCAAATTGAATTAAATCTAGTTAAAAATATTCTGCAGCAACTTCAAGAATGATAATTGCTATCTTATCCTCCTCTTGATTAATAGATCGATTTTTTAATTCTCAATCCCACTTCGGTGGGTTTTTTTATGGGCGAAATTTAGGAGTTTAGATGATAAATACTGATTACGTTCCTTTATGGCGCATCTCACCATTTCAACATGTGCATTACACGCTGGCTCGAAATCAAATCCATATGGACCTACTTTTTGATGATATGAATCACGTAGATCAGTTCTTATCTATAGAAGGCGCAGCCGCTCAAGTTGATTACTATTTCAATGGTGCTTATGCAATTGTCCAGCTTGGTGAAACTTCTGAAAGAAAGCCCATAGAAGTCTATGGACTGCTTTTGCATGAAGCGGTTCATGTGTGGCAGAAGGTTAAAAAACTCATGGGAGAAAAAGAGCCGAGCTCTGAATTTGAAGCTTACTCAATTCAAGCAATCGCTCAAGACCTTTTTAAAATGTATGAAGAAAGCGAGGTAAATGATGGGATGGAAGGGGAAAAAGCCGACTGATTTTAGCTTTGATGTGGCTAAAACAGCAGAGGATAAGGTAAAGAAAATTACCATGGATGCTGTTCAATCTTTAGTAGTCTCAAGTCCAGTTGATACTGGAGCTTATAGAGCTTCTCATATTGTTTCAATTGAATCTGGTGACTATGGTGTACGTGGACCAGAAACAAACGCCGTTCAGGATGCTGCTATTCAAGCTGTGAAGTTTAAGCTCGGCAATTTGGTCTACATACAAAACAACCAGCCATATGCTGAACGCTTAGAAAATGGCTGGTCTGATCAAGCACCGCAAGGTATTTACAGCACTACGTTTACTTATATTTCTCAAAAGTATGGTGGCTAGAATGGCAATGACTTTAGAGCAGACAAGGCAAGCTATTATCAGCCGTATGCAAAGCTTTACAGGAATTGCCCAAGACAGAATTCAGTATCCAAATGCTCCGGGTTTTAAGGTGCCAAAGGACGGCATATGGTGCCGTTTAACAATTGCAGGTGGTCCGAGCTTTACCTCGGGTATTGCTGACAAACCGTGTACACGGCGAACAGGCAATATTATGATTCAATGCTTCGATCGACTACATACTGGAGAGAAAGCGATTACCGAGCTCAGCGATGCATTACTGGCTCATTTCGAATATTTCAGTATTGATCATCTGGAATGTCTGCAGGGGCAAGCCATCAATGCAGGCAAGGATAGCGAGTTTATCCAGTACAATGTATCAGTACAATTTAGAGTTAATTAAAAATCATGAAAAGTAAGAGCCTATTTATTGCACTATTATTATGTTTATCGAGCAATGCGTTTGCTATTGCAGAAACTGCACCTACGCCTACCGAAATATCTAATGGAATATATTGTGAGAACATTGGTAAAGTTGCTTTTTCTACTTTTAACGCCAAGTGGGCTAATGTTAGTAAGGATGCAATAAAATTAGTATTTACAAGTTTTTTGGGTGACGATTATAGAGATGATGTGAGTGATGCGGTAGATAAGGTCTATGATTTTCCTGAAGTAAGCGAAAAAGATGAAAATAGCATGCTTGCTATGGTGAATTTTCCACGCCAAGTGGAGGAGGAATGTATGAGAGCTAAAAATGAGCCAAAACAACAATAATGATAAGTTTAGTGGTGCATTTAGTGAATAATTTGAACAAAACAAGGTGAATTGATATGTCATGTATGCTGACTTTAGAAGAAATCGAAATTAAACGGCAAGAACTGGAACGACATCTTGAGGATGTTATGTCTGTAGAGCTGAGCAAATGGCAAAGTGAAAATAAGCTTTGTGTTTCTGATGTGAATATCCGTTTAGCAATCGTTCAGTGCATAGATGGCCCAAAACATAATATCGTTACTGGAGTCAGTGTTGATCTCGATTACAAGCCTTAAATTTTAGAAATAAGATCCGCCCAAAGGGTGGTTTTTTAATGTCTTTATTACTACCACCTCATCGGTGGTTTTTTTATTTTTACAGGAATCACTTATGAGCAATTTTGTTTTTAAGCGTGGTGACACATTTAACTTGAACTTGCAGCTAGTCGATATGGATGAAACTCTGCAATATCCTGCTGATGATGTACGCCGGGCAATTGACCTGACAGGTTATACATTTACATCTCAAGTTAAAACTGCTGAAGGTACTGCGGTAGCTACCTTGAACTGTTCCCTTTTAAGTCAGAGTACTCAAAAGGGGTGGTTAAGTGTGAAATCTGGTGCAAGCACGACTGCGTGGCCTCTAGGTTTGGTTCAAATGGATATTAAAGCAGTGGTAAGCGGGACAACACAGCACACTGAAACTTTGATATTCCAGGTGATTGATGGGGTGACTGCATAATGGCAAATCTATTATTTAAGTTTAGCTGGGATCATCGACCGTTCCCATATAATGCGGCTGAAGGTAAGCGGCAATTTATGCTGCCTTTTGCTTCTGGTATTCCGAATTTGAATCCTCAACTTTCCCAAGTTCAGGGTGCCGGCACTGCAGCAGCAGGAACACTTACAACCTCATATTTAGATGATACAGTTGGGCGTGTGCTTAGAGTTGGTGACTTTGGTTTAGGTAAGCCACTTCGGAATACTGATGTTGGTGGTGCAGACCTCAACAACATGACTACAGTAGGGTTCTATGGTAACGATACATTTGCTAGCGCTACATTAGCCTTAAATTTCCCTGAAGCGGGAGTTGTTGGGACATTGTTGGTATTAAATATTGCTGGTTCCAATAATTACCGCAACCAGATCTATATTTCTGCTTCAAGTGGTCGTATCTGGTATCGCTCAACTGCTGACTTAGCGACATGGACCGCTTGGAAACGTCTGGTAGATGCTAGTTCGGCGGATTATCAACGATTAATAAATAATGGTTTTGCTGCTAACTTTCCATTGAGCAATACTCCTTTATCAACTCTAGATGCACGAGGTAGTTTTATCGGGTTACAGAGCACAGGGGCAAATGCATCTGCTGCAGGCGATTATCCGGGTATTTTTGCTCAATATATTTTGGGATTAAACATTACCAGTGCAACTGAACATGCTGCACAAATCAGTGTCGGGACTTCTTCTGCTTATTTTGGTTTTAGACGACACAGTTATCAGGGGGAATATTCTCCATGGTACGCCTTACGTGGTGAACATAACACCACAGTTGATGGATCAGGATTTATTAAAGCAGCGTCTCCAGTCGTCAAACTTTTCAGTGATTATATTGAGCTAAATACAGATGCTGAAAAACAACCTATTACTTTCGAAAAGCATGGAATTGGTGATTACCTGATTAAGGGATCACTTGGTTTTGCACAAGAAGGTTGGTATGTCGAAGTGCCAAAAGATGCGAATGGCAACACGGTTGTCGCAGTTGTCTATGAAACGCTAGAGAATGGCGATATTTCCATTAAAACCTACAAGCGTAAGTTTGATATTGAACTGGCTGCAATCGTTGCTGATCTGGAAAATCCTATGGATATTCCTTTCTCTCGCTGGATCGATATCCGCTTACATGAAGAACCTGAGCCAGAACCTGAAGAGCCCTTAAGTGAAACCCCAGTTGAGTTTCAGCCAACCAACCTTGCGCAAGCTGTAGCAGATGCAATGGCAGGAGTCGAATCTCCAGAAGTCTCCAATTCAGATGAAATTAAATAAGGACCCGCTAATTTAGCGGGTTTTTTTACACCCATTTTTAAAACGACCCGCAGAAGAAGCGGGTTTTTTTATGCCTAAATTTTGGAGAACCATAAATGAGTTCAGGCGCAAAAATTCGATTATATGCTTGTGAAGAAGCAGTATTAGGAACAACTCCGGCTAATCCGATCTGGTACGCGGTACGCCGTGTAACAGATGGTTTATCAGAGAATATTTCTACTGAAGAAAGCAGTGAAGTGGTGGATTCACGTTTTCGTCAAGGTGGTGTAGTCACTGAAGCAGAAGTAGCTGGTCAGTTAGAGTTTGAATTATCAGTAGGTACATTTGATCTATTTTTAAATGTATTGGCATTTAACAACTGGGCTGGAAATTCCCTAAGTTTTGGAGGTACCGTACGTAAATCACTAACTTTAGTTAAAGTATTTGAAGATGTTGGACAGGTCTTTATTTACCGTGGTGTTCAGGTCAATACAGGTGAAATCACCATTCAGACCACAGGGAAGATCACTGGTAACTTTGGTTTGGTTGGTAGTTCATTTACCCGTCAACAATTAAACCCAGTAGTAAATCCCGTTGCAGCTTCAACTCGACCTCTCGTCAGTATGCCGAACGTGGAAAAACTGCTTGTAAATGGACAATCAATTCAAGGGAAGGCGTGTCTTCAGTCACTTACGCTTAGTTTTAACAACAATCTGGAAGCGATTCGCTGTATCGGTTCAGGTAAGTACACACCAGAGTTTTACTTAGAAAAAATGATGGATATTGAAGCTAATGCTTCATTCATGTTCTCAGCGACCTCTGCAGCGTGGATTGATGCAATCAAAACCCGTGATGTATTCACTCTTACTTTCGACATTAAAGACAGCAAAGGAAGCAAATACTCGCTTAATTTCCCGCAGATGGAAGTCATGGAAGCCAATCACCCGGATGGTGGAGGTGATGACATCATCACTTTAGACATTAACTTTGCACAAGTTCGTATAACCCCAACTATTGTTCGAGCACTTGTGTAATTCAACATAAATAACATCAAGGCTCATGGAGGGCCATGGGCCTTTTTATTTCCTAAATTTCAGAGGTTGGTATGTCTTTAAAAGTTGGAATTGTTCGAAGCTCGGAAGTATCGAAGTGGTGTACGTTTGAAACCGCAGCTGGGCAGGCAGAATTTAAAATCCGTGGTATTGGTTATAAACCCTTTCAAGTAGCGTTAGAAAAAGCTGGGAATCAGATTTCATCTAAAGGCTATGATGTAATGGTAAAAGACGAAAACGGAAAGCTTTATCATGAGCTTTTATTAGATGCTGCAGGTGCTCATTTAATTGAAGACTGGAAGGGCGTAGTTTTTGCTGAAGTGGTAGATGGTGAAACAGTTGAAATTGATCAACCTTACACGCCTGAAAATGCATCTAAGTTACTTAACCTTGGTGATATTGGCCTATTAATCTGGTCATTTATCAAAGAGCAGGCTCAAAAGATCCAGGAGGATGCAGATAAGGACAAGGCAACGATTTTGGGAAAGTCATCGAACTCTACAAATATCGAAAAACCTATTCGTCGAAAACGCCGCACGAAATCGAACAAATCAAGTTCTTAGGTGGACATATTCCAGATCCTCCAGAATATTCTTATGCAGCAGATTCAATCCTTGCAGCCTTTTACACGATCATCAGATCTAGACGATATGAGCAAAGTGTACCGTTATGCTTAGATCAGCAGGCTATCAATGTCTATGCTGAGCATAATGATATGCCAGTTGATGTTCATATCTTCAATGACTGTATTTTTGCTTTGGATAATCTATTTATTGAAGAGGCTCATAAGAAGATTTCAACTAAATCCAAAAAGTAATGAATAGCTATCTTCGTGATGGCTATTTTAGATAATGTATTTTGAATTACAAAAATATATAATATTAACAATAATTTATTTTGAAAATTAATATGTTAGTAAAACTTTTATATACATTGGGGTTCTCTATTTCTTTGGTGGCTTTAGTTAGCTGCACTAAACAAGTGGAAAATAGGGCACTTCCTCCTTCTGTTGAAGCGCAATTTATGAGTGCGGATAAAGTAATAGGGAAGATGCTCGGTGACCTAAATAATCGAGATATACCACTTCAACGGAAGCAGGAGATATTGTGCAATACATACCCTGAAGTCTATAAAAAGCAGTACATGCCAGCTTTACTAAAGCTTTCACCTAATTACACAGAGGAAATTTTATTAAGAGATTTTGAGGCCGTGATTAGCTTTTATGAAAAAGCATTTGTTATTAATTGTGGTTAAAACTGATTTATTAATCAAAAATACTAGAGATTATAATTTTTTATTGCCTTAAAAGTATGCGATTGTTAAATTAAAACATTTTTAAAAATGGGTGATTCCGTGAAAGCTTTTATTTTAATTATAGGATTTATAACTTCTAATCTAGGTTATGCAGCAGACTGGAAATTAGTAGCGGAATCAACAGATGATGTACGTACATATTTAGATATTGAAACATTAAATTATCATTCAAATGATAATTCTGTAAGTGTTTGGTCAAAGGTAAATAATATAAAAGAACAGTTAGATAGTGGGATAGTTACGGAATATAAGACACTAGATTATTATTTTTGCAGTTCAAGAACATCTACTACGGTTAAAGGTATAGCTTATGATAAACAAGGCAATATACTTGAAACTAGTGATTCGATAATAGGACCTAACAATATAGTTTCTGGGTCGGTTGAGGATACAGTTTTTAATTATGTATGTAAAAACTCAAAGTTTGGGAATAATACGCAAATGTTAAAAGATGACTTGATAGAAGAATCTTAAAATTGCGGTAATTTAAAGTTGTTCATTTTGTTAAATACTAAATTCTACTACTTACTGTGATAATGGAAAAATTAATGAAAAAAATTATTTTGTTAGGGTTAATTTGTTTGTCTTCGTCTTTATGGGCAGAAAATAAAAACCTCGGTAGTTGTGAGATTTCAAAAGATAAAATTATTGTGGGTGATGTGGGGTTGGGGAAATCAGTTAAGGAATTAGCATCAAAGGATTATAGAAGGCTTGAACTTGAGAATGATGTTTTTAACAAAAAAGGGTCAAAGGAATATCGTGTTTCTATCTTAAATAGGACAAATGATATTTGGTTAGGTAGTCAACCAATTAGTGATTTTAACTTCATAACCTATGATCCAAAAAATTATAAAATTTTGAGTTTTGGATTAAGTCTAAGAATGGATGATTTTCCAGTTGCCAAAGTTAAAGATGCCCTTATAACCTTATATGGTTTACCTAAAGTTGGTTGGAGTTTGACTCAAGAAACTGATCCTAGATACGGTGAAGTCAATGAATATCATTATAAATGTAAGGATTATTTGATAGAAATCACACAATCTGGATTAGGAACTAGTATGAGAATGTATGATAAAGGTGTAACGAGATGAAGAGGATTGCTCTCATAGTAAGTTGTTTAATCTTGAGTTCGAGTTACGTTTCAGCAAATGAAAATATGAAGGAAAGCTTTTGTAGAGGGATCTATGATTATGCTGAAATGGTTATGACTAACAGGCAAGATGGTGTTTCTATTAAGGTTATGTTTGATTCTTTAGAAAAGACTAGTGCAAGTGTGAATCAAAAAAAATTAAGCAAAAAATATATTTTAGATGCTTATGAACGACCTCAATATAGTACTAAAGAAAAACAACGTGAAGAGATTAATGAATTTTCCAAAAATAAATTCATAAGCTGTATTAATAATTTGTCTTAGTCTTAACAAACCTTAAACCCCGCATTTGCGGGGTTTTTTATTGCCTGGAGAAAAGTAAAAATGGCACAAGAATCCCGTCTGGTCATTGTTATTGATTCGCAAAATGCTGAACGTAACGCGCGCAATCTAGGCAATGAGCTCAATAGTATTGAAAAGAATGGCGACTTTGCCTCTAAGTCCATGGACCGTATGTCTGTTGCTACTCGCACATTAGCAGGTTATATGGCTGGGCTAGTAACAGTAGGGGCTGCTATTAGTAAGATGGACCTCTACACTGGTATTAATAACAAATTAAAATTAGTGACTAGTAATCAAAAAGAATTAAATCAGGCAATGGATGATACTTTTGAAATTGCACAGCGTTCTGCTTCATCTTGGAGTGCGGTCAATGATGTGTACTCAAAATATATGTCCAATGCAAAAACACTAAATTTAACTCAAGAACAAACAGCGAAACTTACTGAAATTACTTCGAAAGCTGTAGCTATTAGTGGTTCAAATACTGAATCAGCTGCAGCTGCACTCTTTCAATATGGTCAGAGCCTTGATGGGAATATTTTACGTGCGGAAGAATATAACAGCCTAGTTGATGGTGCAGGTGGACTTCTAAATGCGATGGCAAAAGGGTTAGGCGTAACTCGTGGTGAACTCCGTCAAATGATGCTTGATGGAAAACTCACTGGTGAAGTTATTACTAAAGCCTTATTAAAAGCTGGCGATAGTGTTGAACAGCTTTATGGCAAAACTAATAAAACTATTGGCGCATCTCTTGAGATGCTGAGTAATGGGATTACTAAATTTGTAGGTGAAACTGGGCAGGGTTCGGGCGCTGCACAGTCTTTAGCTGGAGCTATTCAAATTCTTGCAATGAATTTGGATTTGATTGCGGATGGTGCTTTCGTAATTGGTATTGGATATGTCACGAAAGCAATTACTGCCAAATCATTAGCTGTCTATGCTGATATAGCTGCAACTACTGCAAGCATTCAGGCAAGTCGTTCAAAAGCATTGGCTGAGTTGGCTGAATCCTCATCTGCTGTTAAGTCTGCTCAAGCTCAAGTCGCAAATACTCAAGCTACTTTAACTGCGTTGACTGCGGAAAAAGCATTAGAGGCGGAACGCTTAAAATCACAGATCAATTCAGTTGGGCGCACTCAATCTATTACACGTATGGCAGAGATTAAGAAAATAGAAGCTCAGGTAACACGTGAACTTGCTGCAGCAGAGACTACTTTAGCAGTTGCCCAAACACGTAATGCAACGGCTCAGAAAGCAGCAGTTGGACTAACAGGTGCTATGTTAGGTGCGGGCCGTAGTTTATTAGGTGTTTTGGGTGGTCCAGTAGGTATGGGAATAACAGTAGCTACCTTGGCTGCTGGATATTTGTTGATGCGTGATAATGGCAATGAAGCCAATGACATGCTTAAGGATCAGACGCGTTATGCTGGAATGGCAGCAGATGAACTTACTAAACTCAATGGTGCACAAAAGCGTGCAGCTGAAGGAGAACTAACTAAGCAATTAAACTCTCAGTCAGCTCAACTTAAAAAATCACAGAATGAATTCTTAGCATTGACGCAAACTATTGCTGATAGCAATAAAAAGAGTACAGAGGCATATCGCATCTGGGCAGAATTAACTACTGAAACAATAGGAGTAAATCAGGCATTTGAAAGACTAAATCAATTAGATTTTATTAATTCAGACCAGATTAATCAGTTAGTTGACAGTAAGAAGAAAGTTGATGAAAACACTATTGCAGTTAACAAAACTAATGCTGAGTTAAACTTAGTAAGAACAACTGGAGCAAATGCTAGAGCAGGTTTAAACGATGTTGGGCAAGGAGCTAAAAATGCTGTAACTGAGGTTAATCAACTCCACGACAAGCTTAAAGATATCAATAAAACTTTAGCTGATCGTAAGTGGGATGCTGCTTTCAAAACTACACTTATCAAAAAATACGGTAGATCAGTTGAAGAAGCAGATTTGTTATTGCAAACATATCGAGAAAACCAGAAAAAAGGTTATTCTGGAGTTACTGTTGAGCAAGACAAAATAATTAAAGGGATTGTAGGTCAGGAAAGTGCGCTTGAAGCACTTGTAAATAAGGACAAGGAGCGAACAAGAGAGCTAGAAAAACAGGAAAAAATCACAAAACGCCTAGTTGGTGTTTCTGGCCAATCTGGTATTGGTACAGGTCCTCATCTCGATGTCCGTTATGGTGGCTCAATGTCTGGGCAGAAGGTTTCTAATGAACATCTGGCCCGCTTGCAGGCAGGTGGCAAACCTCTATCCAATTATAAAATCAGTTCCAATTATGGTCCACGAAAAGCCCCTACCAAAGGGGCTTCTTCATTTCATAAGGGTATAGATTTTTCGATGCCTGAAGGCACACCAATCACGACTAATGTTGCGGTGAAAGACATTAAGACCCATTACGATAGTAAAGGTGGTGGTTATGTCAGTGAGGTGATATTTGAGGATGGTGTATCCCTAAAACTTCTTCACCAATCACCAAGTATGCAAAGCAAGGTTAAAGGTGGGGCAAGTAAAGGAAGTGATAAAGCTTCAGGTGATATTCAATCGCAAATTGATCGTCAGCAGGACCTTCAGCGGTCACTAGAAAATGAAGTGGCCACCGAAGTAGAGCGAATTAACAATAACAGAAAGACAAGGCTAGAGGAGGTCGACAAAGCTGGCTTTACACCTGAACGTACAGCCGAAATCAAGGCAGAATTAAATCGCCGTGCGGATAATGATATTGCTATAGCCAAACAGGCAGTAAGAAGTAAGCTAGAGGACTATAAGGAGTTCCAGAAATCCGAGGCTGAGCTACTTAAAGAAAATTTTGATCGCAAAAAGTTTAACGCGGCTCATGATATTGAATTAAGTAAATCAGAACAAAAGCAGGCTGTGGAATTGCTGGAACAGCAATATCAGCAAGAAAACGTGCTTATGAAATTGGCTCAAGAGCAACGATCATTTCAAGCTCGATTATCTTTGCTTTCCGAAACTCAAGCCATGCAGGAACGATATAGACTTGAAAGAGAGGAGATTCTTAAGAATACAAAGCTTTCCATTGAAGAGAGGCAAAAGCTAATCGCATTATCTAAAGCCACACAGGACAAAGAGACACGCGACAAAGTAAATAACGCTGTTCAAAACTGGGGCGGTATTCAGGCTGACATGAATGGTACCAGTGAGTTCTATAAACAGGATCAGGAACGGTTCAGCCGTTTAGGTGCTGCCAATGACTTAGCTGATAGCCAATATGCAGCAGCTGATTTAGACGAACAAAATGGTCTGGATGGCTTGAATGCACAAATGGAAGCTGGATTAATTCAGCAACAAGATTTTGAAAACCAGAAAACAGCAATCATTCAAGCTGCTCAAGAGCAAAGAAGTCAAATTTACAACGAATTTGCCCAGAACACTAAGGACGTTGAAGACAAGTATCAACAAGATAGATTAAACGCTCAGATTGCTCTTGGTGGGCAAATGATGGGTTCAGTCACAGCTATGTTCGGTTCTATGTTTGGTGAGCAATCTAAAGCCTACAAACTCATGTTTGCTGCCGATAAAGCTTATGCAATTGCTGCGGCAGGTATTGCCATTCAGCAAAATATCGCAGCAGCTTCAAAAGTTGGTTTCCCTTACAACTTGCCTTTGATTGCTGGGGCTGTTGCACAAGGTGCCAGTATTATTGCAAATATCCGGGCAATCAAAGATCAAGGCTTTGCTGACGGTGGTTACACTGGATCTGGTGGAAAATATCAGGTTGCCGGTGCTGTACACAAAGGCGAGGTGGTCTGGTCTCAGGATGACATTAAACGTTGGGGTGGTGTTGGATTGGTTGAGAATATGCGCAAGAGCTCAGGTCCTGAAGCATTTATCAATAACCATGCTCAAAACAACACTTCTACAGAGAATGTCTTTAATCGTTCTTTCTTAAGCTCAAAAGCTTTTAATGATAGTCAAAGTATCTCGAATATTTTTAATCAACCTGTTCGAGAAAATCAGATTATTACTAAAGGCTTTGCTAATGGCGGATATACCGGAAGGAATATTTCAAATTCTTCTACTTCAGCAAGTTCCGATCTTTTCCATGATGGAAAAGTTTACTTCTCTTCAAATGGCTTAGTTCAGGATAGGTCAAATCTTGATGATGTGCAGGATTTCACTTTAGGACAAACTTCACGTCCTCAAGCTGAGATTATGCCTTCAATCGAACCTGCTTCTCCGACAATCAATTTCAAAATTGAAGTTGTGAATCAGGTAAGTGGTGCAACAGTTGAAGCAGAACAACTGGATGAGAAAACTGTTCGAATCATTGTTAAAGAAGAGTTGGATAAACAGCTTCCAAGAGCGGTACCGAAATTAGTAAGTGAGGATATTAAAAATCCAAACTCTTTAATTAGCCGGTCTTTGACTGAGAATACGACTACAAGACGGAATCGTTAATGAACGAAACCACCTTTCGAGGTGGTTTTTTATTACCTGAAGGAAAGTTATGTACAAGTTAAAACTAAATCCTCAAACAAATGGCTATGGCGTAACACCGGGTGATGATGTAAAGCGTCAGCAAATGGATGGTGGACGTGGACGCTATTACATCGATGTGAAGCGGAATAGCCATATTGTCGATGTGAACTGGAATTTAAGTAAAACCGATTTCAATAAAATGATGGCTTTCTGGCGTGTTTACCAAAGCAAGCCAGCATCATTTTATGCGGATCTGGTGATTGACCAGGGAACGCGCCAGCAATACCAATGTAACTTCATTCCCAACTCATTCAAAACTAATGAGGTGAATGGAAACCTTTACCGGGTAACTGCTCAATTAGAGGTTATCCAAAACCAACCTAACGCTACTGCTGATCAGGCACTTATTAGTGATTGGGTGGTGTAATGGATAACGAATACGCCAAGTTCTTTCTCAATCGTAAAGTTGATATTTATCAACTGGAATGTATTGAGTTATCACATCCATCTTTTCTAAATACTTATCGTGTTGTTCGTAATGATGATCGAGGGGTCTATGTACAACATAAAGAAGGGTCAGGCCAGTTCTACTATGAATATTTACCTTTAACGATTCAAAGATCCGGAATGTTAGGTGATCTGGACCAGACTTTAACCGTCTCAGTTTCAGGTCTTGGCGATATATTGCCGGATGAGTTTGAGCGAGTGCTGGAAGGCCAATTTGCGGATGTGAAACCTACTGTTAATTACCGTCTTTATAGTTCAGATAACTTGAATACACCAATTCATTATTTGCTAGGCCTTCAACTTGCAGGTGTTTCAATGAACCATAAAGCTGTGACATTCAAGGCTGAATCCCCACGGTTAAATACCTCCAAAACTGGTGACATCTTTTCATTAGATCGATTTAGTGGACTGAAGGGGGCTGTATGAAAAGTCATGATCATTTACTTGATAAGCAATACGACGAAGAGCACTACAACTGTGTTCACTTTGCACATGAAGCCGCTCTAGATCTTTATGGAGTAGATCGGAGTGAAGCTTTGAATTTGTTCATGCAACCTAAAGGCAAAATTACTTTTCTTCCATCAAGATTAAAACTCTTAAATCCGCTGCCCATGCCCAAGGAAGGCTGCATAGTCGCCTTCCATCCAAGACAAAGAAATAAGCCCCCGCATGTGGGGCTTTTTCGTGGGCAGAAGGTTTTACACCTGATGGAGAGTGGAGTCACTTATTTAGCTGAAGACGTCATTAAAGCAATGGGGTTTAGTCGGGTCAGTTACTATGATTAAGATTATTTATATACAGGATCCTTTGTCTGAAGAGAAGACAATTGAGCATGCCGAAACTATCGGGCAATGGCTTACTTCAAAATATGAATACTTACCTGAGCATGTTCGTATTTTTCATACTTCAAGCAACATGGATCATGCGGAGATCTCTTTTGCCAATGAAGTTACACCTAAGAATGCTCACGACCTAAAGCAGCTTGATTTCTTACCTGGCACTTTCATTGTGATTGAAAATCCGAAAGGTATGCCAGCGCTCATTGCGGCTATCGTTTCTATTGTTTTAAGTGTGGCGATTGCATTTTTAATGCCCGCGCCATCAATTGCCCAAACCACCCAGAATAACAACCAATCCTCATCTGCAAATAACGAACTTTCAAACCGCGAAAACAAAATGCGGGTGAATGGCCGTGTTGCTGATATTTATGGGGCTGCTTGGGATACGCCTGACTTAATTGCAGTTCCTTACAAGGTTTATGAAAACAACGTCGAGGTCGAGCATCTTGTGGGATGTATTGGTCGCGGCCACTATCACATTAAAGGGGCTTATGACGGTGAAACCAATATTGTTGATATTGCTGGTGCATCGGTAGAAGTCTTTCGACCTGGTGTCGATATCATATCTGGACAGCCTTATTTTTCGCTTGGTAGTGAAATTACTACGCCACCTTTAACTGTTCAGCATCAAAACTCAGTGAATGGCCAGATCTTGCGACCAGCTGACACTCAAAGTTTAGAGGGCACAAATTATCTTCAATTTGCATACCCAAACGAGATCCTGCGAGCAGCTGCTAATAATACCGATTTAACGACTAAGTTTGTCAGCAATGACCGAGTTGATATCTCTAATGCTTCTTTTACTTTTAACGGACAAACATACGATTTAAACGGTACGTACGGTGTCTTATCCGTTGCTGATGACCGAATGGCCTTATCTAACCCGGCAGCAGTAAATCCGAACTGGTTAAAGCTAAAAGAACTCGCTAATCAGCAAACAGGTGCTTTATCTCCAAAACTCTCATCCATTGGTGAAAAGTGGATCGGTCCATTTATTCTGGACAACCTTGAACGTAGTCGTGTCATCTTTAACTTTGTGGCGAATAATGGGCTTTATACAGTCTCTTCAGGAGGTAATCAGGCGGCTGTAAATGTCACCATTGAAGTTGAAGTAACTCCAGTGAATGAATCAGGTGCAGCTATTGGCAACCCAATGCTAAAGCAGATCATTCTCAAGGGTTCGGCTAAGTCACGGCAAACTGTTGGTGCAACGCTCGATATGGTCACATTTCAGGGGCGCTGTAGTGTACGTGCTCGACGTTTAACACCAACCCCAGCAGTGACAACTGTAGTTGATGAAGTGAAGTGGCAAGCGCTATACGGCGCATTTCCATTGCAAAGCACGATGTATGAACATGAAACGGTTTTCCGTGCACGTACATATGCAACGACTGGAGCTTTATCTGTTAAGTCGCGCAAGATCAATTTTGATCTTCAGCGGATGTTGCCAACCTATAAAAATGGAGCAATGACGACAGAGTTATTTCCAACTTCAAGCTTTGCAGATGCACTGGTTTCAATGGCGCTCGATGACAAGATTGGCCGCCGCACGATCGACGAGATTGATATTGAAAACATCTATCGTACTTATAACCATATTGTCGATTACTTTGGTACACCTCTAGCAGCCGAGTTCTGTACGACGATTGACGACACCAATCTTTCATTTGAAGAATTGGTCACTAATCTTTGTGATGCTGTGTTTTGTACAGCATATCGACAGAACAATAAGCTAAAGATCTACTTTGAACGGCCAACAGATAACTCGGTATTGCTGTTTAATTTCAGGAATATCATTCCGGATAGTTATAAGCATGATCTAACGCTTGGCATGATGGATGACTATGATGGGTTGATCTATGAATATACGGATCCGGCCGATGATAGCCGTATAAATATTTATTTGCCGGATAAGGGAGCCAAGAACCCCAAAGAGGTTAAATCGGTAGGTGTGCGCAATAAATGGCAAGCCCGTTTTAATGCGTACCGGCTTTGGAACAAGCTCCGCTTTCAGCGCAAATCCATTACCTTTGATGCAGCACCAGAATCGGAATTACTGGTTTTACGTGACCGTATTGCTGTAGCGGATTATCGAAATGGCATCCATCAAAGCGGTGATGTAATTCAGCAAGAAGGTTTAATTCTTACATTGAGCCATGATGTTGATTTCATAGCAGGTAAGAGCTACGTGATTTATTTACAAATGGGTGATGGGAGTGTTGATTTGATTCCTGTTACTGCTGGATCTGCTAAGAACAAGGTTGTTTTAGGTCGCTTACCAAATGGGGCATTAAAGTTAAGTCCTGATGATTTCGTTAATACGATTTATACAGTAGTTAATGACGATACAAAGGGGTCATTACCTTATCTGGTAGCAACGAAAGATCCAGTTGATAAGTTTTCTAATACCATTACGGCCGTAAATTACGATGTTCGGTATTACCTCAACGATAAAGATTTTATTGATGTGCCAGTTGATGATTCTCCGATTTACATTCGTTATGACCAGCTAGATATTAATTTGGCTCGCTTATACCAGATGCAACGAGGCGACCTGCCAACAACCGGTGAAATTAGCTTTATTGTCGAAGCTGGTGCTTTGGTTTCGAGTTCCAGTTCACTTCGACCAGAAACACGAATGGTTTATAAGTTTGACTATAACTCTAGTCCAGCAAAACAGGAGTTTATTGTACCTGCCGCCCAAGAACTGCCAGCGATTGATACAGGAGAGTTTCCTCCTGGTCTTACTGTAAATCTTACGATTAAAGGTTCAGTGGTTGGGCGGGGAGGCGATGGAGGTTTGCCTCATCTTGCATTCGGTGCGTGGTCTAGTGATCCGGATTACAACTTTACCAAAACTCGCCGTGATGGGTTCCAAGGTGCACCTGGTTTAATGAACCGGCACAGCAAGTTGAATCTGATTATTGACGGAGGCACTTTAGCTAGAGGTGGCTCTGGAGGCGGGGCTACACCAAGTGGTATCTACACAGAATTAACTTATGGAGTTCAAGGAGTACCTGGTGGAGCTGGTGCACCTTTTGGACGGGTTATGACAGGTCAGCCAATTTACAATGATACTCAGGATTGGCGCTGGTACTTGAACGGTGGCTATTTGTTGGTTGTAAAAGTCACTGATGCTGATGCAGTTACGCCAGGGAAAGGCTACCGAACTCCAAATAGCGACCGCTATGTATCACCTTTATCTGGTGATGGAGGTGGCTGGGGGCAACGTGGTACCAAGTCGACAAATAGTGGTACTTCGAACTGGAATTACCATGGCACAACTGAAGGCCAGCCAGGAGCGGGTGGAACAGCAATTGTCGGAATAGCGCCACTCACAACTAAATTGATAAATGGAGGTAGAATCCTACAAACCCTTTAATACTTTGAAAGTACTTAGAGCACCCACTTCGGGTGCTTTTTTCTGTCGCACCTATGATGGATTGGACAACGAACAACTACCGCTTTCTAGCGGTTTTTTTATTTCTGGAGATATAAATGGAACCAGTTTCCACAAGCGGTTTAACAGCACTATTAAAATTTTATGGGGCTGCAATTATGGTGACTTTAGCGGTCGCACTAGTTGCAGCAGTTGTATTAATGACACGTATGCCAAGGTCACCGCAAGAATGGGCAGTAGGGCTCATTTGTACAGTTGTATCAAGCCTTGCAGGTGGTTCATTCATTATTGTTAAGTGGGGCCTTCATGAATGGGTAACTGATGTTTGGGGGATGATTGCATTAGGTGGTTTCTTCTTTATTTGTGGGATTCCTGGCTGGGCTTTGGTTCGTTGGATCTTCAACTTTATTGACAAACAAGAGGGTAAAACGATTGTTGAAGTGATCAAGGAAGTTAAGAAAGCCAGAAAAGACATCGAAAACAGTTAATTCCGCCTTCGGGCGGTTTTTTTACATCTAAAGGAAACTGAAATGAAATTTATCAATTTACAGAAGTCACTCGGTGTTGCAGTTGATGGGAAGATAGGGCGAGGCACTCTTACAGCCTTATTTAAGAAACTTGGAGCAAATCAAAGTCGCGCTGAAGAGCTGGCATTAGCAGCTAACGTACACTTTAAAGATTATGCAATTCTCTACAATGAGTTACGCTTTGCTCACTTCATTGCCCAGCTTACACATGAATCGGGTAACTTCCGATATATGGAAGAAATCGCAAGTGGTGCAGCTTATGAAGGCCGTAAAGACTTGGGCAATATTATGGCTGGCGATGGAGTGCGTTATAAAGGTCGTGGTCCCATCCAGTTGACGGGACGTGAAAACTATCAAAAATATGGTCGAGCATTGGGTATTGATTTTGAATCACATCCTGAACTTGTCGCTATTCCAAGTATTGGCTTACTGGTTGCCTGTAAGTTTTGGGTTAACAATGGATTGAATGAACTTTCTGATCGTGATGATGTTTTAACTATTACCCGGCGCATCAATGGCGGTACAAATGGCTTAGTTGAACGTAAAGCCAATCTAGCCAAAATTAAAAGTTGGATGTCATGAAAGCTTTAGTATTGCTGTGCTTTCTGCTATCAGGATGCACAGCTCATACGATCAATAGTAATGTGAGTGTCAGTATTTGTGTGATAGCCCTCTAAGAGGGCTCTTATTTCAATCGGTAATTGGATTTAATTCTCTTAAAGCCTTATTGATTTTTGGATGGAGGGCGTTTAGTTCAGAAATTAGTTTTGTTTCATTCTTAATCCAATTTTGAGTAAAGGGTGTATTAAAATCTAATAGTTCAATATACCTTTGTAAAATTTGTTCAAGTTCAGTCCAAAGAGTATCTTCTTGTTCTATCTTAAAATGATCTTCTAATTTTTGTTGAAGATAGTATAGTTTAGTTAATGATGCGGAAACAGAATCGAATAGTTCTACTCTTATAGTAGGACTTTGTGAGTTTGCTATCAATGCTCGATCTTTGAGTGAGACTAATATAATTTTAACATCTATATATGTGCTCTCAAATTTATCTATAATTTCTTTGTTTTGTTCATAATTAGCAGTAGATTTCCAATCATTAAATAAATATGCAGCTACAAAGGCTGCAAAAAATGCAGCACATGCTCCTAGTATAGAGCCAAATGCAGATATAAAATCAGCAGATAAATTATAAAAATTTTTAAAAGTACAGTAGGTTAGAAGTGCCACGCTGTAGGCAACGACTCCCCAAAATACTACTACTACTAACTTTTCATTCTTACTATTCATTTTTCACCAACTACACCTAAAATAGATACCATTTTGAGCTCAGAGATTCGTGCCTTTCCTTATAATTATTTAATTTGCAACATGGGATAATTAAATGTATTTATATAGAATAAAACAAAGATTTTCGACATCCGAACATCATCTGATTTTTTCATTGTTTACTTTTATGCCTTTGAACAAACTAGTTTTATTTGAAGATAAAGTATATGCTTTAACTATTTTTAATCATAGAGCACAGAAATGAGCAGAAAAGATTTCGAAAAATTTTTGAAGGATAATGCAAATAAATATAACAGAGAAGAAAATGATATTGATTGGGAAAAGCAGAAGCAAGAATGGTTAGAATTCATTGAATTTTTTTATAATCAAGTAAAAGAATGGTTAAAACCTTATATTGATCAAGGATCTATAACTATTTCACTTAGTGAAAAAAATATTACTGAAGATCATATCGGATCCTATATCGTTAATAAAATGGATATTTCTTTAGCAGGAGCAACACTTACACTTGATCCAATCGGTACGTTGTTGATAGGAACCAAAGGAAGAATTGACTTAAGCGGACCAAAAGGTTCTGTAAAATTTATTTTAACCGATATAAATTCAAATGGATTCAATATAAGTTTTAAAGTTCTTTCTGATAATGAAAAACATGAACCTTTAAATAAAGTTAATTGGACGTGGAAAATAATCGATCGAAATGCTTCTGGCGTAAAATTTATAGAATTTAATGAAAGTAATTTTTTTGCATCGTTAATGGGATTAGTGAATTAATGAAATGATTAAATTTTCAAATCAACATTCTACAATTGAAGAAATAGAACAATTTTACTTTCATAGTCTTACATCTTTAAATTATTACTTTGATGAGAAGAGTGGATATTTTATTGGATATTCACGGACTGAGTTGCATCAAGAACGCAAAGACCACCTAAGATGTTTGGAGCGTATGATTTCATTAGAGTTTTTAACTCTATTAGAAGCAAGTTTTAAAATTGATTATTTAATACGCCGCCAAAAGAAATTAAAGGATGAATTGTCTAAAAGCTTAAGAAAAATTTATAACCAAAAAGGAACTAAAGCATCTTTAGTCGATGATATTTTAAAAGCATGGAAAGCTTCTTATCCTGCTAATAAACCATTAATAGATAAGTTTCAAAAGGCATTAGATTATCGTAATTGGTTAGCCCATGGTAGATATTGGGAACCAAAAATTCACCCTCATCTTAGTGAGTATGACTATTTATCTGTTCAATTACTTGCCTCTACAATTTTGAGGGAGTTTGATTTAAAAAAGTTATAGATAAGATTTGATATAATCTGTTCTAAAGAATAGATTATAAATATTTAAATTTATTTTAAATAAAAATGAGTTATTAATTATATATTTTCAATAACTCACCCCACTTAAACGGATTTCTACTAAGCTTATCTCGCGACATAGACCAATTCCGATTTGGAACAAAACAAGGTCCGACACTGATTTTTTTCTTTCCAAATTTACTATGGATACCATCCATAGCTTTCATCAAATATTCCTTTTTCTCTATGTGCGCAAAGTCGGTTAAGAGATCATAAGTATGGCCAGACTTTGGTTCTAGACAAGTCAGCACAACACCGCATTTCTTATATTTAATTCCTTCTTTATAGATATCGTTCAACATTCTTGTCGCTGCTTTGACGAAATCGATAGCGCAATCTGTGGGCTCAGAAAACGAACCTGTAATCGACTTATTATAAAAAGGGACATTTGGGTCAAAAGGGTTTGACTGAACGAAAGCAATCATACATCCACATAAAAGCTCTTCATCTCTCAACCGCTTACATGCATCTTGCGCATACATTGATATCGCTTCTTTTAGATCTGTTAATTCAGTTACGCGACCACCGAAAGACCTTGAAGCGACAATTTGTTTTTTTGAAGGGGGAGTGTGTTCTATCTCAATGCATGAGATACCTTGCAGCTCGTAGATCGTGCGAGCCATGACAATCGAAAATTTCTTTTGCATCTCTCGAGGTTCAGCACAGGCTAAATCAAGCACTGTATTAATTCCCATGCTTTGCAACTTTTTTGAGTGCTTACGGCCAACACCCCAAACTTCAGAAGCGTCTATTTGAGCAAAGTAATACTCTTTATTGCACGGATCCATGGATACTAGATCGCACACGCTGTTAAAGCCGGGGTTCTTTTTAGCAATATGATTTGCAATTTTTGATTCCGTTTTACTTCTGCCAATACCGACGCAAACTGGTAAGCCCAGCCATTTCCAAATTTGTTGGCGCATCTCTTGGCCAACCTTTTCTAAATCAAAGTGTTTCTCATAAGCTGTGAAATCAACAAAGCATTCATCTATTGAGTAGGGCTCAACTTCTTCACCTGTTACATGGGAAGCAAGTATCTTATGAAAACGTCTCGACATTTCTGCATACATTGCATAATTGCTTGAAAGTACAATTACATTGTGTTGCTTAACAATATCTTTGATTTGGAAAAGCGGCACACCCATTTTAATGCCTAACGCTTTTGATTCATTGCTGCGCGCCACAGCACAACCATCATTGTTGCTCAGAACAATCACAGGCTTATTGTTCAAACTGGGATCAAAGACTCTCTCACATGAAACGTACATGTTATTGACGTCAATCAAGAAAAAGACTTTGTTCTCATGTTTCATGACTTATTTCTTATCATTTTAATAATGCATGTAACAACGCCCCAGATAATTAGTTCCTGGCCTTCTTGTAGATAGATATTTTTATAATCTGGGTTTTCGGCTTTGAGCCATTGGCCTTTTTCATCGATCATTAGGCGCTTAACAGTAAAATCATTATCGATTAGTGCCACGACAATATCGCCGTGTTTAGCATCTAAGCTACGATCAACAATGAGCTCGTCATCAATATCGATGCCAGCGTTGAGCATTGAGAGTGAAGCGACTTTGACAATAAACGTAGCAGTTTCATTTTTTATTAAGTGCTCGTTCATATCGAGCGCTTTGTCTATATAGTCTTGTGCAGGAGAGGGGAAGCCAGCATTAATTTTTTCTAATGCGTAAGGAATTAACATTTGAGTGGAAGGAATTATGAGCTTAATTGAGATAACATCAGCTAAAACAATAGATTGATTGAGATAGTGCTTTATCTCAATGATGGACGGTACAATATCACTCATAGCATTCCCCTTGATTTGATTTCGTTACAGAATCAAATGATATGCTAGAGCTTGGCTTAATTTCAAATTTAAAAATCTGTGGATAAACAAGTAGAAGTCAAAAATTGACGTGTCTTACTGTGCATTTGGTCAGAAAATAATTCTCTATATACACACATTTACATTGTAAACTTGGAGTTAGAGAATGAAAAAAGTAACAAAAAAAATTATAAAAAAAAGAGTCACTTCAAGAACTATTTGTATCTAAGTTCTTGATTATAGGGTTATCCACAAACTTATCTATAAATGTTTTTTAATAGCTTTGCCATGCTATCTCTTTATCAATCATACAGTTGAAAAATAAGTAAAAAGTCAAGATTGATATATAGATGGAAATCTCATATCTTGATTACACACAAGGATAGATTTTATTTCTTGTGTTTATCCTTTTTAGATAACCACGACAGCAGAAGTGGGAAGTTGAGAAGGAATTTTGAAACCCCCACACAGTCGAAAATTCTTTACCGGGAACATCGACTGGGGGAGGAATATAAACCTGCATTGACTTGTGTCATACCATTTACAGTAGAGAGCAATGCTACCAACAATGCTTACTACTGCTGACTGATGTTGCGATACGATCAGCTTTTACGAGTGTAACTGCGACGCTACCAACGACGCGTTTACCGATGACGACTTTCGTTATGCATTAGATGTATTAAAACGCAAAACATGGCACAAGGCAATGTCTCTTTAAAAGGAGATTGCTATGACGAAGATAATTATCTTCGGCGTGAAATTACTAAGCTTAATAGCTGACGTAATTCAAGTAGCTGATTTTATTATGTGTTAATGTATTAATATTTTAATTTAAGACTAATTAGAACCGTTTGCTGGGGCAGGCGGTTTTTTATTTGGTTTAGGAAAATAGTTGGCAGCAAATTCACCAAGTGGCATTTCAAAGAAAAATTGATTAGCATCTTCATTTTGGCAGTTTAGCCAGTCTTCCCGATACTCTTCAGGAATAACGATGATAGATCTTTTCTCATCTTCTGGTTTATGAAACTGTGACATGAAAGGGTGATTATCAGCATTAATTGTCAGCATCGACATAGATCTTACTTGCTGCCCATCAATCACAGTCGAATCATAAATAGCAGCAACTGTAAAAGGTAAGCCGTCTTCGCGATATATTCCCCATCTTTCCGCTTTGCCATTCAAATATCTAGGCTCATAAATTTTTTCTACAGGTATTAGCGCGAATTGGCTTTTAGACCATGCGTGGCGAAAGCTAGGTTTTTTATCAACAGTTTCAGTTCTGGCATTGTAGGTATACTTTGAAAACTTTAAATCATGGTTCCATGGTGGAATCATGCCGAACTTTACTTGTCGCCATTCAATGTGGCCATCTTTAGAAAATATAAGAGGGCAGTCATAACCTGGATAAACATCTTTCTTATAATCGAAAGTTGGTTCAAAGAGATCTAAAAGGTGAACATGATCTTTACTGATAGGTTCATAATTGGCACACATTTACTCACCATCCTTTATTCTTATAATTACAGATAAGTATTAATAATATATAGTAAAAGTCAGATAAAAGTTTATATTTATAATGCAAGAGAAAATTTCATGAAGGAATTAATTAATTTTATAAAATATGGTTTTGAAAAAGAAGATCTGTTTCCTTTTTTTTGCCCTAAATGTAAACAAAAAACTCTTGTTTTAGATGAAGATAAGTGGTTCAGCGTTGATAATTATGAACACATGAAAATAGAAGATGAATACGATCCATTAATTGACTCATCAATCAATTACAGTGCTGTATATAATTGCAAAACCAGAAATTGTAATACATCAGTTTTCAGCTCTGGTATAGGTTTTTACGATCCTATTTTTCGATTTGATGATGATGGTTATCAATCAATCTACGGTTACGATATTAAATATAGACCGAGTAGTTTTAATCCACATTTATCTTTTTTTGAACCTCCAATTAATACTCCAACAATAGTAAAAATAATTATAAACACTTCATTTTCAATTGCGTTGATGTCACCATCTTCCGCTCTGAACTTAATTCGAACATGTATCGAAAAATTATTGAATGAATTGGAAATTCAAAAAGAGCAAAATCTCAATTCGCGCATACATTCTTTAAAAAAAATAAAGCCAGAATTAAGTGAATATATTGATCATTTAACAGCTTTGAGATGTTTAGGAAACTCAGGTAGTCACGATTTTTATACGATAACCTATGATGATTTACAAGATGCGTATGAGATTTTTGAAGTGCTATTAAGTAAGTTATATCCAAATCCAACAAACTCAACATTGCACCAAAGGATTAAAAAAATAATTAAAAATAAAGGACCTTTAACAAGACCTGAAAGAAGAAATCTAAGCTAATATTTTGATATGTTTTTGTAAATAAATAAAAATATATAATTTAAATTACATGAACTAGACTTCAGGTAAACATAAGTTAAATTAGTCAACCTAACCAATGTTAAAAGTAAATGTATGGAAGTGCTTGATGTTTAATAAAGAAATTGATGATAAGCTCAAACTTTTAAGTGGTAGTGATTCCAGTATTAATTTTATGCTAGTAGTACCATATATTAAGGGTAAGGTAGAGGAATACATTCAAAAAAATGAACCTGAAAGCATCCTTGTACTTAATGATTTGCTAAATCAAAGTTCATACAGTAAATCTTGGGCTATTGCACAAAGCCATAGTATCTTACATTATATTGACCACCTAAATTCAGATACTTTTCATGAAGTTGTGTCTGGTGACAGCTACTTAACCAATATTACACAAACATTTATTTACGACTTTAAAGATTTCAATACATTTTTAAGAGAATTACATCTTCCTGCAATTTATGACCCAAATAAAGATGAAATATTGAATGCTATTACTATGGATCGATATGCTAAATCGGCAGGAGCATTTGTTACATCGAAACTAAAAACTTATTATCCAGGAGCACCATCTCCTCTAATGTATGAGTATGAAGCTAAAGTAACACCCTTCTTTATACGTCATGCTATAGAGTTAAAAGTAAAATGTGAGATGCTAGGTATTTATAGAGTTATTCGTATAAAAAAAGATGGTACCCTTGTTCCAGCAATTGTTGGCATCAGTCAATACATTAATTTTTTAAAAAATGAAGGTCAAATTTTTTTTGATTTACCTCCAGAAGTAAACATTGATGAAATACAAATAGTGAATCAATGGTCGAATAATTTTATTCATACTGGTGAACATGAGTATGTATGGCAGGTTAAATCTGCAATTTCAGCTATAGAACCATTATTCAATGCAGTTTTTAAAGATCAACTATCAATACATGGACATACATTTAGATCTTCGCTTTTTACTCCAGCTAGTTTAAAAAATAGCTTAGAAAAAAAATTTGTGGATCTAAAATTCTACATAAGCTCATCCAATTTTTAATACTTAATTTTAATTAAAATTTTAAAAAACAATAGTATAGGTTGTGGTAGGGATGCTGAAGTATCAAATCTCTCACTTAGTGCAAGAGAATTACTCTTGAGTTCTTTAAAAAATAGTTTCAAGCAGCCTTTTTCATATAGTTTAATATTTGTGGCTATTATACAAGTGTTATAATAATTCCAATATCAAAGTATTTTTATTAATTTTAGGTAGTTTATGTATACAAATAGCTGCAATTATTGTGGAAGCAGATTTTCTACGGATAACTATAATAAAGTATTTTGTTCAGGCCATTGTGCTGATAACTATAAAACTGCAATGCAAAATAAAAACATTCAAATAACTCATACTCGGCATGATCATAGTTTTACACCTGCCCAAGGAATTTCTATTGAAACTGTAATAGTTATTGCAGTAGGTGGAATAGCTTGGGAATCAATGAAAAGTTGGGATGAATTTGAACCAGTAACTAGTCATATTTTACTTGCATTTAATTATCTTTTTTATAAACCTCTTCATTTTACCACCAATATTTATGATTACTTTACTAGTATAGAGCAGGATTACGGGAATTGGATATCTGTTGTTAAGTGGGGAGGATCTATATTTTATGTTCTTTTTGTTTTTTCTTTTTATCTAGCAATTATCTCAATATTAAATGAAAAAAAGCTTACATGGGTTTGGGTTTTATTTTTAATCTCCCCTTTAATAACACATGGAACATGGTATTTTTTATATCATAAATGAGATAAAAAGGCCTTGCCTTAGTAAAGGCTTATTATTTATTTTATTGAAAACCTTAAAATACTATTACTATCAATCAATTCGGCTGCAGAATAGGCCCGAAAAATTCTCTTGTCTTTATCTAGCTTCGTATCATACTCATAACTATATAAGTATTCTGAAAGCCTAAAGACCAGCCCATCTCTTTGTAGAACGGTTCACCATACTTAATTGTATGTTCGATATAAAAGTAAACCCAATCTTTCATAATCTAACTTTACTCATTTTTCCTATTAAGAAGCCAAACTCAACCCATGGGCTGATAATAATTCATTTCTATCCTATTCAAAATGATAGAATTACTCAGATTTGAAAGTTGGGCGTGTTTTGCTTAAAAAGCATGCAGTCTACAATTTTTTTTAAATTAATTGAAAAATAAATTTGTAGACTGATTTGTAGACTGTTGAATTGCAAAATACAGCATTGTGGTACAAACGGGTGCAACCTTAATTATGTTTAACTATTTGAAAATACAAGATAAAGCAACCGAATGCAACCATTAACAATTACAGCTAGACTGTCAGGATTCTACTTCTTTTATTATTCCATTGTTGGCACATTTATGCCTTACTGGAATTTATATCTTCAAGATCAAGGGTTTAATTATCAAGAAATTGGTGTTTTATCGTCAATTGCTATTGTGACGCGTTTTTTCGCACCTTTGGTATGGGGATGGATTGCTGACAAATCTGGTAAGCGAATGTTATTAGTACGGTTGGCGACTTGGATGGAATCATGTATATGGTTGGCTATTTTTATAGTTCCAAATACGTTTCAATCCATTGCTTTGCTCATGCTTATTTTTAGCTTCTTTCAAAATGCTATTTTAGCTCAATTTGAAGGGGTTACTTTATTT
>Ga0213829_1000298_pt1 | contig 52192 bp, 39 predicted proteins | sample MC6MC0896MG_FD_180665 | JGI IMG/M metagenome (GOLD analysis project Ga0213829, IMG submission 180665) | Enriched soil aggregate microbial communities from Iowa State University, Ames, United States - MC6-MC0896-MG | ecosystem: Environmental > Terrestrial > Soil > Unclassified | place: USA: Iowa... | reverse complement strand
GCACCGGGCTATTCAACCAAGTGACTATTTCAAACTGTGTCCTACAGCAAGAGTGTAGCGGGTTGAAGGACATTTCCGACGCTGTCGGCGAGCAGGGTTTGTCAGCCAATTGGGCTCGCAGGCCCCGTCGTTGTTAGGCGCGAGCAAGCACCCTGTCCTCGGTCAGCCGTGGCCGGCGTGATGGAAGACAGGGTGCAAAGATATGTTGCTGAATCAATCACTGTGCGACTTCAGAACGCGCCGCCGGGTGATATCCGCTTATTGGCGATAGGATTTGAGGAAGTTGCCGATACGTCCGATGGCCATGTCCAGGTCGTCCACCCGCGGCAGGGTCACGACCCGGAAATGGTCCGGCCATGGCCAGTTGAAGGCCGTGCCTTGTACTACCAGCAGCTTCTCGGAGAGCAGCAGGTCCAGCACGAATTTTTCGTCGTTGTGGATCGGGCAGACCTTCGGATCGATCCGCGGGAAGGCATACAGTGCGCCCATCGGCTTGACGCAGCTCACGCCCGGAATGTCGTTGAGCAGTTCCCAGGTACGGTTGCGCTGTTCCAGCAGGCGACCTTGCGGCAGCACCAGGTCATTGATGCTCTGATAACCGCCGAGGGCGGTCTGGATCGCATGCTGGCTCGGCACGTTGGCGCACAGACGCATGTTGGCCAGCATGTCGATGCCTTCGATGTAGCTCTGGGCGTGGTGTTTCGGGCCGGAAATGGCGATCCAGCCGGAGCGGAATCCGGCCACGCGGTAGGACTTGGACAGGCCGTTGAAGGTCAGGCACAGCAGGTCCGGCGCGAGCGATGCGGTGCAGATGTGCACGGCATCGTCGTACAGGATCTTGTCGTAGATTTCGTCGGAGAACACCACAAGGTTGTGCTGACGGGCCAGTTCCAGCATGCCCAGCAAGACTTCTTTTGAATACACGGCACCCGTCGGATTGTTCGGGTTGATGATCACCAGCGCCTTGGTATTCGGGGTGATCTTGGCCTTGATGTCCGCCAGGTCCGGCCACCAGTTAGCCTGCTCGTCGCAGAGGTAATGCACCGGGTTGCCGCCCGACAGGCTCACCGCTGCCGTCCACAGCGGGTAGTCGGGGGCCGGCACCAGCACTTCGTCGCCATTGTTGAGCAGGGCCTGCATCGACATCACGATCAGCTCGGAAACGCCGTTGCCCAGGTAGATGTCTTCGATGCCGACGCCTTCCACCTGCTTTTGCTGGTAGTACTGCATGACAGCCTTGCGGGCACTGAACAGGCCCTTGGAGTCGCTATAACCCTGGGCGGTCGGCAGATTGCGGATCACATCCTGGAGGATTTCATCCGGCGCTTCGAAACCAAAGGGCGCCGGGTTGCCGATGTTCAGCTTGAGGATGCGATGGCCTTCCTCTTCCAGGCGTTTGGCGTGCTTGAGCACTGGGCCGCGAATGTCGTAGCAGACGTTGGCGAGCTTGTTCGATTTGCTGACCTGCATGGCGATGTGTTCCCGAAAATGAACGATCCAGGCGGCGTGTGAACGACCGTGCTGGGAATCCTGCGTATTCACACAGGCCTGACGCCTTGAGATGCGGCACCCATAAATCCGTTTGAATGCGCGAGGTCTGGCTGCCAGACTGGCGTTTGACGAGGCGCAATCATACGTGCCGCCCGATCCGTGGAAAAGGTACAGATCGGGCTTTTTCAGCTGCTGAGGTGTGACAATGGAAAAGTTGGAAAAAACCCTGGAAGAATGGAAGGCGATGCTCGATCCGGAGCAGTACAACGTTTGCCGCCTCAAGGGCACCGAACGTCCGTTTTCCGGCAAATACAATGACAGCAAGGTTGACGGCATTTACCACTGCATTTGCTGCAACGAGCCGCTGTTCGATTCCAAGACCAAATTCGACTCCGGCTGTGGCTGGCCGAGTTTCTACGCGCCGATCGGCGACAGTGCCATGGTCGAGATCCGTGATGTCAGCCATGGGATGATTCGCACCGAGGTGGTTTGCGCCAAATGCGATGCGCACCTGGGGCATGTGTTCCCGGATGGTCCGCCGCCGACCGGGCTGCGGTATTGCATCAACTCGGTGTGTCTGGACCTGGTGCCGCGTACCTAACCTGGATTTTTGGTTGGTTCAGCGAGCCCCTGTAGGAGCCGGCTTGCCGGCGAAGGCGTCTGCGTTGGCGATGCAAGACTCGAGGCTGCCTTCGCTGCGGTGCGGCGAGCCGACAAGCCAGCTCCTACAGTTCGTGTTGCACGACGGAAGATCGATTTATTAAATTGCACACAATTCAATTGCTCGCTATCTTTAAGCGACCTGCCTAATTCCAGAGTCCAGATCATGAGCGACAACCTGCTGAGCATCCCCTGCACCACCATCAAGGGTGAGCAAAAGACCCTGGCGGATTACGCCGGCAAAGCCGTACTGGTGGTCAACACCGCGAGTAAATGCGGTTTCACTCCGCAATACAAAGGGCTGGAAGAGCTGTGGCAGACCTACAAGGACCAAGGCCTGGTGGTGCTCGGCTTTCCCTGCAACCAGTTCGGCCAGCAGGAGCCGGGTAACGAAGGGGCGATCACCGAGTTCTGCGAATTGAACTACGGCGTCAGCTTCCCGCTGTTCAAAAAGATCGAAGTCAACGGTGCAGATGCCCATCCACTGTTCGTGCAATTGAAAAAGCGCGCACCGGGCGTACTGGGTTCCCAGGGCATCAAGTGGAACTTCACCAAGTTCCTGATCGGCAAGGACGGGCAGTTGGTCAAGCGCTTTGCGCCGGCGACCAAGCCGCAGGACCTGAGCCGCGAGATCGAAGCCCTGCTCAAATGACTACCTTGTCCGTCGATTCCCTGAAGCTCGACAGTCAGCTCTGCTTCAAGTTGTATGCCGCTTCCCGGGCGGTCATCCGCGCCTACAAGCCGATGCTCGATCAGCTCGGCCTGACCTATCCGCAATACCTGGCGATGCTGGTGTTGTGGGAGTGGCAGGAAGCGACCCCGGAGCAGCCGACGGTCAAGGCGTTGGGCGAACGCCTGGCGCTGGACTCCGGCACGTTGACGCCGCTGCTCAAGCGGCTTGAGCAGTTGCAATTGGTGCAGCGTCAGCGTTCGACGCGGGATGAGCGTGAAGTGCACCTGAGCCTGTCACCCCATGGCAAGGCGTTGCGCGCCCGGGTGGGGCCGCTCAAGGCGCGCCTGTTGTGCGACAGTGGTGTCGATCTGGATCGCCTGAATGATCTGCGTGAAGGTCTCGATCATCTGTTGGGCCAGATCAAGGCACTGTCGTAGCCGGCATCCACAAGTCCAGCAGGGCGGCCAGCTCTTCGCGGCGGAACGGTTTGGCCAGGTAGTCGCTCATGCCCGCTGCACGGCAGCGTTCGCGTTCTTCGGACATCGCATTGGCGGTCAGGGCGACAATGGGCAACTGTGGCCAGCGCCCGCTACGCCGGATTTGCCGGCTGGCTTCGTAACCGTCCATCACCGGCATGTTGCAGTCCATCAGCACCAGATCGAACTCACCGTGCTCGAGTTGATCCAGCGCTTCGCCGCCGTGAGCGGCGACGATCACCTCGCAGCCTAGTTTGCCAAGCATGCCCTTGGCCACCAGTTGATTGACCGGATTGTCCTCCACCAGCAGCACCCGTCCGCGTCGCAAAGGTGAGAGATTCTCGAGCCGGGCATCGTTGATGATGCTGATGTCCGGCTGCAGCACCCGCCGCAGTGTCTGATACAGCGCATTACGCGCCAGAGGTCGCGCCTGTTGCTGCAAGGGCGCCAGGGCGCTGGCTTCTTTGCTGGGCAGGAAACTGCCATAGGCGGTTACCAGCAAAATCGGTGCAGGGCAGGTAGGCCTCAGGCCGAACAGGCATTCGGGGCAGTCGGTGATGACCACATCCGGGTCGAGTCCGATCAACGAGTCGTCCATCGAACGTTGCTGATACTCCAGGCCCCAACCCGGCAACAGGCTCTTGAGCAGTTCCGCCAGACCGCTGCTGGCGGCGGTGATCGCGATCACTTTGCCCGGCAACTTTGCCGGCGCCAGCGCGCGGGTGTGGCAAGGCAGCGGCAGGTCGGCGCAGAACTGGCTGCCGAAACCGGCTTCGGAGCTGATAGTGAGGCGTCCTTGCATGGCTTCGCAGAGGTTGTAGGTCAATGCCAGGCCCAGGCCGGTACCGCCAAATTGCCGGGTAATGCCGGCACCCGCCTGGGTGAAGGGCTGGAAGATCTTGACCTGGGCGTCCTGGGCGATACCGATGCCAGTGTCGCAGACCTCGATTCTGACGCCGTCCCCGAACGTGGACAGGCGCACATCGACCCGACCGAACCGGGTGAACTTGAGGGCGTTGGACAACAGGTTGCTGACAATCTGCCGGACCCGCGTGGGGTCACCGAGCACCAGCGCCGGAAAGTGCGGATCGATCAGGCAGGTCAGTTCGACGCTCGGCGCCGCATTCTGCGACAGCAGGTTGGCGGTGTCTTCGATCAGCGAGCCGAGATCGAATGGAATGTGTTCGAGCTCAAGCTGGCCCGCGTCGAATTTCGACAGGTCGAGAATATCGTTGAGCAATTCCACCAGCACTTTGCCCGAGTCGTGGGCAATGGACAGCTGTTGTTGTTGCTCGGCATTGAGCGGCCCGTCCAGTGAGAGCGCGATCATCCCCAGCAGCCCGTTGAGGGGGGTACGGATTTCGTGGCTCATGTTGGCCAGGAACGCCGAGCGCGCTTCGGCCATGTCCAGGGCAGTGCTGCGGGCGACTTCCAGTTCCTCGTTGGACTGACTGAGCCGGGTGTTGATGGCCTTGAGTTCCGCGGTCCGCGCCGAAACGATGTTTTCCAGTTGTCCAAGGTAATCGGTCAGACGGTTTTCGGCATTGCGTCGCTGGTGGATTTCGGTGGCGATGTTTTCGAATTGCTGGTTGGCAACTTTGACCAGCACGCCGATCTCATCGTTTTCATGACCGGCGGGGCACTCCAGCGACGTCGGTTCGACACTGCGCGGATCACGGCCGCTGAGTTCACGGATCACCCGTACCAAGGGTTTGGTCAGCATCACATAGAACAGTGCAAGCAGAATGCCGGTCAGCAGCAGGCTCCGGACGAAGCCGTTGAGCAGGGTCACTTCGGCCCGGCGCAGGAACCGGTTGCCAAATGAGTAGGTGTCGACGTCCAGGCGCAGGGTGCCGAGGGATTCGGAGGGTAAATGATCCAGGTACAGGCGGTCTTCGAAGTGCCGGTTGGCGCCAAACAGGGAGTCGCTGATCACCCGATAACCACTTTGCAGGCCCGGGCGTTTGACTTTGGCCAGCACCGTGCCGTTGTTGTCGGTCAATTGTGCGCCGATGATGGCGGGCGAGCGCAGCAGGCCCAGGGTCAGTTCCTGGGCGAGTTCGGCGTCGATGTTGTAGGCGATGCGCGAAGCGGGGTTATGACTGATTTCCAGCAATGACTGGATTTCGCGGTTGATGGAGGCGTCTTCGCTGGCATAATCGATGCCTATTTGCAGCAGACTGAGCAGCGTGCCCAGAATGAAACCGACCAGCACGGTCAGTCGGGCTTGCTTGTAGGACAGCCGGTTGGTGAACTTGATATCCATGGGGTGTTGAACCACTTCCGTTTCCCTTCGCTGCTCAAGCATAGTCGATCATGCATGGATCCCGATGGTCCTGCGCAACCCGTGTTCCGGGGTTAAACAGGACATCGTACTGTGTTGGGTCGCTGTAACGCACCATTACTTTGAACGTGTCCGAGGAGAAGACGTGGATTCCCGATTGAATGCTTTTCTTGAACGCGCCGATGCCGTGCTGGCCCGTATCGAACCGCTGCTGCCCGCACCCCGGCAAACCATCGACTGGACACAGTGCCTGGCCGCCCGCTGGCAACGTGAAGGCCGCAGCGGTTTTCTGTTGCCGCTGCACGTCAGCCTCGACACGCGCTTGTCCGACCTGATCGGCGTCGACCGGCAAGTGGAACAATTGGGACGCAATACCCAACAATTCCTCGACGGCATGCCGGCCAACCACGCTTTGCTATGGGGCTCGCGCGGCACCGGCAAATCGTCCCTGGTGCGCGCCTTGCTGGCCGAACACGCTGCGGCGGGGCTGCGGCTGATCGAGATCGAGCGCGATCACCTGGCAGACTTGCCACGCATTGTCGAACAGATCGCCAAACTGCCCCAGCGCTTCGTGCTGTTTTGCGATGATCTGTCGTTCGAGTCGGGCGAGGGTGATTATCGCGTGCTCAAGAGCGTGCTCGACGGTTCTCTGGAACAGGCTCCGGATAACGTGCTGCTCTACGCGACCTCCAATCGTCGGCACCTGGTGCCGGAAAAGGAAAGCGATAACGAAAACTGGAAAAGGGTCGACGGTGAACTCCATCCCAGCGAGGCGGTGGAAGACAAGATCGCCCTGTCGGACCGTTTTGGCTTGTGGCTATCGTTCTACCCGTTTACCCAGGAGCATTTCCTCAACGTCGTTGAACACTGGATCGGTCAACTGGCCGACAAGGCCGGCCTCGAGTGGCAGCGCAATGAAGAGCTGGACATTCTTGCCGTGCGTTGGGCTACGGGCCGGGGCAATCGCAACGGACGATGCGCCTATCAATTTGCCCGTTACTGGGTCGGGCTCAAGCTGTTGGAGCACAAGGCATGATCGATTTACACAAAAGCGGCCAGGGTCTCGAAGGCTACGGCATGTTGTGGGCGCAGCTGGAATCATTGCTGGCGGATGAACGGGATTTCATTGCCAACGCGGCGCAGTTTTCGGCGTTCCTGTACAACCAGCTCGATGATTTGAACTGGGCCGGTTTCTACCTCAACCGCAATGAAGAGCTGGTGCTGGGCCCGTTTCAAGGCCAGATCGCCTGCGTGCGAATTCCATTCGGTCGCGGTGTCTGCGGGGCTGCGGCGGCGACCCTGCAAACCCAATTGGTCGAAGACGTGCACGCGTTCCCGGGGCATATCGCCTGCGACAGCGCGTCCAATAGCGAGCTGGTCGTGCCGCTGGTCAAAAACGGTCGGTTGATCGGCGTGCTGGACCTCGACAGCCCAAAGCTCGCCCGGTTTACCGCTGAAGATCAAGCCGGTATCGAACAACTGGCGGCGATTTTCCTGCGCCTGACTGACTGCTGATCATGCAGGGTTAAAGCTCTTTCATTTTGCTGTCGTCGTTTTGGTGAAGTTGCCGTTGCAGCGCCTGCTCCAATTCGAGCATGGCGCTTTCCACGGCATTGCTGCATTCGGTGACGTTGGCGCGATGAAACACTTCATGGCAGGCGCTCTCCAGCGCCTCGCAGCTGTGGATCAGGCGAGAGGCCTGGACAATTCGGGCCGCGCCCTTGATTTTGTGAGCGATATCGAGGAATGACTGCCGGTCCCCGGATGGGGTCAACGCCAGCAGCGCTTGTCGATCCAGCCGGTTGCTGTTGAACAGTTCGGTCAACAGTCGCTGTTCCAGAACCGGGTTGCCCCCCGTCAACAGGTGCAATCCTTTGAGGCTGAAGGCCGGCTCGCGAACGCTGGGCTCGATGCCTTCAACCCATTGGCTCAACGCTGTCAGCGTCAGGGGCTTGAACAGGCAGTCATCCATGCCGGCCTGTTTGCAGCGCTGGACCTCTTCCGGCTGTGCGTTGGCGGTGAATCCCAGAACGGTACAGGGCGGGCGTGGCATTTGTTGCTCCTGTCGGCGAATGGCGCGCGCCAATTCGTAGCCATTCATGATCGGCATGTTGCAATCGACAATCACCAGGTCGAAAGTCTGCGCTTGCCAAGCCTTGAATCCGGCCTCGCCATCCGCTGCGACACTGAACCGATGCCCCAGAAATTCAAGCTGCTGGCACATGAGCAACCGATTGGCCGGATGATCATCGACCACCAGTACGTTCAGGGGGGACCTCGTGGCAGGGATGGGCGCTTCAACGGCCTCAGGGCGCTGCTCGCATGGCAGCGTCGCCAGGCACAGCGACACCTGGACCCGAGTGCCGACACCCGGCTGACTACTCAACTGCAGGCTGCCGCCCATCATCTCGCACAGACTGCGACTGATCACCAGGCCGAGCCCTGCGCCACCTCTGCTTGACCGCTCGCAATGATCGGCCTGAGCGAAAGGTTCGAACAGCCGTTGCCGATCCTGTTCGCTGATACCGATGCCAGTGTCCCGAACGTCCAGCAACATCCGGATGCGCTCGGGCTCATCGGTGGATTGCAGGTCCACGCTGATCCTGACCTGACCACGCTCTGTGAACTTGATGGCGTTGCTGACCAGGTTGGACAACACCTGCTTGAAGCGCAACGGGTCCAATACGACATCGACCCGCGGATTGGCAGGGTGAAACTCCAATAGCAATTCGAGATTTTTCTGACGCGCCAGTCCTTCGAAGATCCGTATCACCGAGGTCACGATCTCACACGGGTTGACGCGCTCCGGGCTCAGGCTCAGGCGCCCGGACTCGATCCGCGCGATATCGAGAATGTCGCCGATCAGTTCGAGAAGGTCTTTTGCCGAGTTGTACGCCACATCGATCGCCGGACGGTCCGGATGCTGGTGATGGATACGCTTGAGCGTCAGTTCCAGCATGCCGATGACCGCGTTCATCGGCGTGCGGATCTCATGGCTCATGGTCGCCAGGAACGTGCTTTTGGCCCGGTTGGCTTCATCGGCCCGTTCTTTCGCACAGCGCAGCTCATCGAACAGTTGCCGCCGCTCGCTGATGTCGACCCAACCGCCGATGATGCCCCGCACTTCACCGCTTGAATCGCGGTAGGGGATAATCCAGTGGTAGATCGTCAGCCTGCGGCCACCGATGTGCAGCGGCCGGTCGAGAATCAGCGGTATGCCCTCGTCCACGACGCGCTGGTAGTCGGCTTGATATTCCCGGGCTTCGAAGGCATTGCTCAGGGTGCCCTGCATGACGCTCTTGCCGATGACCTCTTCACGTTTCGCGCAGAAGGCTTCCAGGTAGCTGTCATTGCAGCTTTGCAGCAGCCCTTGACGATCACGCACGTAAATGGGATGCGGTGTGCCGTTGACCAGTGATCGCATGAATTCGAATTGATCGTTCAACGCACGCTCGGCCGCCTTGCGTTGCTTTATCTGGCGACGCATATAAGCGTTCCAGGCAACGGAAATCAGCAGCAGCACGCCAGCGCCGACGACGATCTGAAAAAACAGCCGGTGATAAGTGCGCCAGGGATTTTGCGAGGGCGCCGAATAACCTCGCCAGCGACTGTTGATGATGCCCAGCTCTTCCGGCGTGATGCTCAGCAGCGCCTTGTCGAGGATGGCGTTCAGCTCGCGGGCGTCCCGACCGGTTGCCAGGGAAAACGCCGCCTGCCGGGTTCCCAGGGTGCTGCTGATGCGCAGCGTGTGCTCGAAAATCCGCGATGACAGGAAATAGTTGGCAACCACCAGCGAGCTCACCGCACCCTGTACCTTGCCTTCGGCCAGAAATTCCGCGGCGCTGAAGGTGTCCGGGGTTTCAATCAGCTTGATTTGCGGGAACTCGCGGCGCAAGTCATCCAGCATGGGATTGCCTTGAGCGATGGCCAGGCGTTTGTTCTGAAATTGAGCAAGACTTGTCGGGCTTCCGGCGGATTTGCGGGTCAACAGGATGAAGGAGTTTTGCAGATAGGGGCGGGTGAAGCTCAGGCGGGCTTCACGTTGCGCGCTGGGGAGCAAGGCGGCGATCAGGTCGGCTTGCCCGGTGTTGACCTGCTCGATCATTTCGCCATCGCTGCGGCTGCGCTGGATGTCGAAGCGCAAACCTGTACGCAGCCTGATCAGTTCGAGAAGGTCTGCGGTAATGCCTCGAAAGTTGCCGTCGTTGTCGAAAAACGTCAGCGGGGCAAACGCCTCGTTGACCACCACACGCACGACCGGATGCTGCGCCAGCCAGCGTTCTTCGTTGTCGCTGAGCTGCAGTTTTTGATCGGTGAGCAGAATGTCACTGCCAGCGCTCCAGCGCTTGGCAATGTTTTCTCTTTCGCTGGCGGGCACGGCGGTGAGCATCGCATTGATAATCCCGAGCAATTCGGGGTTGTTCCTGTTCACGGCAAAGCTGAAGCCTTGCGCTTCGTGTTTGCCGAAATTGGCCATGCGGATATTGTTCAGGTAGCCCTTGTTGATCATGTAGTGGGTTGAAATCGTATCGCCGAGGAAGACGTCAGCCTGGTCGAACGCCACTGCATTGATCGCATTCTGATAGGACGGATAGGAGGTGATGATCGCCTTGGGGTAGACGGCCCTGACGTCCTCCAGCGGCAAATAGTGATACACCATGCTCAGTCGCAAACCGGCGAGGCCATCGCTCAGGGTCCTGTTTTCGTCCTCCCGGGTCACCAGCACCGGTTGATCCACGGCGTAGGGTTCGGACAGCACGATGTCCAGGGCATTGTGAGCTTCAAACCCATTGGCAGTGCCGAGCAGGTCGACCTCGCCGTTTTCGAGTGCTTCGATCGCCGCCCCCCGGGACTCGAAACGCTGGACCTTGATGGCCAGACCGGTGGACTCGCCCAGGATGCCGGCATAGTCGGCGGTGTAACCTTCATACTCGTGACCGCTGACGGTCAGATCGAAGGGCGGGTAATCCGGGGCCGAAGTGCCGAGAACCAGTTCACCCTTGTTCTTGATCCATTGTCGTTGGGATTGATCCAGTTGGACTTCCATGTGTGCAGCCGACGAACGACTGAGCAGGGTGAGACTTTGGCTGGAGATCTGTGCAGCGGGCACCGAGGTGCTCAGGCTCAGACCAGCGACCATGAGTATCAGATAGTCCTTCAGGCAACCGGGCATCCTGCTTCTCACACTAATGCGTTACGTTTTGCCATCTCGATGAGTTCAACCAGGGATTTGGCCTTGAGTTTCTGCATGAGTCGTTTTTTATAGGTACTGACCGTCTTGTTGCTCAGAAACATGCCTTTGGCAATTTCCTTGTTGGAACGGCCTTGGGCAAAAAGTTGCAACACCATCAGTTCGCGATCGTTGACTGCCTTGAACAATTCCAGGTCGGCATAATGCGCATCATCGCCACGAACAGGACTCAGGGCCTGACTCGGATAATAGTTGTAACCTGACAATACCGCTTTGATGGCACTGACCAGTTCACTCAATTCTTCCTGTTTGCACACATAGCCGCAGGCGCCGGACTGCATGCAGCGAATACCGAAAAGTTTTGGGCATTGGGCGGTTAGTACCAATGTTTTTATCGGCGTACACATTTGGTTGAAACGAGAGAGAACTTCCAGTCCGTCCAGTTTGGGAATACTGATATCGAGAATGACCAGGTCAGGCATGCATTCGCGAACCATCTGCATGGCATCGACCCCATTATCCGTTTCGCCGACGACGTTGTAACCTTCATGTTCGAGCAGCATTCGGACGGCAAGACGGATGACAGGGTGATCGTCGACGATAAAAACGGAGTTCATAAATCAAATCCCATACGAGCGCGAATAAAGCGCGCACCTTAGCTCAGATAGTTGAGGTGACGCATGAACTGACGGACCTGCTGCAGCAATATAGGAATATTCCTACAAGTGAAAGAGATTAGGACTACGTATCAACTGGATTTTTTGTGGAGAAGGTGGCAGTGGCAGTTGTTTAGCGGCGGTATTTGAACTTCTGTTCCGGAAGTTGCAGATCGTATTCTGGTTGGGACGTTAGTGTCGTGATTTGAACTTTGTTTACAGTCGATCCAGGGTCAACAAATTTAGAAATTCGGATTGTTTCAACGGCTTGACCAGACAACCCAGCAATGGCAGCCGGTGTTCGTTGGCCAATTGTTTTAATCCATCCAGTTCAGCGAGTGTCAGGCTGCTTAGCAGTATGGCTTGCCTGATCATTCCCCGGTGACTGGCGCACGCGATCAACTCGAGGCCGGAAAGGTCTGGCAGGCATTGATCGCACAAAAGAATATCGAAGGGTTGCGCCGCCCTGAACATCTGTTGCATCGCGCCTTCGGCACTGTCGGCAGGGGTCAATTGAGTGAAGCCGTAACTCTCGAGCAGGCACTGGGTCGCCCTGAGCTGAAACGGGTGGTCTTCTACCAGCAGGATGCGCAGATCGTCTTCGAACATTGGGATTACTCACGCTTCATCTGTCGAGCACAGTGGAGTGTGATTATTGAGCGAAAATCCCGAACAGACGATCAGGACACTTACCTCGGGCTGTAGGGGGATTCAGCGAGCGTTGAATGTACTTGGATTTTAAGGTATCGATCGGCCATGTCGGATGTCGACATGGTCGATCGATCGGTTCCTGTCAATGGTTGGAGCGACCGGTCATTTCCAGTGCCATGTCACTGGCATAGCTGTCGGTCATGCCCGCGATGAAATCGATCATGCGCAGAAACGAGGTGTGCAAGGGGCCGCAAGGGTCGGGCGCATTGTTACCCAACAGATCGAGGATGCGCCGGCTCTTGAAGGAGGGCGTGCGTCCGTTGTGCTGTTCCAGCGCCGCACCGCAGAAGGCATTGAGCAGGATTTCCAGCGTCGTGTAAGCGCCGATTTCGTGCAGGGTCTTGCGCTTGTCCTGGAAGATTTTTTTGCGCGCCATGTCTTTCGCATTCAACACGCATCGCTTGGCGGGGCCATGCATGTGCTCCACCAGATCGCCGGGCAGCAGGCCCGCCAGCAATGCGTCCTGTTGCTCGACAAAGGCGCGGGCCGCGGCATTGGTCAGATGCTCGATGGCTTTGCCCCGCAGGATCGCCAGCTTGCGCCGGCGTGAGTCCTGCGGACCGAGCTGGCGATAGGTTTCAGGCAAATCGTCACCAACCAGGTCCAGCAGCAGGGATTCGACCTCGGCATACTCCAGCAACTCCATCTCCAGGCCATCTTCCAGGTCGATGAGCGCGTAGCAGATGTCATCCGCGGCCTCCATCAGGTACACCAGCGGGTGACGCGCCCAGCGCTGTTCCTCGAGTTGCGGCAGGCCGAGTTTCAGGGCGATCTGTTCCAGCAGTGGCAATTCACTCTGATAGCAGCCGAATTTGTGTTTCTTGTAGCCCAGTGAGTCCGCGTGTTTTGCCGTCCATGGATACTTCAGATAAGTCCCCAGGGTGGCGTAGGTCAGCCGGGTGCCGCCGTCGAACTGGTGATATTCCAGCTGAGTCAGTACCCGGAAGCCTTGGGCATTGCCTTCGAAATTGAGGAAATCATCGCGTTCGACTTCGCTCATGGCATCCAGCCAGCCACGGCCGGCGGCTTGCTGGAACCAGTGCCTGATGGCGTCTTCGCCGGAATGGCCGAAGGGCGGGTTACCGATGTCGTGGGCCAGGCAGGCCGATTGCACGACCATGCCCAAGTCACTGGGGTCGCACCAATCGGGCAGGGCGCTGCGGATGGTTTCACCGACGCGCATGCCCAGCGAGCGGCCGACGCAACTGACTTCCAGCGAGTGGGTCAGGCGTGTGTGGATGTGATCATTACTGGAGACTGGATGAACCTGCGTCTTGCGCCCGAGGCGGCGAAACGCCCCTGAAAAAATGATGCGGTCGTGGTCTTTGTGAAAAGGGCTGCGGCCGAGTTCTTCCGGGCTGTGCAGTGGCTTTCCGAGGCGTTCGCGGGTGAGCAAAGTTTGCCAATCCAAGGCTGGTTCTCTCCGTCAGGTGACTGAGCCCATAGCTTCCGGGTTCGCGCCATGGCCTGCAAGGGAAAAACACCCAGAGGCACGCCGGGATGAACGCCTCGATAAAGAGGTTCATCCCGGTGCCGTGGCAAGCATGAAGCCAGGGAGCGACCTAATGGTTGCGCGACGAGCCTTGCATGACCAGCTTGATCAGCGGACCCAGTGTGGTCCCCAATCGAGCCAGGCGCGTCAGGCTGCTGGTGCCACCGCTCTTGGCACCTTTGCCGGTCAGGAAGCCCAGTAAGGTCACGGCCGCCATGCCCCAGAGCGGGGCGTGCTTGATGCCGAAGCCCCCCTGCAGGTTTTGCGTCATCCCGCGCACGCGCTGCAGGGGTTGCAACAGTTGCGCGGATTCATGGCGGATTTCCTGGCGATGCATTTCCATGCGCAGGCGGATCAAGGCCTTGCGCATTTCCGTGCGCGAGTTGTTATGAGGCAATGCAGGCAGGCTCATGGCAGCAGGCGCTCCCGATCATTGGCCAATTCTTCCAGTGTGCCGTGAAAGGGCGAGGATTCATCGAAAATCGCCGCTCTCAAGCGCATCCCGCAGAAAATGGCCGCGAGGGTATAAAACACGCAAAGCCCGATGATGGCCGGCAGGCGATAAGTGTCCCAAAACAGGATCAACACCAGCGTCGACAAGCCCACCAGCAACAGCAAGGCAAACACCAGCGCCAGGCCGGCGAACAGCAACAGGCTGACAGTGCGGGCCTTTTGTTCCTGTAACTCGATGCCGAACAGTTCGACATGGCTGTGCAGCAGTCCAAGAAAAGCGGCACCGAGGCGTCGCGGTGAGGAGCTTGGGCCCGTCGCGGACGAGCCGGATTCGCCGATCGCCATAATCAGCGCCGGGTGGCCAGCAGGCCAATCAGGAAGCCCACACCCGCCGCTATACCGACCGATTGCCATGGGTTGGCCTGAACATAGTCTTCAGTGGCGGTAACGGCAGCCTTGCCGCGTTCGCGCAGGGAATCTTCGGTCAGTTTCAAGGTTTCTCGGGCACGCAGCAGGCTGTCATGAATTTGCGAGCGCAATTCATCGGCCTGATCCCCTGCCAGCGTCGCCGTGTGTTCCAGCAACCGCTCGGTGTCGCTGACCAGTGTTTGAAAATCATTCATCAGAACTTCTTGAGCAGTCTTTGCCTTGATGCTGGCCATTGGTGAATCTCCGTAAGTGGCGTCTGTTGCGTTCGAGTATGAGCCTTGCGGGAAGGTTCAGTACAAATGACTGGTACAACTTTTGCTACGTCGTGGTGCGTCCGCCTGCGCCGTTGCGCTGTTGCCGGGCATGATTCGAGCGAAACCTTATCTCAAATAAACAAAACTCGCGCAAAGGCTCCAACCTTGTGCGCCAAAGTGACTCATTGGGTCCCTGTGACGGTCCGAAAAAGTTGCAACTTGGTGCATGAATCGTCTGCGCGAACCGCTTTGGTGCTTTTTTAGCCTTCAGGTCTGCCAATCCCATGGAAAATCTGCAAAGCGCTGTGGACGGTCTGGTCCATAGCTCCAACACGTTGTTCATTCTTGGTGGCGCGGTCATGGTGCTGGCCATGCACGCCGGTTTTGCCTTTCTGGAAGTCGGCACGGTTCGACAAAAAAACCAGGTCAACGCCTTGGCGAAAATCCTCAGCGATTTCGCCATTTCGACCCTGGCCTATTTCTTTATAGGCTATTGGATGGCGTATGGGGTCACCTTCATGCAGCCGGCGGCGGTGATCAACGCCGATCATGGCTACGCATTGGTGAAGTTTTTCTTTCTGCTGACGTTTGCCGCGGCGATCCCCGCGATCATTTCCGGCGGGATCGCTGAGCGAGCCCGGTTTGTCCCGCAGTTGTGCGCGACGGGCTTGATCGTGGCGTTCATTTATCCGTTTTTCGAAGGCATGATCTGGAACGGCAACTTTGGCTTGCAAGCCTGGTTGCTGGAACGCTTTGGCGCCAGCTTCCATGATTTCGCCGGCTCGGTAGTGGTCCACGCCATGGGGGGCTGGCTGGCACTGGCGGCGGTGTTGTTGCTCGGGCCACGCAATGGTCGTTATCGCGACGGAAAACTGGTTGCGTTCGCGCCCTCGAGTATTCCTTTCCTGGCATTGGGGTCGTGGATCCTGATCGTCGGCTGGTTTGGTTTCAACGTGATGAGTGCGCAAACCCTGCAAGGGCTCAGTGGATTGGTGGCGGTGAATTCGCTGATGGCCATGGTCGGTGGCACCGTCGCCGCGCTGATCGTCGGGCGCAATGACCCGGGTTTTCTGCATAACGGTCCACTGGCCGGGTTGGTGGCAATCTGCGCCGGCTCCGATCTGATGCACCCGGTGGGTGCGCTGGTGACCGGTGCCGTTGCCGGTGCGCTGTTTGTCGGGTGCTTTACCGCCGCCCAGGGCAAATGGAAGATCGACGATGTCCTGGGGGTGTGGCCGTTGCATGGCCTGTGCGGCGTCTGGGGTGGAATCGCCTGCGGTATTTTCGGCCAGGTCACAGTGGGCGGTCTGGGCGGGGTCAGCCTGATCAGCCAATTGATCGGTACTGCGCTGGGGGTGGTGGTGGCGCTGGTCGGTGGCTTTGCCGTGTATGGCGTGATCAAGGCGTTCCATGGCCTGCGCCTGAGTCAGGAAGAAGAGTATTACGGCGCGGACTTGTCGGTGCACAAGATTGGCGCCGTCAGCCAGGACTGAGTCAATGCTCTTCATCGTCCGCGCCGGGATAAATACCGTGCAACAGGCGATAGCGGTCGTGCCGGATCTGGTCGGCGCGCTCCTGCACCTGATGGGCGGGTAGCCCCAGCATGATCAGCGCGTGGGAAACGAGCATCAGGCTCGACTCCAGCAGTTCCGGCACCACTTCGCTGGCGCCGCAAGCCTTCAACTCGGCCAGTTGGCTGTCGTCGCGGGTGCGCACCAGGATTGGCACGGTCGAGTTGAGTCGCCGCGCTTCCTTGAGGATCAGTAAAGCGATGTCGGTCTGATCCACGGCGATCACCAGCAGCCTGGCGCGCTCCAGTCCTACCGCGACCAGCAGTTCGCCGCGGCGCGAGTCGCCATAATGCACAGAGATTTCATCCACAGCGGCTTCCTGGACGCGCACCGGGTCGGTATCAAGAGCGATGTAGGGTTGCTGCGAATTGCGCAATGCGCGTCCGATTGACTGGCCAACACGACCATAGCCGCAGATCACGACATGGTGATGCAAGTCGGCGTTGAGTGCGCTGATTTCCTCGAGTTTCGCTTCTTCGTTGGACTTGCGGTGCAGGTAGGTTGCGATACGGGGCGCGGCGCGCAACAGCAAGGGCGTCAACAGCATCGAGCAGAAAGTGGCGGCGAGCAGCAGACCGCCAAAGTCGGCGGGCATCAGTTTGTTCTGCTGCATCTGCGCCATCAGCGCAAAGCAGAACTCGCCGCCCTGGGCCAATGCCAGACCGCTGCGCCAGGCGGTTTCGCCATCGCTGCCACGCCATTTGACCAGGAGCGCAACGACGCTGCCCTTGAGCAGCAACAACCCCAGGGTCAGGCCGAGAATCAACAGGCCGTGGCTGGCGAACAACCGCAAGTCGATGAGCATGCCGATACTGACGAAGAACACGCCGAGCAGAATGTCGCGGAACGGACGGATGTCGGCTTCGATCTGGTGCCGGTAATGGCTTTCCCCCAACAGCATGCCGGCCAGGAATGCACCCAGGGCCGGGGAGAGACCGAGCAGGTGAGTCAACCAGGCCGTCAGCAGCACGATGACCAGCGCCAGCAGCACGAACAGCTCGGCGGAGCGGGCCGCCGCTATTTCATGGAACAGCCGTGGCAGGATCCAGCGACTGGCCAGCAGCAGGCCGACGAACAACACCACGGTCTTGCCCAGCGTCAGTGGCAGCGCCCAATACCAGGCCTGATCGCTGCTGCCGGCGAACACCGGCACCAGCGTCAGCAGCAACACCGCCACCACGTCCTGGAACAGCAGCACGGCGATGGCATTCTGGCCGTGGCTGCTGAAAATCTCGCCGAGACTGCTCAGCTCCTTGCTGACAATGGCGGTGGAGGACAACGACAAGCCGGCACCCAGTAACAACGCCGGCGTGGTCGACATGCCGAATAACATCAGCAATCCACCAAGCAGTATCGCGGTGCCCAGCACTTGCAGGCTGCCGAGGCCGAACACCACTTGGCGCAACGCGAGCATTTTCGTCAGGGAAAACTCCAGCCCCAAGGAGAACAGCAGGAAAACCACCCCCAGTTCGGCGAGGTCCGGCAAGTCTTCGTTTTCGTTGACCCAATTGAATGCGCTCGGCCCGATCATCAGCCCCACGCACAGGTAGCCCAGCACCGGCGGCAAGCGCAGGCGCTGGAACAGTGCAATCACCACCAGGGAGGCGGCGAAGATGATCAACAGGTTGGCGAACACACAAAACTCCGACAATGGGTCTGGCTACTCAAGCGTAGAAGCAAAAAAGCCGCGAGCATCGCGCAAGTGTCATTCTGCACGGATGATTTGAGTCAGCGGTTTGCCGACATTTCCTGACATTCACCGTTGCTCGAACTCGTGGTTCATTGGCTCGACGGCTTTTGATCACCGGCCTAGAATGAACCCCTACTTTGTCGGGTCTTGTCGTCATGCCTCCTGAATGTCAGCTGTTCGGCACCGTTGGGTGCCATCTGTGTGAAGTGGCCGAAGCCATGCTGATGGAATTTGTCGAGCGCGGCCTGCTGGTGGAGCTGGTGGATATCGCTGAAGACGAAACCTGGTACGAAGCCTACAGCCTGCGTATTCCGGTGTTACGACGGGTGGATACCGGCGCGGAGCTGGGCTGGCCGTTCAGTGCCGATCAGGTGGTGGCGTTCCTGGGTTGATCGGACGCTATCGGCGACGGCCCACCCGTCGCCGTACGTTTCTTCCATTGGCGAAAAGCTGGTTAATCGGCTACTGTATGTTCATACAGCTATTCCGGTTGCCTGCCACGCGCCCTTCTGCGAAATCGGGCAGGCGATCCCAGAAGTGAGAGGATGAACTTGGTCAATGTCGAACAATTGAAGAACAGCGTGAATCGGATGTCGGCGGAGGTGGTGCGCGAGGCCGTCATTGAATTACGCCTGGATGGCCTGGTCACCGAAGGCAAAACCCCCTTCAATAAACTGCATTTCAACACCTGTTTCGCCGAAATCGAAGCATTGTTCCAGCGCGCTGGCTATCACAGGCAGCTGGATGTCGTGGGTTATCAGGGGTTGTTATATGCCCTGTATGACCCGGCTCGCTGGGAGGCGGTCGACGTTCTTCGCTGGCTCAAGGAGTTTACCGACGCGGCAGCGCAGACCCGTTCGATACCGGCTTGAGGATTCTCTTCTAGGTTCGATCCGGTCGTTGTCGGATAATGTCGCCCTGTATCGAGGGTCAGAACGTTCGTATGTCCACTACATCTTTTTGCGCAGCACACACCCAGGCCAGCACGCTCTACCTGCCGCCTGGGGCGTGGCAGACCGTACTCGATTGCCTGTGTGAACACTTCAGCGCCATTGGCCGCGAACAATGGCTGGACAGAATCGCCCGTGGGCGGGTTCTCGACGGGCATGGCGCACCGATTACCCTGGATCTGCCGTACAAGGAAGGTCTGCGTATCCATTATTTTCGAGAGGTGCCGGACGAAAAGCCGATCCCGGTGGTCGAGTCGATTCTGTACGCGGACGACCATCTGGTGGTGGCGGACAAACCGCATTTCCTGCCAGTGACCCCAGCCGGCGAATTCGTGGAGCAGACCCTGCTGCGACGGTTGATTCGTCGCCTGGATAACCCGCATCTGGTGCCATTGCACCGCATTGACCGGCATACGGCGGGGCTGGTGCTGTTTTCAGCCAATCCGACGTCCCGGTCGGCGTATCAGTCGTTGTTTCCTGCGCGGCAGATTGAAAAGCGCTACGAGGCGATTGCCAGGGCATTGCCTGACCTGTGCTTTCCACTGGTGCACAAGAGCCGGCTCATCGAGGGCGAGCCTTTCTTTCGCATGCGGGAAGGTCCGGGCGCCAGCAATACCGAGACGGCCGTGGATGTCCGGGAAAAGAACGGTGATCTGTGGCGGTATGGGCTTTACCCGGTGACGGGCAAGAAGCATCAATTACGCGTGCACATGACCGCCCTGGGCGCGAGCATCTGCAACGATCCTTTCTATCCTCAGGTGCTCAAGGGCGTTGTGGATGATTATGCCAATCCCTTGAAGCTGCTCGCCCAAGGGTTGCGGTTTGTCGATCCGTTAAGCGGCCAGGAAAGAAACTTCGAAAGTGCGATCACGCTGCAGTGGTGAGCACCGTTCTTCGGCCATGAAAAAGCCCGCTTTGCAGCGGGCTTTTTCTGTATCCGGTCGTCAATCCGAGGATTACAACTCCTTGACGGTACGAACCTGATCCTTGTTCACGCGGTTTTGCTTGCCATCGAGTTGTTCGAATTCGTAGAAACCTGATTCGTCATCGTATTTTGGTGCGTCGACGGCCTGGATTTCGCGACCGTCATTCAAGGTGATCACTGTAGGCGAGGCGCAACCGGCAAGGGTGGCGAGGCCCAGTGCGAGCATGAAAGTGGCAAGGGTCCGTTGAGTCATGAGTGTGTCTCCGAATTTGAATTCTTTGGTTACTGAGCTTGAGACGTACGCAACGAGTGCAAGTTCCGTCGGTGGGTCAGTCTGACACAGTGTTGTGAGTACTTAACAGTTCCGGGGTATTGAGGTTGGCCAGGCGCGGGTCATTGTCGGGGCATTGCAGCGCGTGGGCACCCAGCTTGCGCATGAGGCGACCGGGACTACGTTCACCGTCGCGCCAGGCACTTTCAAAAGCGCCGGAAAGCGCCACGGGGATGATGCACAGCAAGGGCTCCCAATGTTCGCCCTGGCGCAGCATCAAGGGTTTGTCCGGATGCTGGCTGGCGGTTTCGCGCATGCTCTGCAGCAACGCGGCATCAATCCGGGGTACGTCGCAAGGCAATATCATCAGTTGCGCGTGCCCGGCCGCCTTCAGGCCTGCGCGGATACCGGCCAATGGCCCCGGAAAGTCCCCCTCGTCGTCATGGACCAGCCGGTCGGCGTAGGGTGCGTACTGATCCGGATTCCTGTTGCAGGAGATGATCAGATCGTCGGTCAATGCGCGAGTCTTGCGATGCAGATGAGCAATCAGCGGTTCACCCTGCCATTGCAGCAACCCTTTATCCTGGCCGCCCATGCGTTGGCCGCGGCCACCTGCCAGGAGCAGAATGGAGCAGGGCGGCAAATCCAAAGTCGAAGTCATGGCAGGTTTCCATGGAGGCGGCGAAAAAATGAGGCGCTGTGATATAACACCGGGCTGATTCTCCTACAACTGGATGAGCCTATGAAAGCCAAGGCTGATGTACCTTTTGCGCCACTCAACATCGCGGTGCTGACGGTGAGCGATACCCGTACCCTGGAAACCGACACGTCAGGCCAGCTCTTCGTCGACCGCCTGACTGCCGCCGGTCATCACCTGGCGGCCCGGGTATTGCTCAAAGATGACCTCTACAAAATTCGTGCACAAGTCGCCAACTGGATTGCCGAGGAGGTCGTGCAGGTCGTACTGATCACCGGTGGCACCGGTTTTACCGGACGCGACAGCACCCCCGAAGCCGTGAGCTGCCTGCTGGACAAGCAGGTCGATGGCTTTGGTGAGCTGTTCCGGCAGATATCGGTGGCCGATATCGGCACCTCGACCGTGCAGTCCCGGGCCCTGGCCGGCCTGGCCAATGGCACGCTGGTCTGCTGCTTGCCCGGTTCGACCAATGCCGTGCGCACCGGTTGGGACGGCATTCTCGCCGAGCAGCTCGATTCGCGGCACCGCCCGTGCAATTTCGTACCCCATCTGAAACAGGCGGCACCTTGTGAATCCCGCGGGTAAGCCGGGCAAGACCGGCAGCCTTATGGCGGTCGAAGTGGCCTTGGCCCGCTTGCTCGACATGGCCGAAGCCTCACCGATTCGCGAGCGAGAACGCTTGCCGTTGGCGCAGGTTGAGGGTCGCGTATTGGCCGATGACCTGGTATCGACGCTTGACCTGCCACCCTGGCCCAACAGTGCCATGGACGGTTATGCCTTGCGCGCGTCCGACTGGACGGGAGAGCCGTTGACGGTCAGTCAGAAGATTTTCGCAGGCAAGGCTCCGGATCCCCTGGAGCCAGGCACTTGTGCGCGAATCTTTACCGGTGCGCCGGTTCCCGCCGGTGCCGATTGCGTCCAGATGCAGGAAAACGCCGAGGTCCAGGCCGATGAACGCGTGCGTTTCATCGAACCCATGGCCCCGGGGCACAACATTCGTCCGCAAGGCCAGGAAACCACCGTCGGTGAACTGATTCTGCCTGCCGGCACGCGCCTGGGACCGATCGAGCAGGGGCTGGTAGCCTCGCTGGGTTGCGCAGAGCTCGAGGTGATTCGCAAGGTCCGCGTTGCGGTCTTGTCCACCGGGGATGAGTTAGTTGAACCGGGTCAGGCGCTGGGGCCGGGACAGATCTACAACAGCAACCGGGTGTTGCTCTGCAGTTGGTTGCAACGCCTGGGTTGTGAAGTGATTGATGCCGGTATTCTGGTTGACGACCTGGCGACTACTCGGGCCCGCCTGGGTGAGCTGAAAGATGTCGACCTGATCCTCTCGACCGGCGGTGTTTCGGTCGGTGAAGCCGATTTTCTCGGGATCGCCTTGCGCGAAGAGGGCGAGTTGACGTTGTGGAAGCTTGCCATCAAGCCTGGCAAACCGCTGACCTTCGGGCATTTTCGCGGTGTCCCGGTGATCGGCTTGCCCGGCAATCCGGCGTCGACCCTGGTGACCTTTGCCTTGTTGGCAAGACCCTACCTGATGCGCCGTATGGGGGTAAAGGAGGTCGAGCCCCTGAAGTTTCAGGTTCCGGCAGGATTCGCCTGGCCCAAAGCCGGCAATCGGCGCGAGTACTTGCGCGGGCGGCTGGAAAATGGGCGTGCCATCATCTACAGGAATCAGAGTTCCGGCGTGCTGCGCAGCGCTGCTTGGGCGGATGGCCTGGTTGAAGTGCTGGAAGATCGCACGCTGGTCGAGGGCGATTGGGTCAGCTTTATCCCGTTGAGTGAGGTCCTGGGTTAACCCGGCATCCCTGCAGGATTATCCCCTGCGTCCCCCGCTCGTAGGAGCTGTCGAGCGAAGCGAGGCTGCGATCTTTTGATCTTGCTTCCCAGCGATCTCGAGAAGATCAAGATCAAGATCAAAAGATCGCAGCCTGCGGCAGCTCCTACATTGACCGCATCCGCCGCATTTTTGCGGTTGACCTCAACCTCGGCAGCTTTTGCGTGCATGGCGAAACCTCATCGACCCAGAAGCAGCGTCACGAGATGGTCGAAACGGCTATTGCCGATCCACATCAGAAGTCCGAGGACCACCGCCGTTCCGCCAGCTGAATAAACCAGCCGGTGCTTGATGGATTGGACGTTGTCACGCAGTTCATCCATGTCTCTACGCATGTTTTGAAGGTGTTTTTCCAGTTCGGTGACCCGAGGGTCCATGGCAACCCCGGCGGTGGGTGCGGCGCTGTTTTTCAATTCGGCTTGTTGATGGGCGCGTTTTTCCGCGAGTGGTGTGACCGGAGTGAGCGGTGACCTGAGGTCATGGTTTTGCATGGGCACGTCCCTGTTTGTTTCTGCTGATGACTGATAATGACAGTCGCCACGTTGTACCAATCACGGCAGCCAGGTCAATTGAGCCGATTCCTAACGTTTTGTAAGAAAATTCCTTATTGCAGCGCGCAATGCGGCTCAATTTGAATTAATTCAATTCCCATCGACTTTTCTGAAGGGCCGTGAGGTCATAACTCCCATACGAAATCAATTCATGGGAGTGAGCACAATGAGCGAACGCAGGGCGCTATTGATTCTGCATGGCAAACAGGCGCTCAACGAGTCGGTTCGCGCCGCCGTCGAGGGCAAGCGCCAACAGGGTTGGGAACTGGCCGTGCGTCTGACCTGGGAAGCCGGGGACGCGCAGCGGCTGGTAGAGGAGGCATTGACGGCAGGCTACAGGCAAATCATCGCCGGCGGCGGTGATGGCACCTTGCGTGATATTGCCGAGGCCATGGCCGCACATCCGACGCAGGCCAGCCTGGTATTGATGCCCCTGGGGACGGCCAATGATTTTGCCCGCGCCGCCGGTGTGCCACTGGAGCCTGATCAGGCACTGGAGCTCTTGGACACGGCACCGAGCGCCATCGATCTGGGCGAAGTGGGCGGACAAGTATTCCTGAATATGGCCACGGGCGGCTTTGGCAGCCAGGTGACGGCCAACACCTCGGAAGATCTGAAAAAAATCCTCGGTGGTGCGGCTTATTTATTCACCGGTTTATCTCGCTTCAGTGAATTGCATGCGGCCTATGGCGAGTTGCAGGGCCCTGACTTCCAATGGAGTGGCGAGCTGCTGGCATTGGGTATCGGCAATGGCCGGCAGGCCGGCGGTGGGCATGTGTTGTGCCCGGATGCACTGGCAAACGATGGCCTGCTGGATATCAGCATCCTGCCTGCGCCGCAGGAACTGGTGGGCACCTTGAAAACACTGTTGGCTGACGGTTTCGGTATCGACAACATGTTTGTGCGCGCCCGTTTGCCCTGGGTCGAGATCAAGGTCGCGGAAGGTCTTTACATCAACCTCGATGGCGAGCCGCTGGAAGGCGACAGTCTGCGATTCTGTGCCCGGGCGGCGGCACTGCGGGTGCACCTGCCGGAAAACTCGCCGCTGCTCGGCAGTACTCCAGTGATTGAGGGCCAATAAGGTTTGATCGTGAAAATGGCAATGCCGGGTCATGGTGTTTTACCGGGGGGTCAAGGTTCGACAGGAACAGCCGATAACACCCTTTAGTGAATTCATCGAAACAAACCCAGGAGTCCTTGATGGCCGGCATTCTCGACACGGTAGACCAACGCACGCAACTGGTGGGTGAGAATCGCCTGGAAATCCTCATGTTTCGGCTGGCCGGCCGGCAATTGTTCGCGATCAACGTGTTCAAGGTTCAGGAAGTGCTGCAACTGCCCAAACTGACCTTGATGCCCCAGCGCCACCCGTTTGTCTGCGGCGTGATCAATCTGCGTGGCCAGACCCTGCCGGTGATCGACCTGTCCCAGGCCATCGGCATGCGTGCGCTGGTGCCAAGCCCTGCCAGTACCATCATCGTCACCGAGTACAACCGTTCGGTGCAGGCGTTCCTGGTCGGTGGCGTGGACCGCATCGTCAACATGAACTGGGAAGCCATCCTGCCGCCGCCGACCAGCGCCGGTCGCCAGCATTACCTGACCGCCATCAGCAAGGTCGACGACCAGCTGGTGGAAATCATCGACGTCGAAAAAGTCCTGGCCGAAATCGTGCCTTACAACGCCAAGGTGTCTCGCGAAAAACTCGACGATCCAGTCCTGGAACACGCCCGCGGTCGTGAAGTGCTGCTGGTGGATGACTCCAACGTGGCAATCGCGCAATTGCGCGAAACCCTGGGGCAGCTGGGCGTGAAGATGCACGTGGCCAGCGATGGCCTGAAGGCATTGAACCTGCTCAAGGGCTGGGCCGATACCGGCGTGAACATGACCGATAAGTTGCTGATGGTCTTCACCGATGCGGAAATGCCGGAAATGGACGGTTACCGCCTGACCACTGAAATCCGTAACGACCCGCGCCTGCGTGGCCTTTATGTGGTGCTGCACACATCGTTGTCCGGCAGCTTCAACGAGTCGATGGTCAAGAAGGTCGGCTGCGATAACTTCCTCTCCAAATTCCAGCCGGACAAACTGGTCGATGTGGTGCGTCAGCGCCTGATGCTCGACCAGGTCCTTGCCTGAAAACGCGCACAACCTGTGGGAGCGAGCTTGCTCGCGAAAGCGGAGTGTCAGACACATCAACGTTGACTGATACACCGCTTTCGCGAGCAGGCTCGCTCCCACAAAGAGCCTTTGATTCGGCGCGTGAGCTCGTATAGGGTGGCGTTTTCCACCCTCCAGGGAGCTGGCCATGCTGCGTTTGAGCGCGCTTTATCGATATCCGTTGAAATCCGGCAAGGGCGAGATCCTGCAGCAGGCCAGCCTGGACAAGCTTGGACTGGAAGGGGATCGCCGCTGGATGTTGGTGGACGAGGCCAGTGGGCGGTTCCTGAGCCAGCGCGTAGCGGGGCAGATGAGCCAGCTGTCGGCATTGTGGAATGCCGAAGGCGGCTTGACCTTGAGTGCTCCGGACCGCTCGCCGATTGATATCGCCTTGCCAGGCCGTGACGCTGAACTGCGCGGCGTCACCATTTTCCGCGACAGTTTGCGGGTGCCCGATGCCGGTGATGAAGCCGGGGCCTGGGTTAGTGAATTCATCGGCAAGTCGACTCGCCTGGTGCAAATACCGCTCGATCGCGCGCGGATCACTGAGGCGGGCTATGGCAGGGATGACGATCGGGTGGCCTTCGCCGATGGCTTCCCGCTGTTGCTGATCGGGCAGGCATCCCTTGAGGATCTATCGCAAAAAGTCGGACGCCCCTTGGAAATGCTGCGTTTTCGACCGAATCTGGTGATCGAAGGCAGCGATGCGTACGCCGAAGATAGCTGGAAGCGTATCCGTATCGGCGATGTCGAGTTTCGCGTGGTCAAGCCTTGTTCGCGCTGTATCCTGACCACCGTCGACCCACAAACCGGTCTTCGCAGCGATGATCGTGAGCCTCTGGCGACCTTGCAGAAATACCGGGCCCGGGAAGAGGGCGCGATGTTCGGCCAGAATCTGGTCAATGATGGCAACGGCCACCTCGAAATCGGCATGCCGGTGACGATCCTGGAATAATCGCGACAATGAAAAATGCCCGTGTCCTGGGACACGGGCATTTTTTTTCTCCAGGAAACCTTGGGGTTTAGCCGCGGTATTCGCACAGGTAAGCGGTGTCGACAGCCACTTTCAGCTGGAACTTGCTGTTGGCGGGTACGTTGAACTGACTGCCCGCGGCGAAGGTCTCCCAGTCGCTGCTGTCGGGCAGCTTGACGGACAGCGCGCCGGTCACCACATGCATAATTTCACGCTGGCTGGTGCCGAATTCATATTCGCCCGGCGCCATGACGCCGATGGTGGCCGGACCTTCTGCGGTGCCAAAAGCGATCGACTTGACGGTGCCGTCGAAGTACTCGTTGACTTTAAACATGGGCGATTCCTCGAAAAAAGGGCTGAAAAAGGCCGGCCAGTATGCACAAGGCCTCTGGCGCCGTCACGCGCTAGAGAGGGAGGACCAGTGGCAGCAGACGTGCTGTATTGCGCGCGTCTTCCAGCGCCCGGTGTTGCTGACCGGTGAACTGCATGCCCGCCAGTTGCAGGGCGCCGTTGAGCCCCAGCGGGCGTTCCAGCCGACGGGCCTTGGCAAAGCGTTGCTTGAGGTTCATGTGTGGCACCCGGCTCAGGGCGCTGTCGAGTTGCAGGCGCTGCCATTCCTGCAGCAATTGTTTGCGATCGTAGTCGCCCCAACTGGCCCAGCCTTCCAGTCGCGCGTGATGCTGGCCGAGCCAGCGTTCGAACGCTGGCCAGACTTCGCCAAGCGGCTCGGCCCCATCGACGTCGGCCTGGGTGATGTGTGTCAGCTCCCGGCAAAACGGCGTCAGCAAGGGCCGCCGCAGTGGCCGCACGAAGCGCTGGAATGAATCCAGTTCCCGCCCCTTGCGATCCACCAGCGTGGCGCCGATTTCGATGATTTCCATTTCCGTTACTGGCCAGCCACCCTCATCGGTGGTGGCTTCCAGATCAATGACCAGCCAGTGAGGCATCGCAGGGTTCCTGGTATCCGCGTCCTGATAGCGCTTGAGCGTAGCCAAACCTGGCGGATCCGCCTAGCGGGTTATTCGATCTCCAACAATATCTGACGATTTTTCACCTGGTCGCCGACCCTGACCTGCAAGCGTTTGAGCACCCCGTCGATGCCGGACTTGAGGGGATGCTCCATTTTCATGGCCTCCAGCACCACCAGCAACTGACCTTTACTGACCGGGCTGCCCTCGGCGACCAGCACGTCGACGATCGCACCGTCCATCGGCGCCTTCAGCGTGCCGCAGCTGACGCTGACCTGACTGCCGACCAACGCCTGGGTCCGATCCACCAGCCACAGGCTGCCGGGCCGGGTGAACAGCCAGAGTTGCGCGGGTTCGAGACGATAGGCATAACGCTGGCGGATGCCATCGATTTCCAGCGTGGCCCAGCGTCCGTCGCACTGCACGACCGTCAATTCGAGGGTTCGGGTGGCCACTTGAATCCGGTAAGGTTCGCCGGGCACCGCGTGCAATTGCACCGGCCAATCCTGGTCTGCCACGCCAATGCGATAGTGCAACGGTACGCTGGCGTTGTTGCGCCAACCGGCCAGGGGCGCGTGGTGAGTCTGCGCCGATGCCTGATAAAGCAGTGCCGTTGCGATCGCCAGTTCCTCAGTTGAGGGTTTCGGGGGAAGCAGGCAGCCGTGGTCGGCAAAATACCTCGGGATGAAGCCGGTATTGAACTCGCCGCTGATGAACCGGGGGTGTTGCAGCAAGCCGGCGAGCAGGCGCTGATTGCTCTGTACGCCCAGCAGCACGCTGTCCTGCACGGCGCGCAACAACTTGCGCCGGGCTTCTTCGCGTGTAGCACCATGGGCAATGAGCTTGCCCAGCAGCGGGTCGTAGAAGGGGCTGATGCCCTGGCCTTCGATCAGGCCATGGTCGATCCGCACCCCGTCTCGCAAGGCGGGCTCCCAGGTTGCGATGCGCCCGGTCTGGGGCAGGAACCCCCGGGCCGGGTCTTCGGCATACAAGCGCACTTCAATGGCATGGCCGTTGAGTTGCAGCTGCTCCTGACGCAGCGGCAGTGGCAAGCCTGCGGCAACCTGCAGCTGCCAGGCCACCAGGTCGAGGCCGGTAATCGATTCGGTCACCGGGTGTTCCACCTGCAACCGGGTGTTCATTTCCAGAAAGTAAAACTGTCCGCTGGCATCCAGCAGGAATTCCACGGTGCCGGCGCCGACGTAACCCACCGTGCGCCCCGCCTTGAGCGCCGCTTCACCCATGGCTTGGCGCAGTTCCGTGGTCATCACCGGGCAGGGCGCTTCTTCGATGACTTTCTGATGGCGACGCTGGATCGAACAGTCGCGCTCGCCGAGGTGAATCAGGTTGCCGTGCCGGTCGCCAAATAGCTGGACCTCGACATGCCGGGGATCGATCAACGCCTGTTCGAGGATCAGCTCGTCACTGCCAAACCCATGTAGCGCTTCGGAGCGTGCGCTGCGAATCTGCTCCGGCAAATCAGCGGCGTCCTGGACCAGGCGCATGCCACGCCCACCGCCGCCGGCACTGGCCTTGATCATCAGCGGATAGCCGATGCGCGCGGCTTCGCGACTCAGGGTCGCGTCATCCTGTTCGGCGCCCTGATAACCTTCGATGCAGGGTACACCGGCCTTGAGCATGGCGAGTTTCGACAGGCGTTTGCTGCCCATCAGCTCAATGGCGTCCGGGCTTGGGCCGATGAAGGTGATGCCGGCGTGTTGGCAGGCGAGGGCGAAGCCGGCGTTTTCCGAGAGGAACCCGTAGCCGGGGTGTATCGCGTCAGCGCCGGTACGCCGGGCGGCGTCGAGGATTGCCGGGATGTTCAGGTAGGACTGCTGCACCGGGGCCGGGCCGATGTTCACCGCTTCGTCGGCCATCTGCACGTGCAGGGCATCGGCGTCGGCTTCGCTGAAAACGGCGACGGTGCGATAGCCCAGGGCCTGGGCGGTGCGCTGGATGCGGCAGGCGATTTCACCGCGGTTGGCGATGAGGATTTTGCTGAATCCGGGCATGGGTTGGTCCCTTGGTTTTGCGGTGAATGTGAGGGCCCCTTCGCCGGCAAGCCGGCTCCTACAGGGATCTGAGGCGTTCACAAAACCCCTGTAGGAGCTGGCTTGCCAGCGAAGCTTTTAAGAGGGCGCCCACCCCGGCTTACGCTTCTGCACGAAGGCCTGGGTCCCCTCGACCCCTTCAGCCCCGGTCACCGCGTCGCTGAACCACCCGGCCGCTTCATCGAGCAACGCATCCGCCGGCTGCCCCGCACTCGCCAGTAACAGCTGTTTAGTCCGCGCGTTGGCCTCCGGTGCGCAGCACATCACATGGGCCAACACCTCATCGAGACGCTCGGCCAGGGCTTGCGCATCGTGTTCGACAAAATGCACCAGACCGATCCGCTTGGCCTGGGTGCCATCGAACCGCGCCGCGGTCAGGGCGAGCCGACGAGCCTGGGTCAGGCCGATGCGCTGGACCAGGAACGGGGCGATCTGCGCCGGCAGCAAACCGAGACTGGTTTCCGGCAGACCGAATTGCGCCTGATGATCGGCCAGGGCGACGTCGCTGACGCAGGCCAGCCCCAGACCACCGCCGAGCACCGCGCCTTGCAGTACGGTGATCACCACTTGCGGCGCATGTTGCACTGCCTGCAGCAGTGTGCCGAACGCACGGTTCAACTCGCGGCAGGCGGTCGGGCCTTGAACGTGGGCGTGGGCCATGTCCTTGATGTCGCCGCCGGCACAGAAATGTCCGCCGGCACCGCCAATGACCAGAGCGCGCACCGTCCGGTCTTCGTGCACCGCTGTCAGTACCGCGCGCAGTTCGGCAACCATTTGCAGGCTCATGGCGTTGCGGCTTTCGGGGCGGTTGAGGGTGACGTGCAGGACGCCGCTGTGCAGTTCCAGCAGCAGGGTCTGGCAAACCGGCAAGGTGCTCATTGTTTTTTCCCCGGCAGAATGCCCATGAGTTTGCAGATGATGCCCAGCATGATCTCGTCGGCCCCGCCGCCGATCGACACCAGCCGCACATCGCGATAAGCCCGGGCCACCGGGTTGTCCCACATGAAGCCCATGCCGCCCCAGTATTGCAGGCAACTGTCGCTGACTTCGCGGCCAAGGCGACCGGCCTTGAGTTTGGCCATCGACGCCAGGCGGGTGACGTCCTGGCCTTTAATGTATTGCTCGGTGGCCTGATACACCAACGCTCGCAGGCATTCGATTTCGGTTTGCAGCTCGGCCAGGCGGAAGTGAATCACCTGATTGTCGATCAACGCATTGCCGAAGGTCTTGCGCTCCTTGCAGTACTCGATGGTGCTGTCGATGCAGTATTCCAGCCCCTTGATCATGTTGGCCGCGCCGAACAGCCGTTCTTCCTGGAACTGCAACATCTGCATCATGAAACCCGCGCCTTCGTGGCCGATGCGGTTGCGTTGCGGTACGCGCACGTTGTCGAAAAACACTTGGGCTGTTTCCGAACTGCGCATGCCGAGCTTGTCCAGGTTCGAACCGAGGCTGATCCCGGGACTGTTCATCGGCACCATGATCAATGACTTGTTGAGGTGCGGTTTGTCGTCCGAAGTATTGGCCAGCAGGCACATGAAATCGGCGCTCGGCGAATTGGTGATCCACATCTTGCTGCCGTTGATCACATAGTCATCACCGTCCTTGCGGGCGCTGGTTTTCAATCCCGCCACGTCGGAACCGGCGCCGACTTCGGAGACGCCGATACAGCCGACCTGCTCGCCGGTGATCGCCGGGCGCAGGAATTCTTCGCGCAGTTCATCGGAGCCGAAACGCGCCAGTGCCGGGGTGCACATGTCGGTCTGCACCCCGATGGACATCGGGATGCCGCCGCAACGAATGGTGCCGAACGCTTCGGCGGCGACGATCGAATAGCTGTAGTCGAGCCCCATGCCGCCGAATTTTTCCGGTTTGGAAATCCCCAGCAGGCCGAGCTCGCCGGCCTTGCGGAAAATCTCGTGGATGGGGAAACGACCGGCCTTTTCCCATTCCTCGACGTGAGGGTTGATCTGGTGGTCGACGAATTGGCGGACGGTGCGGCGCAGTGCTTCGTGTTCCTGGGTGAAGATCATTTTTATTGTTTTCCTCTGATCGCCCTTAGAAGCGGGCTACGCCGAAACTGTTGGATTGCAGCGAACGAACCTCTGCCTCATGACAAATATCCAGCAGGTACCCGAGCAGCGTCCGCGTATCCCGCGGATCGATCAACCCGTCGTCCCACAAATTGGCACTGCCATACAGCGCAGTGGACTGGCTGTCGAGCTTCTGCGCGGTAACCTGTTCCAGCCTGTCGAGCATGGTCGGATCGGGGACCAACCCGTCCTTGAGCTGCTTGGCTTCGGTGACGATCCGCAACACCTTGCCGGCCTGGGCGCCACCCATGACTGCGGTGCGGCTGTTGGGCCAGGCAAAAATGAAGCGCGGGTCGAGGCCGCGGCCGCACATCGCGTAATTGCCTGCGCCATAGGAGCCGCCAACGACAATGGTCAGTTTCGGCACCCGGGCATTGGCCACCGCCTGGATCATCTTGGCGCCGTGCTTGATCACACCTTGTTGTTCCGCTTCGGTGCCGACCATGAACCCGGTGGTGTTGTGGAAGAACAGCAACGGCGTCTGGCTCTGGTCGCAGAGCTGGATGAACTGCGCCGCCTTGCTCGCACCCTTGGGGGTGATCGGGCCGTTGTTGCCGATGAAGCCGCAGGCACGGCCCTGGATATGCAGATGGCCGCAGACGGTTTGCCGATCGAACTCGCCCTTGAATTCGAGGAAGTTCGAGCCGTCGGCAACCCTCGCGATGATTTCACGGACGTCGTAAGGTTTTTTCGGATCGTCGGGGATCAGCCCCAACAGTTCGTCGATGGCGTAGAGCGGTTCTTCCCAGCGTCGCGCCACCGTTGAAGGCTGCCGCGCATTCCATGGCAACATGCTGACAATCTCCCGCACCTGGCGCACGCCATCGGCATCGCTCTCGGCCAGGTATTCGGCGGTGCCGGCGATTTGCGCATGCATCCGGGCACCCCCCAGTTCTTCATCGGTGGCGATTTCGCCGGTGGCCGCCTTGAGCAGCGGCGGGCCGGCCAGAAACAGCTTGGCCTTGCCGCGCACCACCACCACGTAATCCGATAACCCTGGTTGATAAGCACCGCCAGCGGTGGCGGAGCCGTGGACCACGGTGATCTGCGGCAGGCCCATGGCCGACATCCGCGCCTGGTTGGCAAAGCTGCGCGCGCCTTCGACGAAGATGTCCGCCGCGTAATTGAGGTTGGCGCCGCCGCTTTCGGCCAGCGTGATCACCGGCAGTTTGTTTTCCATGGCGATTTGTTGCAGGCGCAGGGATTTTTTCAGACCACTGGGGGAAATGGTCCCACCCTTGATCGCACTGTTGTTCGCCACCACCAGCACCCGCACCCCGGACACGTAGCCGATCCCGGCGATCAGGCCACCCCCGGCCGAGCTGCCGTCCTTGTCGTCGTGCAACTTGTAGCCGGCCAGGCTCGCCAGTTCGAGGAAGGGGGCGCCGGGGTCGAGCAGCAGGTTGAGGCGTTCGCGGGGCAGCAGTTGACCGCGCTGGTCGAACCTGGCCTTGGCGTGTGCAGCCTTGTCCAGCAGGTTCTGTTCGAGCTGGCGGACGTGTTCGATGCCCACCAGCATCGCCGCACGATTGCGGGCAAACGGGGCGCTGAAGGGGTCCACTTGCGACTGGATCACCGGCATGGCTTATTCCTTGTCTTTGAACACATCGGACCGCGCTGGCGGATCGGTTGGCCGATCAGGGTGTGTTGGCCGGCAAACGGATCGGTATTGAACATCGAATCACAGGCCACGGCGGCTGTCCTCTAGTTGACCTGGTCGGCGATGTGCTGCGGTACCGGGATCTGGATTTCCAGCAGTTGTTGGGCAAAAGCCTTGCCCTGCGGATCGATGCGCAGGCTGGCCACACCGCCGCCGCCCAAGGCGTTTTCCAGCAGGAAGTTAAGGCTGTGGGTGGCGGGCAGGTACCAGCGTTCGACTCGTCCGTGGACCGGGTCTAGGACGTGGCTCATCCAGTCGACGATCACTTCCGGGGTCAAGGCTTCGGCAATCCATGGCAGGTAGTCGGGATCGCGCGCCATGACCCCGATATTGCTGTGATTGCCTTTGTCGCCGGAACGCGCCACCGCGAGCTTGATCAGGGCGACGCTGGCGTCGGCCGGGCCCATGGGTTTGGGTGGGTCCAGGGGGACGGGCAACTGCGCGGTGTCGAGTTTGTCGACGGCGGGCAGGACACACGGATAGCGCTGGCCGGCGAGGTCGATCTGCAGGGTGCAGGCGCTCTTGTCGATGAGGAATGAGAACAGCCGGATCAGCGGATACACCGTCGGCCGCCCGCCGACGATCCCGGTCAACCCCGGCGCCATGCCGGTGGCGGCCTGGGCGATTTCCCTGGAGAACAGGATCAGCGCCTGTTTCTCCGGATGGCGCACGGCGAGCTTGATCACCACTTCGCGGCTGTCTTGGCGCTGGCCGTGCGCACCATAGGTGGCCTCGCTGCCCAGCAGCTCGATGTTCACTTCAGTGTAAGGTGCCCAGCCGCGCTGGCTGAGCATCTCCGAGGTCCTGGCGATGATCGCTGCGCTGACCCGGCGCGCCTTGTCGACCGCATCGATCCCGGCGATCAGGCAACTCGCGGTGCAGCGGAAACCGTCCGGACAAGTCGCGCTGACCTTGTATTGATCGGTCGGCGGCAAGCCCTTGGCGCCGTGCACCTGAACCGCATCCTTGCCTTGTTGCACCAGTTTGACCTGAGTGAAATCACAGACCACGTCTGGCAGCAGATAAGCTTGTGGGTCGCCGATTTCATACAGCAGTTGCTCACCGACGGTCAGCGGCGTGACCAGGCCTCCGGAACCTTTGGGTTTGCTGACGATGAACTGGCTGTCGGCGCTGACTTCAACGATGGGAAAGCCGATGTGTTCGTAGTCGGGCACTTCGCGCCAATCGGTGAAGTTGCCACCGGTGCACTGAGCGCCGCATTCGATGATGTGGCCAGCCAGTGCTGCCTGGGCGAGTTTGTCGTAGTCGTGCCAGGACCAGCCGAATTCGTGCACCAGCGCGGCGCTGACCACGGCGCTGTCGACCACGCGCCCGGTGATCACGATGTCCGCGCCCAGGCGCAGGGCCTCGACTATGCCCGGCGCGCCAAGGTAGGCATTGGTCGAGACGCACAGCGGCGGCAGGGGTGCGCCGCTGAACATTTCCTGCAGGCCAAGACCGCTGAGCTGTTTGAACTGCGGTTGCAGGTCGTCTCCCAGCAGCACGGCGATTTTCAGCGCCACCCCGGCGTGGTCGCAGGCTGCCTGCAGGGCGGCGGCGCAGGCGTGTGGATTGACCCCGCCGGCATTGCTGATCACGCGCACGTACTGTTCGGCAAGCTGATTGAGCAGCGGCGTGAGGACTTCGATGAAGTCGCTGGCGTAGCCAGCCCGGGGGTCTTTCATGCGTGCGTTGGCCATGATCGACATCGTGATCTCGGCCAGGTAGTCGAACACCAGATAGTCCAGGCGCCCGCCGGCCACCAGTTGCGCGGCGGCGGTCGAGGTGTCGCCCCAGAAGGCGCTGGCGCAACCGATGCGAATTGTTTTGGAGTCCGTCAACGCCATAGCCACCTCCGACAGCAGAAATTCGAGACTACCAAGCAAGCGCTTGGTTTGTAAACGGCTAAACTATCTTCTCCCCGAGCGCTTGCTTGGTCGCCCCCGCCAGCTTAAATTGCCCGCGCAACCCCGCTGTTTTAGCGGTAAAGCGGCGAATTGGATTGATCGACTGTAGGAGAGAACGGGTGGACGAGCAAAAAGCCCTGAGGGTGATGCGCGAATTGGTCGACGTCGGCCAATTGACCGACCCGGACAGCGCCCGTGGCAAGCTGCTGCAAGTGGCGGCCCACCTGTTTCGCAACAAAGGCTACGAGCGCACCACCGTGCGCGATCTGGCCAGCGCCGTAGGCATCCAGTCCGGCAGTATTTTTCATCACTTCAAAAGCAAGGACGACATCCTGCGAGCGGTGATGGAGGAGACCATTCGCTACAACACGGCATTGATGCGCGCGGAACTGGCCGAGGCCGGTAGCGTGCGCGAGCGGGTGTTGGCACTGATTCGGTGCGAATTGCAGTCGATCATGGGCGGCAGCGGCGAGGCCATGGCGGTGCTGGTGTATGAATGGCGTTCGCTCTCCGAGGCAGGGCAGGCGCGGGTCCTGGCCCTGCGCGACATCTACGAAGATCTGTGGCTGGAGGTGCTGGGCGACGCCAAGGACGCCGGATTTATCCGCGGCGATGTGTTCATTACCCGGCGGTTCCTGACCGGTGCACTGTCCTGGACCACCACCTGGTTTCGCACCGGCGGCAGCCTTAGCCTCGATCAATTGGCCGATGAAGCGTTGATTTTGGTGCTGGCAGAGAAACATCAGGATTGTCCGAAACACGACTAGACTGGTGAAGTGGCTGAAACCACCTGACTTGAATGCATTCAAGCGTATTTTCTTGGGAGTGGGTTGTTTGATGTCTTCGCCAATTCGGACGGCCTCGGTACTGCTATTGTCGGTGCTTTCGTCGTTATGGGTAGTGCCATCCCAGGCTGTGCAACTGGTGCGGATCGGTGCCGCGCATTTCCCACCCTACACCGTGCGCCCGGAAACCGGTGCCGACACCGGCCTGTTGCCGCAATTGGTCGAGGCGCTCAACGCCTTGCAAAGCGACTATCGATTTGTCCTGGTGCCGACTTCCATTCCCCGGCGCTTCGGTGATTTCAAGCAAGCCCGGGTGGACATGGCGATCTTCGAAAACCCGGACTGGGGCTGGAAGGACATTCCCCACACCACCGTCGACATGGGCCTGGAAGACGCCGAGATTTTTGTCGCGCAACGCGAGCCCGGTCGACAGCAAAGCTATTTTGCCAATCTCGCCGGCAAACGCCTGGCGCTGTTCAGCGGCTATCACTACGAATTTTCCAATTTCAATGCCGACCCGAAATTTCTCGCGCAGAACTACAACGCCACGCTGACCTATTCCCATGACAGCAACCTGTTGATGGTGCTGCGCGGGCGAGCGGACATTGCCCTGGTGACGCGCTCGTATTTAAGCGACTACCTGCTGCGAAACGTACAGGTCGGCGATCAGTTGCTGGTGTCGCAGCGGGTCGATCAGATCTATCACCACTACGCCATCCTCCGCCCGACAGCCCCCATCAGTGGCGCCGCGTTTGGCAAGTTGCTGCAAGACTTGCGCGAGAACGGCCAGATGCTGAAGATTTTCGATCCGTACCGGATTGCCGTGGTGCCGGTACCCGGTAACTGAAATCGCGCCACAGGTCGTGAATTGATCGACTTCTCTTAAATTTCCCGCAGCGGCTCACGTCACCTCGTTGAACTGTCGACGATTAACGTGAGCCCGACCATGCCCGATCCGAATGACCTGACTGCCCTGGCGTTGCCTGCAGGAAGCCGTCTTGTGGCTGATGAAACCGAAAGCCGGCTGAGCCTCTACCTGGATGCAGAGCCGCTGATCAAGCTGCATCTGACCCGTGAACCCGAGCTGCTGGTGCAGATCGAGCAAGCCTTCGACCGCCCCGAAGGTGACGCACTGCACGCAGCCTGTTATTGGCTGTTTGCCCGCGATCCTGCCTGTCAGCGCCTGACCTGGCTGCTGGATGAAGTCCCTGCTGATGCCTTGCGCAGCGGCTTGCTGGTCGCTACCGAAACCACAGGCCGATATCGTTGCGAGCGCACCCTGTTCTGGCAGATGCCGCAGCCCTGGCTCGGTCAGTCCCTGGCCAGCAGCTATCCACAGCACAGGGTCATCAGTGGCGGCAAGCGTCATCCGTTGCGACCGCTGAAACCGCAGGGTGAAGTTTATCGACGTTTCGATGCCCGGTTGGGCGCGTGGATTTCCCTGCGCACGCTGGACATCGACCATGATCTAGAGCGGTTCAACCGCTGGCAGAACAGTGCGCGGGTCGCGAGCTTCTGGCAGGAGGAAGGCAGTCTGCAGCAGCATCGCGAGTACCTGGACAAACTCGAAGCCGACCCCCACACCCTGACGCTGATCGGCTGTTTCGATGATCAGCCGTTTGCTTATTTCGAGGCCTATTGGGCCAAGGAAGATCGCATCGCGCCCTTCTATGAGGCAGACGATTATGACCGTGGGATTCACATGCTGGTCGGTGAAGAACACCACCGCGGCCCGCACAAGGTGGCGAGCTGGTTATCGGCGCTGGTGCATTACCTGTTTCTCGATGATCCGCGTACCCAACGGGTGGTTGCCGAGCCTCGGGCCGACAACGGCAAGATGATCGGGTATATGCAGGGCCAGCGTTTCCATTGCGAGAAAGAGTTCGATTTTCCGCACAAGCGCGCGGCGTTGATGGTGTTGGGGCGGGAGCGGTTTTTTGAGCGGTGCGAGTTGGCTTGAAGTGTAAGGCTCAAGATCCATTGTGGTCTTGAGTCAGCCTTCGCGAGCAGGCGGGCTCCTACAGGGGCCGGGCTTGCTCGCGATGGGGGCGACACAAATTTCAGGTCCTAACGCCGGGCAAAAGTATCCACCCGATTCCCCGACACCTTCCGGCAGTGCACCAGCGCATCGCGAATCATGAAGTTCACCAGGGTCGGCGACACCCCCAGTTCCTTGGCGATGTCCTTCTGCGGCACGCCATGCAGGCGATACATCTCGAACGCGTAGCGGGTGCGGCTGGGCAACTCCGTCAGCGCGTCGGCGATGTTTTCCAGGGTCGAGAAATTGATGTGCGAGGTTTCCGGCGAAGCGCCTTGAATCACCACGTTCAGGCCTTCTTCCTCAGGCCCCGAGTACTTCTGTTCCAGTGCCTGTTTACGGTAGTGATCGATCGCCAGGTTGCGCACGATCTGGAACAGGTAGCTGAGTTGAGCCTTGAACGAGGACGTGATTTGCGGCGCCGAATTCAGGCGGAAGAACGCATCCTGTACCACGTCTTCGGCACGCGAGCGGCAGCCGGTTATCCGGGCTGCAATCTTGACCAGAATCAGCCGATTGTCGACGAATGCCTGAAGTAGCGGGGAATCGCACCTGCTTGTGGACACTTGTTCCGTCATGGAAATCACCCTGCTGCAAATAGTTAGTGGGACGCCTGGAAGACCGGTGCCGTCCTACACATCGAGCGACAAATTATGTTGAATGATAATGATTGTCAATTGAGAAAGAGAATTAATGCTTCTCAAAGGTGCAAAGTGAGAACTGCGACACGCTGACGCCCTCGCTTGCGACACCGCAGCGGGGTTGGCTATTGGGTCTTTCGACTAATTCTTTGCAGATGTCATCCGTTCTCATTGGTGAATAGCACAGCGCAATCCTCATAACCCTGTAGGAGCGAGCTCGCGAAGGTCGTTAACGATGACGATGGGCACCTGACACCCCGCGGCGTTCTCCGGTTTTTCTCGAGCAAGCTCGCTCCTACAGCCGAATTCAGGCAGGAAACCCCATGACCGACGCGTTCGAACTCCCCAGCACCCTGGTCCAAGCCCTCCAGCGCCGCGCGGCCCTGACGCCAGACCGGGTGGCCTTGCGTTTTCTTGCCGAAACCGAGGATCAGACTGTGGTGCTCAGTTATCGCGAACTGGATCAGCGGGCACGTCGCATTGCCGGTGCATTGCAAACCGAGGCCGGGTTTGGCGATCGCGCGGTGCTGCTGTTCCCCAGTGGCCCGGATTACGTCGCGGCGTTTTTTGGTTGTCTGTACGCAGGTGTTATCGCGGTACCGGCTTATCCACCGGAATCGACCCGTCGTCATCATCAGGAACGCCTGCTGTCGATCATCAGCGATGCCGAACCGCGTCTGTTGCTGACCAGCGCCGGCCTGGAAGATTCGTTGTCGCACATCGACGGCGCGCCGCCGCTGTTGTGCGTCGATACCCTCGACAACGCGCTGGCCGAGCGTTGGGTCGCGCCGGATCTGCAGCACGATCACATCGCCTTCTTGCAATACACCTCCGGCTCCACCGCCTTGCCTAAAGGTGTGCAGGTCAGCCACGGCAACCTGGTGGCGAATGAATTGCTGATTCGCCACGGCTTCGGCATCGATCTGAACCCCGACGACGTGATCGTCAGCTGGTTGCCGCTGTACCACGACATGGGCCTGATCGGCGGTCTGTTGCAGCCGATTTTCAGTGGCGTGCCGTGCATCCTGATGTCGCCGGCCTATTTTCTCGGCCGGCCATTGCGCTGGCTGGAAGCGATCAGCGAGTACTGCGGCACCATCAGCGGCGGGCCGGATTTTGCCTATCGATTGTGCAGCGAGCGGGTCAGCGAATCGGCCCTGGCGCGTCTCGATTTGAGCGGTTGGCGCGTGGCGTATTCCGGCTCCGAACCGATTCGTCTCGACACGCTGCAACGCTTTGCCGAGAAGTTCGACGCCTGCGGATTCACTGCAGACAGTTTCATGGCCTCCTATGGCCTGGCCGAAGCCACGCTGTTCGTTGCGGGCAGCCCTCGTGGTCAGGGCATTGGCAATCTGCGGGTGGACAATCAGGCCCTGGCGCAAAACCGTGTCGAGCCCGGGGAGGGCAGCGCGATCATGAGCTGCGGCATCGGCCAACCGGATCACGCGATACTGATCGTCGATCCCTCGGCGCGCAACGAACTGGCCGACAACACCGTCGGCGAAATCTGGGCCTGCGGTCCGAGCATTGCTCACGGCTACTGGCGCAATCCCGAAGCGTCCGCCAAGACCTTCGTCGAGCACGCCGGCCGTACCTGGCTGCGCACAGGCGACCTGGGCTTTATGCGTGACGGCGAGCTGTTCATCACCGGGCGCCTGAAAGATCTGCTGATCGTGCGCGGGCACAACCTCTATCCGCAAGACATCGAACAGACCATCGAGCGCGAAGTGGACGTGGTGCGCAAGGGGCGCGTCGCCGCGTTCGCCGTGAACGTCGACGGGCAGGAGGGCATCGGCATCGCGGCGGAAATCAGCCGCAGCGTGCAAAAAATCCTCGCGCCCGACGCGTTGATCAAAGCCATTCGCCAAGCGGTGGCCGAGGCGTATCAGGAGGCGCCGGGCGTGGTGGTGCTGCTCAATCCGGGTGCGCTGCCCAAGACATCCAGCGGCAAACTGCAACGCTCGGCGTGCCGCGATCGGCTGGCGGACGGCAGCCTCGACAGTTATGCGCAGTTCCCGACGGTGGCCAGCGAGCATGAGGTGAAAACCGAATCCGGCTCCGGGCTGCAAACCCTGATCGGCCAGATCTGGTGCGCGCAACTGCAGATCGAACAAGTCCACGCCGACGATCATTTCTTCCTGCTGGGCGGCAACTCGATTGCCGCCACTCAGGTGGTCGCGCGTCTGCGCGAAAGCCTCGGCCTGGCGCTGAACCTGCGCCTGTTGTTCGAAGCGCCGACCCTTGGCGCGTTCGCCGCAGCAGTGGTTCAACAGCAAAAAGAGGGAGGCGTGGTCCAAGGGTCGATCATCCCACTGTCGCGCACCGAAGCCATCCCCCAATCCCTGGCGCAAAACCGTCTGTGGATTACCTGGCAACTGGACCCGCAAAGCAGCGCCTATAACATTCCCGCTGCCTTGCGCCTGCGCGGCGAACTGGATGAAGACGCCTTGCGCGCCAGTTTCCAGCAGCTGATCGCGCGTCACGAATCCTTGCGCACACGCTTCTTCGAACGTGACGGCGTGGCACTGCAACAGGTCGATTCCGGCGCCGAATTCAGCCTGCAATCGATCGACATCAGCGACCTGCCAGCCGTCGAGCGCGAAGCCCGCGCCTTGCTAATTCGTGAGAACCAGGCTCGCACCCAATTCGACCTGGAGAAAGGTCCGCTGCTATGGGTGACCCTGGTGCGTCTCGATGATGAGGATCACCAGTTGCTGGTGACGCTGCACCACATCATCGCCGATGGCTGGTCGCTGAACGTGCTGATGGACGAGTTCTCGCGCCTGTACGCTGCCGCTTCCCAGGGACAAACAGCCACGCTGGCGGCATTGCCCACGCACTATGCCGACTACGGTAGCTGGCAACGCCAATGGCTCGCGCAAGGGGAGGGCGAGCGGCAACTGGCTTACTGGAAAACACAGTTGGGCGATGAGCATCCGACACTGAGCCTGGCCACCGACCGACCTCGCTCGGCGCTACGCAATCACAGTGCTGCCCGTCTTTCCATAAAGCTTGGCGCAACCTTGAGCGATGCCATTCGCCAGACCGCCCAGGCCCATGAATCGACGACTTTCATGCTGTTGCTCGCGGCGTTCCAGAGCCTGCTGCACCGCTACAGCGGCCAGCGCGATATCCGCATCGGTGTGCCCAACGCCAACCGTCCGCGCCTGGAAACCCAGGGCCTGATCGGCTTCTTCATCAACACCCAGGTGCTGCGCGCCGAGGTGGATCCGCGACAGCCATTCGTTGAGCTGCTGGCGCAGGTCCGTCAGGCTGCGTTGGGCGCACAATCGCATCAGGACCTGCCGTTCGAACAACTGCTCGAAGCCTTCCCGCAGGCTCGCGAACAAGGCCTGTTCCAGGTCATGTTCAACCATCAGCAGCGTGACCTCAGCGCATTGAAGCGACTGCCCGGGCTGCTCGCCGAAGAGCTGCCGTGGCACAGCCGCGAAGCCAAGTTCGATCTGCAGCTGCACAGTGAGGAAGATCAAAAGGGTCGCCTGAGCCTGTCTTTCGACTACGCCAGCGAACTGTTCGACACCGCGACCATCGAGCGTCTGGCCGGGCATTTGTGCAACTTGCTGCGAGCGGTTTGCGCACAGCCGCTAACCCCGATCGCCGATCTGCCGATGCTGACGCCGAGCGAGCTCGATGAGCAAGCACGCTGGAGCGCCGCACCGTGCACACCGGCCAGCCAATGGTTGCCGCACCTGCTTCACGAACAGGCGCGCCTGACGCCCGAGCGCATCGCATTGCTGTGGGACGGCGGCCAACTCGACTTCGCCGAACTGCACACCCAGGCCAACCGCCTGGCCCATTACCTGCGCGACAAAGGCGTCGGCCCTGATGTGTGTGTCGCGATTGCCGCCGAGCGTTCGCCGCAACTGCTGATAGGTCTGCTGGCGATCATCAAGGCCGGTGGCGCCTACGTGCCGCTGGACCCGGATTACCCGGCCGAACGCCTGGCCTTCATGCTCAACGACAGCGCCGTCGAATTGCTGCTGACCCAGACTGGATTGCTCGACCGTTTGCCCGCCACCGACGGCGTCAGCGTAATCGCCATGGACGCCTTGCATCTGGATGGCTGGCCGAGCCATGCGCCCGGCCTGCACCTGCACGGCGACAACCTTGCCTACGTGATTTACACCTCCGGTTCTACCGGTCAGCCCAAGGGCGTCGGCAATACCCACGCCGCCCTCGCCGAACGCCTGCAATGGATGCAGGACACCTATCGCCTGAACGACTCCGACGTGCTGATGCAAAAGGCGCCGATCAGTTTCGATGTATCGGTGTGGGAGTGCTTCTGGCCCTTGATCACTGGCAGTCGGTTGCTGCTCGCCGGTCCCGGCGAACACCGCGATCCGCACCGCATCGCGCAACTCGTTCAAACGTACGGCGTGACCACGCTGCACTTCGTGCCACCGTTGCTGGCGTTGTTCATCGACGAACCGCTGGCCGCCCAAAGTACCAGTCTGCGACGTGTGTTCAGCGGCGGTGAAGCCTTGCCTGCCGAGTTGCGCAATCGGGTACTGGAACAATGGCCGGCGGTGCAATTGCACAACCGCTATGGCCCGACGGAAACAGCGATCAACGTCACTCATTGGCAGTGCACAGTCGCCGATGGCGAGCGTTCGCCGATCGGGCGTCCGCTGGGCAACGTGGTGTGCCGCGTGCTGGACGGTGATCTGAATCCGGTTCCGGTTGGAGTACCGGGAGAATTATGCATCACCGGCCTCGGCCTGGCGCGAGGCTATCTGGGCCGTCCAGGCCTGACCGCCGAACGCTTCGTCGTCGATCCGCTGGGCGAGCCGGGCGCGCGTCTGTACCGCACCGGCGACCGTGCACGCTGGACGGCCGATGGCGTGATCGAGTACCTCGGTCGCCTCGATCAGCAGGTCAAACTGCGTGGCTTCCGTGTCGAGCCGGAAGAAATCGAAGCACGGCTGCTGACCCAGGCGGGCGTCGCGCAAGCTGTGGTGCTGGTGCGCGAAACGGCCGCCGGTGGACAGTTGATCGGTTACTACATCACCACCGATTCTGCTGAAGACATCGATGCTCAAACCGCGCGCCTGAAGGCCGCGCTGACCGCCGAGTTACCTGAATACATGGTCCCGGCGCAGCTGATGCGTCTGGACGAAATGCCCCTGAGTCCAAGCGGCAAACTCGACCGTCGCGCCTTGCCGGAACCCCAGTGGCAAGTGGGCGAACACGTTGAGCCGGTCACCGCGCTGGAACAGCAAGTCGCCGGCATCTGGCGCGAGGTCCTGGGCCTTGCGCAGATCGGTCTGCGCGACGATTTCTTCGCCCTCGGCGGCCACTCGCTGCTGGCCACGCAAATCATTTCCCGTACTCGCCAGGCTTGCGACGTCGAGTTACCGCTGCGGGCGCTGTTCGAGAACAGTGAGCTGGGGGCGTTTGCCGAACAAGTGCAATTGATTCAGGCCAGCGGCAAAACCAACAAACAGCCACCGATCGAGACAGTCGACCGAAGCCAGGCGGTGCCGTTGTCCTATTCCCAGCAACGCATGTGGTTCCTCTGGCAAATGGAACCGGACAGTCCGGCCTACAACGTCGGAGGCATGGCGCGGTTGCGCGGGGTGCTGGACGTCGGGCGTTTCGAAGCGGCGCTGCAGGCGCTAATCATGCGCCACGAAACCCTGCGCACGACGTTCCCGACCACTGACGGCGTGGCCCGGCAACAGGTTCATGCACGATCCGGCTTGCGCATGGACTGCAAGGATTTCTCCGCGCTGGATGCCGACAGCCGTGAGCAACGGGTGCAGCAACTGGCCGACAGCGAAGCCCATACGCCATTCAATCTGGAAACCGGACCGCTGTTGCGCGCCTGCCTGGTCAAGACCGCCGAGCAGGAACACTACCTGGTGCTGACCCTGCACCACATCGTCACCGAAGGCTGGGCGATGGACATCTTCGCCCGTGAGCTGAGCGCGCTGTACGAAGCCTTTGTCGAGGATCGCGAATCGCCGCTGGCGCCGCTGCCGGTGCAGTACCTGGATTACAGCGTGTGGCAGCGCCAGTGGCTGGAGTCCGGCGAACGCCAGCGCCAGCTCGACTACTGGACCGCACAACTGGGGCGCGAACATCCGCTGCTGGAATTGCCCGCCGACCGTCCCCGGCCGCCGGTGCAAAGTCATCAGGGCGAACTGTTTCGTTTCGACCTCAGCGATGAGCTTGCCGCCCGGGTTCGCGCCTTCAATGCCCAAAACGGCCTGACCCTGTTCATGACCATGACTGCCGCGCTGGCGGTGCTGCTGTACCGCTACAGCGGCCAGACCGACCTGCGCATCGGTGCCCCTGTCGCCAACCGGATCCGTCCGGAAAGCGAAGGGTTGATCGGTGCGTTCCTCAACACCCAGGTACTGCGTTGCCAGCTCGACGGCCAGATGTCCGTCGGCGAGTTGTTCGAGCTGGTCCGCCACACGGTGATCGAGGGCCAGTCCCATCAGGACCTGCCGTTCGACCATCTGGTCGAGGCCTTGCAGCCACCGCGCAGCGCTGCGTACAACCCGCTGTTCCAGGTGATGTGCAACGTGCAACGCTGGGAATTCCAGCAGAGCCGTACCCTGGCTGGCATGACCGTCGAGTACCTGGCCAACGATGCCCGGGCGACCAAGTTCGACCTCAACCTGGAAGTCACCGACCTCGATCACCGCCTGGGTTGCTGCCTGACCTACAGCACCGACCTGTTCGACGAACCGCGCATTGCGCGCATGGCCGGGCATTGGCGCAATGTGCTAGAAGCGCTGCTGGCCGATCCGCGACAGCGCCTCAGTGAGCTGCCATTGCTGGACGCCAGCGAACAGCGACACCTGCTCGACAGCCTCGGCATCGAGCCGGGCGAGCATCGCCTGGATCAGTGCATCCATCACCTGTTCAGCGAGCAGGCGCTGCTGCGCAAGGATGCACCGGCACTGACCTTTGCCGGCGAAACCCTGAGCTACGCCGAACTCGACAGCCGCGCCAATCGCCTGGCCTGGATGCTCCGCGAACGTGGGGTCGGCCCGCAGGTCCGGGTGGGCCTGGCACTTGAGCGTTCGCTGGAAATGGTCATCGGCCTGCTGGCGATCCTCAAGGCAGGCGGCGCCTACGTGCCGCTGGACCCGGAATACCCGCTGGATCGTCTGCACTACATGATCGAAGACAGCGGCATCGGTTTGCTGCTCAGCGATGCGGCGCTGTTCGAGGCACTGGGTGAGTTGCCTTCCACTGTCGCCCGCTGGTGCCTGGAAGAAGACTCCGCCGGGCTGGTCAACTACCCGACCAGTGAGTTGCCATTGATCAGCCTGCCGCAACATCAGGCCTATCTGATCTACACCTCCGGTTCCACCGGCAAGCCCAAGGGCGTGGTGGTGTCCCACGGCGAAATCGCCATGCACTGCCGCGCCGTGATCGAGCGCTTCGGCATGCGCCCGGACGATTGCGAGCTGCACTTCTATTCGATCAACTTCGACGCGGCCACCGAACGTTTGCTCGTGCCTTTGTTGAGCGGCGCCCAGGTCGTCTTGCGTGCCCAAGGCCAGTGGGACGCGGAAGAAATCTGCGGTCTGATCCGCCGTCACCATATCAACATCCTCGGCTTCACCCCGAGCTACGGCAGCCAGTTGGCCCAATGGCTGGCGACCCGGAACGAGACGCTACCGGTGCGCATGTGCATCACCGGCGGTGAAGCCCTGACCGGCGAACACCTGCAGCGAATCCGCGCGGCGTTCAAGCCGAGCCTGTTCTTCAACGCCTACGGCCCGACCGAAACCGTGGTCATGCCATTGGCCAGCCTGGCGCCGGAACAGTTGGAAGAAGGCCTGGGCAGCGTGCCGATCGGCAGTGTGATCGGCGCTCGCGTGGCTTACATCCTCGACGCCGACCTGGCGTTGGTCCCGCAGGGCGCGACCGGGGAATTGTATGTCGGCGGCGCCGGTCTGGCGCAGGGTTATCACCAGCGTCCGGGGATGACCGCCGAGCGTTTTGTCGCCGATCCGTTCGCCGCCGATGGCGGGCGTCTGTACCGCACCGGCGACCTGGTGCGTCAGCGCGCCGATGGCCTGGTGGAGTACCTGGGGCGCATTGACCATCAAGTGAAAATTCGCGGGTTCCGCATCGAGCTGGGCGAAATCGAAACCCGACTGCTGGAACACGCATCGGTCCGTGAAGCGGTGGTGTTGGCGCTTGATGCACCCAGTGGCAAGCAACTGGTCGGCTACGTGGTCACCGAGCTCGCCGAACAGGACGAAACGCAACAAGCCGAACTGCGCGAATCCCTCAAGGTTCACCTCAAATCGCAACTGCCGGATTACATGGTGCCCACGCACCTGATCCTGCTGGCTCAGTGGCCGCTCACCGCCAACGGCAAGCTCGACCGCCGCGCACTGCCGGCGCCGGATCCGGAACTGAACCGCCAGCAGTACGTGGCACCGAGCAACGCGCTCGAACTGACCCTGGCCGACATCTGGTGCGAAGTGCTGAACGTCGGGCAGGTGGGGCTCAACGACAACTTCTTCGAACTGGGTGGCGACTCGATTCTGTCGATCCAGGTGGTCAGCCGGGCGCGCCAGCAGGGCATCCACTTCAGCCCGCGGGACTTGTTCCAGCACCAGACCGTGCAGACCCTGGCCGCCGTGGCGACCCGTGTCGAGCAGCTGCGCGCTGAACGAGGCCTGATCACCGGCGAGTCGCGGTTGACGCCGATCCAGCACTGGTTCTTCGACACTGAAATCCCACAGCGTCAGCACTGGAACCAGGCATTGCTGCTGGAACCGACCGTGCCCCTGGAACCCCATTGCCTTGAAGCGGCGCTGCTGGCCGTGATCGAACAACACGACGCCTTGCGCCTGCGTTTCACTGAAGTCCCAGGGCAATGGACCGCCGAACACCAGCCGGTCTGCGAAACACCGGTGCTCTGGCAAGTGCGCGTGCCCTCCATGGATAAATGCACCGCACTGTTTGCCGATGCCCAGCGCAGCCTCGACCTCGAACAGGGCCCGCTGGTACGCGCACTGCTGGTGGATGCGCCCGGGGACCGGCAACGGCTATTCATCGTCATTCATCACCTGGTGGTGGACGGGGTTTCCTGGCGGGTGCTGCTGGACGATCTGCAAACCGCGTATCGCCAACTGGCCACGCACCAGTCGGTCAAATTGCCGGCGAAAACCAGTGCCTTCAAGGAGTGGTCCGCACGCCTGCAGGCGTATGCCGGCAGCGAATCACTGCGCGAAGAACTGGGCTGGTGGCAGTCGCAACTGGCGGGGCCGACCGCTGATTTGCCGTGCGAACGCCCTGAGGGCGGTCGGCAGAATCGCCATGCACAGACCGTCAGCGTACGCCTCGACAGCGAGCGCACCCGCCAATTGTTGCAACAGGCACCGAGTGCCTATCGCACCCAGGTCAACGACTTGTTGCTGACCGCGTTGGCGCGGGTGTTGTGCCGCTGGAGCGGGCAGCCATCGGCGCTCATTCAACTCGAAGGTCACGGCCGCGAAACCCTGTTCGACGAGATCGACCTGACCCGCACCGTTGGCTGGTTCACCAGCGCTTATCCACTGCGCCTGATGCCGATGCAAGAGCAAGGCTCCTCGATCAAGGCAATCAAGGAACAATTGCGCGCGGTGCCACATAAGGGCCTGGGATACGGCGTGTTGCGCTACCTGGCCGATGATCTGTGCCGCCAATCCATGGCTGCATTGCCGGTGGCGCCGATCACCTTCAACTACCTCGGCCAGTTCGACCAGAGCTTCGGCAACGATGCGTTGTTCCACCCGCTGGATGAGCCGGTCGGCGCTGCGCACGATCCGAAAGCACCGCTGCCCAACGAGCTGAGCGTCGACAGTCAGGTGTACGGCGGTGAGCTGGTGCTGCGCTGGACATTCAGCGCCGAACGCCATGACCGGCAAACCATCACCGATCTGGCGGACGCTTACCTCGGCGAATTGCAGAGCCTGGTCGAGCATTGCCTGCAGGACGGCGCGGGCGGCCTGACGCCGTCGGATTTCCCGCTGGCCAGGCTGACCCAGCCGCAACTCGATGCGCTGCCGGTGCCGGCCGCGGTCATTGAAGACGTGTACCCGCTGACGCCGATGCAGGAAGGCATGTTGCTGCACACCCTGCTGGAGCCGGGCACCGGCCTCTACTACATGCAGGACCGGTACCGCATCAACAGTGAGCTTGACCCGCAGCGTTTCGCCCAGGCCTGGCAGGCGGTCATCGCTCGTCACGAAGCCCTGCGTGCGTCGTTCTGCTGGAACGTCGGCGAGGACATGCTGCAAGTGATCCACAAACCGGGTAGCACGCCGATCGAGTACCTGGACTGGAGCGCTATCGCCGAGGCCGAACAGGAGCCGACGTTGCAGGCGCTGCTCAAAAGCGAGCGCGAGGCCGGTTTCGATCTGCTCAACCAGGCACCCTTCCACCTGCGTCTGATCAAGGTCGGCGCGGCGCGCTACTGGTTCATGATGAGCAACCACCACATCCTGATCGATGCCTGGTGCCGTTCGCTGTTGATGAACGACTTCTTCGAAATCTACAGCGCCCTTGGCGAAGGCCGGGAAGCGCAGTTGGCCGTGCCACCGCGTTATCGCGACTACATCGGCTGGCTGCAACGCCAGAGCCTGGCCGAGGCACGGCAGTGGTGGAAGCACAACCTGCAAGGATTCGAACGCACCACGCCGATACCCAGCGACCGGCCGTTCCTGCGCGAACACGCCGGCGACAGCGGCGGCATGCTCGTCGGTGATCGCTACACGCGCCTCGATGCCTGTGATGGCGCCCGACTGCGCGAACTCGCCCAGGCCCATCAGCTGACCATCAACACCTTCGCCCAGGCGGCGTGGGCCCTGGTATTGCGGCGCTTGAGCGGTGATCGCGACGTATTGTTCGGCGTCACTGTGGCCGGGCGTCCGGTGGAAATGCCGCAGATGCAGCGCACCGTCGGCCTGTTCATCAACAGCATCGCGCTGCGGGTGAAAATGCCGGAAGACGACCAGCGCTGCAGCGTGCGCCAGTGGCTGAGCGGCTTGCTCGACAGCAACCTGCAGCTGCGCGAGTACGAGTACCTGCCACTGGTGAATATTCAGGAAAACAGCGAACTGCCCAAGGGCCAGCCGTTGTTCGACAGCCTGTTCGTGTTCGAAAACGCCCCGGTGGAAGTCTCGGTGCTGGACCGTGCGCAGAGCCTCAATGCGACCTCGGATTCGGGCCGAACCCACACCAACTTCCCGCTGACGGCGGTGTGTTATCCGGGCGATGACCTGGGATTGCACCTGTCCTACGACCAGCGTTATTTCGACGAGTCGACCATCGAGCGCATGCTTGGCGAGTTCAAGCGTTTGCTGCTGGCATTGGTCGAAGACTTCCATGGCGACATGGCCGATCTGCCGCTGTTGGGGGCCGAGGAGCAGGACTTCCTCATCCATGGCTGCAACCAGAGCGAGCACGATTTCCCGCTGGAGCAGAGTTACGTCGAGTTGTTCGAAGCGCAGGTCGCCCGGCATCCGCAGCGGATGGCCGCCAGTTGCCTGGATCGGCAGCACAGTTACCTCGAGCTGAATCAACGCAGCAACCGCCTCGGCCATGCGCTGGTGGCCGCCGGTGTCGGGCTGGATCAGCCGGTGGCGTTACTGGCTGAGCGCAACCTCGATCTGTTGGGCATGATCATCGGCAGCTTCAAGGCCGGCGCCGGTTACCTGCCGCTGGACCCGGGACTGCCGAGTCAGCGTTTGAGCCGGATCATCGACCTTAGCCGCACGCCGTTGCTGGTCTGCACTCAAGCTTGCCGCGCGCAGGCCATGGCATTGCTTGATGAGTTCGGGTGCGCCAATCGTCCGAAGTTGCTGGTCTGGGAAGAGGTGCAAGCGAGCGATGTTTCGGTGGTGAATCCTGGCATCTACAGCGGCCCGGACAATCTCGCCTACGTGATCTACACCTCGGGCTCCACCGGCTTGCCGAAAGGGGTGATGGTCGAGCAGCGCGGCATGCTTAATAACCAGTTGAGCAAGGTGCCGTACTTGAACCTGAGCGATGCCGACGTGATCGCCCAGACCGCCTCGCAGAGCTTCGACATTTCGGTCTGGCAGTTCCTTGCGGCACCGCTGTTCGGGGCGCGGGTGGACATCGTGCCGAACACTATCGCCCATGACCCGCAAGGTTTGCTGGCCCATGTCCAGAGCCAGGGCATCACCGTGCTGGAAAGCGTGCCGTCGCTGATCCAGGGCATGCTCGCCCAGGAACGCATGAGCCTCGAGGGTCTGCGCTGGATGCTGCCGACCGGCGAAGCGATGCCGCCGGAACTGGCGCATCAATGGTTGCTGCGCTACCCGGACATTGGACTGGTGAATGCCTATGGCCCGGCGGAGTGCTCGGATGACGTGGCCTTCTTCCGTGTGGATATGGCGTCGACGCGCGGCAGTTATCTGCCGATCGGTACGCCGACCGACAACAACCGCTTGTACCTGCTCGATGGTGCGCTGGAATTGGTGCCGTTGGGAACGGTGGGCGTGTTGTGCGTCGCGGGCACCGGGGTGGGGCGCGGTTATGTCAGCGACCCGTTGCGCACCGCGCAGGTGTTCGTGCCGAACCCGTTCGGTGCGCCTGGGGATCGCCTGTATCGCACCGGTGACCTGGCCCGTCGTCGCAGTGACGGCGTGCTGGAGTACGTCGGGCGCATCGACCATCAAGTGAAGATTCGCGGTTACCGCATCGAGCTGGGTGAAATCGAAGCCCATCTGCATGAGCAACCGCAGGTCCGTGAAGCGGCGGTCGGCGTGCAGGAAGGGGGGAACGGCAAACATCTGGTGGGCTACCTGGTTGCGGCTGACTCGGCGCAGGATCCGGTCGAACGCCTGGAATGCATCAAGCAGCGCCTGCGCGCCGAGCTGCCGGAATACATGGTGCCGCTGCATTGGCTGTGGCTCGACAGGATGCCGCTCAACGCCAACGGCAAACTCGACCGCAAGGCCCTGCCGGCGCTGGAGATCGGTCAGTTGCAAAGCCAGGACTACCAGGCGCCGCGTAATACGCTGGAGCAGACGTTGGCGGATATCTGGGCCGAAGTGTTGAAAGTCGCAAGGGTCGGCATTCGCGACAATTTCTTCGAACTGGGTGGGCATTCGCTGCTGGCGACGCAGATTGCTTCGCGGGTGCAGAAAACATTGCAACGCGATGTGCCGCTGCGCGCGATGTTCGAATGCAGCACGGTGGAGGAATTGGCCGAGCATATCGAAGGGTTGGCGGCGAGTGACATCACCGGGGAGAAGGTGGATCGGTTGAATGATCTGATGGCGGAGCTGGAGGGGCTTTGATTCAACAGCGTCTGTGCCGGCCCCATTGCGAGCAAGCTCGCTCCCACATTGGACCGTATGTTCCAGGAGTACGCGGTCCAAATGTGGGAGTGAGCTTGCTCGCGATGGGACTGGCACATTTTGCGAAAATTTGCGCGTTGACCGCCGTTTCCACCCAGCTCAGGCTGCACTTTTAGTGAATCCCATTTCACCAAGGAAACAGTCAATGCCCTTCGTAACCATAGACGGACAACCGCTTCACTACATCGATCAAGGCACGGGCCCGGCCGTGCTGCTGGCCGGTAGCTACCTCTGGGACCAGGCCATGTGGGCGCCGCAAATTGCCGCCCTGTCGCAACAATACAGAGTGATCG
>Ga0213829_1000297_pt1 | contig 52470 bp, 54 predicted proteins | sample MC6MC0896MG_FD_180665 | JGI IMG/M metagenome (GOLD analysis project Ga0213829, IMG submission 180665) | Enriched soil aggregate microbial communities from Iowa State University, Ames, United States - MC6-MC0896-MG | ecosystem: Environmental > Terrestrial > Soil > Unclassified | place: USA: Iowa... | reverse complement strand
TCAGGTTGGAGGCGTCCATGGTGCCGCCCGAGGCCGAACCGGCACCGATGATGGTGTGGATCTCATCGATGAACAGCACCGCGTTGGGCAGCTTCTTCATCGCGGTCAGCACGCCCTTCAGGCGCTTTTCGAAATCACCGCGGTACTTGGTCCCGGCCACCAGCGCGCCCAGGTCCAGCGAGTAGATCACCGCATCGGCGAGCACATCCGGCACCGACCCCTCCACGATGCGCTTGGCCAGGCCTTCGGCAATGGCGGTCTTGCCCACGCCGGCCTCGCCCACGTAGAGCGGGTTGTTCTTGCGGCGGCGGCACAGGACCTGGATGGTGCGCTCGATCTCATCGGCACGGCCGACCAGCGGGTCGATCTTGCCGTTGCGGGCCTGGTCGTTGAGGTTGCTGGCGAACTCGGCCAGGGCATCGCCCTTGCCCTCGCCTTCCGCACCCTCGGCGCGGCCCTCGCCATCGGCGGCGGGCGGCACTTCGCCCTCCTCGCCCAGCTTGGCAATGCCATGGGAGAGATAATTGACGATATCCAGCCGGGTCACGTCCTGCTGGTTGAGGTAGTACACGGCATGCGAGTCCTTCTCGCCGAAGATCGCGACCAGCACGTTGGCGCCAGTGACTTCCTTCTTGCCCGAGGACTGCACGTGGTAGACCGCGCGCTGCAGCACGCGCTGGAAGCCCAGGGTCGGCTGGGTATCGCGCCCATCATCTTCGGACAGGCGCGAGACGGATGCCTCGATGGCCTGTTCCAGTTCCTGGCGCAGGCGCTCGGCGTCCGCACCGCAGGCCTTGAGGACGGCTTGGGCGGACGGGTTGTCGAGCAGTGCCAGCAGCAGGTGTTCCACCGTCATGAATTCATGCCGGGCCTCACGGGCGCGCTTGTAGCACTGTCCGATGGTGTGTTCGAGGTCTTTACTGAACATGATTAACTCCGGCGGCAGTTAGGAACAATATGCGGCCAACCTTCACGATTTCCATCACCCTAGCGGATCAGTGCGTTCAGACGGCGTTAGCACTCCACCGATCGCACCAATCCATTGGACGGCCTCCATCATGCACGAACTTGCCGCCACGAAATGGCAGCTTCAACGTGATGGTGATGTCATCGTGACGCCACGCCGGGCCAGCGCTGGCCGGTGCAGCGGCCGGGCGGCAGCCTGGAGATGCTCAGGGTGGGTGCGGATGCCGGAGAACCGAATGGCTCCGGCTCGGCTGGGGCCGGCCGCACGGCTGTCGCCATGGCTGGAACAGTGCGGATCGCTGGCGCGCCTGTGGCGGGGCCAAGGGCGGCTCAGCCGCTGGCCTTCTCCATCGTGCACAGCAGCGGGTGCTGGTTCATGCGCGAGAATTCATTGACCTGGGCGACCTTGGATTCGGCGACCTCGCGGGTGAACACCCCGCACACGCCGCGGCCGCGGGTATGCACGTGGAGCATCACCTGGGTGGCCTGGTCCAGGTCCATCGAGAAGAAGTGCTGCAGGACCGTCACCACGAAATCCATCGGGGTGTAGTCGTCGTTCAACAGCATCACCTGGTACAGCGGCGGCGGCGCGACCTCGGGACGTGCAGGCTCAAGCAGCACGCCGTGGTCGTGATGAGTTTCGTGGGAAGTCTCGCGGGGCATCCCCCCATTATAGGGCCCCGCCCGGCCGGATTGGACGTTGCCCCCTGCGGCCTTCACAATCTGCACTCTCCAACCAGATGTTCACAGGGATTTCATGAAAAGGATTGCTGCCGCACTGCTGCTGGCCGTCACTGCCACCGGCGCCCATGCGGCCGACGCGGACAAGGCCGTCGGGCGAGCGCTGGACACGCTCAAGTACACCTACGAGGTGGACGAGGACGGCGATTACAAGATGGTGTTCGACATGGATGACGGCCGCAGCCAGCTGGCCTTCGTGCGCTCCACCGTCGAGGAGTTCGGCAAGCACAGGATCCGTGAGATCTGGTCGCCGGCCTACAATTCGCCGGGCAAGCAGTTCCCCGCTGCGGTCGCCAACCGCCTGCTCGAAGACTCGCAGGATGCCAAGATGGGCGCCTGGGTGAAGCAGGACCAGCTGGCGATGTTCGTGGTGAAGGTCGATGCCAACGCCACCCCCGAAGCGCTCAGCGACGCGATCGATGCGGCCGTGCGTACGGCCGATGCCATGGAGCTCGAGCTGACCGAGCAGGACGAATACTGAGGTGAATGCCGTGCAGGAACCGCGCTGGACGCCCCATGTCACCGTCGCCACCGTGGTGGTGCGTGACGGGCGTCTGTTGCTGGTCGAGGAGGCGATCGACGGCCGCCAGGTGCTGAACCAGCCCGCTGGCCACCTGGAGCCCGACGAGAGCCTGGCCGCCGCCGCGTGCCGGGAAACGCTGGAAGAGACCGGCTGGACGGTGCGCCTGAGCGCCTTCATCGGCACCTACCAGTGGACCGCCCCGGACGGCACGCCGTTCCTGCGCTTTGCCTATGCGGCCGAGCCGGTCTCGCACGATCCCGCCCGTCCGCTGGACACCGGGATCCTGCGGGCCGTGTGGCTGACCCCGGCCGAACTGAAGGCCGACCCCGGCCGCCTGCGCAGCCCGCTGGTCTGGCAGGTGGTGGCCGACTATCTGGCTGGCCAGCGCCACCCGCTCTCCATCGTCAAGGAGGCCGCATGAGCCCCCCACGGATCATGGTCGGTGTCTCCGGCGGCGTGGATTCCTCGGTCGCGGCCTGGCGGCTGGTCCAGCAGGGCGAGCCGGTGGCGGGACTGTTCATGCAGAACTGGGCCGATGACGGCAGTGGCGACTGCCGTGCCGAAGATGACCGCCGCGATGCGGTGGCGGTCTGCGGCCTGCTCGGCATCCCGTTCCACTTCCGCGATTTTTCCAGCGAGTACTGGCAGGGCGTGTTCGAGCATTTCCTGGCCGAGTACGCGGCCGGCCGCACGCCCAACCCGGACGTGCTGTGCAACCGCGAAGTGAAGTTCAAGCATTTCCTCGACGCCGCGCGCGAGCTCGGCGCCGAACGCATCGCAACCGGCCATTACGCGCGGATCGCCCAGGTGGGCGGCCGCTGGGCGCTGCTGCGCGGCGCCGACCGCAGCAAGGACCAGAGCTACTTCCTGCACCAGCTGGGCCAGGAACAGCTGGCCGCCACCCTGTTCCCGATCGGCGACCTGCAGAAGAACGACCTGCGCCGGATCGCACGGGATGCACGCCTGCCGACCCACGCCAAGAAGGATTCGACCGGGATCTGCTTCATCGGCGAACGCGACTTCCGCGAGTTCCTCGGCCGCTACCTGCCGGCCAGGACGGGCGAGATCCGCGATCCCGATGGCGCCCTGATCGCCGAACATCCTGGCGTGTTCTATTTCACGCTCGGCCAGCGCGAGGGCCTGAACATCGGTGGCGTGCGTGGCCGGCCGGCGGCCCCGTGGTACGTCGTCGGCAAGGACGTGGCCAGCAACGTGCTGTACGTGGACCAGGACCGCGAGAGCCCGTGGCTGCAGTCCACCCGCCTGCATTCGGAGGCCGCCCACTGGATCGCCGGCGCCCCGCCCGCGCGCCGCTTCGAGTGCACCGCCCAGACACGTTACCGCCAGCCCGACGAGCCGTGCACCGTCACCGTGCGCGACGATGGCACCGTGGACGTGCGCTTCGCGCGCCCGCAGCGTGCCGTCACCCCGGGCCAATCGCTGGTGTTGTATGACGATGAGGTCTGCCTTGGTGGCGCCGTCATCGCCGCCACCGATGCGCCGCTGGAACAACGCCTTCGCGCCACCCCTTCTCCTTTCGAGGTATCTGCTGCATGAGTTTTTCCGTCGACGACCGCGTACTCGCTCTGGCCGGCATCGCCCAGGCCCTGCAGCAGGTGCGCCGCATCGCCGAAACCGGCCACTCCGAAGCCGCCGTGGTCCGCACCGCGGTGGAGAGCGTGTTCCGCATCGATGCGGCCAGCCCGCAGGACATCTACGGCAGCGCCAGCAATGTCGCCCCCGGCCTGCGCCTGCTGCACAACTACCTCAGCAGCCAGGGCCAGGACGAGCAGTTGCCGCGCCTGGCGCTGTCGGTGCTGCAGCTTGAGCGCCGCTTCGTGCGCGAGGACGCGATCGTGGCCAAGGTCAGCACCGGGATCGAGCGCGCCCGCGCCCAGGCCGGCGAGCTGGGCGACAGCGCCCACCCGGACGTGCTCGCCGCGCTGGGTGGCCTGTACGCGGACACCATCAGCAACCTCAAGCCGCGGGTGATGGTCCAGGGCAACCCGCACTACCTCGGCCAGGCGGGCGTGGTCGCCGAGATCCGTGCGCTGCTGCTGGCCGCAGTCCGTTCGGCGGTGCTGTGGCGCCAGACCGGTGGCCAGTACTGGGACTTCCTGTTCTCGCGCAAGACGATGCTGGAAGCGGTCGCGCGCCAGCTGCGCTGAGCTCGGCAGCCACCCATCGGGTGGCTCCACCCGGGGGGCCGGGACGCGCGGTTTTTGATCGAATGTGTTGTGCAGGACTAAAGCAAACGGGGGTACGGCCGATACAGCATCCGTGCACCTCCCCGAGAACGTCCATGTACTCACGCCTCTTCATCCGCCTGGCCGCCCCCCTGGTCCTGACCCTTCTGCTTCCCTTTGCCATCGGCTTCGAGTGGCCCGCCGCCCTGCGCTGGGCGATCCTGAGCACGATGACGCTCAGCTGGCTCGGGTTTGCCTGGTGGAGCGCCCGCGCCCAGACCCAGCGTTCGCCTGAACAGGCCCGCATCATGCGCGAGCAGGACCAGCTGCTGACCGAGCTGCGCTCGTTCGTCGGAAACGAAATCGACGGCTCGCGTGGCGAAGTCGAACGTGCCCGCGACCTGATCCGTCATGCGGTCGGTGGCCTGGGCAGCAGCTTCGATGCGATGAACCGCAAGTCGCGCCAGCAGAGCCAGGCCCTGGCCCGCATCGTCGACCGCGCCGGCGAAGAAGGCGGTGCCGGCGTCGACGTGGCCCGTTTCGCCCAGCACGCCAGCCAGCGGATGGAGCAGCTGGTCGAGGCGCTGGAACAGGTCAGCGGCCAGAGCAGCAACACCGTGCAGCACATCGATCAGATGGCCCAGCACCTGGATGGCATCTTCGCGCTGCTGGAGGACGTCAAGTCGATCGCCGACCAGACCAACCTGCTGGCCCTGAACGCGGCCATCGAAGCCGCACGTGCCGGTGAAGCCGGCCGTGGCTTTGCGGTGGTCGCCGACGAAGTCCGTAACCTGTCCGAGCGCTCGACCACCTTCAACGAGCAGATCCGCAAGCTGGCGCACAGCTCCAAGGACGCCATCGCCAAGGTGCGCGAGACGGTCTCGCACATGGCCTCCCGCGATATGGACCGTTCCCGCGAAGCGCGCCACGAGGCGGCGCAGATGCTGGAGAACGTGGCCCAGATCAATGCCTCGCTCGGTGACGGCATGCGCGAGATCTCCGAATGCGGTCGCGCCATCGACAGCAGCGTCGCTGAAGCCGTGCGCGCCCTGCAGTTCGAAGACATCGCCACCCAGGCCCTGGGCGGCGTGCACACCCACCTGGACCGCCTGACGGCGATCAACCGCGAGGCCGTCGCCCTGCAGGAGCTGCTGCATCGCAGTGGCGGCGTGTTCGACGAGGAGGTCGTGACCGCCCTGCAGCGCACCGGCAGCCGCCTGCGTGACATGCGCACCGAGTGGGAGCGCCCGCCGCACAAGGCGGTCGCCCAGCAGAGCATGGCCGCAGGCGCGGTCGAGCTGTTCTGATCCAGATGTCCCGTGCCGACCCCGGCACAGCCAACGGCCCCGGTTTCCCCGGGGCCGTTGCGCTTGCACGACCCGCCTTGGCTGCAGATGATTACCCGATGTTGAACGCGTCCGTGTTGTCCGTTGCATCCGTTGTCCCCGCCGAGCTGGAGCCGGCGGTGCAGCGCACTGAGACTGTCACCGCCGTTGCGGCGCCTGCCGCTGCGGCAGCGCCGGTTGCCCCGCTGCAGGGCCGCGCCCTGATCGCACGGCTGGAGCAGCTGGCCCAGCAGGAACTCGCGCAATTGGCCAAGCGCCCCGCGCCGGGCATCGTCGCCCTGCCCTCCGCCGTCGACCCCGCCCTGGCCGGGCTGGCCTGGGATCTTGGCCTGAGCGGTGATGATCTGGATGCGGCGGCGCGCTGACGCTGCCTGCCCGATCTGCGCTGCGGGTCGCCGAGCGCACTCGGTCGCGCCCTGAGTTGATCTACTGAAACGCCGGTCGATTGCGACAAGCAGCATCGACATCTGCCGCGGCTGCCATCAACCTCCGCGTTCCTCCCTGCAAACCCAGCGCGATGATGACGCCTGCCTTGCGCCTCGCAATCGTCCTTCAACCGTTCGCGGACGATGCGCAACCGTGGATCCTGGAGCCGGCAACGCTTCAGGCGCTGAGCACCACCATCGACGAGACCGGGGGATTTCAGCAGCGCTACGCAGCGCTCGTCGACGTCACCAGCCCCGAACTGGGCACTGTCGATGCCACAGTCGAGGTCTCCGCCGCACAGCTTGAAGACGGCACACCGGTTGTTGTCTTTGAAGACGATGAAGGCGACGGAAGTGCCCGCTTCCTGGTTCTGCAAGCCCAATGGCAGGAATTTCCGGCAGGCACCCTGCTGCAAGGGCGGGATCCAGCCATGGCCGTCGTCACGCGTGCTGATGACGATGCGTCGGGGATGCGTGCGCAGGCGCTGCTCGGCTCCCTTGAGCTGTTGAAGATGGCGACACCGCAGCGCGATCGGTCCGATCTGCAGGCGGTGGCGCATCGCGTACCGGACGACCTGCCGGGGTTCCTGGCCGCATTCACTGCCAGCACGGCGGGCCGGTGGATGGCGCTCTGCTTGATCGCTGGCAAGGCCGGCTGCCTGATACGCTGCTGGCGCTGTGGCAACGCGACGGTCTGGCGCGCTACCTGGAAGACCGGTTGATGCTGGTCGATCCTGAGCGTTATTACGCCACACTTGCGCCGCTGCTGGTGAACAGCCGGCTGGAAGGCGTTGATACCTTCCATGCATTTGCAGTAACGGCCTTCGGCCAAGTCTTCGTCTGCGGTGAGAACACTGCCGTGGAAATCATTGCCGACCCGTACACCGGTGCCATCCAGGTGCACCCGTCGATGCTCGCGGCAAGCGACGCTGACGAGCGCAATGGGCGGTTGCGTTTTCTGCTGACCCTGCTCGAGCCGGAAGAGCTGGACGTGACGGACATGCAGGGCGACTCGGTGTATGCCATGACCCGCGACCGGCTGGGTCCGTTGGCCGCAGATGACGTCTACACCCCCGGCCCTGAGGGCCTGGTGGAAGGCTGGGAGACCCGACTGATCCGGCAGGACGCGTTCAAGGCATGGGAATGGTCAAGGCACTGGGGGACGCGGTGATGCTTGGCAGACCCTCATGAACATTGACCGCGAACGCGCACTTGAGACCTTTGACGACTTTCTGATGCTCATGGACGGGCAGCTGGCTTGGCTGATCGATCAGGCGCAGGCGCGTGGCGTGGATCTGGATGGCCGTGTGGAAAGCCTTGATCGTCTTGAGGAGCTCCACGACGTCATGGCCGCGACCCTCGATGAAGACGAATGCTCCGCCCTGCATGTGGTATTCGCTCGATACCTGGGGGAATGTGTCCGTACCTGTCATGGCGGCCAATGGATGCTCCCGCTGGATGACCCGAAGGACGTGAACTTCAACATGCCGGTAATCATCGGGCATTCCTCCTGCACCTGGCTGGAGTTCAACCCTATTCACACCATTCGCTCCTATTCGCTGCGTCCTTACGCGGGAAAGATCCGCGACATTGTGAAGCACAGCGTTGCGCCGGCGATATTGGATCTCAGCGATCTGACCGACGAATGAGGGCATCCAAGCAGCGCACCTCCCCGTTCGATCGGGGTCCAGCGGCACCCGATCTGGATGTGCCACTGTCGGGCTGTCCTCTCTGCCCTCGCCGGCCTGCAGCGATACCGGCCTGAAGAAGGAACGGCATGAAGAACGGAGGGGACCGGGGCCGATGACGGCTGGACTGACATCTACCGCATGGCCGTGCAGACCTACGAAGGCGCCACGGTTGCGAAGATACCGGGGCCCCGGCGTCAGGACCCAATACGGACGCGTGGATAGGTAGAGCCGACCGTTGGTCAGCTGCCGCGGAAACGGCCGACCAACGGTTGGCTCCACTGCGGACCGTCCGCGTCCGGCCAATGGGCCGCGGGTCGCGCGCGCTCAGACGGCGTGGCTCAGCGCGACCACCGCCTCCAGCGGTGCGATACGCGTGTCGCCGGCCTTCAACCACTGCGCCAGATCGCGCGGCGCCAGCGGGCGCGAGTACAGGTAGCCCTGGATCTCATCGCAGCCCTGGCGGCGCAGCATCGCCTCCTCCTGCTCGGTCTCCACGCCTTCGGCGACGACCTTCATGCCCAGCGCGTGGCCAAGGTGCACGATCGCCTGCGTCACTTCGGCCGTGCCGGCGTCATGCAGCATGCCCTGGACGAAACTGCGGTCGATCTTCAGGCGCCCCACCGGGAAGCGGTTGAGGTAGTGCAGGTTCGAGAAGCCGGTACCGAAGTCGTCGACCGCCAGCGGCACGCCGTGGCGTTCGAGCACCTCGAAGCAGTGCCGCAGCACGTCGGTGTCACGGATCAGGGCGGACTCGGTCAGCTCCAGCTCCAGGCGCTGCGGCGGCCAGCCGTGGGCATGGCAGATGTCGATCACGCGTTCGGCGAACCCGCGGTCGCGCAGCTGTACGGCCGACACGTTGACCGCCACGCGGTCGAACTGCAGGCCGGCGGCGTCCCACGCGGCGGCCTGGCGGCAGGCCTCGGCCAGCACCCAGTCACCGATCCGCACGATCTCGCCGCACTTCTCGGCAATTGGAATGAACTCGGCCGGGCTGCAGTAGCCGATGCCGGGCCGATGCCAGCGCAGCAAGGCCTCGATGGCTGGCGGCTGGTCGTTCTCGGCATGCAGCAGCGGCTGGTAGGCCAGGGTGAATTCTTCGCGCTCGATCGCGCCGAGCAGTGCGTGCTCGATCTCCAGCTTGCGCTGGATCTTGGCCAGGGCATCCTGGCTGTAATACTGGTAGGTGTTACGCCCGGCTTCCTTGGCCGCGTACATGGCGGCATCGGCGGCGCGCAGCAGCGATTCGAAATCCTGGCGGCTCTCATCGAGCATCGCGATGCCGACGCTGGCGCCGACTTTCAGCGTGCTCTCGCCGCGGTGCAGCGGCTCGGCCAGCGAGGCGATCAGTTTGCGCGCGACATGGCCGGCATCTTCCGGCGCGGCCAGGTCGCGCAGCACGACGATGAACTCGTCGCCGCTGAAGCGGCCGAACAGGTCGTTGTTGCGCAGGCTCTGGTGCAGGCGCGAGGCAGCCGCCTTGAGCAGCGCATCGCCGGTGGCGTGGCCGAAGGTGTCGTTGATGGTCTTGAAGCCGTCCAGGTCGATGAACAGCATCGCCAGCGGGCTGCCGCGATCGCGCGCCACCTCGATGGCATCGGCGGTCTGCTCGCGCAGCAGCATCCGGTTGGGCAGGCCGGTGAGCAGGTCGTAATGGGCCAGCAGTTCGATGCGCTCGTTGGCTTCGCGCTCACGGGTGATGTCACGGAACAGCACCACGAACCGCGTCGGCAGGCCATCGCGGCGGTCCAGCTCGATCAGCACCTGGACCCAGATGCGCAGTCCGGACTGCCGGTAGAAGCACAGGTCCAGCTGCTCGGGCAGGCCACCCTCGGCGATCCGCACCAGCGCCGCCTCGAACGCATCGCGCGAATCCTGGGTGTACAGGCTCAGGGCCTGGTCAAGGCTGATCGGCTCCTTGCGCAGCCCGTGGATGCGGTAGCACTCCTCGGTCCACTGCATGTGGCGGGTGCCCACCTCGATCTCGCAGCCGCCGATACGACCCAGGGCCGAGACGCGGTTGAGCAGCTCGGTACGCCAGCGGATCAGCGCATCGGTCTGGTGTTGTTCGGTAATGTTCTGGACCTGGCCCAGCAGGCGCTGGATGCGACCGTCCGGCCCGATCAGCGGCTGCATCCACACGCGCAGGTGCAGCGCGCCGTTGTCGCGGATCAGCTCCAGCTCCAGCGTGGTGGCCGCACCGTCGCGCCACATCCGGCGCCAGGCATGGCGCAACCGGCCGCGCGACTGCGGTTCGAGCTGACGCAGCCCATGGCGGCGACCGTGCGGCGGTGTTTCGCCGGTGCCCAGCAGCACGCGGAACTCGGGCGACCACCAGAACCGGCGTGCCTCCGGATCCCAGGACCAGCTGCCCATGCTGGCGATGCGCTGGGCTTCGCGCAGCTGCACCTGCTGCTCGCGCAGCTGGACTTCCATCTGCTTCTGGGCCTGGATGTCGGTATGGGTGCCGACCATGCGCAGCGGCTGGCCATCGGCCGTGCGGGTGACCACCCGGCCCCGATCCAGCACCCAGCGCCACTCACCATCGGGGTGCCGGGCGCGGAACTGGGCCGTATAGGCCTCGCTCTCGCCGCGCAGGTGCGCATCCATCGCCAGCCGCACCGCCGGCTGGTCGTCCGGGTGGACGTTCTCCAGCAGCGCGCTCACGCCCTCGGCACGGCTGTGGGAGTCCTCGATGGGCTGACCATCCCAACGCCGCGAGCGGCGCACGCTGTCGCTGGGCAGGTCCCAGTCCCACAGCCCGTGCCCGGCATGATCCAGGGCGACTTCCCAACGGCTGCCGGCATAGGCGGCGACCGGCTCGGGCACGCTCAGGGTGAAGGCCAGCAGATGCCCATCCGGATCGTGCACGGCGCGCATCCAGCCATCGAAGCGGCCACCGGGCCCACCGGGCAGCTGGCAGGGCACCAGCCCGCCGTCCGCGGCGAGCAGGCGCAGGTCTTCCAGTACCTCGCCGTACGCGGCGACGGTTGCCGGCAGGCCGTGCTCGCGCGCGGCCGGGTTGGCGGCGATCGGACGACCGGCACGGTCGAGGATCACCAGCGCCGAGGCCAGTGGGTGCTGCAGCAGACTCGCGATAATGCCTTGGTCCACGCCCTGTAACTCCGAAAACGCACCCGACAACCGGGGAACGCAATCGTTAACGGCGGAGATTGCGGATTATTGAGTTCCCTGGCGACCTGCATCCTCACCCCGGGCAGGTAAGATGACGCTCGCCTTGTCCGACTGGCCCCGCCCTGCCCCATGCCGACCCACCTGCCAGGCCCTTCCGCACCCGCTGACGACACGCCCCTGGCCCGCGATCTGCGCCGCGACCGCTGGCGCGTGGTCGTGGCCTACCTGGTGCTGGCCCTGGTGTGGATCCTGTGCAGCGATGCGGCGGTCAAGGTGGTGGCCGGCGACCTGCAGACCGCGGCGCAGTGGCAGACCATCAAGGGCACGTTCTTCGTGGTCGCCAGTGCGGCGCTGATCTATCTGCTGCTGCGGCCGCTGGCCCAGCACGTGCTGCACACCCATGCGCGGCTGGAGAGTTCGGAAACCCGTCATCGGCAGATGTTCGAAGGCAATCCCGGCCCCATCCTGGTGTATGACCTGGAATCGCTGGCGATCCTGGACGTCAATCCGGCGGCGGCGGGCTTCTTCGGCTACAGCCGGGAAACCTTCACCGCGATGCCGATCACGGCGCTGTGGCCGCCCGGTCACGAGGCCCTGCTCGAAGCCAAGCTGGACCACATCCGCGCCAACCCCGAGCAGCTGTGCGTGATCACCGCCGATCTGCGCCTGAGTGATGGCAGCACCCGGCGCATGGAGATGCGCAGCAATTTCATCGATTACGGTGGCCGCCGTGCGCGACTGCTGATCGCGATCGACCGTACCCGCGAAGACCAGGCCCTGCTGCGCCGCGACCAGGCGTTGGCCCGCGTGGAGGAAGCGCACGAGATGGCGCGCATCGGCGCGTGGGAGATCGACCCGGCCACCGGACTGGGCCGCTACGCCAACCAGGTCTACCGCCTGCTGGGGCGGCGCGCGCCGGAAGCCCGGCGCTGGCACCGTTTCGAGGAACTGCTGGTGCCCGCCGATCCGGCCACCGCCGCGCTCAGCGAACAGCTGTTGCAGGAAATGAGCTCGGGCGAACCGGTGCAGATCGATGTGCTGCTGCCGTTGCTGGCAATGGACGGGCGCGCCTTGATGGTGCACCTGCGCGCCGAGAGCGGCCAGGACGATGCCGGGCGCCCGCGGGTGCTGGGCACCCTGCAGGACGTCACCGAGCGCGAGCAGTCGCGGCGCCTGCTGCGTGAGCGCGAAGAGCAGTTCCGCGAGCTGGTGCGGGTGCTGCCCGATGGCGTGGTGATCCTGTCCGAAGAACACGTGCTGTACGCCAACGCCTGCGCCGCCACCCAGTTCGGGTATGGCCACAACACCCTGCTCGGCGAGCCGCTGGCCGCGCTGGTGACCGCCGACGATCTGCCCCGCGTACGCGCCCAGCTGTTCGCCCAGCTGCCGTTGCACCATGGCGGGGCCGGCGAGGTGATCGGCATGCGCCGCTTCAACGGCCAGGCGTTCCAGGCCGGCCTGGCGGTCGGCGATGTGCGGTATGGCGGCCGCAACTGCAAATTGTTGATCGTGCGCGACCTCAGTGAGCCCGAGCGCATCCGCGAGGCGCTGGAAACCAGCAACCGCGAGCTGCAGGCGATGGCCGGGCGGCTGTTCTCGCTGCAGGAAGACGAGCGCCGCGCCATCTCGCGCGATCTGCACGACGATATCGGCCAGGCGATCACCGCGATGAAACTGTCCGCGTATGCGGCCCAGGATGAGCAGGACGCCGCCCGCCGCGACGAGGACCTGGCCCAGATCATCCAACTGGCCGATGCGACCGTGGGCAAGCTGCGCGACATCTCGACCCTGCTGCGCCCGCCGCAGCTGGATGCACTCGGGTTGGAAGCGGCGCTGCGCTGGCAGGCCGGCGTGCTGTTCCGGTCGGCGGCGATCGAGCTGCTGCCCGATATCCAGTCCCTGCCCCGGCGCCCGGCCGGCGATATCGAACAGGCCTGCTTCCGCATCGCCCAGGAAAGCCTGACCAACGTGCTGCGCCATGCGCGTGCGAGCCAGGTGAACCTGCATCTGCGCGATGTGGACGACCACGGCCTGCACCTGCAGGTCCGCGACGACGGCGAGGGCTTCGACCCGGATGGCCCGCGCGGGCTGGGCCTGATCGTGATGCGCGAGCGCGCGCAGAGCGTGGGTGGCACATTACGCATTGAATCGGCCCATGGCGCCGGTACCCTGATCGACCTTTACCTGCCGTACCGCGCCACCGGCGCGACGGCTCACGACGCACTGGAACACTGAGCTCATGTGGAACCCTTCCCTGCCCCTGGTCAGCATCGAGGACGCCCCGGCCCGCCTGGGCGCGGGCAATCCCGAACTGCAGGCGATGGTGACCGAGGCCGCGTCCGGCGGCACGCCGCTGATGCTGATGCACGTGGACATCGACCACTTCGCCTCGGTCAACGAGAACATGAGCGCCGAAGTCGGCGACCAGGCCCTGGTGCTGGTCGCCCAGCGCCTGCAGCACCACCTGCGTGGCCGCGGCAAGCTGTGGCGCCACGGCAGCGATGAATTCCTGCTGGCCGTGCCGCGCACCGCCGACATGCCACTGCCCGAAGACCTGGCCGAGGAAATCCGCCAGCAACTCGAGCTGCCGCTGTCGGTGCTGCCCTACACCCTGTTCATGACCGGCAAGCTGGGCGTGAGCCTGTGCCCGGAACACGCCACCGGTGTCTCGCGCCTGCTCGACCACGCCGAAGATGCGCTGTACCAGGCCGCCCGCGAAGGCGGCAACGCCGTGCGCATCCACGCCGTGGATACCCCCTCCAGCGCGCACAGCGAGAGCATCATCGCGCGCCAGATTGTCGATGCGATCCCCAACGGCGAGCTCAAGCTGCGTTACCAGCCGCTGGTCAGCGCACGCGACGGCCACGTGGTGGGGATGGAGGCACTGCTGCGCTGGCAGTCGCCCACCCTTGGGATGCTGGTGCCCGAGCGCTTCATGCGTACCGCCGAGCGGCTGGGCATCATCGTGCAGATCGGCACCTGGGTGCTGGAAGGCGCACTCAAACAGGCCAGGCTGTGGCGCGACCAGGGGTTTGATGACTTCACCATCGCGGTGAACGTCTCCACCCTGCAGCTGCTGCGCCCGAACTTCTTCGCCGAGGTGATGTCACTGATGCAGGCGGCCGGCGTTCCGGCGCAGATGCTGACGCTGGAGATCAACGAAAGCGCGCTGACCAACAACGTCAACTTCGTCCACGAGACCCTGGTCAACCTGCGCAACGAAGGGATCAGCCTGAGCCTGGACAACTTCGGCACCGGCGATTCCAGCCTCAGCGCGCTGGTCCGCTATCCGGTGGACAAGCTCAAGATCGACCGCAGCTTCATCAAGAGTGCGCCGGCCGGCAATCGCGAGGCCGCCATCGCGCGCGCGATCATCGCCATGGGCCACCAGCTGGGCATGACGGTGATCGCCAACGGCGTCGAGTCGCAGGCACAGCTGGGCTTCCTGCGCCGCAACGACTGCGATGTGTTCCAGGGGTATTTGTTCGGCGAGCCGATGTCGGCCGACGCGGCCGGGATGACCCTGCGCCGCCGTTACCTGCGCCCGGAGGCCTTCGCCGAGACACGCCCGGACCGCACGCTGCTGCTGCTCGACGACGAAGAGAACGTGCTGCGCTCGCTGGTGCGCCTGTTCCGCCGCGACGGCTACCGCATCCTGGCCGCCGGCAACGTGCGCGATGCGTTCGATCTGCTGGCCATCAACGATGTGCAGGTGATCCTCTCCGACCAGCGCATGAGCGACATGAGCGGCACCGAGTTCCTGGGCCGGGTGAAGATGCTCTACCCCGACACGATCCGGCTTGTGTTGTCCGGCTACACGGACCTCAATACGGTGACCGACGCGATCAACCGCGGTGCGATCTACCGGTTCCTGACCAAGCCATGGAACGATGATGAGCTGCGCAAGCACATCCACCAGGCATTCCGCACGCACGAGGAACAGCGCCGGGCGAACACCGCACCGGCGCCAGCGCTGCCGGCGGTTGACGCGGATTGACGCGGTAGAGCCGACCGTTGGTCGGCTCCAGGCGATCTCCGATGTCTGCGAGGAGCCGGCCAGCGGCCGGCACTACCCATGTCCGATCGTTGCGAGGAGCCGGCCAGCGGCCGGCATTACCCGTGTCTTATCAGCGCGGCTGCTTGATCGGCAGCACCACGCGGAACTTCGAGCCCACGCCAGGGGTGCTCTCCAGATCGATGCGGCCGTGGTGCTTGTTGATGATGCTGTAGGAGATCGACAGGCCCAGCCCCGTACCGCTGCCAACCGGCTTGGTGGTGAAGAACGGATCGAAGATGCGCTGGCGCAGGTCCGGTGAGATGCCGCCGCCGGTATCTTCGAATTCCACCCACACCGTGTCGCCGTCCACACCGGTGCGCACGTGGATCGTGCCGCGGTCGGCGATGGCGTGGCCAGCGTTGAGCAGCAGGTTCATGTAGACCTGGTTCAATTCCGAAGGCAGGCACTCCACCAGCGGCAACTGGCCGAACTCGCGGTGCAGGGCGACCTTGTACTTGAGCTCGTTCCAGATGATGTTGATCGTGGATTCCAGGCCCGCATGCAGGTCCACCAGCTTCCACGATTCATCGCGGCCCGAATACGAGAAGTCCTTCAGGTCACGCACGATCCGGGTCACCCGTTCGATGCCCTCGCGTGATTCGGCCATCAGCTGCGGCAGATCGCGGCTGATGAAGTCGATGTCGAAGCGTTGACGGATGTCGTCGATTTCCGGGATCAGTGCTTTCGGGTCCGGCGCACGCAACGCGCGCTCGTAGGCTTCGATCACGGTGAACAGGCTGCGCAGGTATTCCTGCAGACTGCCCAGGTTGGAATGCACGTAACCGATCGGGTTGTTGATCTCGTGCGCCACGCCGGCAGCGAGCTGGCCGATGGAGGCCATCTTTTCCGACTGCAGCAGCTTTTCCTGGGTGCCGTTCAGGCGCAGGTAGGCCTGGCGCAGTTCGGCATGGCGCTGCTGCAGTTCGCGTTCGTAGTCCTCCTGGCCCTCGATACGCCGGAACAGCGCCAGGTAGTGCCGCTGTCCAGCGTCGTCGTGATGGTAGACATGGGCAATGACCATGCGCTCGCCGACCGGCAGGCTGCCGTTCCAGTGGCCGTTGAGGCGCGCGTGTTCCAGGGCATCCGGTGGCAGCAGCTGGCGCAGCCATTGCGCCGGCGTCTGCTCGGCATCGCGTTCGGCCTGGCCGAGGATCTCGCTGACCGCGGCATTAGCCAGGGCCACGCTGCCATCCTCGCGGAACAGCAGCACGCCCTCCTTGATCCGCTCGAACAGGGCAAGCAGGACCGGATGCGGAGGCAACGGGGCGGTGACAAGGGTGGAAGTTACGGTCACGGTCACATCGAGGCGGCTGGAAACAGGCGCTCAATATACGCGGTGACGTTCACATCGGCAGCCTGGGGCTGCCAGACGGGGAGATCAGGCGACCGCGAGGGGCCGCCGGGTGTGCAGGATGTGCGACTGGCCCTTGGCGTCATACGCCGAGGATTCTTCACTGCGGCCGAGCTGGCGCAGCGCCCAGTTCACTTCGCGGCGGCGGCGCGACAGCAGCACCCCGTTGGCGTGGTTGCGCTCGGCCAGTTCCTGCACGCGTTCGGCCTGGCCGACCGGCAGCGCGGCCTCGAGCGCCCGAAGCGCTTCCAGTTTGGCGCCGGTCGCACGGATCAGCGCGTGCACGTCATGCTCGACCAAGGCCTGGCGTTCGACGTCCAGGGCATCGCTGAGGCGCTGCAGCGGCTCGCTCATCGCCAGCTTCATCCCTGCAGCTGCTGGTCCAGCTCAAGCATGCGCGAAGCGATCGCGTCAGGATTGATCTTGTAGCTGCCGTTCTGCAGGGCTTCGCGCACCGCCTGCACCCGCCCGGCATCGATCGCCGGCGCCGAGGACAGTTCACGCTGCAGGGTCTGCAGGCTGGTCGCTTCGCCGGTCAGGCGCAGGCTGTCAGCGGCTTCCACCGGGCGGGCCGGGGCATCGGTGCTGACGCTCGGCTTGTTGCCCGGAGCGACGCTGCGCAGATGGGCGGTGGCCGGGAGGTTGCCGTCGATTTTCTGGCTCATGGAGTTGTCCTGGGAATGCGGTTCACAAGGGATAACGGCCGGGCGGACGCCATCTTTAGGGGAATATTGCAGGTTTCGCGGGGAAAGTGGCGCGTATTCACAATGGTGTTCAGCGCGTCACTAAAACGTCACCGGTGGCCGCGACGGTGCCCTGCACGATCTTGCGCGAGGACAGGTTCTCGACCGAGACCCGCTCGTTCTCGCCGGCATCGGCCATGGCGCGTCCGGCTACCCGGACCTCCACCCCGCCCCGTCGCGACACCAGCGCGACACTGTCGCCCCGCCGCACCAGCCGCTGCGCGACCAGATCATTGGCCGAGAGCAGGCTGCCCGCACTGAGGGTCCTGCGTGCCACGCGACCGACCGCGGCGGCCGGATCGGCCAGCGCAGCACCGGCGATCCGTGCCGCATCACGCTGGCCAGTGGTGATATCGGCCGCCGAGAGGGTTTCTCCAGCGGCCACGCCACGGTTGAGGATCAGCACGGTCTGGTTGCGACGCACTTTCACGGGCACGAACAGGCGCCAGCCACCCGCATCGGGGCAGCTGACCTCCACGGTGCTGCTGCCGGTCGGCTGGGCCGCCAGCGGCTGGCCGCAGGCCGGCAGGCGCAGTGCCGAGTCCAGCGTGGTGTCACCTTCACTGCCGGCCGGCAGGGTGCCCAGCGCCGCCTGGCGGATGCTGTCCACGGGTTGCCAGCCACCGGCGGCCCAGGCGGGCGCCACCAGCAGCAGCGCGGCAAGGACAAGAGAACGCATGGGCACTCCACGGGCAAGGAACATGGGCAGCACGATGCAAGGGCCGTGCCGAACCCCTGCGCATGCCGCGCTCAAGTCATCGGCGGTGCCGCCGATACCAAGGCCATGTCCCATGACCTGCTCAACCGCATCGACCAGCGTACGCGCCTGGCCGGCCACAATCGTCTGGCCCTGCTGCTGTTCCGGCTGGGTGGACGTCAGCTTTTTGGCGTGAATGTCTTCAAGGTGCAGGAAGTCCTGCGCCGTCCCGGCCTGTTCCAGGTGCCGGGGCTGCCCAGCCAGTTCGCCGGCGTGGCCGATGTGCGTGGCCGCTCGGTGCCGGTGCTGGACCTGGGCCTGGCGATCGGCCACCCCGAGCGTGAGCCCGATGCCGACAAGGCACCCGGCTACCTGGTGGTGACCGAGTTCAACCGCTCCATCCAGGGCTTCCTGGTCAGCGGTGTGGAACGCATCGTCAACATCGCCGTGGAAGACATCCACCCGCCGCCGGAACTGGGCGCCGAGTCGAGCTACCTGACTGCCGTGACCCGTTTCCAGGGCGAGCTGATCCAGGTGATCGACGTGGAAAGCGTGCTGGCCGACATCGCTGAGATCCGCGGCGAGGCGGTGCTGGATCCCTCCATGGCCCTGCCGCCCGATGCCCCGCCGATGCAGGTGCTGGTGGTGGACGACTCGCGCGTGGCCCGCCAGCAGATCCGCAGCGTGCTGGACCAGCTGGGGGTCGGGGCGACCCTGCTCTCGGACGGCAAGCAGGCCCTGGATCACCTCCTGCAGATCCATGCTTCGGGCGAGAACCCGGCCGAGCGCTACGCCATGGTGATCTCCGATATCGAGATGCCGGCGATGGACGGCTACACCCTGACGACGGAAATCCGGCGTCACCCGGGCCTGGCCGGCCTGTACGTGCTGCTGCACACCTCCCTGTCGGGCGTGTTCAACAACGCGATGGTGGAACGGGTCGGCGCGAACGCGTTCGTGGCCAAGTACTCCCCGCATGAGCTGGCGGACTTCCTGCTGGACCGCCTGCGCAAGGTGGCGATGGCGGCATGACACGCCGCCCACCGCGGCCGGAATGACCCCCGGCCGCTAGACGACATCCACGCCCGGCGTGGATCCACCCCGGCGTGAACACGCCGCCGGGGAGCGGCCTGCCGCCCCTATGGCACGCCGCTTGCACTGCCCCAGGCATCGTCCCGTGGGAGTGCGTCATGCCCAATCTGATTTCGAACTATCTGGGTGTCCACGCCCAGGCCATGCCGTTGCGCGAGCAGCGGATGAAGCTGATCGCCAGCAACCTGAGCAACGCCGACACCCCCGGGTACAAGGCCCAGGACCTGGACTTCGATGCCGCCCTGCGCAATGCCCAGGGGCTGGATGCCAACGGTCTGATGAAGACCACCAACGAACAGCATTATGAGATCGGCAACGGCTTGAACCCGTTCCAGATTGCCAAGGAAGGCGTGCAGCCGAGCATCGACGGCAACACCGTCGACCCGGATGCAGAACGTGCCGCCTATGGCCGCGCCGCGCTGGAGTACCGCGCCTCGCTGAGCTTCGTCGAATCCAAGGTGCGCTCCATGCTCACCGCGATCACGGGGCAGTAAGCCATGAGCAATCTGCCCATCTTCGACATCGCCGGGTCCGCGCTGCAGGCGCAGTCCGTGCGCATGAGCACCATCGCCTCCAACCTCTCCAATGCCGACACCGTCGCCGGCTCGGCCGATGCGGTCTACAAGCCGCTGGAGCCGATCTTCCAGTCGGTGACCAGCCGCAACGATCCGAACATCACCACGGTGCAGGTCAAGGAGATCAGCCAGAGCAACGCCGCGCCGATCCAGCGCTACGAGCCGGGCCACCCGCTGGCCGATGCCGATGGCTACATCTACCAGCCGGACGTGGACCCGGTCGCGCAGATGGTCAACCTGATCTCCACCTCGCGCAATTACCAGGCGGGCGTGGAAATGCTGACCACCGCCAAGGAACTGGCGCTGGCCACGCTGACCATGGGTCGCTGACCCTCCAACCGCAGGAATCCCCTCCCATGAGCAGCACCACCGGCGTCGGCCAGAACAGCAGCGACATCTACAGCGCACTGGGCCTGAACGCGCCCAACAGCGATACCAGCAAGAAGAAGAGCACCCTGGACCAGGCCGATTTCATGCGCCTGATGACCGAGCAGCTGCGGCACCAGGATCCGCTCAAGCCGATGGACAACACCCAGATGGTCGCGCAGATGGCGCAGCTGTCGCAGGTCCAGGGCATCACCGACCTCAACAACACGGTCAAGGGCTTCCAGGATTCGATGTCCAGCGACCAGATCCTGCGCGGCGCGGCCCTGGTCGGCCACGAAGTGCTGGTGCCGTCGGAAAAGCTGGCCCTGGAGAAGGACGGCGATGTGACCGGCATGGTCGCCGCGCCCGGTGCGGGCTTCGTGACGGTGGACATCACCGACGCCAACGGCGTCAAGGTCAACCAGATCAGCGTGGAAGCCAAGGCCTCCGGCGAAGTCACCTTCGATTGGGACGGCAAGGATGCCAACGGCAACCGCATGGCCGAAGGCACCTACACCATCGCCGCCTCGCACACCGATACCGCCGGCACCAAGACCAAGCTCAACACCTACGTGCAGGCCCCGGTGGAGAGCGTCACGGTCGGCACGGACGGCCTGTACCTCAACCTCAAGGGTCTGGGCACGGCCCCGATCGATTACGTGCTCCGCATCAGCTGAGCCGCCTTACCCGCATCCACAGGAGCATCCCATGGGCTTCAACGTCTCGTTGTCCGGCATCAACGCAGCCAATGCCGATCTGAACGTCACCGCGAACAACATCGCCAACGTCAACACCACCGGCTTCAAGCAGTCGCGCGCGGAGTTCGCCGATCTGTTCTCGGCCACCAGTTATGGCCTGTCAAAGAACGCGGTCGGTTCCGGCGTGCGGGTGACCAACGTGGCCCAGCAGTTCTCGCAGGGCAACAACGAACAGACCGGGCGCAGCCTGGACATGGCCATTTCCGGCGAAGGTTTCTTCACCCTGACCATGAACGGTGAGCGCGTGTACTCGCGCGCCGGCAATTTCCAGACCGACCAGGCCGGTTACGTGACCAACCCGCAGGGTGCGCGACTGCAGGTGTTCGCCCCGAATGCGGACGGCACCAACTTCGATGCCGGCCGCCTGACCGACCTGCAGCTGATGACCACCGACAGCCCGCCGCGGCAGACCGGCAAGGTCGATGTGAGCTTCACCCTGCCGGCCAACGCCAAGCAGCCGACGGTCGCCGCCTTCGACCCGACCGACTCCAACAGCTACAACCACTCCACCGGCGGCATCACCGTGTACGACTCGCTGGGCGTGAGCCACACCCAGACCTCCTACTTCGTGAAGACCGAAAACCCGAACGAGTGGCAGGTTTACAACTACGTGGACGGCAAGGCCGCTGGGACCCCGACCACGCTGCAGTTCTCCGACAGCGGTGCGTTGACCAGCCCGGCCGACGGCCAGATCGTCATGGATCCGTTCATCCCGACCACCGGCGCCGGCGTGCTGTCGATGTCGCTGAACCTGAGCGGCTCGACCCAGTACGGCGAGAAGTTCGCGCTGCGCAACACCCAGCAGGACGGCTATGCGGCAGGCAAGCTCAACGAGATCACCGTCTCCGAAGAGGGCATCGTCTACGCCCGCTACTCCAATGGCGATGACAAGGCGCTGGGCCAGGTCGCCCTGACCACCTTCAACAACGCACAGGGCCTGGAAGCCAAGGGCAACAACCTGTGGACGGAAAGCTTCGCCTCGGGCACGCCGCGTACCGGTGCGCCGGACAGCTCCAACCTGGGCAAGATCCAGGCCGGTTCGCTGGAGGCCTCCACGGTCGACCTGACCGAGCAGCTGGTCAACATGATCACCGCCCAGCGCAACTTCCAGGCCAACTCGCAGATGGTCTCCACGCAGGACCAGATCACCCAGACCATCATCAACCTGCGTTGATGAGCCACTGACCGCAACACGGGACTACACCGATGGACAAGGCACTCTACGTGGCGATGACCGGTGCACGCGCCTCCCTGCAGGCGCAGGGCACGCTGTCGCACAACCTGGCCAACACCGATACCCCCGGCTTCAAGGAGGCGCTCGCCAACACCGAGGCCTTCCCGATCAAGGGGACCGGCTATGCCTCGCGCGTGGATGCCCTGCACGTGGATGCCGGCTTCAACCGGCGCATGGGCGCCCAGCAGATCACCGGCAACCCGCTGGATCTGTCCCTGCAGGCCGGCAACTGGCTGGCCGTGCAGGCACCGGGCGCCAATGGCGGCGAGGCGTATACCCGCGGCGCGGCGCTGTCGATCACGCCCAATGGCCAACTGGTGACCGCCGGCGGCCATCCGGTACTGGATGAGAACGGCAACCCGATCGCGATCCCGCCGCACCAGGCGATGGACATCGGCAACGACGGCACGATCTCGATCATCCCGCTGGGCGAAGGCCCGCAGACGATGGCCAACATCGGCCGCATCCGCGTGGTGCAGGCCGACGACGCACGGCTGGAACGCGGCCTGGATGGGCTGATGCGCAACAACGACCCGCAGCAGCCCTTCGTGCAGGCCCAGGGCAAGTCGCTGGAAAGCGGCCAGCTGGAAGGCAGCAACGTCGATGCGGCCGGTGCGCTGGTGCAGATGATCCAGCTGCAGCGCCAGTACGAAATGCAGGTGAAGGTCATCAAGCACGGCGATGACAACGCACGCAGCGCCAACAGCCTGCTGCGCCTGGGCGGTTGACCGCGCGCCGTGACGTAATCCCGGCGCGGTTCTGGCACGCGCCATGCATTGCCCTTCGCAAGGGCCGCACCACGCGGCCACCCGCTACAACACAGGAATGACGCCATGAACCAGGCATTGTGGATCGCCAAGACCGGACTGGATGCGCAGCAGACGCGCATGTCGGTGGTTTCCAACAACCTCGCCAACACCAACACCACCGGTTTCAAGCAGGACCGTGCCAGTTTCGAAGACCTGCTGTACCAGCAGGTCCGTCAGCCGGGCGGTGCGTCCTCGGCGCAGACGCAGCTGCCCACCGGCCTGCAGATCGGCACCGGCGTGCGCGTGGTGGCCACCGCCAAGAACTTCGAGCAGGGCAGCCAGCAGCAGACCGGCCGCGCACTGGATGTGATGGTCAACGGCCGCGGGTTCTTTGAAGTGCAGATGCCGGACGGTTCTTCGGCCTATACCCGCGACGGCTCGTTCCAGCGCAACCAGGATGGCGAGCTGGTCACCAACAGCGGCTACCCGGTGCAGCCGGGCATCCAGATTCCCGAAGGCGCGCAGTCGCTGACCATCGGCACCGACGGCACGATCAGCGTGAAGATGGCCGACGACGCAGCCTCGGTGGAAATCGGCGCACTGACCCTGACCGACTTCGTCAACCCGGCCGGCCTGCAGGCCCGCGGTGAAAACCTGTTCCTGGAAACCACCGCCTCCGGCCCGGCGCAGAACGGCAATCCCGGCCTCAACGGCCTGGGCACCGTGGTGCAGGGTGCGCTGGAAGGCAGCAACGTCAACGTGGTGGAAGAGCTGGTCTCGATGATCGAAACCCAGCGCGCCTACGAAATGAACGCCAAGGCGATCTCCACCACCGACGCGATGCTCGGTTACCTCAACCAGAACGTCTGATCGGTCGACCCGGGAACCTGCCATGTCGCGTCTTGCCCCTACCCTCCGCCTGCTCGCCGCCGCCGTCCTCATCGCCACCCTCGGGGGCTGTGTGATCGCCGGTGATGTCCGCCCCTACCCGGCCATGGCGCCGGTGGAACCGATCATGCCGCCGTCGGCCCAGGCCACCGCCGGCGCGATCTACGCCGCCGGCCCGGGCCTGCAGCTGTATTCGGACCGCCGCGCCCGCGACGTCGGTGACCTGCTCACGATCACCCTGACCGAGAACACCACCGCGCAGACCACTGCCAACACCTCCACCTCGAAAGAGTCGGAGCTGAGCATCGGCACGCCGACGATCTTCGGTGCGCCGGTGACGCTGGGCGGCAAGGACATCCTCAGCGCCAGCGCCGCCGGCTCGCGCGACTTCACCGGCAAGGGCACCAGCGCGCAGAGCAACCGCCTGCAGGGCAGCGTGACCGTCACGGTGATCCAGCGCCTGCCCAACGGCAACCTGGTCGTGCAGGGCGCCAAGAACCTGCGCCTGAACCGGGGCGATGAGCTGGTGCAGGTGCAGGGCATCGTGCGCGCGGCGGACATCTTCCCGGACAACACCATTCCCTCCAGCCGCGTTGCCGATGCTCGGATCGTCTACGGCGGCCGCGGCGCGATCGCCCAATCCAACGCGATGGGCTGGCTGAGCCGCTTCTTCAACTCGGCGCTGGCGCCGTACTGAGCCTGACATGACCTCCCTCTTCTCCCTCATTTGCGCGAAGCGAAGCCCCGAGCGGTGCACCGAGGCGATGCGGTCGGCACTGGGCGCGTGGCGACGCGCCAAGCCCACCGGCGCCCATCGGTCATGGGGCGCGGCGTCGCTCTACACGTCGCAGCAACGACGCGTGGTGTCGCACGGCGCGACGCGTGCCGTGCTGGCGCTGCTGGCCGTGTTCGCGCTGGTCGCGCCCGCCTCCGCCGAACGCATCAAGGACCTGGCCCAGGTCGGCGGCGTGCGTGGCAACGCGCTGGTCGGCTACGGTCTGGTGGTCGGCCTGGATGGCAGCGGCGACCGCACCAGCCAGGCGCCCTTCACGGTGCAGAGCCTGAAGAACCTGCTGGGCGAGCTGGGCGTCAACGTGCCGGCCAACGTCAATCCGCAGTTGAAGAACGTGGCGGCCGTGGCCATCCATGCCGAGCTGCCGCCGTTCGCCAAGCCCGGCCAGCCGATCGACATCACCGTTTCCTCGGTAGGCAACGCGGTCTCGCTGCGCGGCGGTTCGCTGTTGATGGCGCCCCTGCGCGGCGCCGATGGGCAGGTCTACGCCATCGCCCAGGGCAACCTGATCGTGGGCGGCTTCGGTGCGCAGGGCAAGGATGGCTCGCGCGTTTCGGTCAACGTGCCCAGCGTCGGGCGTATTCCCAATGGCGCCACCGTCGAGCGTGCGCTGCCGGATGTCTTCAGCGGCGGTGGCGACATCACCCTGAACCTGCACAAGAACGACTTCACCACGGTCTCGCGGATGGTGGCGGCACTCAACAATGCCTTTGGTGAAGGCGCCGCGCGTGCGATCGATGGCGTCACCGTGGCGGTCAACGCGCCGTCCGACCCGGGCGCACGCATCGGCCTGCTGGCGCGCATCGAGAACCTGGAACTGACCCCCGGCAGTGCGCCGGCCAAGGTGGTGGTCAATTCGCGTACCGGCACAGTGGTGATCGGCGCGCAGGTGCGCGTGGGCGCCGCGGCGATCTCCCATGGCTCGCTGACCGTGACCATCAACGAGAACGCCAACGTCAGCCAGCCGGGCGCGTTCAGTGGCGGCCAGACCGTGGTGACGCCGCAGTCCACCATCACCGCTACCAACGATGGCAGCCGCATGTTCAAGTTCAACGGCGGCACCACCCTGGATGAAATCGTGCACGCGGTGAATGCCGTGGGCGCGGCCCCGGGCGATCTGATCGCCATCCTGGAAGCCCTCAAGCAGGCCGGCGCGCTCAGTGCCGAACTCGAGGTGATCTGACATGCGCATCCAACCGGCTCTGGAACTCAATCCCGCCCAGCCCAACAGCCCGGCCAAGGTCGACAAGGTCGCCCGCCAGCTGGAAGGCCAGTTCGCGCAGATGCTGATCAAGAGCATGCGCGAGGCGAGCTTTGGCGATTCGCTGTTCCCCGGCGAAAACACCATGTTCCGCGAGATGTACGACCAGAAGATCGCCGATGCGATGACCCGCGGCCGCGGCCTGGGGCTGTCGAGCATGATCGCGCGCCAGCTGGGCGGCGCCGAAGGCGAGGCGGCCAAGCCGGTCGACACCACGCTCAATCCGGCCGCGGCGCTGCGCGCCTACCGCCTCAATGCACCGGCCGCCGGCATGCCGCTGCCGGCCAGTGCCGCGCCACCCGCGCCGCGCGAGGTAGACCTGCTGCAGCAGTTGAACGGCGATGCACCGTCCGCCGTGCTGCAGCCGATGGAACGGGCGCTGGACCTGATCGCTGGCCGTGAAAGCAGCCAGATGCATGAGGCGATCGGCCGCAGCGATCCGTATGCGGCGGCTGCCGGGAGCGACCCAGCCAGCGCCGACTGGGCCATGGGCGATGACCGCTGGAGCGGTGTGACCCGCCCGGCGGCCAGCGGCCCCAACGCCGTCGACAACCTGGCCGCCTCCACCGCCGCGGCCGAACTGGGTCCGCATACCCCGGCCGGCTTCGTTGCCAGCATCTGGGGCCATGCACAACAGGCCGCGCGCGAACTGGGCGTGGATGCCAAGGCGCTGGTCGCCCAGGCCGCGCTGGAAACGGGCTGGGGCCGCAAACTGGTCCGCCGTAGTGGCGGTGACAGCTCGAACAATCTGTTCGGGATCAAGGCCAATGGCTGGCAGGGTGAACGTGCCACCAGCGGCACCCACGAGTACGTCAACGGCGTGCGCCGCAACGAGACGGCAAGCTTCCGCGCCTACAACTCGGTGGGCGAGAGCTTCGCCGACTACGTGCGCCTGCTCAAGACCAGCCCGCGCTACCAGAACGCCCTGCAGGCCGGCAGCGATGTGCGCAGCTTCGCGCAGGGCCTGCAGCGCGCCGGCTACGCCACTGACCCGACCTACGCGGCCAAGATCGCCGCGATCGCCGGCGGCCCGACCATCGAGCGCGCCGTTGCGGCGGTGAGCGATGCCGGCCAGCGCCTGGGCCGCACTTTTGCCAGCACCGCCAGCCCGACCGGGCTGGGTGTCATCCGTCGTTGAGGTAACCCATGTCCAGCGTACTCTCCACCGGCACCAGCGCCCTGCTCGCTTTCCAGCGGGCCCTGGCGACCACCAGCCACAACGTCGCCAACATCAAAACGCCTGGCTACAGCCGGCAGAAGGTGGACTTCGCCACCGCCAACCCGCAGAACTACGGGTATGGCGACGTCGGCAATGGCACCCGCATCACCGATGTCCGCCGCGTGGCGGACCAGCTGGCCATCTCGCGCCTGCTCGATGGCAGCGGTGAGCTGGCGCGCCTGAAGCAGTTGTCCACGATGGCCGACCGGGTCGATGCCATGTTCTCCGACGCCTCCACCAACGTGGCCGGGGTCTGGTCGAACTTCTTCGATTCGGTCAGCGGACTCTCATCCAACGCCTCGGGCAGCGCCGACCGGCAGAACGTGCTGGACAGCGGCAAGACGCTGGCCAACCGCTTCCAGCAGCTCAATACCCAGCTCAACAACCTCAATGGCGAGGTCAACAACGGCCTGATCGCCGGCGCCACCGAGATCAACCGGTTGGCCCAGGAGATCGCCCAGCTCAATGGTTCCATCGGCAGCAACGCAGCCACGGCGGCCCCGGACCTGCTCGATCGCCGTGACCAGCTGATCGCCAACCTGGTCGGCTACACCGGCGGCAATGCGGTGATGCAGGACGGCGGCATCATGAATGTCTACACCGCCGGCGGCCAGGCCCTGGTGGTCGGCACCACCGCCTCCAAGGTCACTACCGTGACCGATCCGTACCAGCCCGAGCGCCTGCAGCTGGCGCTGGAGAGCCAGGGTCAGAAGATCACCATTGATGGCAAGACGCTCGGTGGGCAGATCGGTGGCCTGCTGGAGTTCCGCAATACCGTGCTGACCCCGGCGCAGGCCGAGCTGGGCAAGCTGGCGATCGGCATGGCCAGCAGCTTCAACGATGTCCACCGCCAGGGCGCGGATCTGTACGGCAACATGGGCGGCGACTTCTTCACCATCGGCAACCCACGCATCACTGCCAACAGCAGCAACACCGGCACGGCCAGCATGAGCGCCAGCTTCGGCGACCTGTCCAAGCTGGATGGCCAGAACATCGTGATGAAGTTCGATGGCACCCAGTGGCAGGCCACCCGCGCCGACACCGGCGCCACGATCCCGATGACCGGCACCGGCACCGCAGCCGACCCGCTGGTGCTCAATGGCGTCAGCCTGGTCATGAGTGGTACGCCGGCCAAGGAGGACCGCTTCCTGCTGCAGCCCACCGCAGGCGTGGCCGGCAGCATGGAAGTGGCGATCACCGACACCTCGCGCATCGCCGCCGCCGCGCCGATCAAGGGCAGCGCCGCGATGGCCAACACCGGCACCGGCAAGCTCACCGGGGTCAAGGTGACCGATGCGGGCAACCCGGCGCTGCGTAATCCTGCGGCGATCGTGTTCACCAGTGCCACCGAATACACCATCGATGGCGTCGGCCCGAACACCTACACCGCCGGGCAGACCATCACCGCCAACGGCTGGAGCTTCGTGCTGGACGGCGCACCCAAGCAGGGGGACACCTTCACCATCGGGCCGACCCCGGCCGGCTCATCGGACAACAGCAATGCGCTGCTGCTGGCCAAGGTCGAAGATGCCAAAACGTTCAATGCAGGCACGGTGACGCTCAGCGGCGCGCTGGGCGGCTTGACCACCCAGGTCGGCGCCGCCGCCCGCTCGGCCGAGTACTCGCTGCAGGCCCAGCAGGTGATCACCGATCAGGCCCAGGCCGCACGCGACTCGATATCCGGCGTGAACCTGGATGAGGAAGCGGCCGACATGCTTCGCCTTCAACAGGCTTACCAGGCTGCATCGCAGCTGATCTCCACCGCCGACACCATGTTCCAGACGATCCTGGGAGCCGTACGCTCATGAACAACCGCATCTCCACCGGCATGATGTTCAACCAGTCGGTTTCGCTGATGCTGGCCAAGCAGGCCAAGCTGAACCATCTGGAGAACCAGATCGCCACCGGGAGCAAGATCGTCTCCGCCAAGGACGACCCGGTCTCGGCCGGCGCTGCGGTCGGCCTGGATCGTGTCGTCGCCGGGCTGGAGCAGTTGGGCAAGAACGCCAACAACGTCCAGAACCGCCTCGGCATGCAGGAGAACGCGTTGGCGCAGGTCAACGACCTGATGTCGCGCGCGGTCGAGCTGAGCATCCAGGCCAACAGCCCGGTGCCCAAGAGCAGCGACCTGAAGGCCATCGTCAGCGAGCTGAAGACCATCCAGCAGAGCCTGTTGTCGCTGGCCAATTCCAAGGACGGCAGTGGCCGCTACCTCTTCGGCGGAAACAACGATGCTGACTCCCCCTTCCTGCTCACCGGCGGCAGTGTCAGCTACACCGGTGACCAGAGCCAGCGACAGGTGGAGGTCGCCCCCGGGCAACTGGTATCCGATGCCCTGCCCGGCAGCGACATCTTCATGCGCATCCGCACCGGCGATGGCACGGTGGATGCCAGTGCGAGCGCCGCCAACACCGGCAGCGGTCTGCTGACCTCGGTCAGTCGCGACGGCACCGGCGCGTGGGCAGGCGGTTCGCTGACCGTGCACTTCACCGATGCCGGTGAGGGCGCCTACGAGGTTCTGGACGCCGGCGGCGCCGTGGTCGGCACTGGCACGCATGCTGCCGGGGAAGACATCGTGGTCGCCGGTGTTCGTCTTCGTATCGAAGGCAAGCCCGCCGCCGGCGATGCGTTCAACGTCGGCGATGCGGAGACACGCGACATCTTCTCCACCCTGGACAAGCTGGTCAGCGCGCTGGAAACCGATCCGTCGACCGACAGCGATCGCGCGGCACTGCAGAACACCCTGCAGTCCAGCATCCGCGACATCACCCGCGCATCGGAAAACATGATCGATGCGCGTGCCAAAGGCGGAGCCCAGCTGGCCGCCATCGACAGCGCGGCCAGTGCGCGTGAATCCACCGCTGTCACCGTCAAATCCACGCTGTCGACCATGCGTGACCTCGACTACGCCGATGCCATCGGCCAGTACAAGCTGGAGAGCGCCGCTCTCCAGGCTGCGCAGACCATTTTCAGCCAGATGCAATCGATGTCCCTCTTCAACATGATCCGCTGATCCCTCCTTCCCTTCATCTGAATCCACGCAGGGCGCATCCCGCGCCAGATCCACCCGACCCGAATCGAGCACCCACGGAGACGCAACATGGCACAGATCATCAACACCAACACGATGTCGCTGAATGCTCAGCGCAACCTGACCACCAGCAGCAACTCGCTGGCCACCTCCATCCAGCGCCTGTCGTCCGGCCTGCGCATCAACAGCGCCAAGGATGACGCGGCCGGCCTGGCGATCTCCGAGCGCTTCACCACCCAGATCCGTGGCCTGAACCAGGCTGCCCGCAACGCCAACGACGGCATTTCGCTGGCGCAGACTGCTGAAGGCGCGCTGGGCGAAGTCGGCAACAACCTGCAGCGCATCCGCGAGCTGGCCGTGCAGGCCCGCAGCGCGACCAACTCCTCTTCCGATCGCCAGGCGCTGAATGCCGAAGTGCAGTTGCTGAAGCAGGAAATCCAGCGCGTGGCCGAACAGACCACGTTCAACGGCACGAATCTGCTCGACGGCAGCTTCACCAACCAGGCCTTCCAGATCGGTGCCGATCAGGGCCAGACGATCAGCATTTCGCAGATCGCCAATGCGAATGTACATAAGCTGGGCAGCTGGACCAGTGCCTCGACGAACGCCTCTGCTCAGGGCGTCATGCCGGACGGTGGTGCCGTCAAGGCGGAAGCGTCCATCTCGGCAGTGTCCGGCGTCTTCCAACCGGTCGCTGCGGGTGGTACGGACGCGTACAACCTTACTGTCGGCGGCGTAGAGATCCTGGGCCGCGCAGCCGGCACTGCTGTCTCGGCGGGTGAAATGCAGACGGCGATCGACGCCAAGACTGAGCAGCTCAAGGCCGCCGGCATCACCGTTACGGGTACCGTCACGGGTGGGGATATCCAGTTCAGCCGCGCAGATGGCGGCAACTTCACCATTACCCAGACCGGCGGCGGCTTCGACGGCGCCGCTTTTGCAGCCGCCGTCAACAACGGTATCGAAGCCACACCGGCAACCTTTGGCAAGACCAGCTTCACCATCACCGGCACCGTGAACGGCGCCCCGGGTCAGGCAGTGACCATTGACCTGGACAGTGCCAAGACCGCCGCAGAGCGCTCGACTCAGATGGTCAACGCCATCAATGCCAAGACCCATGAAACCGGCGTAAGCGCGTCGCTGGTGGATGGGGCGCTGAAGCTGACGTCGAAGGACGAGAACTTCACCGTCGGTGCCATCGGCACGGACCAGACCGCGGCTGCGGCTGCGTTGGCGCAGCAGACCGGCCTGACCGCCGGTGCCACCACCAACTACGCCGCCGGCACTGCGCAGGTTGGCTTCGCCGAGTTGGACATTTCCAACCAGGAGAACGCTGACAACGCCATCCTCGCGATGGACGCTGCGTTGAATTCCATCAACTCGGCCCGCGCCGACCTGGGCGCGATCCAGAACCGATTCACCTCGACCATCGCCAACCTGAACACGACCTCGGAAAACCTTTCCGCCGCGCGCAGCCGTATCCGCGACGTGGACTACGCGCAGGAAACCGCCGAGCTGACCCGCGGCCAGATCCTGCAGCAGGCGGGTACGGCCATGCTGGCCCAGGCCAACCAGGTGCCGCAGAACGTGTTGCGACTGCTGCAGTCGTAAGCCGCCGCCGGTAACAAGCTCTGAACGGGCCCCGCCATGCAGATGGCGGGGCCTTTTCGTTGCCCGCCACGAAAAAAACGGGAAAGACCGCTAAAGGCAGGGCGTGGGGTGCCGTTATTGATTTCAGCAGCGGTAGCACACCCCTTGGTGGGGCGCCAGCCACTGCCCCCCGAAACCGGTCAGGCTGCTCTGCCGGACACACTGCCAACAAGGAAACCGCACCATGGCACAAGTCATCAACACCAACACCATGTCGCTGAACGCCCAGCGCAACCTGAGCACCAGCGGCACCAACCTGGCCACCACGATCCAGCGCCTGTCCTCCGGCCTGCGCATCAACAGCGCCAAGGATGACGCGGCCGGCCTGGCCATTTCCGAGCGCTTCAGCACCCAGATCCGCGGCGCCAACCAGGCCGCCCGCAACGCCAACGACGGCATCTCGCTGGCCCAGACCGCCGAAGGCGCGCTGGGTGAAATCGGCAACAACCTGCAGCGCGTCCGTGAGCTGGCCGTGCAGTCGCGCAGCGCCACCAACTCGGATTCGGACCGCCAGGCGCTGAACGCTGAAGTCCAGCTGCTGAAGCAGGAAATCCAGCGCGTCGCCGAACAGACCAACTTCAACGGCACCAGCCTGCTGAACGGCAAGTTCACCAACCAGGCCTTCCAGATCGGCGCCGACCAGGGCCAGACGATCAACATCTCGCAGATCGCCAACGCCAACATCAGCAAGCTGGGTAACTGGACGACCGCCTCCCAGGCAGCAACTGCGACCGGCGTCGTGCCGGTTGGCGGTGCGACTGCGGGCACCCCTAACGCCACTGCCGCTACGGTCGCGGTCGCCGATTTTGATGCGCCGTCCGGCACCTTTGCATATGCCAGCTCCACCCTCACCGTGAACGGCACCGACGTGACGGTCGCCGCAGCCAGCGGCACCGACGAAGCCACCGCCCGCGTAGACCTGCTCGCCAAGACGGCCGCTGCCATCAACGGCAACGCGACCCTTGCTGCTGCCGGCATCACGATGGACGGCACCTCGGGCGTCGTGTCCAACGCGGGCGCTGGCTTCACCATGACCGGTGGCAACCTCACTGCTGACAAGACGGTGGCCGCTGCTACTGAACTGCCGGCCGCCGCCGACTTCTCGACCGGCGTCACCGCTGGCCAGCTGCAGATCAGCAAGAGCGATGGTTCGGGCTTCGTCGACATCACCGTCGGTGGCGCAAAGACCGCTGGCGATCGCAGCACCGCCCTGGTCAATGCCATCAATGCAAAGACCCACGAAACCGGCGTCACCGCATCGCTGGTGGAAGGCAAGCTGCAGCTGACCTCGGAGAAGGCTGACTTCGAAGTGAAGAGCAGCCTTGACGCCGATGCGCTGAAGGATGCGACCGGCCTGGCCGAAACCACCGCCAAGTTCACCGCCGGCAAGGCCGCTGAAGGCTTCGCCGACCTGGACATCTCCTCGGTCAACGGTGCCGACAACGCCATCCTGGCGATGGACGCCGCCCTGAACTCGATCAACTCCTCGCGAGCAGACCTGGGCGCCATCCAGAACCGCTTCACCTCGGTGGTTGCGAACCTGAACACCTCGTCGGAGAACATGTCCGCCGCCCGTAGCCGTATCCGCGACGTGGACTACGCTTCGGAAACCGCCGAGCTGACCCGCAACCAGATCCTGCAGCAGGCCGGTACCGCCATGCTGGCCCAGGCCAACCAGTCCAGCCAGAACGTGCTGAGCCTGCTGCGCTGATCCAGCAGTAGTACCTTGCAATAACGGGAGGGGGGCGAAAGCCCCCTTCTTCGTGTCCGGAGCAAACGTGGCACGGAGCTTGCAGCACGCAGGGATGCGCCCAGGCGCTCAAGCTCGTCCATCAACAGCCGATAGCAGATGCAGGACATCCGCACGGCCCGCCCCAGAACAAGGATCCCCTTCATGGCCCTCGGCACGATTGGCTCCGGCCTCGACATTCCCTCCCTGGTTTCACAGCTGGTCGCCAAGGAGCGCGAACCCCGGGAAAAGCAGATCAATACCGCCGGCGTGGCCGCCAGCGCCAAACTCTCGGCGCTGGGCACCATCAAGAGCGGCATGACCGGTCTGCAGACGGCGCTGACAACGCTGACAAAGGGCATGGCCACCCCCGGGCTGAAGACCAGCACGCCGACCGAGTCCAACTTCACCGCTGCATTGGATACCAGCACCACCGCTGGAAAAGCGGCAGCGGGCACCCACCAGGTGGAAGTCAAATCCCTGGCACAGAACCAGAAGCTGAGTTCGAAGGCCTATGAGAAAGAAGCGGTCGTCGGTGACGGTACGCTGACGATCGGCTATGGCGACAAGAGCATCAGTGTCACCATCGAAGCGGGCGCAACGCTGGCCAAGATCGCGGCCGAGATCAATTCCGCCGCCGCCAGCAAGGGCGTGACCGCGGCGGTCGTCACCGCCGACGATGGCGAGCACCTGGTGCTGACGGCGGTGGACGCCGGCACCAAGGGTGCCCTCAAGGTCAGCGCCAGCGGCGGCAACGGCGGGCTTGCGGCGCTGCAGTACGACGGTACCGATGCCTCGACGATGGACGTGATGGTCGAAGCCAAGGATGCGGTGGTGGTGGTGGACGGGTTCACCCGGACCAGCAGTTCCAACACCATTACCGATCTGGTGCCCGGCGTCAGCCTGACCTTGACCAAGGCCAAAGAGGGCGAGACCCAGACGCTGACCATCAGCCCGGACAACAGCACGCTCAAGACCAACCTCAACGCATTCATCACCGCCTACAATTCCATCCAGTCCACGCTGAAGAATTCCAGCGCCTACAACGCCGAAACCGGCACCGCCTCGACCATGACCGGCGATGCGATGGTGCGCGGCCTGCAGCAGCAGCTGCGCGGGCAGATAAGCGCGAACGTCAACGACCTGAAGGCGCTGGGCGTGACCATCGCCGCCGATGGCACCCTGAGCCTCAACTCGACCACGCTCGATACGGCGTTGACCAAGAATCCCGAGGCCGCAACGAAACTGTTCGGGGCCGATGGCGCCATGGGCAAGCCGATGACCGAGCTGCTCAAGAGCAATCTCGATGCGACCACGGGCACCATCACCCAGCGCACCAGCTCGCTCAACAAACAGATCAAGGCGCTGGAAAAGCAACTGGACGACCTGGATGCGCGAATGGAAAAAGTCTCCGATCGCTACACCAAGCAGTTCACCGCCATGGAATCGCTGGTCACCCAGATGCAATCGGCCAGCAGCTCGCTGGCCTCGCAGCTGACCAGCTGATCCGCCCCGCCTTCCCCCTTTGCATACGGCAGCCTCAAGTCGGCGGCTGTATGCGCCGATAACCCAGTAAGACCTGTGCCACGCTGCGTCAACCGCGCAGGTACTCCGGCACGCAGGCAACTCAGGAGAGTCCATACATGTACGGTCCCAATCGGCAGTTCGCCGAGCAGTACCGCAAAGTCGGCGTCACCACTTCAGTGGTCGATGCCGATCCGCACAAGCTCGTCGCCCTGCTGCTGGCTGGCGCCTGCGAGCGTATCCGTACGGCCGAAGCATCGCTGCAGCGCAATGACCAGCCGCGCAAGGGCAAGGCGATCGGCGAAGCCTGCGCCATCGTCGGGCACCTCAATGGTTCGCTGGATCATGAGGCCGGCGGAGAGATCGCGGCCAACCTTTCGGCACTCTACGATTTCATCATCATGCGCCTGACCGAGGCCAACCTGCACAACGATCCAACGGCGTTGAAAGAGGCCCTTGGACTGGTGATGGAAATCGACTCGGCGTGGAACGCCATTCCGGCTGACCACCGGCAGGTGCGGCCGGTTGCTGCGCCATGAACCTGCGCCCGCTCCACGACACTCTGGATACCCTGGAAGCTGCATTGCCCAGCGGCGACCACGAAGCCAGCCAACGCTTGATGACCGACCATCTGCAGGCGGTTGCGGCGCTGTCACTGGTGGTTGAACGCCCGACTGATGCTGCGATCCAGGCGTTGCGCGACCATCAGCAGCGCGTGCTTTCGCGCATGGTCCAGCTGCGCGACGAAGCTGCCGTGCAGTTGCAGCACAGCGGTCGCTCCCTCCGCGCCGCCCACGCCTACCTGCAGGCAGAGGCACTGTGATCGCCTCGCTCGGCTCGATCAACGCACGGCTGGATGCACTGGAAGCGGCCCTGCAGGATGAGAACCTGGTCGAAGCGGGTCGCCAGCTGGATGCCCTCGATGCCGCCCAGCGCAATTATCTGGCCGGTCCATCAGCCCTGTTCGACGTGCCGGGGCTGGCTTCACTACAGGCACGCCAGCAGCGCATCATGCTGTTCATGATGCGACAGCGCGAGGGAACCAGCCGCTCTGGCCGTGACCATCGCCACCCACCCCGCGCCACACAGGCGCGCCTTTGCGCAGAATCCCTGTCATGAACGAGCTTCGCACCAGCGCCATCCATCACCCGGCCGAAAGCGAGCTGTTCGATGAGACGCTGAGCTGCGAAGTGGCGCTGCCGGCCGAGTTCCGGATCGGCAGCGCAGTGATCCGCCCCGGCACGGCCGAGACCCTGCTGCGCAGCGTGGCGCTGGTGGAGGATGCCCGCGGCGATGACGGGCATGACGACCGCAGCGATGCCACCCTGCAGGTGCAGCGCCTGGAAGCCAAGCTCGATCTGGTCATGGTGCTGCTGGGCCGCCTGGTACGGCAGAGTGCGCAGGACCTGCCACTGCGCCCCCTGCGCTGGTCACGCCGTGGCATCCGCCTGGAACAGGGCAGCCGCAGCGGCGCCGCACCGGGCAGCATGGGCGTCATCCGCCTGCAGCCCTGCGATTGGCTGCCCGACCATATCGACCTGCCCGTGGTGATCGTGGCCGAAGCGGCCAATGGCTCCGGCGCGCACTATCTGTGGCTGCGTTTCGAAGGGCTCAGCGATGCGCTGGAGATGGCCCTGGAGCGGCATCTGTTCCGGCTGCACCGCCGCCAGATCGCAGAAGCGCGTCGCCTGCGTTGACCGTACGGCCCCGACTGTGACGCATTCGGCTTGGCGGTAGGCCTTCACTCCGTTAAGGTGACGGCCTCCCCGCTCCCCAAGCAGCCTGTGCGCGTTCTCATCGTCGATGATCACACCCTGGTCCGTGCCGGCCTCAGCCGTCTGCTGCAGGGCTTTGCCGACGTCGAGGTCATCGCCGAGGCCAGCAACGCCGAGCAGGCGCTGCAGCTGAGCGTGCAGCATTCCCCGGATGTCGTCCTGATGGACCTGTCCCTGCCCGGCCGTACCGGGCTGGAGGCCCTGAGCGACATTCTCCTGCGGACGCCCGGCTCGCGCGTGGTGATGATGACCATGCACGACGATGCCGTGCACGTGCGCGATGCGCTGGATCGTGGCGCGGTCGGCTTCGTGGTCAAGGATGCCGCGCCGCAGGAACTGGAACTGGCATTGCGCGCCGCGCATGCCGGCCAGGTGTTCCTGAGCCCGCAGATCTCGGCCAAGATGCTCGCCCCCATGCTGGGCAGGGAAAAACCAGTTGGAGTCGCAGCCCTGTCGCCACGGCAGCGCGAGATCCTGCGCCGTATCGGCAAGGGCGAGAGCAACAAGGAAATCGCCGCGGACCTGGGCATCAGCGTCAAGACGGTGGAAACCCATCGCGCCCGGATGATGGAATCGCTGGGCTGCCGCCGCGCCAATGACCTGGTGCTGCTCGCTGCCCGGCACCAGCACGAGCTGGAGTGATCAGCGCCGGTTCTCCGGCACACACGGCTTCCCCGACACGCAGGGTGACGGATTTTTGAAGCCCGGCCGGCAGGCTGGGCACGGAGAGACAAGGCCTGCGCGCCAACGCCCGTCAAAATACCGCGCCGATGTCGGGATATCCCCTACACGCTGTCAGGCATTTGACGACCCGACTCAGGAACCCCCTGATTCCCGGTGTACGGGAACACAAGCAAGATGTGTTCCATAACGCACCGGGGAGTCGGTGCGAACGGGGAACCACCTTGAAAGCCTCCATGTCGACCCAGATGGGTCAGCAGCTTCACCTCACCCCTCAGCTCCTGCAGTCCATCCGTCTGCTGCAGCTGGATGGCATGCAGCTGGAACTGGAAATCCGACGTGCGTTGGAGACCAACCCGCTGCTGGAACTGGAAGAGGCGCCGGAACCGGTCGCTGCCGACACCGATCCGGCCAGCACCACCCAGGACGTGGCCGCCTTCGACGAACTGCCGGAATCCTCCCTCTGGGATGTGCCCGGTGCCGGTTGGCAGGACGGCGACGATGACCGCATGCAGCGCGTGGCGGCCGCTGAGTCGTCTGATCCGCAGCTGCGCGCCCTGCAGCGCCTGGCGATGGAAATGGATGCCCGCGAGCTGGCCGTGGCCGGTTTCTGGCTGGAGCACTGCGACGACGCCGGCTATCTGGATGCCCCGCTCGCCCAGCTGACCCTGCTGGCCAGTGCGCGCTGCGATGTGGATGCGGCCGGCGTGGAAGCGGTGCGCCAGCAGATCCTGCACGGCGATCCGGTCGGCCTGGCCGCCCAGGACCTGCATGAATGCCTGAGCGTGCAGCTGCGCTGCCTGCCCGGCCGCGTGCCGGCCCGCCACCTCGCCCAGCGTGTGCTCGACGATGGCCTGGCCGCGCTGGCCGCACACGACTACCCGGCGCTGGCCAAGCAGCTGGATGCCGAAGTCGCCGACATCCATGAAGCCGTCCGCCTGATCCTCTCGCTGCAGCCGCGCCCGGGTGAGAGCCTGCTGCCGGACAGCAACGGGGTGGTGATCCCGGACGTGGTCGCCTGGCACGCCGATGGCCAGTGGCGCGTCGCACTCAACCCGGCCACCAGCCGCCGCCTCAGCATCAACCCGCAGTACGAGCAGGCGCTGGCCGAGACCAGCGACGCCGCACAGCCGCTGCGCGACATGATGCAGGAGGCCCGCTGGCTGACCCGCGGTCTGTCGATGCGCTACGACACGCTGCTGCGCACCGCGCGGGTGATCATCGAGCGCCAGGCCGGCTTCCTGACCCGTGGCGAAGAAGCGATGGCACCGCTCACGCTGAAGGAAGTGGCCGACGAAATCGGCATGCACGAGTCCACCGTCTCGCGCATCACCACCGGCAAGTACCTGCAGACCCCGCGCGGCACCCTGGAACTGAAGCACTTCTTCGCCGTGCGCCTGGAAGGTGCCAGTGTCTCCGGCCAGGCCGTGAAAGCGATGGTGCGCCGCCTGATCGAGTCCGAACCGGCCGCCCGGCCGCTGGCCGACGAAGCGATCGCCGGCCTGCTCTCGCGCCAAGGGGTGAACATCGCCCGCCGTACCGTTGCAAAATACCGCGAACAACTGGACATCGCCCCGGCGCGCGAACGCCGCCGCAGCCATGCCAGCACCCCGCACCTCCTGGCCCGGGTGGGCTGAAGGAAATGGAAGACATGAACAAGCTCACCGTCCTGCTGGTCGACGACCACGAAGGTTTCATCAACGCCGCCATGCGCCACTTCCGCAAGGTCGACTGGCTCGATGTGATCGGCAGCGCCGCCAATGGCCTGGAAGCGATCGAACGCTCCGAGTCGCTGCGCCCGAAGGTGGTGCTGATGGACCTGGCCATGCCGGAGATGGGCGGCCTGCAGGCCACCCGCCTGATCAAATCGCAGGATGACGCGCCCTACATCGTCATCGCCAGCCACTTCGATGACGCCGAACACCGCGAGCATGCCCTGCGCGCCGGTGCCGACAACTTCGTCAGCAAGCTGTCCTACATCCAGGAAGTGATGCCGATCCTGGAAGGCCTGAAGGGGAACGGATCATGAGCGAATCCCGCATCCTGGTACTGGACAACGACGCCGTGCGCGCCGAGCGCACCGTCGCCCTGCTGGAGTTCATGGACTTCAACCCGCGCTGGGTGGCCGACGCCAACGATTTCGACATCACCCGCCACCGCCCCAACGACTGGATGGCCGCGATCATCGGTGGCCTGGACGGTTCCGAGCGCAGCGATGCACTGTTTGCCTGGCTGGGCAAGGGCGCGTTGCCGCCGCCGGTCATGCTGATCGACGGCGACACCACCGCTTTCGCCCAGCAGTACGGCCTGCACGAAGCCAATGTGTGGCCGCTGGAAGCGCCGCTGCGCCATGCACAGATGGAAGGCCTGCTGCGTCGCGCCAGCCTCAAGCGCCTGGATGCCGAGCACCAGGCCGGCGCCGTGCAGGAACAGGGTCCGACCGGAGAAGGTGCGGCGGTCACCCAGCTGCGCAGGATGATCGAGCAGGTGGCCGCGTTCGACACCACCGTGCTGGTGCTGGGTGAATCGGGCACCGGCAAGGAAGTGGTGTCGCGCTCCATCCACCAGCGCTCGCCACGTCGCGATGGTCCGTTCGTGGCGATCAACTGCGGCGCGATTCCGCCGGATCTGCTGGAAAGCGAGCTGTTCGGTCACGAAAAGGGCGCCTTCACCGGCGCGCTGAGCGCACGCAAGGGCCGTTTCGAAATGGCCGAGGGTGGCACCCTGCTCCTCGATGAAATCGGCGACATGAGCCTGCCGATGCAGGTCAAGCTGCTGCGCGTGCTGCAGGAGCGCAGCTTCGAGCGCGTGGGTGGCAACCAGACCATCCGCTGCAACGTGCGCGTGATCGCTGCGACCCACCGCGATCTGGAATCGCGCATCGCCGACGGCAAGTTCCGCGAGGATCTGTTCTATCGCCTCAACGTGTTCCCCATCGATGTGCCCGCCCTGCGCGAGCGCAGCGAAGACCTGCCCGCGCTGGTCACCACCATTGCCGGGCAGCTGGCCCGTACCGGCCGCGGTGAAGTGCGTTTCACCGGCGAAGCCCTGCAGGCGCTGGCCGCCTACGAGTGGCCGGGCAATGTGCGCGAGCTGACCAACCTGGTGGAACGCCTGGCCGTGCTGCACCCCAGCGGCAACGTGCGCGTGCAGGATCTGCCGGCCCGCTATCGCGGCGACTTCGCTGCTGCCGCACCCGTGCCCGCGGCAGCAGCGCCGGCCCAGGCCGATGAACGGCTGGACCTGCGCAGCTTCTCCTTCCACACCCCGGGTGCACCGGGCAGCACGGCTACGGACAACGGCACCGGCCCGGTCGCCCGCGCCCCGGCCCTGCCCGATGACGGCCTGGATCTGCGCAACCACATGGCCAGCATCGAGTTGAACCTGATCAACGAAGCGCTGGAGCGCACCCAGGGCGTCGTCGCCCATGCCGCCCAGCTGCTCGGCCTGCGCCGCACCACCCTGGTGGAAAAGCTGCGCAAGTACGGGATCGAACGCGACCAGACTGAACTGGCCGGCTGAGCGGGCCGGCACGCGGAAACCAGACGCCCGGGCATGTCCCGGGCTTTTTTGTTGCCACGACCGTCCGCCCCGCCGGTTTTCCGGCGTCGACTCTCCGTCACGGCGCTGCTTCACCCCGCCGCATGGGCACGCGGTCGCCCACACAGATCAGGCCGCCACGCGCTTGGGCGCTGCGTGACGCGCAACGCCGCGCCACCGTTACAAAACTGAATCACTCATCCATTTCGGCACGGCACTTGCAACGTCTCCCGGTGTAACCCACCCCTGCTTCGGAACGTTCCAGATGTCGCACTCCGTCACCTCGATCCTTTCTCAGATCCGCACCTTCCAGACCCAGATGGGGCAGCCCGCCGTCAGCCCGCTGACGGAGCTGCCGCGCAGCAATGCCATCCAGGGTCTGGTGTCCCCCCAGGAGATCCAGGGCCCGAGCTTCACCGAAACGCTGCGCGGCGCCATCGCCGGCGTCAACGATGCGCAACAGAAATCCGGCGCCCTGGCCAGATCCTTCGAACTGGGTGAACCCGGTGCAGACCTGGCCAAGGTCATGGTCGCCTCGCAGCAGTCCCAGATCGCCTTCCGCGCCACCGTGGAAGTCCGCAACCGTCTCGTCCAGGCTTACCAGGACGTGATGAACATGCCGCTGTAAGGATAGAAACGCATGGCCCTGTCGCTCTCCAAAGAATCGCTGAACACCGAAAAGGCTGGGCAGTGGTTCGACCGGCTGCAAAGCCTGCAGATCACCCGTCGGCTCGGCCTGATGGCAATGATCGCCGTGGCCGTGGCGGCGGGCCTGTTCGTGTTCTTCTGGTCCCAGAAGCCGGGCATGGTGCCGCTGTACACCGGGCTGGACCAGAAGGCCACGGCCGAGGCCACCGACCTGCTGCGCGCGGCACAGATTCCGTTCCAGCTGGACCCCGCCACCGGCGGCATCACCGTGCCGGAAAAGAACCTGCACGATGCGCGCCTGAAGCTGGCCGGCTCCGGCCTGACCGACAGCGGCCGCCTTGGCTTTGAGCTGATGGAGCGCGACCCGGGCTTCGGCGTCAGCCAGTTCATGGAGAACGCGCGCTACCAGCACTCGCTGGAAACCGAGCTGTCGCGCACGATCAATACGCTGCGCCCGGTCCGTGATTCGCGCGTGCACCTGGCCATCCCCAAGCCCAGCGCCTTCACCCGCCAGCGTGACGTGGCCAGTGCCTCGGTGGTGCTGGAACTGCGCGGTGGCCAGCAGCTCGAACGCGGCCAGATCGATGCGATCGTGCACATGGTCGCCGCCAGCATCCCGGACCTGGCGCCCGAGCGCGTTACCGTCGTTGACCAGAGCGGGCGCATGCTCAGCGTCTCCGACCCCAACAGCGAAGCGGCCATGAATGCCGCCCAGTTCGAACAGGTGCGCCGCCAGGAAACCTCGTTCAACCAGCGCATCCGCGAGCTGCTCGAGCCGATGACCGGGCCGGGCCGGGTCAACCCGGAAGTCAGCGTGGACATGGATTTTTCGGTAATCGAAGAAGCCCGTGAGCTCTACAACGGCGAGCCGCAGAAGCTGCGCAGCGAGCAGATGAGCGAAAACAGCAGCAACGTGCCCGGCCCGCAGGGCGTGCCCGGCGCCGCCAGCAACACCCCGCCCGGCCCGGCGGCCGCCCCGGCCACCGCGCAGGCACCGACGGAAACCTCCAAGAACGCCACCCGCAACTACGAGCTGGATCGCACCCTGCAGCACACCCGCCAACCGGCCGGTCGCATCAAGCGCGTCTCGGTGGCGGTGCTGGTGGACAACGTGCCGCGCGCCGGGGCCAACGGCAAGATGACCGACCAGGCCCTCTCCGCCGCCGAACTGACCCGCGTTGAAGCGCTGGTCAAGCAGGCGGTCGGCTTCGATGCCGAGCGTGGCGACACGGTCTCGGTGATGAATGCCCCGTTCGTGCGTGAGGTCACCCCGGTCGAAGGGCCGAAGTGGTGGGAGCTGCCGCAGGTACAGGACGCACTGCGTCTGCTGCTCGGCGCGATCGTGGTGCTGGCCCTGGTGTTCGGCGTGCTGCGCCCGGCGCTGCGCTCGATCACCGGGCAGACCAAGCCCAAGGACGACGCGCTGGAACCCCACAGTGCCGATGTGCAGCTGGTCGATGACGGCGAGGGCCTGCCCGCGATCGGCAGCGAACGCCTGCACGCGGCCGGACATGAACCGCTGGCCCTGCCGGTGGACTCCTACGAGGAACGACTGCGCATGGCGCGTGAAGCTGTAAAGACCGATTCCAAGCGCGTGGCCCAGGTGGTCAAGGGCTGGGTGGCCAATGATTGATGCACCTCCCCCGCTGACCGGCGTGCAGCGCGCCGCCGTCCTGCTGCTCTCGCTGGGCGAACTGGACGCGGCCGAAGTGCTGCGCCACATGGAGCCCAAGGAAGTCCAGAAGATCGGCATCGCCATGGCGACCATGACCGACATCACCCGCGAACAGGTCGAGCGGGTCATGGACCAGTTCGGCAGCGAGCTGGGCTCCAAGACCTCGCTGGGCGTGGGCTCGGACGACTACATCCGCAACATGCTGGTGCAGGCGCTGGGTACCGAAAAGGCCGGCAGCCTGATCGACCGCATCCTGCTGGGTCGCAACACCACCGGCCTGGACGCGCTGAAGTGGATGGATCCGCGTGCCGTCGCAGACCTGGTCCGCAATGAGCACCCGCAGATCATCGCCATCGTGATGGCCCACCTGGAAACCGACCAGGCCGCCGACGCGCTCAAGCTGCTGCCCGAACGCACCCGGGTGGACGTACTGCTGCGTATCGCCACGTTGGATGGCATTCCGCCGAACGCCCTCAATGAACTCAACGAGATCATGGAGCGCCAGTTCGCCGGCAACCAGAACCTGAAGTCGTCCAACGTGGGCGGCGTGCAGTGTGCGGCGAACATCCTGAACTTCATGGACAGCGGGCAGGACCAGGCGATCCTGGGCGAAATCGCCCGCATCGATGCACCGCTGAGCGGCCGCATCCAGGACCTGATGTTCGTGTTCGACGATCTGGTGGACCTGGACGACCGCGAGCTGCAGCTGGTGCTGCGCGAAGTCAGTGGCGAGCGCCTCGGCCTGGCCCTGCGCGGCGCCGACATCAAGGTGCGCGACAAGATCACCCGCAACATGTCCCAGCGTGCCGCTGAAATCCTGCTGGAAGACATGGAAGCCCGGGGCCCGGTGCGCCTGTCGGATGTGGAAGTGGCGCAGCGTGAGATCCTGGCCATCGTCAAGCGCATGGCCGATGAAGGCACGGTCACCATTGGTGGCAACGCGGAGGCCATGCTGTGAACAATGCCGTGCGCTGGCTTGCCCCGGATCTGCTGGCGGTGCCCGAGCCGCCACCGGAAGAACCGTTCGAGCTCACCGAACCCGATCCGGACCACGAGCCGGAGCCGCTGCTGCAGCTGCCCACCCTGGAGGAGATCCAGGCCATCCAGGACAGTGCCGAGAAGGACGGCTTCGATCAGGGCCACGCCGAAGGGCTGGCCCAGGGCCAGGCCGAGGTGCGCCGCCTGATCGCACAGATCGAAGGCATCCTGGACAACTTCAGCCGGCCGCTGGTGCGGCTGGAGAACGAAGTGGTCGCCGCGCTGGGCGAGCTGGCAGTGCGCGTGGCCGGCAACCTGGTCGGGCGGGCCTATGAAGCCGAGCCGGAACTGCTGGCGCAGCTGGTCAACGAAGCGGTGGATGCCGTCGGCGGCGCGAGCCGCGATGTGGAAGTGCGCCTGCACCCGGACGACATCGCCGCGCTGGCCCCGGTGCTCAACCTGGCCCCGAACCAACGCCTCACCCCGGACCTGAGCCTGAGCCGCGGCGACCTGCGCGTACACGCCGAAGCCGTGCGCATCGACGGCACTCTGGATGCACGCCTGCGCGGCGCCCTGGATGCGGTCATCCGCAAAGCCGGAACCACCCCATGAACACCGAGACCCTGCCCCCGCCCGCCGACTGGACCGCCGCCCGCAACCTGCGGCTGGCCTCGCGGCTGGACAACATCCGCCCGGATACCGCGCACGGCCGTGGCCTGATCCGCGAGGGCGTGCTGCGCCGCGCAGTCGGCCTGACCTTGGAGGCGGTCGGCTGCGAGGCACCGATGGGTGCCAGCTGCAAGGTGGAAGTTGCCGATGGCGGCTGGGTCGATGCCGAAGTCGTCGGCTTCGCCGGTGAACGCACCTACCTGATGCCCAGCGCCGAACTGCACGGCCTGCTGCCCAACGCGCGGGTCGTGCCCTCGCTCGGCCGGGGCGGCGTGGAAGTGGGCGAAGGCCTGCTCGGCCGCGTGATCGACAGCGACGGGGTGCCGCTGGATGGCAAGGGCCCGATCCGCGCCGAAGGCACCGTCGGCATGGCCGGCGTCTCGATCAACCCGCTCGCGCGCGAGCCGATCACCCAGCCACTGGACGTGGGCGTGCGTGCGATCAACGCGCTGCTGCCGATCGGCCGCGGCCAGCGTGTGGGCCTGTTCGCCGGCTCCGGTGTCGGCAAATCGACGCTGCTGGGCATGATGACCCGCTACACCGCGGCCGACGTCATCGTGGTCGGCCTGATCGGTGAACGTGGGCGCGAAGTGCGCGATTTCGTGGAAAGCACGCTGGGCGAAGAGGGCCTGCGCCGCGCCGTGGTGGTCGCCAGCCCGGCCGACCGTCCGCCGCTGGCCCGCCTGCACGGCGCCTACCGCGCCACCGCGATCGCCGAGTGGTTCCGCGACCAGGGCCTGAACGTCCTGCTGCTGATGGATTCGCTGACCCGCTTCGCCCAGGCCCAGCGTGAGATCGGCCTGTCCGTGGGTGAGCCCCCCACCACCCGCGGCTACCCACCGTCGGTGTTCGCCAAGCTGCCCGCCCTGGTCGAACGTGCCGGTAACGGCGCCAAGGGCCGTGGCTCGATCACCGCTTTCTACACCGTGCTGACCGAAGGCGATGATCCGCAGGATCCGATCGCCGATGCCGCACGCGCCATTCTCGACGGCCACATCCTGCTCTCGCGCCGGGTCGCCGACAGCGGGCTGTACCCGGCCATCGACGTGGAATCCTCGGTCAGCCGCGTGGTCACGGAAATCGCCGACGAACCGTGGCGCCTGCGCATCCGCAAGCTCAAGCGGCTGGTGTCGGCGTACTCGTCCAACCGCGACCTGATCGCGATCGGCGCCTACCAGCGCGGTAATGACCCGGCCACCGACGAAGCGCTGGAGCGCTGGTCGGACATCGTTGAATTCCTCGGTCAGGACGTCGGCAAGGCCGCCGACCTGCCGCACAGTCAGGCCGCCCTCAAGCGGCTGGTGGAACCAGAGACTTAAGCCATGATCCAATCCAAGCGCTTCGACCCCTTGCTGAAACGAGCCCAGGACCACGAAGACGAGGTCGCCCGCGACCTGGCCGAGCGCCAGCGTGCGCTCGACACGCACGTGTCGCGCCTGGATGAGCTGCGCCGTTACGCCGAGGAATACGCCGGCGCCCAGATGTCGGCCACCAGCCCGGCCCAGCTGATGAACCGCCGCGCATTCCTGGATCGCCTGGACAGCGCGGTCGCCCAGCAGCGCAAAACCGTGGACAACAACCGCGAAAAGGTCGACGCCGAACGCGCCCGCCTGCTGCTGGCCAGCCGTGACAAGCAGGTGCTGGAGCAGCTGGCCGCCAGCTACCGCGCCCAGGAAAAGGTCGTCACCGACCGCCGCGACCAGCGCGAGATGGATGATCTGGGTGCGCGTCGCTCGCGCCAGTCACAGCGCGAAGACGGCGAGAACGGAGGGGCCCCGTGATGCCCGCCGCCCTGCTCGGCGGCGCCGCGCCGGTACAGAACGCGGGCAGCACGCCTTCCGGTGCCCGCGCCGACAGCAACGACAACCGCACCGGCGACCGTCGGGACTTTGACGCACTGCTCAAGCCAGGCAGCGAAGCACCGCGCAGCGATACGCCGCGCAAGGCGGGCAGCAGCCGCGATGCCGGAAAGCACGCGGCGACAGACACATCGCGCCAGGACAAGCACGCAGCAACGCGTCCTGCCACGTCCGGTGCCAGGACTGCCGACGACACGCCCGCTCCTGCCGACGCCGGCACGCCAGCACCGGCCCGTGCCGAAAAGCCCGCCGCCGAGCCAGCGGACGACACCGAGGCGGCCTGGCCACCGCTTGGCCTGGCCGGACTGGCGTTGAACGGCCTGCCGGTACCCGCGTCGACCCCGGCCGTGGCAGGCCTCGCCGGCCCGGCGTCGGGCGCCAATGCGGCATTGCCCATGTTGACGGCGGGCGCCCAGGCGGCCGACGGTGCCGCACCGGCGCCGGCACCTCCCAGCCCCTCCACCGAGGGCGGCATCGCACTGCCCGCCCTGACTGCGGACGCTGCCGCGGCCGACGATGCCCCGCTGCTCAAGACCTTCACCGATGCCTTGACCGCGGCAACCGCCGACGGTCCGGATGCACCGGCCACGCCGCTGCTGCATGCCCTGCACGGCATGACCGAAGCCAAGCCGGTGACGGCCAGCCTGTTCACCGGCTCCCCCACCGCCACCCCACACCTGGGCGGTGAGGATTTCGATGATGCCGTCGGCGCCCGGGTCGGTTGGCTGGCGGACCAGAAGATCGGACACGCCCACATCAAGATCACCCCGAACGACCTCGGCCCGATCGACGTGCGCCTGCAGCTGGATGGCGACAAGGTCCATGCGAGCTTCACCAGTGCCCATGCCGATGTGCGCCACGCATTGGAAAGCAGCCTGCCGCGCCTGCGCGAGCTGCTCGGCGAACAGGGCTTCCAGCTTGGCCATGCCGAGGTGGGCCAACAGCAGACCGCGCCGGACGGCGGACGTGGCAACGCCGGCAGCGGGATGACCGGCGATGACGGAGAACCGTCACTGGCCGAGACCACGCTGTCGCCCTCGCAGTTGATCCGCCAGCGCGGCCTGGTCGACGCCTACGCGTGACCCCGCGCGGCGCGGCGGCGCGACCTCCGCCGCGCCGCCAGAAACCCGACGCACCCGATCCCCGGCATTCAGGCACACCGTTTGCATGTAGGCAGGAAGCAATCCTCTGGAGCTTCCCCTCGTGGCCGCAGCCGCCGATAAAACCAAGAAATCCGCCGAGAAGGACAAGGCCGCCAAGCCGCGCAGTCCGCTCCTGGCCACCGCCCTGGCCGCGGTGCTCGCCGCTGGCGCCGCCGGTGGCGGAGTCTGGTACTTCACCCAGCCCAAGCACGACGACAAGGCCACCAAGCCGGCTGCCAGCAAATCCGCAGTGCCTGCCCCGGCGCAGTACTTCGGCCTGGAGCCGCCGTTCGTCGTCAACCTCAACAGCAGCTTCGACGGCCCGCGCTACCTGCAGGTCGAAGTGCAGCTGATGAGCCGTGACCCGGCCGCGATGGAAGCGATCAAGCTTCACGCCCCGGCCATCCGCGCCAAGCTGCTGATGCTGTTCTCGCAGGTAGAGCCGAGCGACATCGCCGACCGCGCCGGCAAAGAGCGCCTCCAGGCCAGTTCCCTGGCCGAAGTGCAGAAGCTGCTCAAGGCCGAGACCGGCAAGCCCGGTGCCGACGAATTGCTGTTCACCAGTTTCGTGACCCAGTAAGGGCGACCATGAATGACCTGCTTTCCCAGGACGAGATCGATGCCCTGCTGCACGGCGTGGATTCCGGTGCGGTCGAGACCGACATCGACGCGCCCACGCCCGGCGAGGCGCGCTCGTACGATTTCGCCAGCCAGGACCGCATCATCCGCGGCCGCATGCCGACCCTGGAAATGGTCAACGAGCGTTTCGCGCGCCTGTGGCGCATCGGACTGTTCAACCTGATCCGCCGTTCGGCCGAACTGTCCGTGCGCGGCATCGAGCTGATCAAGTTCAATGACTACATGCACTCGCTGTACGTGCCGACCAACCTCAACCTGATCCGCTTCAAGCCGCTGCGCGGCACCGGGCTGATCGTGTTCGAGCCGACGCTGGTGTTCGCGATCGTGGACAACTTCTTCGGCGGCGACGGCCGCTACCCGACCCGCATCGAAGGCCGCGAGTTCACCGCCACCGAGATGCGCGTGATCCACCTGCTGCTCAAGCAGACCTTCGCCGACCTCCAGGAAGCCTGGGCGCCGGTGATGGACGTGGAGCTGGAATACATCAACTCCGAGATCAACCCGCACTTTGCCAACATCGTGACGCCGCGCGAGTACGTGGTGGTCTGCCGCCTGCATGTCGAGCTCGATGGCGGTGGCGGCGATATCCACGTCACCCTTCCCTACTCGATGCTCGAGCCGATCCGCGAGCTGCTCGACGCCGGTATCCAGAGCGACCGCAACGACCGCGACGCCAGCTGGGGCGTGATGCTGCGCGAGCAGCTCAACATCGCGGAAGTCACGCTCTCCAGCGTGCTCGCCACCAAGCGCATGAGCCTGCGCGACCTGACCCGCCTGAAGATCGGTGACGTGCTGCCGATCGATCTGCCCAAGCAGGTGCCGCTGTGCGTGGAAAACGTGCCGGTGTTCACCGGTGAGTTCGGCGTCGCCAACGGTTTCAACGCGGTGAAGATCACCGCCACCCATCCCCCGGGCATCCGCCCACGCGTTCCCGTACTGCAGGAAGACCCGCAATGAACGATATCGAATCCAACGAGCCGGCACCGGCACAGTTCACCCAGCTGCAGTCGGACGACGCCAGCGTCGGCGACGAGCTCAACCTGGATGTGATCCTGGATGTACCGGTGACCCTGTCGCTGGAAGTCGGCCGCGCGCGCCTGCCGATCCGCAACCTGCTGCAGCTCAACCAGGGCTCGGTGGTGGAACTGGAACGCGGCGCTGGCGAATCGCTGGACGTGTTCGTCAACGGCACCCTGATCGCCCATGGCGAGGTGGTGGTGATCAACGATCGCTTCGGCGTGCGCCTGACCGACGTGGTCAGCCCGAGCGAACGGATCCGGAGACTGCGTTGAGTGCCGGGCTGCTGATCGCGGCCGGCGCCTCGACCGTCAAGGTCGGCCAGCATGCCGCCGCCGCACCGGGCATGTTCGGTGCGGTGCTGGCGTTGCTGGGCGTGCTGGCACTGATCGTCGGCCTGGGCTGGCTGCTCAAGCGCATGCCCGGCAGCGGCTTCCGCCCGGCCGAGGGGCTGCGCGTGGTCGCCAGCCTCACTGTCGGCGCCAAGGAGCGCGTGGTGGTGGTCGAGGTCAATGGCACCCAGCTGCTGCTGGGCGTCACGGCCGGCGGCATCAATACGCTGCATCAGCTTCCCGACCCCCTGCCGCCGCCGGCGCCGGCGGGCCTTCCCGATTTCAAACAACTCCCGAATTTCGCCCAGTTGCTGCAACAGCGGCTGCGCAAGGAACCCTGAACATGCGTGGCCCCCGTACCTCCTGGACCCGTTACCTGCCGCTGTTGCTGAGTGCCCTGCTGTGCGCGCTGCCGGCCCTGGCCTGGGCCGCGCCCGGCGTGCCGGGCGTGCCCGCACTGCCGGATGTGAATGTCGGCAAGATCGGCGGCCAGCCGGTGAGCCTGCCGCTGCAGACCCTGCTGCTGATGACGGCGATCACCCTGATCCCGTCGATGCTGCTGGTGCTGACCGCCTTCACCCGCATCATCATCGTGCTCGGCCTGCTGCGCCAGGCGCTGGGCACCGGCCAGACCCCATCCAACCAGGTGCTGCTCGGCCTGGCGTTGTTCCTCACCGCGATGGTGATGCTGCCGGTGTGGCAGAAGGCGTGGGGCAGCGGCATGGCGCCCTACCTCAACGGCGAGATCGATTTCCAGACTGCCTGGACGCTGACCACCCAGCCGCTGCGCGCCTTCATGCTGGCGCAGATCCGCGAGACCGATCTGATGACCTTCGCGGGCATGGCCGGGCACGGCACCTACTCCAGCCCGGATGCCATTCCGTTCCCGATCCTGGTCGCCTCGTTCGTCACCAGCGAGCTGAAGACCGCCTTCGAGATCGGCTTCCTGATCTTCATCCCATTCGTGATCATCGATCTGGTCGTGGCCAGCGTGCTGATGTCGATGGGCATGATGATGCTCTCGCCGATGCTGGTCTCCGCTCCGTTCAAGATCCTGTTGTTCGTGCTGGTGGATGGCTGGGTCCTGGTGGTGGGCACCCTGGCCGCCAGCTTCAATGCGGTCTGACCGCCCTGCCCTGCTGATCGATACGGACCCTAGACCGACATGACGCCCGAACTTGCCCTGACCGAACTCCGTGGCGGCCTGATCACCGTGCTGTGGGTTGCCGGCCCGCTGCTACTCACCGTGCTGATCGTCGGCGTGGTGGTCGGCGTGGTCCAGGCCGCGACCCAGCTCAACGAGCCGACCATCGCCTTCGTCGCCAAGGCGGCGGCACTGACCGTGGTGCTGTTCGCGCTGGGCAGCCTGCTGATCGGCCACCTGGTCGAATACACCACGCTGCTGTTCCAGCGTATCCCGCACCTGATCGGCTGAGGCCAGCCGCCGTGGATTCCGCGACCCAGATGGCCGCCGACGGCCTGCAGGCCTTCGGCATGATCGGCACGATCCTGTGGACGATGCTGCGCATCGGCGCGATGTTGATGGCCATGCCGCTGATCGGCACCCGCGCGGTGCCGTCCCGGATCCGCGTGCTGCTGGCCGGCGCGCTGGCGATCGCGCTGTCGCCGATGCTGCCGCCGGTACCGGAATGGACCGGCTTCGATGCGGCCACGGTGCTGACCATAGCCCGCGAGCTGGCGATCGGCGTGTCGATCGGCTTCGTGCTGCGGCTGGTGTTCGAGGCCGGTGCGATGGCCGGCGAGCTGGTCGCGCAGGGGACCGGCCTGGCCTTCGCGCAGATGAGCGACCCGCTGCGTGGCGGCAGCTCCGGCGTGATCGGGCAATGGTTCTATCTGCTGTTCGGCCTGCTCTTCTTCACCGCCAATGGCCACCTGGCGCTGATCTCATTGCTGATGGACAGCTACAAGGCCCTGCCGATCGGCACCGCGCTGCCCGACCCCCAGGCATTCCTGAGCATCGCGCCGACGTTCCTGCTGCAGGTGTTCCGCGGCGCGCTCACGCTGGCGCTGCCGCTGACCGTGGCGATGCTGGCGATCAACCTGGCCTTCGGCGTACTGGCCCGTGCGGCGCCCGCGTTGAACCCGATCCAGCTCGGCCTGCCGGTCGCGCTGCTGTTGGGGCTGTTCCTGCTGACCGTGCTGGCCGGTGAGATGGGCCCGCCCGTGCAACGCCTGTTCGATGCGGCGTTCGATGCCGCCGACAGCGTCAGCCGCTGACCCGGGACACGTGCGGGACAACCGCGTGGGCACCGCATCGCCCTGCACGCCTGCCACTTGCGATCCCCCCGGTGCGTGGCGTTAGTCTTGGCTGACGACGAAATCTTCACCCGCGCTCTGCGCTGATGGCGGCGCGTTCTGTCGTATCGCTCAGGCGTTGACCAAGGAGAGCGTCATCCATGCTGATCGGCAGTTACACCCCGTGGTTGGTGATCGTGTCATTCCTGGTTGCCGTGCTGGCCTCGTTCACTGCGCTGGACATGGCCGGCCGCGTCACCACCGCGGCCACGCGCCGTACCACCTGGTTGTGGCTGATCGGCGGCGGCTGCGCGATGGGGCTGGGCATCTGGTCGATGCATTTCATCGGGATGCTGGCCTTCCGCCTGCCCATCCCACTCGGCTATGCGCTCGGCCTGACCACGGTTTCGCTGCTGGCTGCGATGGCCTCGTCCATCTTCGCGCTGTGGCTGGTCTCGCAACCGACCCTGCCGCACGGCCGCCTCGCCCTTGGCGCACTGCTGATGGGCAGCGGCATCGCCGCGATGCACTA
>Ga0213829_1000296_pt1 | contig 52546 bp, 46 predicted proteins | sample MC6MC0896MG_FD_180665 | JGI IMG/M metagenome (GOLD analysis project Ga0213829, IMG submission 180665) | Enriched soil aggregate microbial communities from Iowa State University, Ames, United States - MC6-MC0896-MG | ecosystem: Environmental > Terrestrial > Soil > Unclassified | place: USA: Iowa... | reverse complement strand
GAATAGCGCAATGCCTGCAGCTCAGCAGGGATCAGGCGCACTGCCCCGCCTTCCAATTTAATGGTTGTGAGTTTCCCCGTATTGCGCAGCTCATCGATCTTCCAACGGCTGACTTTCAGGACGGTCTGTGCCTCCTTGACTGTAAGCAGTTCCTCTTCCAGGTAAGCCTTTTGCGCCGGAAGCTCGGGCGGAACATCGGTGTTATGGGAGTTGACTAGCGTAGAGCACGCTAAAAAAGCGTCAAACAATTTTGTCAATATTACATTCGTCTCTTTTGTCTGGATAAGTATCTGTTTTAAGGTGTTTTCCATGATGCGTGTGTACACAGTCAAAGTCCGGCCATAGCTACTATGCGGTATATATCATTAAAGGGTTAGTAAAATATAATTGGTTGGGAGCACTCCCTATCATCCTGTTATAACGGGTCATCCCTTTTGGGCATCTGACCACATCGGAAATAACTAAACGATAAGTGAAATGTTTTAATATAAAGAGAATTTTACAATCGGTCTAAAATCAAAGCGGTAAATTAGTAAAACATGACCTTAAGCTTTTTTTATGTACGTTCCTTTTTATAACCGCGACCTCATCTTCGATGTCTCAGCGGCATAGGTGTCCCATTACCTATGCCGGACGACACGATTAAATTGCAATCGTCTGTCCACCTACTCGCTATCATCAGCACCTGTACAGAACTGAAAGTCCGCTGTACAGGATGCCTATTGCTTGATCTTTTACCGATTGGGATTACATAAATTGCTAAGGAATGGTGCATAATTATTAGGTAATAGCGAAAATTTTACCATAGAAAGCAAAAAAACATCTAACGCATTGGGAAAATATTCAAAGCCGAGCAAGAAAAAGATTCGGTTTTTCGAATACTCATAAGGAAAAGAGCTACATATCGTTTAATGACAGTCCTATGAACTGTAGCTCAAAAGCTGCCAGTTCCTTTTTCAATGCCCGCGATTTGAGTTCCAATAGCCCTAAGCTTATTTTTTGCGTCTCTTTTTACCTCACTCAGTATGGCGACTTTGTCCAACTGGTTTAAAGCAACGATATCGATCTCATTCTCCCCCCTACTGTCCCAATAATTGCCGATTTCGGTGATCCGTCCCTCAAGGTTAATTTTCTCTCTAAAATACTGTTCCAATAGCAACAAGCTACATCAGCTGACCATTTCAGATTACTACGGAGCAATTCCAACTCCGCATGCCTATTGTAAAACTTCATAGTGATAAATAAAATAATAACCATTAACTTAATAGTCATTAAGTTAATATCTATTACAAATGTTGCAAATCTGCCGCAAAATCCAAGCTAACCCAAATACTTCACCGAACAGGTGAACAGCTCAAAGGCATGGTAAACGTCCCTGTTTTGTATCCACTGTCTATCCGAACAAAAGATAGATCATGAACACTGTAAAAAGCAAACGGGGCTATATCCAAGTAGACAGCCCCGTTTTTACGCACTTCTATGCGTATCCCTTATACGAGTTATCAAGATTAACCTCAATAACCTTCATTACTTTATTTTATAATTTTTCGGAATTCGTTTCCTCTTTAACGTTCTTTTCTTTCAGTTCCTCTGTTTCGGATTGATTTTCCAGTTTGCCAGTTTTAGTATGGCTTCCTTCCAATTCTTCCGCTTTAACCCCCTTTGGATTGCTCCACAATTTCTTCTTATAGGCATCCAACTTCTCTTCTACTTTCCGACCATCCAATTGTTGTGCACCGTTTTCCGATTCTTTGACATTTTGCAGCATACCTGGCGATGATTCACGCACTATTGTACTTGCAAATTTATTCTGCACAAAGAAATCATCCATGGTCATATCGTAAAGCCCTTTGTCCGGATCGGAGACATCCACCTGCACCAAGCTATAGCGCAACTGTGGAAAGTAAAGCCAAAAGGCAGGCGTCGCCCCGACGGATTCCGCCAGCTCCGCAGAAGTAGTAATATTCATTAAAGGCGCTACACCGATAATTCGTGTTTCCAACCTACTCCGTTGTTTATCGAAGAAGATATCTTCTTTGACGCGGAATTTAGTTACCCGACTTGGATCAAACTCGTTGAGGGCCATTTTAGAGTCAATCTGATTTCCTTCGCCATCAAAGATGGGAACCAATACACTGTCCGCAAAACGGGCCATCCCTTCTTGAGCACTCAACCGCCCCTTGAAAGAATCATCATCTGGACTATACAGTGACAATTTTCCCTTTTCAATCGCCTTCATCACCACTTCGATCAAGGAGTTTCCTGGGATCGCCAAGATATAGTTCTTTTCATCTTTTAGATCAATATCGCGCCATACACGTTTATAAAAACGGATATTCTTTTTATTTACCTCCGGATAAGCAAATGGCACAGCATCTTCCATGTTATTTGCTTGGTAAAAACCGTCCGTCGTGGGGATTGTATCCGGATTTATTTCTTCCGGGACAACCTGTAACGCCGACATTACCTTATTTGCAGCCCCTTGTTTTCTGGGAACTGTATCTATTGTTGTCTCTTGTTGAGCGAACAATGATCCGGCTACCAATGCCAAGGTCACTGTCATTACTGTTTTCATGTTCATCGTTATTGTGTTTATGTTTACAGTCCGGATTAATACTTACGTGTTTTACTTTGCACGGTTGGCATTTCAAATGCAGACATCACACAGCGGAAACCAATATAAGAATGCGGTTCGTAGTCTACCGAGTAATTACGCGTCTCACTATTCAGCTGCTCCCCATTGTCCTTCCATGAACCTCCCCGTACGACTTTGCGTTTAAGTGCATCACCATCTTTGGCATCCGCATCATAAAGCAAAGCAGGATTTAAGTCATTGACAAATACTACTGCGGATGGGCTATACGCATCCAATGTCCACTCAGACACATTACCAGCCATATTATACACCCCAAAAGCATTAGGCATATACGATTTAACAGGTAATGTGAAGGTAGCACCATCGCGTGAGTAAGTACCCTCGCCCTGTTTAAAGTTGACCGCCAGTTTCTTTTTACCTTCCGTGCCATCAATGGTCATCCGAGAACCAGCAATCGTATCCTGCGGATCCAGCTTTCCCGAGGCCGCATACTGCCATTGCGCTTCAGTAGGGAGACTCAGGCTCAATTGATAGCCGTTGAGGTACGAGTTTTTCAATACTGTAGCCGCCATTTCACTTGCACGCCAGTCTGTGAATGCGCGGGCTTGCCGCCATGTCACCCCCACAACAGGGTAATAATCAAAAGAAGGATGTGTAAAATAATTCCCGTCTAAAGAAGCAAGCTGTGCATTCGGGAAATCCTTTGTCCAGATATCTTCGACAGGCATGACAGCAACTGTATCTGTAACATATTTCTTTTTCACATTACCTTTGGACTGCAGGTATGAAAAACGGTATTTAATTACTTCAGGATTGAGTGCACGTCTATTTCCATGCATTTCAAGCATAGGGGCTATTCTTTCCTGAATAGTTGGATCATTGCTTTTCCAAATTGGGGATACCTTCTTAACCTTTGTCCAATTGATACGCTTTTGACCAACTTGCTCACCGGCAATCTCCAAGAAATACTGATCATCATTCAAATAATCGGTTACGGCCACAGAATCTGCAACCCAGTTTACGAACTCACGGTATTGTTTATTAGTCACTTCTGCTTCATCAATAAAAAAAGCACTTACACTTACATTTTTGCCTACGTTTCCGCTATCAAGTGAACCTTTGAACAAAATTGTTCCTGAGGGAATATACACCATCCCCGGAGGCGCCGGTAGCTTACCACCTCGAAAAGCATTCACCTTAGGCGCTTTATACATTGCTGAGTTTGATTTACATGCGGAGAAACCAATTAAAAGTGCCAAAGCACCAAAACTCAACAGATGATTTTTATAGATCTGTTTTATTAGATTTGTCATTATTCGTTATTTTTATTAGGTTGCTCTTTAGCTTATTTACGATTAAAAAGTGCATATTTTACACCCAAGGATACAAAGCCATATTGGTCATTATTTTTATTCTTGATCCCGTCCAAATTGTCGTTAAATGTCAATGTATGCTGATAGTTCACATTGATCGCCCATTGGGGGCCATACAGAGTCCTTCCAAATGGAATATCAACTCCCGCATTTAAAGGCACCGCAAAATGGATTTGACCCAAGTCTTCGGTTGGTACCAACTCCCCGCCTTGGTTTGCAATGCCTTCGGCATAGTTCGGAGCGATATCTCTTGCAATTCGATTTTTCACCAATCCGGCTCCAGCTCCAAGATAGATATTCGAAAGGACACGCGAAAAAGTATTTGCCTCTAGGGTATATCGGCTATAGTCGCCGGCACGATCCATAAACTGCCCCAGGCGAATTTTACCGTTAATATTTCCCGCAAAGTATCGGTTTTTAAATTCACTCTCATAGCCGTGGCCGCTTAAAGTACCTTTTTCACCACGTAATCCGACAGAGATAAAGGGTGTGATCAGGTAATCAGCCTCACCGTAGAATGCAAAATTTGCTTCCACATTTGCCAGATCGGTTAGGTTATAGGCAACACCGGCACCGGCACCTACACTAACAGGACGAGAAAATTGCGCAGAAACAGTTCCTATAGATAAACAGGCAAGTCCGATAAATGAGTATAATAGCTTTTTCTTCATAGTGTGTTGATTAGTATTTAATGTATTCTATATCCTAAACGGGGCATTCAAAAAAATATTACAAATTAAAAACCCCAAATCGACATTTGATTTGGGGTTCAACAACAATAAGGCCAAAGTCAATCCTACAGTTGTTATTATTTTATATGCAAACGATCTTTAATATCCTGCCATACCTTTGCCAAGCCAGTTTTCTTACTCTTTCCTTTGTCACCATAGCCGTAGCCATAACCATAGCCATAACCGTATCCTTTCGCAAAATCTACATCATTGATTACCGCAGCAAGATTTTTCAGCTTGCCATCAACGTATAATTCACGCGGAACCTGAAGCAGACGTTTATCCAGATAATTCGCACGCACAACGTACAGTGTTAGATCCGCATTATGTGCAATCAATAAGGTATCCGTTACCAAACTTACCGGTGCAGTATCTACTAAAATATAATCATAATTTTCGCGTGCGTATTTAATCACATCATCGAAATGTCCATTCATTAAAAGCTCAGCCGGATTAGGCGCAATATATCCTGAATAGATTACATCAAAATCATAATTTCCCGGTTTCTTGATAATGATATTATTCACATCCATTTCTGGATTAATCAAGAACTGCGTAATCCCCACATTAGTATGTTGCAAGTGCGATAATCCCAAATAATCTAATACTTTCGGACTCCGGATATCCGCCCCTATCAAGAGTACGCTTTTTCCTGACATCGATAGAATCTGCGCTAAGTTTGTTGTCACAAAAGACTTTCCTTCACCGGATGTCGTCGATGTCACAAAGACAACTTTAGAAGCATCCTTTTGGTCAGCACCGAACATAAAATTCATATTGGTCCGCAAGATCCGAAAGGCCTCTGCCAAAGAAGAACGGTCATTTAAATGGATCACAGTATCCTCTGCTGAAGGTATCTCCCCAAGAATAGGTGCTTTGACAAGCTCTTCGAAATCTTTACGCGAATGCATTTTGTTATCCAATAAGAACTTAAGATATAAAATAGCGAAGGGTACTAAGATCCCTGCAATTAAAGCAATCAACAAAACAATTGATTTTTTCGGAGCCACAGGAAAACCATTTCCATAAGCTGCATCTATAATTTTTAAGTTATCTGGTGTTGCCGCAGCTTTTACTTCACTTTCTTCGCGTTTCTGCAACAGTAATAAGTATAAGGATTCTACAATTTGCTGCTGACGAGAAATCTTCTTGAAACCTTGTTCTTGATTTGGAATAGAACTGATTTTTCCCTTAATTTCATTGGATTTACGCTCTATGCTATTTAATGCTAATTTAGTTACACCTTGATAATTTTGAAGGGATTGACGTATATTCTTACTGCTTTCAGAAATATTTTCATTTAATGCAACTACAGTTGGGTTCTGGTCAGAAGCAGACTTTAATAAATCGTCTCTCTCTAAAACCAATTTATTATATGCTTCAATTGAAGTCGCAATTGAAGCATCTTGCAGTCCAATATTAGAAGGCAGTAATTTACCAATCTCCTGATCTTTTAAATATTCATTCATATGATCAACTAATTGCAACTGTGTACGATACTCCAATACTTTTTTATCGTTCTCGGAAGCATTGTTTAAAAATACTCCTGCTTCAGTTGCCATATCTACCATTGAATTTGCTGACTTAAAAGCAGCCGCTTCCTCGTCAGCTCCCGATAAATCCTTAGATATAATCATCAAACGTTTATTGATAAAATCCGAAGTTGCACGAGTCATTCGCATTTTGTCGTTTGTTAAATCTGTATTATATATATCTATCAATGAGTTAAGAATCAATTCGGCTTTTTTACTTAAAGTGGAGATCATTAAAAAATTTACAACATAAGATTGCATCTCCTTATTTGGAGTAATACTCATCGCTTTAAGAGCATTATCTACGGCCCAATCTTTTGGAATAACATTAATTTCATAATCAACCTGACTAGGAGTATTTTGAAGTGTGCCTTTTCTAAATATTATTTTATGTCTGCCTATTTTGGTAATCATATCAAAATTAACAGTTATTGTTTCCCCTGACACCAAGTTCGTAACGATTAAAGGGGAACCTTTCTTATATCGCACTTGTGTTTTAATTCTTACTGTATCCTGATTTCCTTGAGGTTCAATTATGAAAGGCATTTCATTTTCCAGAACTTCAGATGACCGGATATTTCCCTTAAGTGCATACGATATATTTAAATGATTTTGATCAACAACCTTCCGCATCAGGCGACGCGAGTAAAGCACTTCAATTTGATCTGTCACATATGAGGCTCGTGTACTACCAAATCCCATACTGCTACTAAGTTCTGCGATCCCAGCTAACTCTCCTGCAGAAGCACTCCGCTCATCCTTTAACAAAATCTTTGCTGTGGTACTATAAGTTTTCTGTGCGTAACGTAAGTAGACAATCGCTAAACCAACTGTAAGGATAACTCCCAAAACGAACCACTTCCAATAGAACGCATATTGTTCAAACAGTTGTCTTAAGTTTATTTCCTCTTGTTTATCTTCTATCTGCATTTGCTTTTGTGTCATAATTTTTATTAACGAGTCAGTACTGAAATTACGGTAATCAATAAACTCGCAATTGATATGATTACGTTTGTATTTGCTCCCAGTTTTGAACTATTGATTTGCGATTTGTTTGGTTCAACATAAATCACATCATTTTGTACTAAATAATAATACGGCGAATTTAGCATATCCTGCTGAGTCAAATCTAAACGATGCATAGTTTTTTTCCCTTCGACTTCACGAATTAACATCACATTTTGACGAACACCACGAATAGTTAAATCACCAGCCATACTTATTGCCTCTAACACTGTAACACGTTCGGAAGGCATAACAAACGAACCCGGGCGTGCAACCTCGCCTAATACTGACACCCTAAAATTATTAAAATTAATATTAACACCAGGATCTTTAATGTACTGACTCAATTCTACACGTATATTCTCAATTGCCTGAACTCTCGTAAGTCCAACCACACGTACCTTTCCTAACATAGGCAATGTAATATCTCCATTATTATCAACAGTATAAGTAGGGCGCAATGCCATATCAGTTTGTTGTGTCATAGCACTATTTGTCATAGTACTTAATGGATTAAAAGGTGCTGTAACTTTAGGATCTGCCGCAGTCACCACAACAGTTAAAATATCATTTATCTGAATTTTTGGCACATACTGCTCATATACAGTATTAATTTGGGTTGAATCTGGCTGCAAATACACCATATTCCTCCGCGATCCACAGGAACTGAATATCATTAAGGCTATCATAAATAGCCCTAATATCAAAACATACTTTGAAACTAATCGCATGTGTTATTTATATTATTAATTGATTTCATTTTAATCTAAAAACAAAAATATACTTTTTTCTCCATACTATTCCCAAAAACAGCAATTTGTTCATTTATTTACAGAGATTCATCATAATAGCAAGATTTATGCCTAAATTTCTATTATCGTTCTTTTGATTTACTACCTCAACACAATATACTAAAATTGAGCACCTTAGTTTGGCGCGTTGTTATTACCCAATACAACTATATATAAAATTCGTTTATTTGCCAGCTCAAAGACATTTTTTATAGCTGATACGATTGCACACTTTCGCTGATAAGGTATAACCTCTTGTTATGAAGCCCCTTTAGACCACATGAGTGTTAATATCAACTGTTATATAGATATTAAAAAACTAGAGGTCATTTGAAAGAAAAAAAACATTTCGAGATCTTCTTTATTTTAGCATAGACTTCACCTAAAATAAAGTCCACAAATTCATTCAAGACACATTATTAAAAGCGTTGACAGCTATAGTCTAGATTAACAACAGGTTTTATTGATAATTAATGTTCCTACTAAATTACCTACTCTGAGCTTCAGATATTTAAAATGGAACACCCAATATCTCAAAACATCTTCTTTCTTTTGGTATGGCTTCAGCTAGCTGTAATCACAAATCTTTTAATGATGTATATCTTCAGCTTTAAATAAATCAGACTCAATCCCAATAAAACCATTAACGAAAAGACTATTTGAGTAGTAAAATCTTTTGATGCAAATTGTATTACAAGAAGACCTATTCCGAACTGAATCATGGCATACAGAAATGAAATAAGCAATTTATTAACACCAGCTTCATTGCCTAAATATTGGTATAAGTGCGTGCGATGTGCCTCAAAGATATTTTCCTTATGATATAAGCGACGAATAATTGTCCATACTGCATCTACCCCATATACAGCTAAAAAAAGAATATAAATAAGATTTTTCGTAGAAAGGATTAAGGCACCCAATGCAAACAATAAAATGTAGGCTATTGCCACGGAGCCCACATCACCTGCAAAACATTTCGCTTTCGTTCTAAAATTAAAGAAGGCAAACACCAATACACCCAATAATGTATACATAAGCAAATCTTGCGCAATAAAATTAAATTGCGGATTAACCAGCATCAACAAGCCCCCTACCGCTAAACTATAACAGGCTGTAATACCGTTAATACCATCCATAAAGTTATAAGCATTGATTACCCCTACTACAAACACGAAACCTACAAGCAGATAGTACCAAGGCATATCAAATAAATCCAATTGGTAAGCCATCAATAAAACTGAAGTAAAATGCACCAATAACCTGATCTTATTAGACAATGTAAAGATATCATCCAAAAAAGAAATGAGGGTCATCATGCTTAATCCAAGAAAGAACCAAGGATACTCAAAACCCGATAGGATAAAATAAGTAACCGCTCCAAAAAAAAAAATTACCCCCCCCCCCCTCAAAGTAATCGACGAATGAGAAGATCTTTCATTCGGTTTATCAATGATATTAAAACGATCTGCAACTCTAAAATATAACAGCTCTAGAATAAATAATACGATTATGATGATTATATATAGCATATGTACTAAAAAATATTTGATCAATTTATTTCTGGAACGACCGAATAGTTGCTACCAACCCTTCTTTAGTCGTTTGTGGAAGTTGAGTAATCCCCAACGCTTTCTTAATCTTATTATTGGATACCGCATAAGACTCCGTTAACTTTTTTAGGCGTTCTGAATTCAAGGGCAGCGGTAATATATCCCCAAGTTTGACACCCGTACGGATCAGAGCAGCTGGGATATGCCACAATTTTGGTTTCTTACCCAAAGTTTCTGAGATTAACGTGACCAATTCGTTTGTGGATAATGTTTCATCGTCGGCAAAATTATAAATACCTGATAAAAGCTCCGAACGCACTAGCATCTGTTCGACAAGAAAACTAAGATTGTCAATGCTCAAAAAGGAACGTTGATTATGAAATTCAGCCAAAGGCCAAGGTATGCCCTTCTCAACAACTTTATAAAGCAGATTTAAGTTACCCTTATTTCCTGGGCCATGTATCATGCAGGGGCGGATAATAAATAAGCGTTTCCCAGCTGGCAGATCTTGCTTCAAAAGGTAATGCTCTGCCTTTAATTTGGATCTGCCGTACGGCGTCCGAGGATAGCCGTCTTTCATCTCGTCCAAAACACCATCGACAGTATCAGCAACTGCTTTTACAGAGGAGAAATAAAAAAAATCGCGAAAATCTGATTTCAAGAACTTTACGAACAAGTCAATTGTTAGATCACAATTGACTTTAAAATACTCTTCATCCACAACGGTATTGGCCGTATCATGCGCCTTTCCAGCAAGATGAATTATAGCTTCACCGTGACTGGGTAAATTTATTTCCCAATCTGGATTGCGTAATGATAGTGCTGTTGTCACTCTATTTTTTTGATTTAAATACTTTGTTAAGTTCTGACCAACAAAGCCTGCTGCCCCTGTTATAACTATTGACATCTTTTTAATACCTTATTGATTAATTTAACATAGTCCATCGTTACCACTTCTTTCGCATAATTCTCTCTAATCTCTTCATATCCCGCATTGCCCAGTCTGGTTAAACTTTCTTTTGTGCTGTTTTTTAAGAAGGCTACAATCTCATTCACTTTTTCCGCGAAGCTCCGTGTAGTTATTAATTTCGCACACTGCTGCGGCTGTAAGAAATTAACAATCGGGGTTTTCTCACCCGAACAAACTAAGAGAGGTTTTGCACATGCCATGACCGTGTATACCTTGGACGGGAAACCATGCCCTTCCATTTCTTTGGACATAAAAATAAATTGTAAATCAGAGAAAGCTAATAAATGCGGCATACTTTCACGCGGCTGATAGGGTAGGATATGAACCTTTTGGAGTCCATTCACTTCAGCCTGTTCGATAACATGCTCTTTCATCACCCCTTCTCCGATAATATAAAACTCTATTGGTTCGTCCTTTAACAGAATCGCCGCACTTAACAAAGGCTCCCAGTCCTGCGCATGACCGATATTCCCGGCATACATTACTTTTATTGTATCATTGTCCTTAAACAGATCTCTGTCCAAAATCACTTTTTCTGCGGCAAGAGGCTTATACAATTCTGTATCCACAAAATTAGGAATGATATGTAGCTTCTCAGGCTTATCAAAACGCCCTACAATGGTATCATAAAAAATCTGATCGATTGTGGTAACCGCATCGGACTTGTTGTAAACCAGCTTCTCCAGCCATTTTAATAGGGCGATAACCGGTTTGGATTTTAGTCCTCCTTGCTCAATTAAGAAATCAGGATAGATTTCCTGAACATTATAAACAACCTTCGCTCCTTTTACTTTGCCAATGACTAAATTGATAAATCCAATCGTTAATGGTGGAGATGGAGACAGAATAGCTGAAACGTTTTTTTGAGCTAAACCCAATATGAGCGATAAAATGTGCCAATAAACAAACCCCAGAATACGTAATGCAGTAGAACCGAACTTTTTCTGGGGAATATGTATGACTTTAATTCCTTGAAAAGAGCTCGTGTAAAATAAGCCGCCCCATTTTTTTGTCATTGGCTGTTTTGCCAATTCTTCTGGGAGTACATTATAATGAGGAGTGGTCGTCAGGACAACCACCTCATAGCCTTTTTGTTTAAAAGCCAATGCTATATCATTATAAAGATAAGCCGTAGAGACACCATCGGGGCTAAAGACAATACTATGGATTAATATTTTCGGAGATTTTCCCATGTTTTTATCTAAATACTCTCTGACCAAACTACTCTTCTTATATAATCCGTATAGGAGAGTATTATACGAACCATTTTCTCTGAGACATTTGGCATTGAATAATCGGCAACTTGACGGAAGTTTCTATTCATGCCCACATCTTGTCTTAACACTTGGGTGAGCCCTTGTAATACGCGTTCCGGAGATAATCCAACCATCATAACAGAGGCCTCTTCCATTGCTTCAGGTCTTTCGTGTGCCTGACGAATATTCAGCGCCCTAAAGTTTAAGATCGAAGATTCCTCAGAAATCGTTCCCGAGTCAGATAGCACCGCATACGAACGCATCTGCAATGCATTATAATCATGGAAGCCCAGAGGTTTCAAAAACTGTATCTCAGGTCGCATCTCGATCTTCATTTTATTGAGCATATTCCGCGTACGGGGATGTGTGGATACAATAACTGGGTAACCGTACTGCGCTGCAATTGTATTCAAAGATTCCATTAAACCCCTGAAATTTTTCTCGTTATTGATATTTTCTTCACGATGCGCAGAAACAACAAAGAACTTACGTTCTTCCAAACCTAATTTGGCCAATACATCTGATGTTTCAATTTCAGGCAAATAGTGATTTAACACTTCATACATTGGCGATCCAGTCTTAATAATACGATCAGCAGGAAGCCCCTCGCGCAATAGATACTCTCTGGCAATATCTGAATAAGTTAAATTGACATCCGCCGTATGGTCCACAATCTTACGATTCGTCTCTTCGGGCACGCGCTGATCAAAACAACGATTTCCGGCTTCCATATGGAAGATTGGTATATGTCGTTTCTTAGCAGGAATAGCGCACAAACAAGAATTCGTATCTCCCAATACCAAAAACGCGTCTGGCTGTAATTCTTCCAATATTGGATCTATTTTGATCAAGATGTTTCCGACAGTTTCAGTCGCTGTTTTCCCAGCTGCTTCCAAAAAATGATCCGGTTTACGTAACCCCAAATCTTCAAAGAAAATCTGATTTAATTCGTAATCATAATTCTGTCCTGTATGCACGATCACATGTTCAACCGCTTCTGAAGCGTCCAATGCAGCCAATACACGAGATAATCTAATAATTTCTGGTCGTGTACCAACGACCGTCATCACTTTTAATTTTTTCATCTTAATAAATTTGCTTTTTATAAGGTGATGAAGCTATCATAGCTATTCATCTCACTGTTTGAGTGAATAAATCATGATGGTTTCATAGCTTTTTTTACCCAAAGGGCCTATTATATTTTATTTACACTTCTAAAAAATAGGTGTCCGGATCTGTGGGGTCATAAGGTTCGTTGATCCAGAACATGGTAATCAACTCCTCTTCACCTATGTTTGTAATATTGTGAGTATACCAGATCGGCATATCCACATAAGAAGGCTCAGTCCCATCCAGATAAAAATCCATCACCTCATTACTATCCATTTTACGTAACTGGATACGAGCCTTTCCCTGTATTACCGCAAAACGCTCTATTTTACGTGTATGGAAATGATTCCCCCTGGTAATTCCGGGGACAGTAGTCGAATAAGAAGATTGGCCACCGATACCCATTCGAATGATCTCCACAAAGGTTCCTCTTGGATCCGTATGAAGTTGAAATTTACGCGGATAGACTGATTTATGATCTATAAATGATCTATAAGTATTAAATAGATTGAGCTCAAATCGATCGTTCAATATAGGAACTTCTCCTTTCTCCAAGTATAGATCCCTATACTTCTCTAAAAGAGCTAATACTTCCGAAACTTTTTTTGATGAAGTGGGCTCAACAATACACTGAGGCTGATGCACTCCTTCACGAATCTGCTCAATGATAAAATCGACCAGCTCCTGAACATAGATCAGCCCAACTTGTCCATCATTGGCTATCTTCGGAGTTTCTCCGTGTGTAAGCTGATAGCAAAAAGTAGCGATAAAAGAATTGTAAAACGGTTTTCCAAAGGAGCCGAAGACATTAGGAATCAATAGTCCTGTTAGTTTACCTCCATTTTGTCCGGCCCAGGAAACCAAGGCCTCCCTACCTTCACGTTTGGAACGTCCATATAAATTGTCGCGTTCCTCCTGTGTGGAAGAAGAAATCAACACATGAGCTTTCGAACCAGTCCTTTCTAATGAAGCCACCAATTTATTCGCCAACGCAATATTTGTCTCATAGATTACTTGTTCACTGTCATGTCTGTTCATGGCAGCTAAATGTACAATAACATCACACGCTGCCACAAACCGATCAAGAAGCTCTTCATTTTCAAAATATTCCTTCTGAAAATCTATTCGCTCAAACTCTGTCGGATAGAGTCCGACTGTATTATAAAGATGACGCCCTACAAATCCATTTTGTCCCGTTATTCCTATTTTCATATACAATGCTATTTTCTATTTATAAAATAATCCAATGGATAGGTATAATCATCATTTGGAGCATTGTCGATACCGTAATCCGAAAACACCAACAGTTCGGAATCCGGTTCCAATGCCCGAAAAGCGGTACCATATCCGGTGGAAAGATGTAAGACCCGATTTTCATTGCTATCCAATATAATTTTCTCGACTACCAGATCAGTAGAAGCCTTGCTCCAGTTATCTATTTGTACAACATCTACCGCAAATTTTCCTGATAACACATAAAACCAGCGTTGCTCTATGCGATGAGCACGCCAGCCCCTGACTAGTTCAAGGTCCGTATTTTTGATGATGTAGAAACGTTTCACCAGAGACATATCAAAGTCATTGACAAAGCGAATCTGTCCTCGGTGATCTTTGGCAATTCCGCCCTGAATAAAATCTAACATAATGAAAAGCTATTTTAATAAGGGTACTGCATTACATCCTCACCAAATACCTCTTTGCGAATTAAAGGTAATTTAGAAACCAATCTCTTCAAGCCTTCCACTCCCTGCTGTTCAGTATTATGCGAATGGTAATCTTCTATTTTCGAAACATCCTCTTCTCCTTCAGAGAAATATTTAGCATAGTTCAAATCACGATTATCCGCTGGAACACGATAAAAATCACCCATGTCTTCAGCTTTCAGCATTTCCTCACGTGTGCAGAGCGTTTCATAAAGTTTCTCACCATGACGTGTTCCGATAACTTTAATTGGCACTTCTTTTCCTGTCAACTCAATCAGAGCTTTTGCCAAATCCCCAATTGAACCAGCAGGAGCTTTATTAACAAATAAATCACCAGGATTAGCATGTTCAAATGCGAAAAGTACCAAGTCCACTGCATCTTCTAATGACATAAAGAACCGGGACATATTAGGATCAGTAATGGTAATAGGCTCTCCTTTTTGGATTTGATTTAAAAACAAAGGAATTACCGATCCTCTAGAAGCCATTACATTTCCATAACGTGTTAAACACACAACGGTATCCGTCAAATTTCGAGCTTCCGCTACTGCCACCTTTTCCATCATTGCTTTAGAAATCCCCATTGCGTTAATTGGATAAGCTGCTTTATCCGTACTTAAGCAGATTACTTTTTTTACGCCGTTTGAAGCCGCCGCACGAATCACATTCTGTGTACCTTCTACGTTCGTCTTTACAGCCTGCATGGGAAAGAACTCACATGACGGCACCTGTTTTAATGCTGCTGCATGGAAAATATAATCTACACCGCGAGTTGCTGGCTCTACAGATGTAAAATCTCGTACATCACCTATATAATATTTAATTTTACTACTTCTGTACAAATTACGCATATCGTCTTGTTTCTTTTCATCACGCGAGAAAATACGAATTTCTTTAAAATGATCTGTCTCCAAAAAGCGATTCAAAACCGCTGTTCCAAAGGAACCTGTTCCTCCTGTTATAAGTAATATTCTGTCTTTTAACATGTTATTTTATGTTATATTTATTTATAAATTTTTTAGTTGCTACAAACCAAGGCATTGTAGTGCTAAATTCAGCTACCTTACCATCAGCACCTTTGTAATGACTCCAAATTACGGCTCCGTCACAATATTTATAGAGCGTCTCCAGTTGCTTATACCAAATATCATCCTCTATAAATGCAAATTTGCCATCATTTGTATAGTACTGCGGCCAAACAAAACCATAAATCACAGCATTTTTATTTATTTCTCTTATCTTAGAAACCTTTTCCTTAACAATTTTAACCCAAGTTTCATGATCTTTATACCTTGTATAAAATACTGGATAATAAATATCAACAGCACGTCCTACATTTTTAAAATAATTGTTTGTAGAATTCCATTTCGGCATGATCACACTTTCTCTTATTTTCGAATTAAAACTATAATCGGCATGAGGCGAGTCCATAGGGAATACTCCAAAATAACCAATTCGGCTTATTTTGTTTGTTCTTCGAAAAATTTCCAGAGTTTTTAAGTATTTTTCACGGGATGCTTGTTTGTATGTTCCGTCTAGTGGCCAAGATTCTATATCTAGACAGACTGGCACACGAGAATCTTTTTTAGAATATCGAGCAGCTTTCAAGATTTTCGTTTCATTAATTCTTCGCCCCGAATTATCTTTTACCACCCCAGGCATATCTAATAATTCGTCTTCATAAAATAAGAAAATTTTTTCAAATCCATATTCTTGTAAAGACGGCGTATTCTTATACAATAGCGCATTGAAAATACGGAACTTTTTTACTTGAGCAAAACAATTTCCTTGAGTTACAAACACACCTAAAACTAACAACAACGACAATAGGTTTTTCATATCATTTATTATATTTATTATATATATACTCTATAACACTAAGATACTTATTTGTACGGTCTTGACTGGAACCAAATCTTTGCAAGTTTATCTCTCCATATTCTACTAATTTTGTATATAATGCATTATCCTCTTTTAGGCGAACTAGAGCACTAGCATAAGAATCTGCTGATAACGGTGCGCAATAATACGCCCCTTCTTCACAAACATCTCTTGCAAAACGCATATCCGATGCTATAATGGGCTTCCGCATAAACATAGCTTCCAAATAAGTTGTAGAAAAAACTTCCAATAATGTTGGAATAAAAACAACATCAACAATTTGATATAATTCGGGAATACTTTCAAGAGGCACCTGTCCTAGATATTCTATATTATTATTCACATCTTCATCAAATCCAAGTTCATCTTTGTTAACAGATAATACAAATTCAAAATCATTCCATGAATATTGATTTTGTAGAATTCTTATTATTTCCGGGATAATTGTCAAATTCTTATGTGGATAATTAGCAGTTAAACAGAGGATTTTATATTTACCATTTTTGTTTATATTGCATTTTTTCCATTTTTGTTTATGAAAGAAAATCTCATTCAGTGTATTTCCCACAACAAAAAGGTCTTGATTAGTATGTTTTTTGTTGAAAATATTTTTAGCATCTTCTGTTTCAAAAATCAACGCGTCTGAAAATCGTCGAAAAGCCATTTCTTTGATTTTCGACAACGCCATGGTTTTGAAAAAATCAATTCTATTCATCTTTTTGAAAAAGGGAGAATCGCTATATATTAAATGTGGAATAGCAAACCCCACAATTTTAGGGACTTTACTGCGATGGTATGAAGGGCCAAAAACACAAAAAATAACATCAGGAAAAATGCTGTTTTCTATATTCTCCACGCACTTTCTTTTCTTAAAAATTGACAAATTATCAATATGAAAAAAAACAAAGTTCTTTGGAAAATTTTCCTCTTTAACTAACGGGGCAATTCTATAAGATTGCACCACAAAAAATGTATGTTCGACTCCCAAGTTAATCAGATCGTGAAGAAAAGAAAGTGCGACTTGAATTCCTCCCCCAGCATATAAATTAGAATTATCTATTAGAATTTTCATAATGAATCAATAAAAGAAAAGATTTTTTGAATTTGAATTCTAGCATTTTTGTTATTGAGAACAAAATCTTTCGCATTACGTCCCATGTTTGTCAAATAATCTTCCTCTAAAGAGCTAATTCTTTTGAGAATCAAAGAAAGCTCCTGAATTGACTCATTATTAGTCGAGAAACAAAAATCAAAATATTCCTTTGGTATTCCCTCTAATTCATACATAAATGTTGGCCTACCAGATAAGTAGTACTCTATGATTTTGGAAGGAAAAGAATATTTAGTAAATTCTCCTTCCGAGGTACGCGGGTTAATCAGTAGAAATGCTGATGCTTGTAATTTAATCACCTCTTTCCTAGAAAGCTGTCCTAAATATTTAATGGTTGGATTATGCTTACAAGCAGCCTCCACCGTCTCCCTACCATCACCGTCTCCACATATCCAAAGCTCAGTATCAATACCTTCAGCAGACACATATGCCTCAATAAGATTACCTATACCATGCCTCAGATCCAAGGATCCAGAATAAAAAAAATATTTGTTGTTGATTCGAGGTATATCTTTTAATTGTGATATGTCTGGATTACATATACCTTCTATTACGATAGATGGGGCTTTCTGCACGTGAATCGGCATTTTTTCAGGCATATACTTTGTAAGATATACATATCCATTAACAAAATTCATTCCTCTACGAATAATAGAAAGACTTAAACTATCAAAAACTCGATGTAAAGCGGAGCTATTCCCCCTTGTCATTCCTACAATATCAGGAACAATATTAATTATCTTTAAGCTCTTTCTCTTTGCATTTATAAATGCAAAAATTTTATAAAATGGCGGATAAAGATCGTATACAATTACTGCCTCATATTGAGAGAGTTCAGCTTTTTTTACTTCAGCGTATAAACTTCTATAAATAAAAAAGTGTTTGATAAATAGCATATTAAACCATGGAAGACTTATACCTCTTCCCCCACGATCTAACGTAAAAACACTTCTTCGGATATTAAGTATAGAAAAGCGAGTTGGAAATGCTCCAATATTAGGAGCTGTAATTACATCTACAATATACCCATTTTCTTCCATTCCTTTAATTAAAGACCATTGAAAGCTATTGTTAGCGTTAGACGTTGCCCCTTTACTATTCTCTCTAAAGAATGCTTCAGACTCCCGCGAAAAAATTGAAGATAAAAAAAGAATTCTTTTCATAATTTTATATTTTTTAAAGATGAGCCTACACCGTAAATCAATATGATTGAGAAAAGAAGAGAATATCTCAACTCCTGAGAACTTAACAGCATAATAAATAGAACCATTAAGAAAACAAAAGTCTTTCTATCTACTATACATGTGAAGCGATATATCGCAAAAAGAACTAAAAACAACGCCGCTATTCCGTATACACTGGCTATATTGAGAAATGTATTGGTCGCAGCTGAATCTGCAGATAAGTAAACACCATAAAGTTCTCTAGATTTCATCGCATACAAATCAACAAAAGCTCCCAATCCGACACCTAAAAATAAATTCTCTTTAATAATTTCCAATGGTATATAGAAGGATGCTAATCTGGAAAATGAACTTGCGTAATCTCGGCTATTGGAATCTAATTTGGAGAAAACGCTTTCAAATAATTGAGGAAAATATATAACCAACAAAATTAGGCCTACAAATAAAAGTGTAGAATAGAAGATTGAGACAAGATTTCTTGATCTATAAATATAAAACAATATCATCAATCCAAGTACCAATATTCCTGTAGTGGATAACGTAGTAAATAGAGCTATAATTGTAACAATTAAAAACTTCCTGTTCACAAACATATTTCCGAAAAGCTGGAGAATTAAGCTAAAACATAAATGTATTGCAAAAATCCCAGGCTCCCTAAATACACTTAAATTACGGGCAAAATTGAATCCTTCAAATACGCTTCCAAATAAAAAGAATTTAAAAGATATACCACCATAATTCTGAATCGTAGGGAAAAAATTAAATATCTCTGGTATAATGAGATTTATAACGTAGGCGATTAAAGAAATAACAGAAAAAAAATAAAGTAATCTTACATACACACTTCCAAAATTCTGAAAATCGACTCGCAGTGAAAATAATGCTGCTGTAAACAATGTATACAAAAACAAAAATGAACCATTTCTCAAATCCGAATTGAGGATTGATGACAATAATATAATTATTGTCATTGCGATAAGAAAACTAGCAATTTTAGCTGTATGTTTTGTAACAGGACTTTTTACCCCCTCTATGAAGAAAACTATATTAAACAGTGTATAAAAGAAATATTTTGAATAAATAAAAAGTTCATTTTGATTTGTACCAAAAAGTAAGTTATCATCCGAGACATAAATTACCAAAAGGACAAAGAGCCATGTGGTTTTATTTTTTATTTTACTGAAAATCATCACCTATGACATTTAATATATTCCTTTGCTCACTTCTAATCTTATTATATCTTTTTAAATTAAGAGCCCCCATAGCCTTCAAACTCGCCTCATCCATCCCCGCAAATCGATTAATTACTTTAGCAAACTCTAAAGGGTCAGTTGATGTAAATGTTATTATCTCAGATTTTACTGGAAACTCATCCATCCCTTCCACGTCTGAAATAATACATGGAAGCCCTATACTCATTGCTTCCAATATAGGTAAACAAGCATGAGGTTTTGCAAAAGGAGCCAATAGAGCTAAAGATGAACCATAATAATTAAAAACGTTATCAACTGTCCCTATTTTAATCAACTTATCTGTTGACCTATAAATTTCTTGCAATTGAGGCAATTCTTTTCTTAAATACTTAGAAAACACAGAGCGTAAACGATATTTGATTGATTTCGGATTTTCATCTAATTCGTATGTTCCTCCAATAAACAAAATCCGTACGTTATCGTTCAAAAATTCCAAACACCGCATCAATACCTCAAAGCCCTTTATTCTCTGCGATCCACCAACATAAACAAAGGTCCTGTAATTAGAAGGATTAAACACTGACCTGTCTTTTCTTTCCAACACAGGGTCATACAAAATAGAAGTTTTATCAAGGAGATCTACACGCTGTGCATTATCGTTCGAGATGGATATGATTTTATCTGCAAAACGCCTAATAATGCTTCGTATGATTAATTTTCTAAGGCCAAAAACGCCTTTAGCTAAAGGCTCCCGTACATGAATAAACGTTTTCGAAAAATATCTTTTACCCCAAAAAAGCCAGTCACTAATAAATAAAGAATTTAGATATAAATAATCGTATGATTTACTCCAATTTCTCAACTCCCGTCGTGAAAAAAACACCATATTCATTGCGAAAAGAAAAATATTCTTTATTGTTCTAATGACATTTGCAAAATTAACGAAGCTTGCTTCACTATGAATAAATAAATCGTAGAATTTACTATAAAAGGCATTATTTGCAACTACTACATCAATATCGTGATCCTTCAAATATTGAACGGCATCGCTATTGAAAATGCAAAGAACTTTTACAGTATACTTCTGTTGCAGTTCTCTAACCATTCCAACTAGTGCTATAAGTCCTCCACCGATGCCTGCTCCATGATGGATCACAAGAATACTTTTCATCCTTTCTATTAAATTTGGTATTCGGCAAAAAAACTATCAGCAGTTTCTCTTAATTTAGCAATTTTTCCGTCCACATCCTTCCAGTCAATATCAGTGTTTAGAATACATTGCAAACCATCGATACTTTCATCCCTAACAATTCGATTTTTTAAACCAACATTATCTAATAGCGTTAAAAACCGATCGTTCATACCTGAAGACCTTCCTTTAGCAATAAATACCAGAAAAGGCCTGTGAAAGATCATAGAGAAGACTGCCCCATGAAATGAATTAGTTATAACAAGATCAGAGTTACTAATATTAGCTATCCAATTCTCAATCCCATCCGTATTATAATCACTTTCCTTATTTGTTATCACATTATATTTCGATGAAATATAGTTCATAATTTCACCAAACCCTTTTTCTTCGTTTCTAAGAAAGTACGAGAAAACATTCTTTTTCTCAGAATTTATTGATGTCGCGATCCTATTATTAAAGCAATAATCTTCTTTAAAAAGCAAAAGAGTAGGATCTGGAACTACTACTGCTTTTTTAGGATACTTCAGTTCATCAACAATCTTGGCACCAGAATTCTCTCGCACACCAATTCCCACAAAAGCACCTATAAATTCTGATGCAAATTTATGCACGTTATCCTCATATTTTTCACAGCCAAAACTTACAGCATAGGCAATTCTCTTTACTGAAGTAGTTCCGAAATCCAAAAAATATGATGGTGATTTATTACCTCGTTCACCATGCATTAAGAAGTACGGATTCCAAACTTGATCACTTCCACATATATAGACATCAAAATCAGGTGGAGAAGATCTTAGTTCATTCAAGGTATTATATTTTTTTGTTCTTTTGAGATACTTGCCCCTAAATTTTTCAAGTTTCTTATCTTTATAAAATTTTTTCAATTCTCTTGCTGCTGAAAAAGGATTAATCAAAGCTCTAAGCAGATTCTTTTTATGCCCTATAGGAACATAGTTTATAATCTGCACGTCGTGTCCTTTTTTTTGCAAAAATGTCTGCAATGCGTATGATTGTAAAACAGCGCCATAATTAACAGCCCAATGAAACGTAATGATGCCTATTTTCATATTTATATATTCTTCAATCCAATTTTTTTTCTAATGATCTGAATCCTATGATACACTCTAGTAACATATTTCAAGATTCGTTTATACTTTTCTATATTTTTTTCAAAACTATCCGAATTTCCATCTCTTATCCAACTTTGCAAACTTGCTTCCCTCAGTTTCATCCGAATTCTCTGAACTAACTTAAATTCAAAAGGAATATTTTGCAGTACACGCTCTCTTTTTTTTGGCACGAGATACCCCAAACGTGTCCTTAATTTAATTCGGTAAGCGAGCCCCACCCGTCGATGGTTAAAACTACCCTTTTGTGAAGCTATAAACCTATCTATTGATAATTCCGATACATTTAAGTCAGAGTTATCCTCAATAGCTTTAACAATGATGTTTTCTGCAACTAAGCTTCTTGTTAAAATAACACTATTCCCCAATCCCTCTCTAAGATAAGGTTCCAACCAAGCATCCCCCAACGAGATATCTGCTAATTCAGTTGTAACATCATCACAAAAATCACAAGCATTAGATTTGAATAAACCTGTTCCCCACATATCCCCTAAACTTCGCATTTTAACAGTATGGAGGATTCTATTTTGATCCATAGCTCCAAAAGCATAATCATGAGCCATAGATTTCTCATCTTTTATCCTATAATCTTGGTTATAATAGGATCCTTCAATGCCAGATTTCTGCGCCAGATAATCTGAAAAAAACTTACTTTTCAATCCTCCACAAATAATTCCAACGACAAAGGCAATCTTAGTTTTCAGCTCTTCATGTATGGTTTGCTTTAATCTCACTGCTTTCACAAAACATGCAACTCCGGAAATTGCTATTTTTCCATCAATTTTATCAATTGTTTCAAAAAGTTTATCCATTGATACCGGAATATAGCGTGTTTTTGAGGTACTTCTAATATCTTCTATATTAGAAAACAATTGATAACAATACCCCCCTTCAGCTCCCTTAACAACAAAAATATAGTCAACAATTTTCTGGATTAGTAATTGTTCAAAAATATAAGTTGCGATACCTCCGGATGAAGAAGACTCCCTATATTGTTGGGAATATCCTGCATAAGATTTAAAATACCGCCCGACCAATGCATTCTCAACAGGAGCATCTGCCAAAAAGATTTCAGCCAATCTATCTTCGTCAGGTTCTGTATTAGACTTATTAATATTAAAAGGACAAACCTTTAGAGCATTTGGGCTTTCTTCTAAATCTTCTATCAAATTTGGGATCAGAAACCCTTCTTCATCCCATTTCATACCCTTAATGTTAGGTGACTCCGACACACAAACGCCACAACCTGTACAAAGTTTATTATTAATAACATCACTTATACTATTCATATCGAACTTTGTTTATTTTTTTCATAATTGTATTCTTCTCCTCTTTTTTCATGGCAAAAATTAACACATTTACTATCATACAAAATATAAGACAAATAGTATATAAAACTCTCAACCCTGATTTTTCTGCGAAAAAAGTATTCAAAAAATACCCTGCTGCAAGAGTTAGCAATATCGTTAAAAAAATTCTGATAAATAAATCTTTGCAAAATGAAAATATTGATACATTAAGCGTCGATTTCAAAAAATATAATCTAAAAAAAAGTGCCAACACAGAAATTGTGATACTTGTACAAAACACTACTATCGGCTCTTTAAAAATTAACAACAAAAAATAAGATAGTGGAAGATTAAAAAATAACAAAAGGCCCACAAGCATTTGATATTTCTTAATTTTACCTGTTGCTTGTATTCCTGTCATTATGGGACCAGAAAGAGAATCAATTAGAATTATTATCAAGCAGAGCCTCGAAAAATTAACGGTATATTCAGGAACTAAAACAAGCCACTTCTTTAAAATATATTCCATATTCACATAAATCGGAACTAATAACAAAAACATCATAAAGAAACAATAACGAGCCCCCTGAAATATCAGCTTAAGTACGTTAGAAATATCATTTTGCGCATATTTTTTTATTATCTGGGGACTAATTGCTAATTGAATATTATTTACGAATAAGTTCAGCGCATTTTGAACCTGCAATGTCACCGAGTATGCAGCATTTACTTTAGGCCCATAAAAGTCATTTAGCAACAGATTATGTCCCTGAACTCGACTCATAGCAGCTAAATTACCAAAAAGATTCCAACCTGAATAAGACAATAATATTTTAAACTTTTTAAAATCAAGCGAGAGTCTTCTAAAAGAAAAAACGGCAGCAAACTGAACCCTGCAATAGATAGCATAAACCAAGAAAACAACAGCCGTACTAAGCGTCGTCAGCAAAGAATACAATTTTAGCTTATCCATACTGAAATACGTCAACAAATAAACTATTAGCAACTTTAGAACAACTTCAAAAATGCCCAAATAAGCGTAAACTTTCATTCTTTCATACGCTATAATCAACGAATGAAAAGGGACTTGAACAACTGAAATAAAAACACTTAAAATCGATAATTGAAATATAAATTTCACAGACGAGATCTTTTCTCTAGGAAACTGCAATTTTTCCTGCAAATACCAAATACCCACTGTCTCACATAATAAGATAATTACAAGACCAATAACAATATGGATGATTAATACGGAGATAAATGTTCTGACTAAAGAATTGTGATTTTCCGCTCCGATATCAAATGCAAGGAATCTTTGGGTCGCTGACGCCATAGCAGAATTCAAAAACGTAAATAGAACCACAATTCCTCCAACTACGTTATAAATCCCATATTCCTCTATTCCTAAAACATTCAGAACAACTCTTGAAGTATATAAAGTAACAATCATTACCAATACCATTCTTAAGAAAAGGGGAATTGAATTCCTAATCCAACTATTTGCTTGCTTATTCAATTACTTTTTAATTTATTCAATAAATAAGATCCACTAAAAACCAGCTTTTCTAATTCAGATGATCTTGCCTTCCCAAATACTGACTATCGTTCTTTATTTAAATAAAGAACGATCATCCCTTTTATTTTTTCAGAATAATTTGTGTACACTGTCACCTTCTTACCAAGGATTGTGCCAGCTTTAGAAGAAGCTTGTTCTAAATAACCAATATCTAGCGAAACTCCCAAAATCAAAACCTCAATATGTGCAGAATCAACCCCTTGTGCATAATCCCCCAACAACGCAATCATTTCAACATCTCCCGCTCTTTCCAGAACTTGATCGACAAAAGCTTCGATTCCTAAAAAATTATGAATTAAACCTTGTAAAGATAAAAAGAGAGAGTGCTCGATATTAGCACGATAATAAATCTTATTATCATTATCTTCTCGAATCAAGTATCCAGCATCTGTTAATTGATTAAGCTCTTTACGAATAGAATTGGTCGATTCTTTAAATTCATCAGCTAACCCTCTTAAATACCCACGATTGCCCGCAGAAACGAAGAACTTAATCAACAGCTTAAGCCTAGTTTTGGATGTAATTAATGAGTCCAACATCGGTTTAATTTCAATGAGTAACAAAAGTACTCAATGCAAATATACTATGCAAATAAATAAATTGTTAAATAATAATAAGCTATTTATTCACACTATAATTTTTTTTAAACTCCTTGCTAATAGTGCCTAAAAATAAAAATTCACGTGGAACATCACCCGGTCGAATATAAAATTAGGTACCTTTATTTATGAGGTACCCTTAAAAAAATAAAAAACAAGACTTATATTGTTCGTTCAGGCCTCGACCTTCTGATACAGATCCGAAATTTGTAAAGTTACACTAAAGGATTCTGGCCCGCTCTCTTCAAAATTCAGCACGCCGGAAATACGTACACGTCCCCCAGTTAAATCTTCAATCTTCACACCACGCTTGATAATCTTAAAACGAACAGAAACATCAGACTTTGTATTATCTTTCCGCTCAAATGGGATAACCAAAATCTGCTCAAGATTAACATCTAAAGCAGAATGTAATGGTCTTACTTTTCGAATAACAATATTCTTTAATCGATCATCGTTCCGTTCGGCTTTGAATACAAATACCCCTGTTCTGGCATTTCTATCGCCACTATATTGTCCCGGGCGCTCCTGAAACATATAGCTCACAGTCATTCCGACACTTCTATTAAATCGTTGTTCCTGTTGTCTTTTCCTCCAAAAAAGATATCCCCCTAAAAATAAAAAAATAACTATGGCTATGGTCATCATATAAAATAAATATGTTGGTTAAAATTAAAATGACTAAAGTGTTACACACATCGGTGCTCTTAAACACTATCCAAATATCTGATATTACTATTAATTCAATATTAAATCAAACAGGGACAAATAGGGGACATTTGCGAATGTGCTTGAAAACAGCAGTATACAGACATTAACTTTATATTAACAAAGTAGTTTTATGAAAATAAGATTTAATAACAAGGACAACCTGTAAAACAAATGAGCCTGACCTTAGTTGATCAGGCTCATTCGTCCGCTATTCATCTAGTCAATCAATTTGGATTGATGACGTTCTAATGTATTGTATATTTTTTTGACGTCCTGTGATTTTTCTTTTTGCAGGACCAGAATCGCATCTTTGGTGTGAACAAGTATACTATCTTTTAAACCGACAAAAGCGGTATATACATCCGTACCAATGACCATATTGCCATTTTCATCCACAGGATGCCCTGTCTGTTTTAGATAATCATACATGGATTCAAAAGAGCCCAGATCAGACCATTGAAAACTCGTAGCAACTACGCGAATTTTCTTGGACCGCTCCATTACGGCATAATCAATGGAAATGGATGGAATTTCTTTTGACAGCCCCAAATCAAGCTCACCATCCTGGCGATGCTGCCAGGCATTAAATGCTGTAGCATATACTTTGGGCTCAAAATTCTGCAATTCGCTCAGGAAAGTATCTGCCCGAAAACAGAACATCCCGGAGTTCCAAAGAAAATTACCACGCTCAATAAAATCTTCGGCGGTATCCTGATTCGGTTTCTCCCGAAAAGATAACACCTTGTCATCTTTGTATTCAATATAACCGTAACCTGTTTCAGGACGGGTCGGTTGGATACCGAAGGTCACAATATAACCCTTGTTTGCTTTTTCGATGCCAGCCTTAATCGCTTTTGCATAGGCCTCATCCCCGACGATAACATGATCCGATGGTGTGACAATCAGAATATCATCAGGCTGAGCAGCGAAAGCTGCAAAGGCAATTGCAGCAGCAGTATTACGCGGTGTCGCTTCCACGATATCGATATAGTCCACCTTATTGTTTTCCATCACTTCCCTGCTCAGACCATGATTATCACGATTGCCCACCACAATTACTTGCCCACATAGCGACTGATTACGCTTGATGGTCATTTCAAACAAAGACCCCTCTTTGAATAAGGAAAGATACTGTTTTGGAAAGCTTTTACGTGATAGAGGCCAAAGCCGGCTGCCAACACCTCCAGTTAATACCACATGAATAATATTGCTCATTATCAATTATTTTTTTTCTGATTCTTTATCCGCGACAACCTTACGCAAACCGGAACTTGAAAAACGATGCGTACGTTTGTTGTAATAGATCTCTATATTTTCCTCAACACAGTACAGCCGACCCGAAAAATCGGCATCCCGATATTCCTCGCCAATAATACGCATATTGATCGGCAAAGCTTTGATCATATCTATTAGATCCTGCTCTGTCTCGTAGGGTATAATCTCATCCACATAACGACAACCTTCCAATTGAATATAGCGTTCGACAATCGTTTGGGTTGGCTTGGCTTTCTCTGGAGATACTTCAGAGGGATCTGTATTAAGACCAATAATTAAATAGTCACAATGTCTTTTTGCCTCCTCCAACATCATAATATGACCGGCATGTAATAAATCAAATACACCAAAAGTAATCCCTATTTTCATTTTTATATTCTTCTTTAAATTGTTGATTAAACGTTTGATTTTAAAACAGATTCCTCTTCTAAATTGGCATTGGCGACGATCTTGCGTAGACCAGAACTTGAAAAGCGATGGTCACGGCTATTGAAATATAACTCGATCCCTTTCTCTTCACAATAAGATCGGCCTGTAAAATTCTTCTCTCGGTATTCATCGCCAACAATACGTACGTCAATCTTAAAAGAACGAAGCACATCTTCCAGATCCTGCTCCGTTGCATAAGGGACAATCTGATCCACGTATTTACAGCCTTTAAGTTGGATGTAACGCTCTACAACCGTTTGTGCAGGCTTGTTTTTCTCCGGCCGATCCAAAGTTGGATCGGTCTGCAATCCACAGATCAGGAAGTCACACTGGCGCTTGGCATCTTCAAGCATTTTGATATGACCAGCATGTAGCAAATCAAATGCACTAAAGGTAATACCAATACGCATATTCTTGGCTGGGATATTTATCATGTGTATAATTAAAAAGTAAAAAAAATGTATAGCTTACCAAAGTTAAAAATTAAAAAGTAAAAAATGGAAACAGCGGATACCCCAAAGGCTTGTACAAGCAGGGTCTCCCATCTCCCTTCTAATATCTAACATCTCAATAATGTAAATATCATGCCAAAGAAGGCTGAATCAATAATTCTCATCCTAGTTCGAATATACTATTAACGGTGGCATCCCCCTTTTGTAAATAAAATAACTCTAAACACAAGGCTGACAAACGAGCTTTCCAAATTAGGTATTTCGAAGTATTTATACAAAATTTAACCAATTCAAAACCCCTCTCTTATTCATTATCTTTAAATCTAGAGATCAAATCTTTAAAACCCGAAAGTTTTAAAGGTATATTACTTAATTTAAAAAGATAAAGAATGCAGCAGAACACAGCTAAAAACGAAGAAATAGCGATATAATAAATACAATGGAAATATAGAGTTTGAGAATAAATAAAATAAAAAGAAACAAACACAACTAAGCAAATGACAAAAGGAACAACGGTATAATGAACAAATAATTTATAGACCCCATAATCGAATAGTTTTCTTAATGGAAAAAAAAGATAAATATAAGCTCCCAAATTTATTATGATCCAGGAATAACCAGCTCCTCGAAATCCAAGAACCTGTATAAAGTAATACAGTAATGGGACTCCCATGGTAATTTGAAATACACCTTGGTAAACAGTATATTTGGTTTTACCAAACGCTAAAAGGGCATAGTAAAACAGCAATTGCATTGATAAGAATACTGTCCCGACTATTAATGTTCGGGCTAAAAACTGCATATCTTGCCTATACCCTTCCTCAATTCGACTACCTAACCATAACTTAAAAAGATCCGAAATATAAATATATAATGATAAGGACACTACGAAAACAATAACGTTGAGTATATAACTTGATATTCTGAATAAACTCTTCAACCCAACAATATTGCTTTCTGAAACTAGTTTTACAAAAGTCGGAAACAATGATGTCGCCAATGGCATACCTAATAATGTAGAAGATTGGGCAAGTGAAGATGCCAAAGTGTAATAACCAAAGACTTTTAAGGTAAATAATGAACTTATCAATATTTTGTCCATTTGCGTATTAACAGCGGAAATAATAGAAATCAGACTCATACCTCCGATATAAATTAGAATATGTTTCGGAAGCTTTCCAAATTCTATATACAATACTTTTATTCTTTTTGTAAAATAAGACAACACACTATATCTCAACAATAGTACATAAATAACGTTACAGATAATCTGCCAGAAAAAATAGCTGTATAAACTATTTGAAACATATCGAAGAATCACAACTACCACACCCGTTCTTAACAGAGCCCAAAAAAATTGATACATATTCGCTCTAGCCTGATACCCCAATCCAAATAGTGCACCATAATAAAGCGAAGAACATAGATGAAAGCTCACACCAAACGATATAAGCATAACATACTTTGTCAAATCCTCAATCGGAAATTTATCTGTTTGCAGCCAGTGAGCGGCAATAAAGTTAGAGGTCAATAATAATCCCAATAATACAACTCCACATATAATGAAATACTTCTTCTCAACTAGTTTAAAAACAGAATACTTATAACCGTCTGAAAAAGAAGTTGAGAACTCTTTAATTACTGCTGAAGACAGTCCTAAATCAGCTAAACTGATAATACTAAGTACAACAGTGTAAAAGCTAATGATGCCATATGCCTCAACTCCTAATAGCTGGATGTATAATGGTACAAAAAGATAAAGTGATAATATCCCCCATAATTTGTTACCATAATTGGTCAATATATTTAAAACAGTAGATTTCATGCCAGAATCAGAATTACTTTTAGCTTAAAATATTTTAAAGGGTTTGCTAACGTTGCCCGCCCACCCAATATATTGAATTTCGCCATATCCTTCGTTGTCAATATGTTCAGTAAAAATTAATAAATTCACGCTATTTATATATCAGTGAACATACTAGTTTATTATATTTTAACCCTCTGCTAAACTGCTTGAACTACTATGGATAATCTTTCTAAGCTGGAGCAAATAATATACGGTTAATAATCAGGTAATCCACAATTAACAAGATAGTCTTTAATAGTTAAAATCAATTGGCAAATCAATAGTACCCTAAAAAGCGATATCAGTATGCCTTAAGTATAAATTAGCACAAGCTCGTGCATCAGAAAGTGCTTCATGGTGATTGAGCTCTATTCCTAACACTTCACAACAGGCATTTAATCGCGCTGGTTTAAATCCTTTACCTTGATAAATCCTAAATGTACATTCCCATTTCTCATTTAAACCAAGGCTATCGTAGGATAAATTATAATAACTCATGGTTTTCCGTAGCACACCGCGATCAAATAACTCATTGTGAGCTACCATAAGTCTATTATTTATAAATGGAAAAATTTTTGGAAATAAATCATTAAACGTCGGTGCAGCAACAGTATCTTTTGGTCTAATCCCATGAACTCTAGTAGTTTGCCACATATATTGATTATTCGGAGGCTGAATAAGCGAATAAAATTCATCAACAATAATCCCGTTCTCGACAACAACTAGCCCTATAGCACAAGCCGAATTTTGATTGGCAGTCGCTGTCTCGAAATCTATTGCGGTGAAATTTAATCCTGATTGCATCTAAACTTATCTTAATTCCAGTGGCAAAATTAATAATTTTTTACTGCACTTAAACCTTAATCTTTCCCCGAATTTTCTAATCTATTTAAGTTATTGAATCAATATATATTTGAATATTATTCCGGCAGTCATAATGCAAAAAGTTAATTCAAATTTTTAATAAAAGATACAATTTTGTGGCATGCATCACCATTGCCATATGGATTATGCAATTCGCTCATCTTATCATAAAAGTCATTGTTGTCTAACAATTTCTGTGTTTCTTGTACTATTTTTTGTCTATCTGTTCCAACTAATATAACAGTACCGGCCTCAACTGCTTCAGGCCGCTCTGTCGTATCTCGTAAAACCAAGACTGGTTTTCCTAAACTCGGCGCCTCCTCTTGAATTCCTCCCGAGTCTGTAATAATTAAATAAGACTGACTCATCAACCAAACAAACGCAGGATAAGACAGTGGATTAATTAAATAAATGTTAGGTATGTTAGATAAAATCTGGTAAACAGGTTTTGATACATTGGGATTTAAGTGTACAGGATAAATAACCTGAATTTCTGGATTAGACTCGGCTATCTCTTTTAAGGCCTCACAAATATTGATAAACCCTTGACCATGATTTTCCCGACGGTGACCTGTTACCAATATTATTTTTTTTGAATGATCTATAAAAGCCCTTAAAGACCTAATCTCCTTATCATCAACAGATTCAACTTCTTTAGTACTATAGAATAAAGCATCAATTACTGTATTTCCTGTAATTATAATATTTTTATCATCTATATTTTCTAATAATAAATTTTTACGCGCAGCCACAGTCGGAGCGAAATGAAAATCAGCCATACGGCTTGTCAATTGGCGATTGAGTTCTTCTGGAAAAGGAGATCGCTTGTTTTGGGTTCTTAATCCCGCTTCCACATGACATATTTTAGCTCCAGCATAGAAAGCTGCGATACTAGAAGCCATTGTAGTGGTTGTATCCCCATGCACATATACGTAATCTGGTTTAAAATCATCCATCACATCCTTTAATCCCACTATAATTTCCGCTGTGAGCGTATACAGGTTTTGATCCTTTCTCATCAGGTTTAAATCAAAATCTGGATGAATGTCAAAAAAATCTATAACTTGATCAAGCATCTCACGATGTTGGGCTGTAACACACACTTTGGTCTGAAAAAATTTATCCGCTTGAAAAGCTTTCACTAGGGGGGCCATTTTTATAGCTTCCGGTCTTGTTCCGAATATAATTAGATTTTTCTTCATAATATTACATAAATTTCCCCCAAATAATATAATTGGAAAACATAGATAAAAATAATTCAATAAACAAATTGGTATATATTATTCGAGGGTTGAATAAGTGAATAAAATTCCTCAATAATAACTCCGTTCTCTACAACAACTAAGCCTATAACACAACCCGAATTCTGATTGGCAGTCACTGTCTCGAAATCTATTGTGGTGAAATTTAATCCTGATTGCATGATCACTCCTTCTAAAAGTCCCGGTAAAATTACTAATTTAATTTAATAGCATACGCTCTATAGCTCCACTCATGGCGCATATTCAAATCTTGATTAGTTAAGCATTGTTATAATTCATATATCCCCAACTTACCGTATCTATTTAACAAATTTGAGAAAAGATCTTACTAACGTATGTGTCAAAAAATAAAATGATGAGAATATCGATAGGCCCTCATTCTCTCTAAAAATTCGCCAGACCCATTTGGCAGCATTTAGCTTATTTGACGAGATTGAGCCTTCTCTAACTCTATATAACATCTGTATAGTTCCGGTATTTCTGGCTTCTCCATGCGTTAATCTTAAAACTTTAAGCCAAAGAGCGTAATCCTCGTGACCTTGTTTTTCGAAATAAAATTCTGAGAGCTTTTGTGTGTCAACCAAAACCGTCGAACAGGCCAAAATATTACCTTTTAGGAGTCCATTATATTCAACCCGCCTTGGAGCTCTAATAATCCTATTTCTTGAATTTCCTTTTTCATCAATTTTTTCATAGTCAGAATAAACAATTACAGCCTGTTCGTTTTGCATCAAGCGGAGTTGCTCTTCTAATTTTGATGAGAGCCAAATGTCATCGCTATCTAAAAAAGCAATAAACCTGCCCCTTGCCGAACAAATTCCTAAGTTCCTAGGTTCCGCCGGAGATCCCGAAGGCACCTTCGTTTTTAGTACTTTAATTCGAGCATCTTTATGACAATAATCCATCGCGATAGAATAAGTCCTATCAGAAGAGTGGTCGTCAATTATTAATAGCTCCCAATCCGCGAAACTTTGGTTCAGCACGGATTCTATACTATATCGAATAAAACTTTCTACGTTATAGGAAGGCATTATAATTGAAACCAAGTTATTTTTCTCCATCTATCAATTTTAATCTATTTATCTTTATATCCAAAGAAACTTTTATTGTAATAAATAACTGCCTTCAAAGGTCCAATACCTGAACGATTTACCCTGACACACGATGAAGGGATCAAGTATTTCGTCTTACCTCCCGGTCCTATACAATTCTTCAACTTACAAATAAAAGCTCGACCCAGCATTAAATTATCTTAATAAATTCTCGAAGGCATTAACCAATGTAGATTCGTTATCTTCCCAGTTTCTTTTGCCTTTAAAGTTCGCTAAGTTTGCTTTGTATGTATTCATTAATTCACGGTTGGAAATTGCATCAGCAATTAGGTTTCTAATTGCCTGTTGATCATAAGGATTAACGGTAAATCCAATTTCTTCATGTTTTACCAGATCTGCTAAACATGTATCTGCAGCAAAAATCCCCGGTCGGCAATACTTAAAACACTCATAAAATTTATTCGAAATAGCATATTTTACATTAAAATCAAGTGATGGATAAACAGCCCAAACCAAATCAGATAATTCATATATATCTCTGATATGGCTATAGTCATAACTACCAAAAAATTTTACTTGAGTATTATCAATCGTATATGCTTTAAGTCGGTTGAGATCTGGGCCACCTCCCCAAAAAAGAACTTCAACATCCAACCCTACGATGGAATCAACTAAATTTTTCATCACATCGAAATATCGAACGGTTCCAATAAATGAAATCTTCAATTTGTCGCTTTCATAGAAATACCTCTTTTCAATAGATGCATTTTCTGTAACTGGAAGATTTTCAATTACAACTTTCGAACCATTGAAAAAATCATAACGCTTTTGAAAAAACCGTGATGCAAATATGATGAGATCTGTATTTTTTAAACTTCTTCTTTCTAACTTGTTCAAAATCCGACGAACAAAACCTCTGGTGGCCGTAGGTAAATCTAAGTTCTCATAAACCAACTTTTGATCTTTTGCTTTGATGAGGCTACATAACACTAACATATCCCAATGCGAAGCAATTAAGATTTTGGGCTGTAAAGTAGCATTTATCTTCTTTAAATAAAAGAAATAGAAGAACAAAGCAACAAGTTTTTGTAAAGGATTACCGTAGGGAGCCTTCTTTTCAAAAACATGGTATTTTATATCTTCTTCATCTACGTCGAATCTTCCATCCCTATTCCAAGCAGAAATATGGACTTCGCTCTTGTCTAACAGCTTTTTTAGACTTTTAACGATTCGAATATTTCTAGTATTGATAGGATAGCATGAATCTACTAATAAGATCTTCATAATTTATTGAAACAAGTAATTTTTATAATTATAATAGTCTTTTAGACTATCTGTATGTAAATAACGGTACAGCAAAACGACACCATATAAAAATAAACCGGTAAGCAAGATCAATTTCATTTTCCGTGTCCGGCAAAAACTAATCAGGATTGGTACGATAAATATCTGAAACTCTCGATATATATAAGACAATCTATGGGAAAGTATATCGAAATCATTAAAAATCAAACTCAAAACAATGCCAAGAAAAAATCCATTTCGAAGAAAAATATACAACTTTTCGTCTCTTATAAAATCTTTTTTGTTAATGGACGTATATAGAAACAAAATTCCGATTCGAAAAATCAGCCCAATACTAAGCCCAACTTTCTTTGTATACTGACTATCGGCAACTGACATATAAGAATTTAAGCGCATTTTTATAATCGATTCAGGCAGAAAATTAACCATCGTTTTAGTAAATGAGATGTTCAGGATTACCATTAAAGCTAGAATGGAAACTGAAATAAAAATAATTCTGTTACTAATATTAAATGAAACGAGATAATACGCTGGAAGAAAAACAAGTGACGATGCATGGATTGTTGCCGCCAAAAATACCAATAATAGAAATGGCACGATTTGCCGCCGCATTATAAATGGGATAGTTAAATAGCAGACTCCCATTGCAAAACCCTGTCTGATCCCATCAAAATCACGTTCCAAAAACATCCCGACAAAATACAATAAAAGTGAAGCAAATAGTAAGGGTGAATATTTATGAAAGATATAATATTTAAAGCAAAAATTAATAAGGGAAAGTATAAACCAAAATCCAACAAAGCCAAATGACAGGTTTTTAAACAGCTGCATAATACAGACGTATCCAACCTCTACACCATTGACATTCATTATAGACCAGTTCATGGAATTATTGTAGTAATACCTATAAGTGCTATAGTCTGTCCCTACGTTATATTTCAATCCGGAAAACAAACAAAAAACAATGAAGCTAAGAATATATGCTAAATATCTTTCATTGGTCCAATCAAATATTTCCAATATACCCAGAAAGAAAAGAAATGATAAAAACAGAAGAAACTCCATAATTAAAAACCCGTTAGCATTAAGTTAACTCACGTAAGAAAATGAATTTTAATTTATACCTTGTCACATTCATTTTTTAAAACCTTAAGATACTCCTTCCCAAATTTAAGATCAGGTTCTAAATGATTTCCTTCTCCCCATTCATTCCATGATTTTATAAAAGCAATCCTATACTCTGCGGGTTTTTCTTTGATTGTCTCAAAAACTTCTCGGACATGTTCCCTAAATAACTCTGGAGTTGAATTATGCAGAATATAAGCTCGCTTACCACTTCTCGGCGAATGATCCCAATTGGGGATAATTGTCGGAATACAATCCAGGTCACGATCTTCTTCACCTGAAAAAAATCTACTTGCTATTTCATAATCATATACATTGAGAGCACCAAATAGTTTACTATATCCCTTGGTCAAAATATTTACTTCTTTTCTTCTATAGTCATAAAGCCGAACTACATTGACTGCATCAAATCCCATTTCCAAAATCAATGATTTTTTCTCTATTTCTATGGTTTGACCTACAAAATAAAAATCACCAAGTCCAGCCTCTGCGGCAAGTTCCCGCCAGTAGCTAATAAATTCTGTGGCATCAGGTATAAGCTCTGGCTTATAAATCATAAACAAAGGCTTACCATCCACACGTATATATCTTGAGTCTTGAAAAGCAGGTAGCATTTCCTCAAAATGCATTTTATAATCTGATTTTCCGGGATAAGTCTGCTCCAACAAAATTTTATTTTTTGCGCCATGCCATACTCCGCTCCAGGTTTCATTTGCCCATCCTAAACAAAAAGGAAAATCTGGGCTACCTGTTTTTAGTACTTCATCAAATACCCGGTCTAAAATACGTTTCCCATTACCAAACCAATAATGCCAATAACAGAAGCCTTCTATTCCATATTCCTGTGCCATTTTAGCTTGTTCCACTCTCGTCTCAACTAATCTAAGATCATAATAGCCCAAGTCAGCCGGAATTCGTGGTTGATAGTGATCTTTAAACAATTTTTCAGCTTTCCCAACGTTAGTCCATTCAGTGAAACCTGCTCCCCACCATTCGTTATTCTCTTTCGTGGGATAAAACTGCGGTAAATATGAAGCGATAAGCCGTATTTTATTTTGCATTTTCAATAATTCTATTAAATAATTAAAATTCATTTTTAAATTTTTCCAGCAATTGGAGAGTTCCGCATCTCTTCACTGAGTTCTCAGTCACTTTTTTTAAGGAGCTTCAAATCTTATCCAACCTTCTAATAATCCTTGCTGGATTACCTCCAATTACACAATTGTCTGGAAAAGTCTTCGTAACCACTGAATTTGCACCAACGATACAATTATCACCGATAATGACATTAGGCAAAATAACAGCTCCTTCACCAATCCAAACATTGTTTCCTATTACAACTGGTCCTTTTGAATAAAGCTTCCTATTTGAAGGAGGACAATCTAATTCATCAACTCCGACCTTGCCATGAGAATGATCGCTTATATAAACTTTGCTTGCAATAAGCACATTATTTCCCAAAATCACTTTATTAATTGCGCCAATATGACAATCTTTCTGAATTGACACATTATCACCAATAATAATTTGAGGAGCAAATTTTTCCCCTAGATAGCTGTCAAAAGCATCAAGTCGCAACCGCTGATCACAATTAAAGCCCATTCCGATTTTAATATAGCGCCCTCCAGTCAAATACATCGGACAACGAATTAATGCGGTTTGGCTTGAATCAAACTCATTGCAGATCCAAAGTGTATATATTTTATCCAATTGTCTTTTAATCAATTTGAAAAAATTCAAATTAAAAACAAAATGGAACATACAAACAATAAACTTAACTAGTTTCAACATAATAGATAAAAAATATAGCACTTGAACCATTAATAACAAAATATGATTTGAAATCGCGATCAAACCATATTAATTGTTTCAATCTTAATATCAACAACTATTAATGTTATGTTCTCATGTTTGGCTCATTATACTGATAAACAGTTTTCGGATTAAAAGAAAAAATACAATCAAGAAACCTGAAATAAAGGATCCCAATAGAATTCCCTTTATGTTTCCTATCGCTTTTTTCTCTAACGGATAAATCGGTTCATCAACTTTTTGAATAAGTGGAGACTCCCGCAATAATCCCAATTTTGCTATTTCCAGATTCTTAACTAATTCAGCTAAGATAGCTTTATTCGTTTCGGCAGAAACTTGAGATCTTTGTGTAGGAACTAAACGTTGCGCCTGTCTAGTTGGATTCAGATTTGGTGTCGCATCGATAGTAAATGCCGCAACGCTAATGTTGCTATTCATTTCAGCACGAACAGAATCTGTTTTTCTCTGAAGGATGCTCACATTCTCCAGAGACTTCTTGGTTTTCGTTTCTATGTAAAACTTATTAACCTGATAAACAAGACTTTCGTTAAACTCTTTAGAAAACACCTCGTCTTCTGATTTAACATCGACCTTCACAATAGACAATTTTGCATCAAGCTTATCAATCACTAAATTATTTTTATTGATCTCAATTGTTGCCTGATTTAGAATACTATCTTTTGCTCTTTGTAAATTCGCATTGTTATGCGAATTAAACCGAATCTGTAAAAGCTCTGGATGCTTTTCCTTCCATCCTTTCTTTTCTTGACTCAATTCCAAATAGCGATCCAATAGGAGTATTGAGCTATCGCTTTCAGATGGCATCAAAAGAGCTGCTTCAATCATTTTCCTTGATTTATATAGCTCCTGTAGATTATCTCCCTCAAAAATCCCAGCATCACCTTTTCCTCCGATATCTATACCTACCAGTGCTGCCATATTAGCATACTGTCCTAATGCACCGCCTTTGTTCGCAGACTCTAATACAAAAGTGGTTGTAGCCGTATATATAGCTTTTTTTGACTTAGCATAAAAAAATCCTAAAAGACCTCCAACCAAAACGACCAAGAGTATAATATATCGCTTTGAAACCAAATAGTTAAACCATTCATTAATCTTTAAAATGAGTTCCTTTAAAGTTATATCTTGTTTATTTCTAGTTTCAATCATATCTACTTAAACAAACTTATAATAATAGCCAAAGTTGACGCAATACCGGTACCTATCCCTATCCAAGCCTGTGAACTAAGCTTTTCTCTTGGAGCTCGTTTAGGAACAACAATTTCAGCACCTGGTTTCACATCGGGATATCCTCTATCTTTTCCTTTTACAGCACCATTCGCATATTGAACAAAAACACGTTTTTTTAAGGCATTATCTGTAAACCCACCAGCTTGGTTCACATAATATTTTAAGTTCTTACCTTTCACATAAACAACGTTGTTTGGATTCAGAACTTCACCTACCACCTTTACTGTCTCCAGTTCTTTGGGCACAGTAATAATATCACCATCCAAAACCAATAAATCACCACGCTGGTAAGGGTTGTCCAATATCTTATTAAGCTCAATTCCAACAAGATCACTTGGCTCAACATCAGCTGCAGATATACCCTGTTGTGATACCTTGGCTAAGGCTGCATTTTTTGCTTTAGAGTTGTCCCCGTTTTCTTCATCGGATTCCTTATCTTGTTTATTCTTCTTTTGAATATTCCCTTCATCATCCAGGCTATCTTTCTCCAACTCTTTCTTTAAACGCTCTTTCTCTTTTTTCTCCTCTGCTTTTAATTTAGACATACCAGTACGTTTTAAAGAAGCACCCTCAGTATACGCATAAGTGGTCAATCCACCGGCCCGCTTGATAATATCGGAAATACGTTCGTCTTCCCGCGAAATGGTATAGATACCTGGATACAACACCTCGCCCTCAACGGTCACTTGTCGTTGGGTGCGAAAACCCGCATCACCTAACACTGATATAACATCATAAGGTTGTAAGGAAATTGTTGGATCAGTAAGAATGCCATCTTTAATATCTACCAAAATCGTTTGCGAGGAACTGTGATCCTCTGCATTCCGCTGTTTGAGTCTTCGGGCAATCTCTACACGTGCATTTTTTGCAGCCTCAGTAAATCCTCCAGCTTTTTGAATCACATCGCCTAAAGTAGCATTGGCAGCGAAAGGTAAATCCCCCGGAAAACGTACTTCACCCTGAACGGTAAATTTATACTCGTCACGTAAATCGAAAATAGAAGCGATTTCGACCTTGTCCTCACGCTTCAAAGGTATGTCAGCAACTGTTCCGGCCAACACCTCGCGTACATTAAAATTGATCAGCTCAGCAGTGTTATCTGATTTCAGGCGGTTGATGATACCACGTTCTAAAAAGGCATCTTCACGTACACCATCGGCCATTTCAAGGACTTGTTTCAATGTCAATCCGGACTCCAACCCAAAAACACCTGGGCGGAATACGGCCCCCAAGACAGAAACCCGATTGGCATATCGCTCTAATATTGGTGCGACAATATATTGATCCCCGCCCTTCGGCGTATAATTTGCAAATTGATCGGAATAAACATCTTGCACACTACGCTCTCGTCCTGTTGTTTGCAATACCTTGATCTTAGCCGTATAAGCATTCTCTGTAAAATCGCCGGCATAACGCAAGATATCGGATAAGGATTCTCCTGCTACAGTCTCAAAAATAGCCGGTCGTTTTACCTCACCTTCAAATTGCACGCGCGCTCCATATACAGGAATATGGATAATATCCTGATCCTGTAAACGGATATTACCTTGCTGTATACCGTTGGCCAAAAAGTCATAGACGTCAATTGTGCTGACAACACGATTGCCTCGGATCACTTGGATCTGACGGTAGGTACCATTTTTATTGGGACCTCCAGAAGCATAAAGTGCATTGAAGACTGTGGCCAAAGAGGGCAAACTATAGGTGCCCGGTTTTGTAACAGCACCCGTCAAGGTAACACGGATCGTACGGATATTACCGATTGTAACACTTACATTGGTTCTTCCAGAAAGGATGGCAGGGTAAGTTCCGCTCAAACGTTGTTCAATCTTGCTTTTTGCTGCAGCGATGGATAATCCTGCAACATTAATCTGGCCGACATATTCCACCTTGATCATCCCATCTGGGCTAACCGGAAGTGTATAAGAAGCCTCATTGTCACCCGTGATATCCAATAATATTTCATCATCAGGGCCAATGATATAAGAACTTGGTGTTGCCATCCGCAGATTGGGCTCGAAAGTGATGCTGTTGTTTTTAAACAGATCCGCGCCAAAAATTTTCAATTTACCATCATCATGCTGAACGGAATCCCGTTCACTGTTACGTTTATTGTTTAAGGAATCAGTATTGTTTGCTCCGCCCACCTGACGGCCCGAGGTTCTTCCTTTCGTCGGACTAGTATTGTTTCCCTGAGATTGGTCAGGTTGCTGTTTCTTACGTTTAATTTTCGCCAAACGATCTTTTAGTTTTTGTACTTCAACAGCAGATACCCCTTGTGCACGGGCGAAACCATCCAATTGGCTTTCATCATAGCCCATTAGCGCAGCTTGTTTTACGTATTGCTCTATTTGGGCATCTGTCAGATTATCCACTTTGATATTAGCTGGATTGGTCTGTGCGTATACTGAACCGACAAATCCGATCAGGCAAAACCATAAAATTATTTTTTTCATTCGATATATTGGCATTTGCCGCAAAATTAGTAAAACTATTTAATTAAATCGTTTAAAAAATTTACACCAGAGGTTCTAAACAGACAGGAGAGAGCTCCCTACCTCCTAGCTTAGATCTTTCGCTATTCAGGTTTCTAATGTAAAAAGGGATCCATTTGCTACGACTTACTCCCAAAGAAATCAGGAATATCAATTTAAACCACGGTGAAGCACATGAACAGCTATAGCCTCAATTAATACTGTTGATCAATCAAGGGAATCCTGAAAGTTTTATTAACTTAGCGAAGTTAAGCATAAATTATAGAATGAAAAGTTCAACTCTTGGTTTTTGGTTGCCGATAGGCATGATTATAGGTCTTCTATGGGCCTGTGATGGAAATAATAAATCAAAAAAAGAAAGTAACGAAAAAATATCGCAAAAAGCGGGTACGATGAGTGCTGCTGACAGCAGTTTGTTACATTTTTGGGATACGTTCGACATGAAAGACACTGCTCAGGTTAAAAATCCCGACAAAGGAGAGCAGCAGCTCGCTGATTTTATTGGGTTACTATCAAAAACACCTGATTCGGCTATGCGGGACAAAGCGGTAGACCTAATGTTGGACAAAGCCAAATCCAATAGGGCTAGTTTTGATCACTTTGTTAAATTATACGAACGTTATCTTTACGATGGCAATTCGCCGATGCGAAATGATATCATCTACGAGTCTTTTCTCCGCTATATGATCAAAACCGATTTATTATCGGATCTGGAAAAAGAGGCCTATAGACCTGTCTACAAGTTGGTGTTACGCAATAAAGTAGGTCAACCTGCGGAGGATTTCAGCTATGAACTTGCCAATGGCAAAAAACAAAAGCTATCAGAGACGAAAGCAAAATATACTTTTTTGATTTTTTATGATCCCGATTGTACCCATTGTAAGGAGACAATCCATCAACTCCGCGATACGCCACAATTGGTGGAGTTATTCTCACAATTACAGGTGCAGGTACTGGCGATTGACCCTTGGGGGGACCACAGTAAATGGAAAAATTATATGCCAGAAATGTCCAAAAAATGGATCAATGGTTTTGATAGCGATAGCAAGATCCTATCTTTCAACCTATATGACCTCAAGGCATCTCCAACAATATATCTTTTGGATGAAAACAAGAAAGTCCTATCGAAAGACACCTATTTACAACAGGTGATCCAATATTTTGTTCAACCCAATCAATAATATATGGCGGAACATACGGAAGACAGTGGTACACGTATTATCTCCAATGCGCTCTATTTTGCTGAAGTACAGCGTATGCTCGACGAGGGCAAAGAAGTTCGTATCCGTATCAAAGGTGGGAGCATGCGCCCTTTTATTCGGGATGGAGACAGCGTTTTATTACAGACTTATCGCGGTGAATCTTTGCTGCTAGGCAGCAATGTACTGGCCAAACATAATGGGAAATATGTTTTTCACCGCTATGTTGGAAAAAAAAATGAACAGATCGTATTAGCCGGTGACGGCAATCTTGTGCTCCGAGAATATATAAGTTGTACTGATATTGTTGCAGTGGCTTCTATTCATTTCCCGCAAAACTCGGCACTGGAAATTAATTTAAATGACAGTTGGGCAAGATTTCGCGGTTTGGCATGGTACCATATCCGTCTGTTACGCCAGGTTATTGCAAAGCTGAAACGCTTATTATCGCAATAGATCCGATGCTCCTAATCGATAAGTACCTTTCGGAAAATAAACTGTAATACAACGGCTTTCCTCTTGTCCGATCACTCAAGAAATTTTTTCAACATTTGAAACAAATAAATTACAAAAGATATTATTAACATTCACATGCTAATAACCAGCAAATTCCAGCAAAATAGACTGCTTATTCAGCCTCTTACTGAGATAAATAGGTAAATAACTTTATTATTTTCCCCTATACAAGAAAAATAAAATTATAACCCCTTAGACTTCAATGAATTAAAAATATTTAACATTAACCTGTAGCAGGTTACATAAATTTAACGTTGAGTAAATAAAAACGTATAAATATTTGTATATTTGTAACAATTATTCTAACTAGAATTATGAAGAGTATTTTAATCATTTTGAATTATCATTTGTATTTTCCTCCACTGAGGCCATATTCAAATACCTCTGACATATTGAGAATAATTAGGAAATACATACAGTTACCAAAATATTTTATTAACAATATAAAATAAAAAGAAATTGCTCGCAGGCCATTTTGTGGTTAGAACAGTATTTTCATTTAGCTATATATAGTAAACGAGTTATTTAAGGGGAATAACATGAAAGTTTTAGTTTTAGGAGGGGATACCGGCTTTTTAGGTAGTCATTTAAGTCGGAAACTTAAAGATCCATTTCAATGTAAATTTGTTTCAATGCGAAATTTAAATTGGATGGATGATGGCTTCACTGCGGACTGTATCATTAACTTAGTGGGCAAAGCACACGATTTTACTGGAGCAACAGCGGAAAAAGATTTTTATTATGCCAACTTTGAGCTTGCAAAAAAAGCATTCCAACTATTTGCCTCGTCGCAAGCCAATGTTTTCATTCACATTAGCTCTTTGGCGGCCATCGAGGAGATAGAATCTTCTAAGTCCCTTTCGGAGAATGCGGTTTATAATTCCGTCTCAGCCTATGGAAAATCAAAACAGGCTGCTGAAGAGTGGCTAATGCAGCAATATCTACCTTCAGATAAGAAATTAATTATTTTGCGACCTCCTATGGTACATGGTGCAGGAGATAAAGGAAACTTAAACCAATTATATAAATTAGTCAGTAAGGGTATCCCTTATCCTTTGGTCCGATTTAAGAATAAGCGTTCTTTTCTTTCAATCGACAACTTTTGCTTTTTTATAGAACAGATTATCTTGCAAAATGCAAAAATGAGTACAGGCATTTATCATCTGGCAGACGACGAAACGTTATCTTCGAATGAAATTGTAACCGTTATGAAGCAAGAAACTGGATTAAAAGTTCCTTGCTTTCCTCTACCAAAGCGTGTGATCCGTTGGCTCTCTAAATTGGGGGACCATAGCAAATTGCCTTTAAACACTTGGCGCCTCAAAAAATTAACAAGCAATCTAGTTGTTTCCAATAAAAAAATAAAACTCGCGTTAGCTATTCAGCGGCTGCCAAAAACAGCAAAACAGGGGCTTCGTGAGACCATACGATCATTTAAACAGGGGCACTAAAACTAAACTTAAAAAATCCATAAAATTTTGCAGACGTTTTCCAAACCTGAATTGTCCAAATTAATTGGCAAAAAGGATAATTGTTCTCTTTAGGCACCGCTATCTCCTTGCATATAAAGAGCAATTTAGTTAAGTTTGGACTGATTACTCGTTTTTTTAGGCCTTCATGCTAGAAAATTATATATGCATAGGCAATCATGGGCACTGTTATTTATTATTTGACTATTTCATAACAGCTGGAGAATCAAGCAAGATATAATTCCCCATGGAGGGTATACACTTTTATACAGATAATTTACATATGAAACTGAGATCGGATTTGGTATTGAGAACAATTGGTTCAGATCATTTAATTGTTGACCCTAGTCAGGATATGGTTGATTTATCAACCGTATATACCCTAAACAGCACTGCAGCATGGCTTTGGGAACAATTGAAAGGAAAAGAGTTTGACACGACTGCAATTGTTGAACTACTTTGTGACAACTATGAAGTGGACGAGGAGCAAGCACAATCCGATGCTAAAGTTTTACTTGCGGATTTTGAAAAACAAGGACTATTGGAAAAATAACCTTTCCATAGATCAATCTCAATGAATAACAACAGCCTGAAACAACATGCGCGCTGGGCATGGTCAATCAGCGAAGGTTACCGAGCTAGATTATTCCTATACTTTGTATTGGAACTGATCTGTATCGGCATTTCATTGACCTTTGTATACCTGTCCAAAAAAGCAGTTGATATTGCGACTTCCCCAGGCGAGCTTCCACTCAAATGGTTACTGACAGGCATTATCGGAAGTATCACGCTCAATGTGGTGATAAAAGGCTATTCAGGCCGTCTGTTGGAGCGTGTCAAGCTGATGCTAACACTCCAGCTACAACGGAACATGCTCGATGCACAGATGTTATCCGTATGGAAACTGATCAAAAACTGGCATACAGGTGACATACAGATCCGGATTCAAACGGACTGTGAAGAAGTAGCCAACACCATTGCCAGTACGATGCTTTCCTTTGTATTGACTATTATCCAGTTATTGGCCTCGGTGAGTTTCCTATGGTATATGGATCCGATGCTCGCATTGATGATTCTGGCCATATCTCCTTTGTTTGTATTTTCAAAGATATACTTCCGTAGGATGCGCAAATTGAGCAAGGAGGTGAAAGAGGAGGAAAGTAATTTTTCTAAAGTTCTCCAGGAAAATTTACGTTTCCGCTTGCTTATCCGTGCTATGGGTATTTTCCCAAAAAGGAGGGCAAAATTGACCGCAAGTCAACAACAGCTTTTCATGCTGAAAATGCGTCAGATTAATTTTTCAACCTATACTCAGGGGGCTATGAAAGTCGCTATGAATGCAGGCTATCTGGTTGCCTTTATCTGGGGAGTCTATAGGCTACAATCCGGACAGATTACTTTTGGAACGATGACTGCCTTTTTACAATTGGTCGCTCGAATTCAATCGCCGATTCTTGCATTGATTGCTTATATTCCGGGTTTTGTCCGCTTTCGGGTATCTGCAGATCGGCTACTGGAATTACAAGAAGGTGAGATTGAACCTCAAGTAAAACAGGAGCGTCTGACCAAAACAGAAGAACTGCGCATCACTGATCTATCCTTTCGCTATGAAGACAAATGGGTCTTGCAGCAGTTAAATCTTTCCCTCAAAGTGGGCGAACCAACAGCAATTATTGGTCCCAGTGGAAAAGGAAAGACGACCTTGATCCGTCTTTTGCTCTCACTGCTTAAAGCTGAAAAAGGCGATATCACACTGATAGATTCAGATGGAGAACGATCATTGGAGGCAAAACATCGCATTAATTTTGCCTATATCCCACAGGGAAATTCACTCTTTAGTGGAACAATACGGGAAAACCTTCTCCTCCATGTCAAAGAAGATGGAGCAATGGATATAAAACAGGCGCTATGGTTGGCCTGTGCGGAATTTGTATTTGATTTTCCCGATGGCATAGACACTCTTGTGGGAGAATCCGGCATGGGCTTATCGGAGGGACAGGCCCAACGTATCGCTATTGCCCGTGCGCTGATGCACGATGGTGATATCTGGCTTTTTGATGAGGTGACCTCGGCGCTGGATCGCACAACTTCAGATATGTTAACACAACGTCTGCTCGAATATGGAAAACATAAAATATGCCTATTTGTAACACACGACTTACATCTGGCAGATAAATGCCAACATCGCATCTATCTGGATTAAAGTAGTATCTGCGATTAGCAAATACAAGTAGTTATGAAAACAATCTGGGCATACAAATAAATATAAAAGACGAACCGAGCTCACGAGCTCAGGGAGTAATTATTCATCTATGAACTGAATTATGAACATATCGAAATCAACTGAATTAGCTCAAACCCGCTATCGTATTGCAGATCTGATCCTGGAATTTAACCATCCAACTAGCATTGCGCTCAATCATATTCTCCTCTCCTTTCGCGACTTTCAAATCACTACAGCTGACGATAAGGCTGACATTGTCATAAATCTGAGTTTAGAAAAGGTTCCTGTGACAGCGGACATGGGAATCCTGCGGACTGATGAGTCAATCGCCTGGGGTGATCGCTTTCGTTTTTATGAAAAGGGGGATACCTTCATAACAACCATCGTCAATGACAAGGGCAATGAAACATGGTATCAGTACAGTAACCGCAACTTTGAGCAATCGACAATATACATCCCGGAGAGCACAACGGATGAGCAGAGTGCTGTGATTACCTGGATGTCCATGATGATATTTGGTCAGGCCAGTCTGATGCATGATACCATTATGATCCATGCCTCTGTGGTCAATCATCAGGGTACCGGAATCGCATTTTTAGGAAAAAGCGGTACCGGAAAAAGCACGCACAGCAGGCTGTGGTTGACACATATTCCCAATACAGTATTGCTCAATGATGATAATCCCGCTATCCGGATAACGGCTGAGGGTATTTTTATCTACGGAACGCCATGGAGCGGAAAGACGCCCTGCTATAAAAATGAGCGCTTACCGCTCAAAGCTTTCGTTCGGCTACAACAGGCTCCAACCAATACCTTTACCTGGCAACCGGGACTCAAAGGCTTTATTGCTGTGTTACCGAGTTGCACGGCAATCCGATGGAATAAGGATCTCTTTGCAGGTATGAATACAATTTTGGAAAAAATTGTAGGTGAAATACCGGTAGGTTATTTGCAATGTTTACCTGATGCTGCAGCTGCACAGCTTTCCTACGACTCCATATTTGATAAAACGTAATCTTTTTGTGCGTTCTCGAGATCTCTATAATTGTCAAAAATAAAAGTGCAGACGCTTGGCCTGTACTTTTATTTTCTGACTTTTTATTTAATCCTTTATTTTCTTGAACATTCCCCGCTCCGGCCTTGGATATTTCTTGATTTGATCAAAACTCCGCTTCATATGACCTGAAGCCTCGCGCCGCACCCGAGCCTGTGTTAGGCTACCGGGAACAGCATCTTGTAAAGCCGTCTTAATCATGGTTTCATTGGGATTACCCAAATCCTCAAAAACGTAGTCTTTTATATTCTTCTTATCCACTGGTAAACCGTCCCAATATTCTGAAACACGGTTTTTATTCCGTAACATAAACGAAGCGGGCCAAAAATATATTTTATTTTGAATAGTTTGTCTAAAGAAACCTACTGGTTTACCAAAAGTACGTTCGCCTGATGCAATTAGCTGCACCTTGAAATATGGTTTAAGCACATTGATCAACATTTCGGCCGCCGAAGCAGTTTCTTCACTCACCAAAAAATAAATCCTATTGAGCTCCAATCCACTTAATCCTGTAAAATAGGTGTCATAAATTTTTAAATCTTCCCGCAACTTTGCAGCTGCGTCAGACCGCAAATATTTATTGGTATCATAAGTTACCATCAACTGATTAACATTTTTTTCACCCCCGATCTTATCAGCAATATAGACTGCGGCATCCACATAGCCACCACCATTATAACGTAGATCAACGATCAAATCCTTTATCTGTTGATTCTGAAACTTATTGAAAATTGCATCAATCTTATCTTTATTGTATTTACTACCAAAACCATCATCTTTTTCGTCGATTTGTTCAAAAGAAGATAATGCCAGATATCCAATATTGTTATTGGGGTACTTGTATATTGTATCTCTATAGATAGGATCTATGATATATTTGCCCTGCGTGATATCTTTGGTCAGAAAAGTCCCGTCTTGCCGTTGGACTTTCAATGTGAAGCTACTCGAACTTAACGCATTTGAAAGGCGATTCATCATATCGGTTTTTGCGGCATTATCATTGATATCTACAGAAAACTTCGTATCATTATTCACGGCGATAACAACATCAGAACGCCTAAATCCTGCCTTATATGCCGGAGAACCACCCTCAACAAAATCTATGATGGGTTCGACCGTCTTATCATTGCTTGTACCGTAATGCACGTTAAACATTTCGAATCCATACCCGTCATTATTATCCATCTTAACCTCTCCTTTAGCGGCAGCTCCAGGATTATAATCATTAATTCCTTCCATAAAAGAAAAACGATCAAATACACCGTCCCTGTACCCTACCATATTATGTACCGGGGTCATTTTTCGTAGTGCAAATAAAACATGCTCTGCAGAATTATATTGATCTGTAAATTCCCAAGGTTTACGTGAATAATCAGGAACAATATATTCGTCCGCCCACAGTGAATATAATTTGTAATATTTATAAATATCGTCTTTAATAAGCTGACCTTCGGTTCGGTCAGTTGGTTCCGGCTCCGGTTCGGGCTTAGGATTATCCTTTTTACAGGAAACAACAGTAAGTCCGATTAGCGCTATCGCTGCCCAACGCCCTACTTGCTTTAGAGGCACTATGTTCATATGTTGAAACAATTTGTAAAACAAATATATATATTAGTATTGAGTAGTTAGTATTGCGTATTGAGATTTTGTAGCGGCATTTTTACTTTCTCAATATCTATATTTCTCTTTCCACTTATCCCGAAGGCTCTGCCGTACCTTCTCCTCCTGCGGGTTTTGTCCGGGTTCGTATAATTTTACCCCACTAACCTCCTTGGGCAGAAATTCCTGTAACACAAAATTTCCGGGATAAGCGTGTGCATATTTATATTCGGCTCCATAATTGAGCTCCTTCATCAGTTTGGTCGGAGCATTACGGATATGTAAGGGAACCGACAGATCACCGGTTTGTTTCACGAGCGCCTGTGCCTTATTGATGGCTTCGTAGGATGCATTGCTCTTGACCGAAGTCGCGAGATAAATGACAGTTTGCGAAAGAATTATACGCGATTCCGGCCACCCGATGACGTTCACGGCCTGGAAACAGTTATTCGCTAACAAGAGTGCGTTGGGATTGGCATTACCAATATCTTCTGAGGCCAAAATCAATAACCTACGCGCGATAAATGAAGGGTCTTCTCCCCCTTCAATCATCCGGGCAAGCCAGTATACGGCGGCATTCGGATCGGATCCCCGTATAGATTTAATAAAAGCCGAAATAATATCATAATGTTGTTCTCCAGCTTTGTCATAGATCGCCATATTCTGTTGCACCTGCTTCTGCACAAAAGCATTGCTAATGGGTTCCTTATGGAGAACTGCGGCATTGACAACAAGTTCAAGTACATTCAATAGTTTGCGTGCGTCACCACCAGACAAGCGTAACAGCGCCTCATACTCTTCAACAGTAATCGCTTGCTTTTGGAGATACGCATCCTCATGAAGTGCCTTTTGAACCAGACCAATAAGATCGGCTTCAGAGAGATGTTCCAATACATAGACCTGACAACGGGATAACAAGGCTGATATAACCTCGAAGGAAGGGTTTTCGGTTGTTGCGCCAATCAACGTAACCAAACCACGCTCAACGGCCCCCAATAGCGAATCCTGTTGGGATTTGGAAAAACGATGTATCTCATCAATAAACAGAATTGGTTGATCCTGATTGAAATTCATCAGTCGTTCGGCTTTATCAATGACCTCCCGGATATCTTTTACGCCAGCCTGAATTGCACTCAGGGCAAAGAAAGGTCTATCCAGCTCCTTGGCAATCAACAGTGCCAAACTTGTCTTTCCAACACCCGGAGGCCCCCATAAAATCATTGAAGGGATATTCTTCTGTTGGATCGCATGATAAAGTACTGCATCGGGACCTACAATATGCTGCTGCCCCACATAATCTTTCAATTGATGTGGTCGTAATCGTTCTGCAAGAGGGATACGTGTTGCCATAGTACAAATTTAAAAATTAAACCATACAATAACTAAATATTTTAGCGTACCCTAATGAAATATACACAAGCAGTGGGCATGTAACTAAAAAAGAAAATAACCGGTAAGCCACAGGCTTGTACCACAAAGGTCTCAATACTCAATACTAACTACTTCATACTCAAAAAACACTTTAACATTTTTTCACACAATTTTTCTTCATATTTGTACTAGGCGTTAATTGACGCGTAATAATACATGAGGATGACGAAATACTGGACCTTACTTTTGACTGCCCTAACCACGACCCTTGGAATGAGCGGAAAGGTTATGGCACAGCATACCCCAACGGACTATACTGGGGCGATAAAACAATATGATGCTTCATTTAGCGGTGTCGGTCCGGGGGTCTATTTCCTACCTCCGCCAAAGACCGAAAACGAAATTATTGAAGATAATTATACGGATAAAAAGGGATTTAGTAAGGAAATTGCCAGGCAACTGCTGTTCCAACGCTTATTACTGCAATTGAAAAGCACCAATAATATGGGGCATTTTCAATATCTGATGAACCCTGTTCCCGCCAATACCACAGCATGGAATAATACCATCGAAAATCAGAAAAAAGCAGAGAACTGGATTGCAGGCTATGCCATCGCTAATGAAGCTGCGTTATTTGCAATTAAAAATAATGATAGTAGTGCCGCTTCAAAGTTTTTATATGATGCATTATCACTAGCGAATCGTACTGACAACAAGGACGATATTGCAACAATAAATCTGAATCTGAGCAATTTTCAATTGTATCATGGTGATTTCGACAAGGCCGAAGAAAGTGCCCAAAAGTACCATACCTATGCCACGGTAAGCAAAAGCTATCTTGAGCAGGCCAATGCCTGGTTATTAATTGCCATGGCCCGTGCGGGACAAAAAAACTTTAAAGCCGCCGAAAATAACATTATCCGAAGCGCTATCCCCTTATTTAATAAAGCAAAGGCCTATGAAGGTAAAATATTCGCATGGGAGATGTTAGCGGAGATCTATTTTAAGCAAAATAAATACACCGAAGCCCAATGGTTTTTGCTACAGGCCCGTGAACTAGCCAATGCAAAAAATCTGAGTGGTGAACTTGCAGAGATCGAATATATGCTTGCCGCTTCCAAGCAAAAGGATGGTAATTACAAGGTGTCCATCAAAGAATTTATTCAGGCGGCAGAATTGGCCTCTAATGAGAATAACAAACAGTTGTCGTTGGCGATATTGGATAAATTGGGCGAAGTGTATCTTGTCTTGAAAGATTATCCTTCGGCCGACCAGACCTACAAGGCTTATACGCAATTGAAAAACGAATTGTACAATTAATTGATCTTCGTAAGATAATAGCAACCGAAGAATCGAAAGTAAGAAATAAATCGTATTTTAAGCTTTTTGTAAATATTAAAGGATAAATCAAATAAATTTTTAGAATCTATGATAATGTGCTATGAATTTCACTAAATTTAGCACGC
>Ga0213829_1000295_pt1 | contig 52547 bp, 50 predicted proteins | sample MC6MC0896MG_FD_180665 | JGI IMG/M metagenome (GOLD analysis project Ga0213829, IMG submission 180665) | Enriched soil aggregate microbial communities from Iowa State University, Ames, United States - MC6-MC0896-MG | ecosystem: Environmental > Terrestrial > Soil > Unclassified | place: USA: Iowa... | reverse complement strand
AGAACACCGCCGGTAAGTTCTTTCATTGGCGTGAAATTATCATTACCGAACCAGACGGCTGCGGTGAAATTTCCGGTGAAACCGACAAACCATGCATCGCGATAGCTCTGCGTGGTGCCTGTTTTGCCACCAACCCGCGTCATGGTAAGCGCTGCACGTCGGGCCGTTCCACGCTCCGGCACCTGCACAAGCATAGAGTTCATCTCAAAAGCGGCTTTTTCAGAAAGCGCACGATGTGGCTTGGGTGCATCGCGTGAAAAATCCCATAGCACCTTGCCATCGGCTGATATGATCTGCGTGAAGCCATGGCGATTGCCTGCCATGCCGCCATTGGGAAAGACGTTAAAGCCCGTAGCCTGATCCATTACCGTCATTTCGGATGTACCAAGCACCATCGTCTTATGTGAGGAAATGGGTGATTCCACACCCATGGCTTTTGCAAGGGCGACAATTGGTGCCGTTGTGAGATGATCACGCGCAAGCCGGACCGGCACAGAATTAAGAGATCGTACGAGTGCGGTTGCAAGGTCAACGCGTCCGGCAAAGCTGCGGCCATAATTGCGTGGGGACCAGTTGCCCCAACTCACCGGTGCGTCGGAAACGACTGTACTTGGCGTCAGGCCTTTTTCCATCGCGGCTGCATAGACATAAGGCTTGAAAGATGATCCCGCTTGCCGCAGCGCTTTGGTTGCACGGTTGAACTGGCTCTCGCCATAATCGCGTCCGCCAACAAGCGCACGGACCGATCCGTCATTGGCAATGACGACGGTGGCCGCTTCCGAGACATTATATTCTTTGCCATTCTGGCGCAGATAAAACTCAAGCGATTCTTCCGCAGCCTTCTGAATGTTGCGGTCGAGCGTCGTACGCACGGTCAGCGTATGCTGCGGTACTTTCCCCGCTATCTTTTTGACTTCTTCAAAGGCCCAGTCGAGGAAATAGTCGGGGCTTTCATTTTTTGCGCGGTCAATGATACTGGCTGGATTGCGACGCGCAACAGCCACCTGACCATCGCTCATGAAGCCGCTTTCCACCATGTTAGACAGCACGACATTGGCGCGAGCGCGTGCTGCAGGCAGATTGACATGCGGTGCGAATTTCGCTGGCGCTTTGAAAAGCCCGGCCAGCATGGCTGCTTCGGCGAGGCTCACATCTTTAACGTTTTTGCCAAAATAAAATTCGGATGCCGCCGCAATCCCGAAAGTGCCGCCGCCCATATAGGCGCGGTCGAGATAAAGCTGGAGGATTTCTTTCTTGGTGAGGTTACTCTCCAGCCAAAGAGCGAGGAAAGCTTCCTTGATCTTGCGCTCGAGCGTGCGCTCATTGGACAGAAAAAGGTTTTTGGCAAGCTGCTGTGTCAGGGTCGAGCCGCCTTGTACCACGCCATTTGCACGCAGATTCTGGTTGAGCGCACGGCTAAGCCCCCAGAAATCTATGCCATAATGATCGAAAAAGCGGCGGTCTTCGGTGCCGAGTACGGCTTTGATGACATGATCGGGCAATTCATCGATTGGCACTGCCTGACGGTGCAAAATACCGCGCTGGCCTATTTCATTGCCATAGCGGTCTAAGAAGGTAACGGCATAATCGTCCTGCGCACGCCAGTCTTTTGTGGTTTCTTCAAAGGCAGGTATGGCAAGTGCCAGCATGAGAACGGCACCAATGGTGCCAAGCGTAAAGCCTTCGTCCAGCACTTCCACGACCAGACGCCGAAAGCCGCGAACGCGAAATTTGCGCGAGAAAATAGTGATATTTTCCCACCATTCGCGTGAATTAAAACGGAGATTATAGAGACCGGAATCAATCCAGGCATCAAGCCCGATGAGCCGCGAAACCCGGAATGGCTTGCGGCTTTTCTTGTCAGAATTTTCATCGGCTGTTTTACGCATGAATTCTACTCTAAAGCATTTCCAGCAAAAGTGGGAACCGGTTTTGCGTAGGATAATGCGGGGGAATAACTGGAGCGCTCCCTACGATTCAATCCTACCTGCAACCGCTCCAAGCCGTAAAATTTATGAAACGAGCGAAACCTGCTCTCGGATAATAACAGATTAATAAGCCATAACTCATGTTAATTCGTAAACAGACTATACAAAAATAGTTAAGAAAAAAATCATAAATAGGAAAATAGTCCTTGACGGCGTAACGGTGCTTTGCTATCAACTAGATACAGTCAGAAAAGTGTGGCTGATGCCAATGAGAGCTTCGATACCCCCGGCTTTTATCGGTAATTACAAAACCCCGGAAGCAACGCGCTTTCGGGGTTTTGTATGAGAAGAGGGTGAACTTGACGGATAAGGCAGTTGAAAACGCAAAATGGCGACGAGTGCCGTGAGGCGCGGGTCAGGCTGGCTTTTCGCCTGCAAATGAAACATGACATTACGCTCGCAGATATTGCGCAGGTGATGGGCGTATCTGAAAAAAGCTACAGTGATCGTTTGAAGCGTCTTGGTTTTCTTGAACAGATGCACAGTAAACCATCCGCTACCGAAAGCGCCCTGCAAAGATTTCAGGCGGAACTTAACAAGCTGATCGATGGCGATGAATTGCCAGACAAGAGCAAGGCTGAAGCCCTGATGGCGCTGGCCAAGGCGGTGAAAACTGTTGGTGACCTTGCTACTGAGACGGAAACTACCACAGTTGATAATGCGGCGTCAGTGGCAAGCCTTCATGAAGTCAGACAGGCACTGATACGAATAGACAGGAGAATTGAAGACCTTGCACAAAGGCACGCGCGGGAAATCGTGGAGCGCGGACTTGACGCAAAATCAGATAATGGCAGCGGATCGCGAGTGGCTGATCAGAGCGCGTGACGCGCAATTGCCGCCTTCTGGTGACTGGCGAACCTGGCTTATTCTCGGTGGTCGCGGTTCTGGTAAGACAAGGGCGGGGGCTGAATGGGTGTCGGGCATGGCCTTGGGCTTACCACCATTCACGCAGAAATCTTGCGGACATATTGCGCTGGTCGGTGAAACCTTTGCCGATGCGCGTGAGGTGATGGTCGATGGCCCTTCCGGCATTTTATCGGTCTCGCGCATTTCGCGTCCGCGGTATGAAACAACGCGCCGACGGCTTCTTTGGGATAACGGTGCAGTTGCCTCTCTTTATTCGTCAGAGGACCCGGATGGTCTGCGCGGACCGCAGTTTGATGCGGCGTGGTGCGATGAGCTTGCAAAGTGGAAAAACCCGCAAGCCACATGGGACATGCTGCAATTTGGCCTGCGTCTCGGAGATTATCCGCGTCAAGTTGTGACGACAACGCCAAGGGCGGTGCCTCTGTTGAAGACGCTGATGACAGACAATTCTGCAACCATGACGCATATGCGCACCGCAGAAAATGCAGAACATCTGGCGGACGGCTTCATGGAGACCATTAATCAGCGCTATGCCGGAACCCGTCTTGGGCGGCAGGAACTCGACGGTGAACTGATTGAGGAACGCGCAGGGGCTTTGTGGTCACGCGAGCGGCTCGAACAATGTTTCGTGCCGAAAGCACCTGAGCTTGAACGTATCTTGGTTGCAGTTGATCCGCCTGCATCATCCGGCAAGTCGTCGGATGCTTGCGGGATTGTTGTTGCCGGTATTGATGAAAATGGTTTTGCCCATGTGCTTGCTGATGAAAGCATGAACATGGCCAAGCCGCATCAATGGGCGCGGCGCGCTATTGCACTTTATCACTCCTACGAGGCTGATGCGATTTTAGCCGAAGTCAATCAGGGCGGTGAGATGGTTGCAGCCGTGCTTGCGGCGGAAGATGCAACCGTGCCGGTTTTGATGCGACATGCATCGCGCGGGAAATGGCTGCGTGCCGAGCCGGTGGCGGCCCTTTATGAGCAGGATCGTGTCCGTCATGCAGGACGCTTTGCGGCACTCGAAGATGAAATGTGCGATTTCGCTCCCGAAGGCCTTTCGACCGGGCGTTCGCCGGATCGTCTTGATGCCCTTGTATGGGCGCTGACCGAACTCATGCTTGGTCATGACCGAAAGCCGCGTATCAGGCGTTTCGGATAACACTCAAAATTATTGGAGAGCCGATATATGGCGTGGAAATTGCCGTGGCGCAGAGCTGCCGCGAAGGCAGCTTCATATTCTGGAGCGGGGCGCGAGAGAAAAACCGCGAATGGCTTTGTCGCCCTTCATATGGAGCGCGGGGCATCATGGATTGCGCGGGATTATACATCATTGGCGCGTGAAGGATTCATGCGCAATCCGGTGGCACACCGCTGTGTCCGGCTGATAGCGGAAGCCGCTAGCAATATTCCGTGGCTGCTTTATGAAGGCACAACCGAGCATGAAACCCATCCGCTGCTTGATCTGGTTGCGCGTCCGCAGGCGGGTCTTGATGGCAGTAGTTTCTTCGAGCGGCTTTATGGGCACCTGCTGATTTCAGGCAATGCCTATGTGGAGCGTGTTGATCTTCCAAGCGGCAACAGCCAATTGCATCTGCTGCGGCCCGAAAGAGTAACGCTTGAAACATCAAGTGATGGGTGGCCACAATCGCTCATCTATCGTTCGGGCAATACAAACAGGGTGGTTTCTTTGGCAGGCTTGGCGTCGTCAGGCCTGCACCTGAAATTGTTTCACCCGCTTGATGATCATTATGGTTTTCCACCGCTTGAGGCGGCACTCATGGCGCTTGATCTGCACAATGCGGCCGGTGCGTGGAACAAAGCATTACTTGATAATTCTGCGCGCCCATCCGGTGCGCTGGTCTATGCCCCAAAAGATGGCGGAAACCTTACGGAAGAGCAGTTCGACCGGCTCAAAACAGAGCTTGAAGAAGGCTATACCGGAGCTTCTGGCGCTGGACGACCGCTTCTGCTCGAAGGTGGGCTGGATTGGAAAGCCATGGGCTATAGCCCACAGGATATGGATTTCATCGAAGCGAAAAATGGTGCCGCACGCGACATTGCACTGGCGTTTGGCGTGCCGCCGATGCTGCTCGGTATTCCTGGCGATAATACTTACGCCAATTATGCCGAAGCCAATCGCGCCTTCTATCGCCTGACGGTGCTGCCGCTGATTAATCGTACCGCCAAGGCGTTTGGCGGCTGGCTGGGGCCGTTGTTTGGCGGCGATCTGCGGCTCGAACATGACATCGATCAGATCGAAGGATTGTCGCTGGAACGGGAGTCGCTTTGGCGACGTGTGTCGGATGCCTCATTCCTCAGTGATGACGAAAAACGCGATGCGGTTGGTTATCAACCGCGTGCAGAAAGGAGAGTGCCATGAGTAATCTAAGCGAAACTGTCATGGCGTCTGATGCCACACTGGTTTGGTTTGCAAAGATTGCCGGAGCCGTTGCAGGTTCTGCCGTGTCGCTCGCCTATATGCTGCCCAATGGCAAACGCGAAGCTGGCATCCGTTTTGCAGTCGGCATCATCTGCGGCATGGTTTTTGGCGGTGCAGCGGGCGTGAAGATCGCAGAAACATTGTCGCTTGAAACCCTGCTTGGCCGTGCTGAACTGATGCTGATGGGCTCGACCGCTGCAAGCCTTGCCGCCTGGTCGGTGCTTGGCATTCTCAAGCGCTTTGCCGAGCGGGTAAAACACGCACCACTTCCAGGACTTCCAACTTCTCACAGGAGCAGGAATGATAAAGCTTGAAACCAAGCGTGCGTCATTGGCGCTCAGCGAAGTCGAAATTGATGGCAGCTTTTCGGGCTATGCCAGTGTTTTCGGACTACCTGATCTTGGCAATGACATTATCGAAAAAGGCGCTTTTGCAAAGTCGCTTATGACCCGTCAATCATCTGGTGTGCGGATGCTATGGCAGCATGATGCGGCTGAACCGATTGGCGTCTGGACCGATATTCGTGAGGATGCACGCGGTCTTTATGTTGAGGGCAGACTTGCGAAAGGCGTGGCCCGCGCTCGTGAAGCGCTGGAACTGATGCGGGCTGGCGGGCTGGATGGACTGTCCATCGGCTTTCGCACGATCAAGGCGCGCAAGGATGCACGCACTAACTTGCGCCATATTGTTGAAGCGGACCTCTGGGAAATTTCGGTGGTGACGTTTCCGATGCTGCCGCAGGCACGGATCAATAATCTGAAAGCGGATTTGCCGACAGTCAGAGAGTTTGAACGCTGGCTCACGCGGGATGCGGGGTTGAGCCGTTCTGCTGCACGTCTGGTGATAGCCAAGGGCTATTCAGCACTTGCAGCCTTACAAGGTCGGGATGAGCGGGACGCTCTCAACCCCGAAGATCAAGGCCTTGCGCAGCGTATGCGCGCCGCCTGCAAGATGATGTCTTTTAACTAAATCAGGATCAAAAATGAAGAACACTCATACAGTCCCGCTCGAAACCAAGAGCGTGGAAACGAAGGCGCTTGGCGCTAATCTGGGCAATGACGGCGATGTGTCGGAAGCTTTTGACGAATTTATGACGGCATTCTCGGCTTTTCGTGAAGCCAATGATGAGCGTCTCAAGAAGGTCGAAAAGAGTGCCGATGTCGATGTGCTGCTGCGCGAAAAGGTTGATCGTATCAACCGAGCAATCGATGAGCAGAAACAGGCGCTTGATCAGTATGTTCTGAAAACTGCTCGCCCCCAGCTTGGTAAAGGTGCAGTTGTTGAAAACCGCGAGCACAAGCAGGCTTTTGATGGCTACGTGCGCCGTGGTGATGAGCAGTTGCTGCGCGGCATTGAGCAGAAGGCACATTCTTATGCCTCCGGTCCGGATGGCGGCTACCTGGTGCCAGCAGAACTTGAAACCGAAATTGGTCGTAGATTAGCTGTACTGTCGCCAATCCGTGGCATTTCAAGTGTGCGTCAGGTTTCCGGTGCCGTGCTCAAAAAGCCGTTCTCGGTCAGCGGTCCGGCCACAGGCTGGGTCGGTGAAACCGATGCGCGTCCGCAGACGGCTTCGGCAAAGCTCGCCGAGTTGCAGTTTCCAACCATGGAAATCTACGCAATGCCAGCCGCAACGTCTTCGCTGCTCGATGATGCCGCCGTCAATGTCGAACAGTGGATTGCCGAAGAAGTGGAAGCAGCCTTTGCCGAGCAGGAAGGCGCTGCCTTTATCAGCGGCAATGGCGTCAACAAGCCAAAGGGCTTCCTCAGCTATGACACGGTTGAAGATGCAAGCTGGGAATGGGGCAAGATTGGCCACATCGAAACCGGTGTTGCGGGTGCGCTGCCCGCAGCCGATCCATCCGATAAGCTGATCGAACTCATCTATGCGCTGAAAGCCGGTTATCGCCAGAATGCAAATTTCGTCATGAACCGCAAGACGCAAAGCGTGCTGCGCAAGCTCAAAGATGCCGACGGAAATTATCTCTGGCAGCCACCATCGGCTGTTGGCGAGAAAGCCTCGTTCATGGGCTTTGGCCTTGTCGAGGCCGAGCATATGCCAGACATCACAGCCGATGGAACGCCGATTGCTTTTGGTGATTTCGAGCGTGGCTATCTGGTGGTCGATCGCATCGGTGTTCGCGTGTTGCGCGATCCATATTCCGCCAAACTCTATGTGCTTTTTTATACCACCAAGCGCGTTGGCGGCGGTGTTCAGGACTTCGATGCAATCAAGCTTCTGAAGTTTGCCGCGTAACAATTTTACCAACGGGCATCTTTTCTGATCGCAGCGGGATTGGAAATTAGTCCAGTGGACTAATTTCCCCGCGTAGGCGCTTCACACTTTTCGGGATGCGCTTTTAGCAGCGGTTTTGCTGCAATTCTGCATCGCTACCCTGCCGGTTTTGGCAGCTAGATTCAAATTGCAAACGCGTTGAATCTTTTTCTGGGGTGCCATTCGTAACTATCTGATTTGAGAGTTATTTTAAGGGAAAAATAAAATGACAATGTTTCTTGTCACGCCGCCGGCGTTAGAGCCGGTGACGCTTGCAGACGCGCGCGCATTTTTAAGAATTTCAACCGAGAGCGAAGACGACATTCTCCGCCGTATTATCAAGACGGCACGTGAACTTGTCGAGGCTGATACAGGACTGGCACTGATCGACCAGACCTGGCGCTTGCGTGTTGATCGCTGGCCACGTTCGGGGCGTCTCGCTCTTTTCAAATATCCGGTAAAAGCCGTGACCGCCGTGATCGCATATCGTTCTGATGGAACCGCGATAAGTATGGAGCCGGAAGAATTTATGCTCCAGCATGGCCGTCGTCCGCAGCGTGTCTACATGGCGCAATATCCTGATGCGCAGTCGTTCTGCGGTCTTGAAGTCGACTTTATTGCGGGCTTCGGGGAAACTGGCGTCGAGGTGCCTGATGCACTCAAACAGGCGATACTCACATTGACCGCACATCTCTATGAGAACCGCGCTGGCCTTGACGGAGCTAAATCAGAGCTTCCGTCGTTGGTGGGGCAGATGGTCGATAGCTGGCGGCGAATATCCCTATGAACAACGTGTTGTTTATTGATCCGGGTCAGCTCACCGCAGAGCTGGCTCTGGAAGTCCTGCATCCGATTGCCGATGGTATGGGCGGCTATCGCGAAACATGGATGGAAGTATCCACCGTTTGGGGGCGCATCGAACCTGTATCCACCAATCAGCGCGATTTCGGTATCCGGCCACGCCCGGAAATAACCCACCGCATTTTGGTGCGTCACCACGAGGATATTTCGACGGATAAACGCTTCCGCAAGGGCGGGAGGATTTTCACGCTACGTTCCGTACACGATCCGGATGAAAGCGGGCGCTATCTGATCTGTCTGACAGTGGAGGAGGGACGGTGAACCTAACCATGAAATTGACGTTTGATGGCCTCGTACGCGCGCTTCGTTTCAAACAGATAGCCCTGCGTGAGGATATTGCCATCGCAACATCTGGCGGCGGAGGCGACGTGGAAAAATTGATCGGGGAACAGAATGAAGAACGGCGCGGTAGCATTGCAGAAAGCACTTTATGAGGCCTTGAAGAACGATGACGAACTGATTGAAACGCTTGGTGGTGAACATATTTATGATCATGTACCACCCAAAACTGCATTTCCTTATGTCACGCTCGGCGAGACGTTGAGTAAGGACTGGAGCACGGCAAGCGAGCCGGGTGGGGAGCATTTCCTCAACATACAGATTTGGGCGCGGGAGGCTGGGCGCAAACGCGTTCTGGAGATTGCCGGACGCATCGCCACGCGTCTCGACGAAGAGCCGCTTGCGGTGGATGGCCATCGCGTTGTCAATCTTATGCTGACGGAAGTTCTGGCGCGCAATACCGACGGGTTCGGCAGCTATCTTGGCACAATGCGCTATCGCGCTGTTACCGAACCAGCAAGCTAAATGAGGAACATAGAATGACAGCTCAACGCGGCAAGGATATTTTGCTGAAGATTTCGCATGGCACCGGACAGTTTGAAACCTGTGCTGGTCTGCGTACCAAACGCATAGCTTTTAATGCTGAAACGGTGGATGTGACGGATGCTGACGCCGCCGGACGCTGGCGGCAGTTGCTGGCCGGAAGTGGCGTACAGCGCGCTTCGGTCAGTGGATCGGGCATCTTCAAGGATGCAGCATCGGACGCTTTGATCCGGGGCATCTTTTTCAACGGTGAAATCCGAGACTGGCAGATTGTTCTGCCCGACTTTGGCACTGTCACCGGCATGTTTCAGATCGTGGCTCTGGAATATGGCGGCAATCATGATGCCGAAGTGACGTTCGAAATTGCGCTTGAATCCGCAGGCCTGATTGCATTCGGAGAAGCGCTATGATGGTCAATCGCCATCGCGGCGAGGTTGCGGCAAAGTTGGATGGCCGTGACTGGACTCTCTGCCTGACGCTTGGTGCGCTGGCAAAATTAGAGTCAGCTTTTGAAGCTGACAATCTTTCTGATCTTATTGCGCGCTTTTCCGGCGGCAAGCTTTCTGCTTTCGATATGCAGCGGATCATCTGTGCGGGCTTGCACGGTGGCGGGCATGATGTGTCTTTTGAAGACGTGGCCGATATGCGCGCTGATGGTGGCGCCAGCGGCTATGCGCGTATTGTTTCAGCGCTTCTGACGGCGACCTTTGGAACAGCAGAAAGCGATTCTCCCTCAAACCCTTAAGTGCCGCAGTTGAATCAGTTCCTTCACGCCAGCCTTTTCCCTGGGATGAGGTAATGCGTGCGGGCTTTGGTCTGCTGCGGCTTTCTTCAAAAGACTTCTGGGGCATGACCCCACGCGAGCTTGCAGCCGTTCTTGGACCGGCTTCACACAGCATGAATGTTCCTTCGCGCGCGACTTTCGACGCGCTGATGCATGCTTTTCCCGACAGGTGATTTATCATGACAGACGAAACCGTAACCGTTTCCGTCGAGGCGGATACGAGCGCATTTGATCGCGCATTGACCGATCTCGAAAAACGCTCGTCAAGCTTCGGCTCAAGCCTGACGACAGCGCTCAAAGGCGCTATCGTATCCGGCAAAGGCCTGGAAGATGTACTGCGCGGCCTCGCAAGCAGTCTGGCGGGATCAGCCTTGTCGGCTGGTTTGCAACCTCTGCAGAATCTCGGCTCATCGCTGATGTCGGGTGTGCTTGGCGGCATTCGCGGCATCATGCCATTTGCCAAGGGCGGTGTAGTTTCAAGCCCGACTTATTTTGGCATGGGCAATGGCTCGCTGGGACTGACGGGCGAAGCTGGTGCAGAAGCGATCCTGCCGCTTGCGCGCGGTGCTGATGGCAGGCTGGGCGTCGCCACAGGCGGCAGCGGCGGTAAGCCGGTACAGGTTGTCTTCAATATGACTTCACCCGATGCATCATCCTTCCGCAAGTCCGAGGCGCAGCTTTCGACCATGCTGGCGGGTGCTGTGCGCCGTGGCGCACGGATAATGTGATATGGAAGCCTTTCACGATATACGTTTTCCGCTCGGTGTTTCCTTTGGTGCGACCGGCGGGCCGGAATGGCGCAATGAAATAGTCACGCTCACATCAGGTCTTGAAAAACGCAATGCGCGCTGGGCGTATTCCCGTCGACATTTTGATGCAGGCACGGGCTTGCGTTCGCTTGACGATTTGAAAACCGTACTGGCCTTTTTCGAGGCGCGACGCGGATCGCTTCACGCATTTCGCTTCCGTGATCCGTTCGATTTTTCTTCCGCAACGTCTGCCGCTGCACCCTCGCATATCGATCAGGTGATCGGAACGGGAGATGGGGCAACCACCAGTTTTCAGCTTGTCAAAAATTACGAGACCTATGACCGCCCGATCAAACGAGCTGTCGCAGGCTCAGTCGTGGTTGGTGTCGACAATGTGAAGCTTACTGAGGGTGAAGCTTTCACGCTTGATCCTGCCACCGGCATTGTCACTTTCACACCCGCTTATGTGCCGCTCGTAGGTAGCCACGTGAGCGCTGGTTTCCTGTTCGATGTGCCGGTGCGCTTTGACACAGACCGTCTCACCGCCAGCATCGCTTCATTTCAGGCAGGCGAAATTCCGTCCATTCCCATCATTGAGGTGAAGGCATGATCCCGGTTCCGATTGTGCTTGGGTTTACCGATCATGATTCTGCGCTGACGCTGGGTGGTATTCTGTGTGAACCGCTGACCGGATTAAACAGCAGCGAAGCAACCACAACGCTTGGTCTGTCTATTGCCGGTGGCGAGGTGGAAGGTGCGCTCTCATCGCAGCGTATCAGCGACAGCGATATTGAACTTGGCAGTTATGATGGCGCTATCGTTGAAAGCTATCTGATCAACTGGAATGCGCCCGACCAGCATATGCTGTTGCGGCGCTGGACAGCAGGCACGATCAGCCGTTCGGGCGGACGTTTTGTGATGGAATTGAAAGGTGCTGCCGCAGCTTTCGATGCCGTTTGCGGAAGGCGGGTTCTGCGTCAATGCGATGCGGTGCTGGGCGATAAGCGCTGTGGTGTGAATACCGATGATCCGCGTTTTTCTGCGATCGGTTCAGTCATAAATTCGGGTGGTGTGACACTGACGGTTAGCGGGCTTGAGGGCTTTGCGAGTGGCTGGTTCACGCAGGGGCTTCTCACTTGGACAAGTGGGGAAAATGCAGGCCGATCCGTGCGTATTCTTGCACATAGTGGCAATAGCCTGAACCTGACCGAGCAGCCAGTCTTACCCGCTTCGGCAGGCGACAGTTTTCGCATTGTTGCTGGCTGCGACAAGAGTTTTGCCACCTGCAGAGCCAAATTCGCCAATGGCACTAATTTTCGTGGGTTCCCGCATCTTCCCGGCAATGATGCAGCTTTTGCCTATGTCAGCGGTGGCGATGAATATGACGGGAGTGCGCTGGTCTCATGACAATTGCAGACGAAGTTTTGAATGAGGCTGAAAGCTGGATGGGCACCCCATATCGGCACGGCGCTTCAACGCGCGGCATAAGCTGCGATTGCCTCGGATTGGTGCGTGGCATCTGGCGAGCGCTTTATGGTGAGGAGCCGGAAAATCCCGGTGCCTATGCGCCGGACTGGGCGGAAGCCACATCCGGCGATCCGCTGTTGGACGCGGCCAACCGGCATATGCAGCTTCGCTCCGATAACAATCCTCAACCGGGCGACCTCATCGTCTTTCGTTGGCGTGCTGATGTGGCGGCCAAGCATCTTGGCATTATGGCAAATGAGAACCGCTTCATTCATGCCTATGAAGGCCATCATGTGATGGCATCTGCCTTGGTGCCACAATGGCGCAAACGCATTGCTGGAAATTTCATCTTCCCCGAACTGAAAGTATAAGCAATGGCAACTATCGTTCTGCAAGCGGTTGGTGCTGCCGTTGGCGGTATTTTTGGCCCTGTGGGTGCCGCTATCGGTGCAGGTTTGGGTGCCATGGGTGGCTATGCAATCGACACGGCAATCATCAATTCCACCCGTCATATGGAAGGCGCGCGCCTCAATGGCGGTCGTGTTGCAACCGCGGAAGAAGGCGCTGCATTGCCATTTGTCTATGGTACAGCGCGGCTTTCCGGCACGCTGATCTGGGCGACGCGTTTTGAGGAAAAAAAGACAACCGAACGTCAGGGCGGCAAGGGCGGTCCGAAAGTCACGAGCTATAGCTATTTCGGCAATGCCGCTTATGCAATTGCCGAAGGCGAGATTGCCGGCATTCGTCGTGTGTGGGCGGATGGACAGGAAATTGACCTTACCGAAATTGAAATGCGTGTCTATCATGGCACTGATACGCAGCAGCCGGACCCGTTGATTGAGGCAAAGCAGGGCACGGGCAATGCACCGGGCTATCGCGGTACAGCCTATGTGGTTTTCGAGCGGATTCCGCTCGATACATATGGAAACCGATTGCCGCAGTTTCAGTTTGAGGTTCTGCGTCCTGTCGGAAAGCTGGCCCAGAGCCTCCGCGCCATCGCGCTTATTCCTGGCTCAACTGAATTTGGTCTTTCACCTGATCCTGTCACCGATAAACCCACTCCCGGCGAACGCCGCACGCTTAATCGCAATGCCAAACGCGGTCGCAGTGACTGGACTGTCGCCATGGATGAATTGCAGGCGCTTTGTCCGCAATTGCAGCATGTGGCTATCGTTCTGCCGTGGTTTGGTGACGATTTGCGCGCAGGATCATGTAAAATCCGCCCCGGCGTTACGCATCAATCTTCATTGTCGTCGAGCCAGACATGGCTGGTGGAGAATGTCACGCGCTCACAGGCACATTTGATTTCGACGAGCGGCGAGGGGGCTGCCTATGGTGGCACACCATCCGATCAGAGTGTGATCGACGCGATCCGTGATGCGAAAGCCCGCGGCCTTAAAGTCACATTCTATCCATTCATCATGATGGATGTTCCTGCTGATAATCAATTGCCGTCGCCTTATGGCGGGATCGGCCAATCCGTCTATCCTTGGCGTGGGCGAATAACCTGTCATCCGGCAACCGGCGTGACAGGCTCGCCCGATAAAACGCTTGAGGCCAGCAATCAGGTCGAAGTTTTCGTCAATGGAACATGGGGTTACAGGCGTTTTCTGAATCATTGTGCAAATCTTGCGGTGCAGGCGGGTGGCGTCGATGCATTTCTGCTGGGTTCTGAATTGCGTGGACTGACCAGCATTCGCGAGAGCCGCGAGAGCTTTCCATTTGTTGCGCATCTTTGTACGCTGGCCGCCGAAATGCGTGCCAAACTTGGACCCGGTTGCCGTATCAGTTACGGCGCTGACTGGACCGAATATTTTGGTTATCAGGCGCAGGACGGCACCGGTGACCTTTACTTCAATCTCGACCCGCTGTGGTCGCATCCGGCAATCGACGCTATCGGCATCGACAATTATATGCCGCTTTCTGACTGGCGCGATAGCGATCTTGACGGCGGCAACCCCGATGGTTTCGAGGGGGCGTATGATCTCAATGGTCTGACTCAGAGTGTTGAGGCACGTGAAGGTTTCGACTGGTATTATGCAACAGCCGAAGATCGCGCAGCGCGTATCCGTACCCCAATCACCGATGGACTTGGCGGTAAACCGTGGATTTATCGTTACAAGGATATTCACGCCTGGTGGAGCAATCCGCATTTTAACCGGATTAATGGTGTGGAAGTTGCAAACCCGACCGGCTGGGTGCCGCAATCCAAGCCTTTCTGGTTTACCGAACTGGGGTGTCCGGCGGTCGATAAGGGACCGAACCAGCCCAATGTCTTTCCCGATTCAAAATCGTCGGAAAATGCCACGCCTTATTTTTCGAACGGTTCGCGCTCTGACATTGCAATGAATCGTTTCCTGCGGGCGCATTACCATTATTGGCCGGAGCATAATCCCGTCTCATCAGTCTATGGCGGGCCGATGCTCGATATGGATCGCATTTATCTCTGGGCGTGGGATACAAGACCGTTCCCGGAATTTCCGCTGAAAGGCGATGTGTGGGGCGATACGCTGAACTGGCGACTTGGTCATTGGCTGAATGGTCGTATAAGCGGCGTTGCGCTGGATGAACTGATTGCCGCAATCCTCGAAGATTTCGGGTTGCCGCAAGCAGATTGTTCGGCGGCAGATGGCCATCTGACCGGCTTTATTATTTCGGAACCTTCGACGGCGCGTGGCGTGCTTGAGCCTTTGATGAACGTCTTTGGCGTGCATGGCTTCGAACAGGCGGGTCAATTCAAATTCCGCAGCATTGGTCGTATGGCAAGAACACCGGATGCGCAGACATGCTGGTCGAACCACAGGATGGCGATGCGCTGACCTTGGTTCTTGAAGATCAGGGCGATTTGCCTTCAGTGGCGGAGCTTTATTGCAACGACCCTCTGCGTGATTTTCAGGTGGTAGGTGCATCGGTGCGCCGCGATACGGGGCAGGGGACAGAAAGCCTTAGCCTCTCCGGTTCCATGGAAGTAGGGCAGGCGACAGCCTTGGCCGAAAGCTGGATGGCGCGCCGCTATGCCGAACGACGCACAGCAAGCTTTTCATTGCCGTGGTCGGAAGCGTCGCTTCATGTGGGCGATCGCGTGCGGCTCAATATTCTGGGTGGCGGACGCGACTATGTTGTCTCGGCGCTTGAAGATAGTGAGGTGCGCGCGGTTAAGGCTGTGGCACTTGCGCCTAATGTTGTCTTTGCCGACAGAGGCGAAACACCACAGCTTCCGCCGAGCGGACCGGTTTCGGATATGAAGCCGATTTTCCATTTGATTGATCTGCCGCTCTGGCCGGGGGCGGAAGACCCCGCTGGTCAGTTTCGCATTGCTTGCCATGCTAAACCATGGCGCGGCGCGGCTATCTATGCATCGCCTTCAAATGATGGTTTTGCTGAGCGCAACCTTATCGGCGAGCGTGCGGTGATGGGAGAACTCACCGCACCACTTGGGCATGGTCCGAGTGGGCGCGTGATCGAAGCGCAAACGATTGATCTGGCGCTTTATTCGGGTGAACTGGAATCAAAGCCTATCGCGCAAATCCTCAATGGCGCCAATATGGCCATGGTGAAATCTCCTGATGGAATATGGGAGGTTCTTCAGTTTCTTGAAGCTGAGGAAGTCGGACAGAACCAATGGCGATTAAGTCGTCTCCTGCGCGGACAGCTTGGCACGGAAGCAGCAAGCCTGATTGAAAAGCCAGTTGGAACGCCCTTTGTGCTCTTTGATCGCGGCGTACAAAGCATCGGATTGCAGGTCAATGAGATTGGGCTGGAACTCAACTGGCGCATAGGTGCTGCGGGCAAGTCATTTTCGGACGAGTATTTTGACACCGTTAAAGCCAGCGGTGGTTTGCAGGCTTTGCAGCCACTAAGCCCAGTGCACCTCAAGGCTGAACGGCTTGGCAATGGCGATTTGTCGCTTCACTGGATCCGGCGCGGGCGTGTTGATGCCGATAGCTGGATGGGCGGAGATATTCCGCTCGGTGAGGACATGGAGGCCTATCGAATTGAAATCTGGCAAGCGGATGCGCTTGTTCGGAGTGTGGACGTGCAAACGCCATCGTGGACGTATCCGAATGCCGCGCGACTTGCCGAGGTCGGCACCAATAACTTCGAGCTGCGGATTGCGATGTTGAGCGCAAGAATAGGCGCCGGCGATTTTGCCTCAATCGAAATTCAGAATGTTCTGTAAAATGAAAGGACACTTCATGACTGAAGACAAACCCTGGTATCTTTCTCGCACCATATGGGCCGGGCTGGTCGCTCTGTTTCTGTCGCTGGCGGGGGCCTTTGGCTTTATCAGCGGTACGGTGGATCATGGCGCTTTGACTGATGTATTGCTGCAACTTGCCACCGCAATTGCTGGTCTGGTCACGATTTTTGGAAGGCTTGGGGCAACTTCGCGCATTTCATAATTTCATAAACCGTGATAGCAGAGTTCTGAAAGTCGCTTGATACTGGAATATTGACGGATGTTCCGGAAAATATTATGCGTAAAAACAATAGTTTAGAATGGCCTCTGTCTGAGGTCATTTTATGGGAAAAATTCCTTTGTGTCGATCATTTGCATGCATCGTTCATGCATCGTTCAGATGAAAGACGCTATATAAGGGACATGATGAAACAGAACCCTGCTCTCAAAATTTTCGCGCTTCTGGCCGTTAGCATTGGTCTGTTGCCGGTTAACGCTGGTGCCCTTCCAATTGCCACACCGCAGAAGTCCAACATGCTGGTTGCCGCCGCGGGTGATTGCGCGGCAGTCGGTGAACAAGTGGCAGCCTCACAGGGTGGCCAGTTGGCTAAGGCAACGCCAACCACGCAAAATGGTCGCGCTATGTGCGTGGTCGTGGTGCTCGTACCCGGTCGCGACGGCGAACGTCCGCGCCGCGTCGAAGTGGCCGTTCCGGCACAGTAATTTGCTTTGCCAGTGAATATAGGCGAGGGAACATGGCTTGCGTATCCTGATTGTTGAGGATGACAAGGATCTGAACAGGCAGCTTTCGGATGCGATGGCTGCCGCAGGTTATGTCGTTGACAGTGCTTATGATGGCGAAGAAGGTCATCATCTGGGCGACACCGAACCCTATGATGCGGTTATTCTTGACATTGGCTTGCCGCAGATGGATGGCATCAGCGTGGTCGAGCGCTGGCGGCGCAGTGGCCGCACGATGCCGGTTCTTATGCTGACAGCGCGCGATCGCTGGAGCGACAAGGTCGCCGGTATTGATGCTGGTGCCGACGATTATGTCGCAAAACCTTTTCATATCGAAGAAGTGCTGGCGCGATTACGTGCATTGATCCGTCGCGCAGCTGGTCATGCTTCATCTGAACTGGTTTGCGGCGCTCTGCATCTTGATACGAAAACGTCCAAGGCAAGTGTTGATGGCGTAGCGCTCAAGCTCACATCGCATGAATATCGCCTGTTGTCCTATCTCATGCATCATATGGACGAGGTGGTTTCGCGTACCGAACTGGTCGAGCATCTCTACGATCAGGACTTTGATCGTGATTCGAATACGATTGAAGTTTTTGTCGGTCGCCTTCGGAAGAAGATGGGTGTTGATCTGATCGAAACTGTGCGTGGCATGGGCTATCGGATTCGCTCGGACGAGCAGGGAGATACGAAAGGGAACGGGAACTGAAGCTTCTCAGCGTTTTCCCCCCTTTACGATCACTTGCGATACGCGTCGTAACCCTATCGACGCTCTGGGTCATTCTGGGGCTCGTCGTTGTAGGTACACTTATCAGCACCCTTTATGGCGATGCGGCGCGCAATAATTTCGAGCGGCTTCTGACCGCTCACCTTTTCAGTCTTGTTGGCGCTGTGAGCATAACATCAGACGGACTTCTTCAGGGCCGACCGGAGTTGGGTGATCTGCGCTATTCAAGTCCGCTCTCGGGTTGGTACTGGTCTGTTGACCCTATTTCCCCCAACACCAACGGCAAATTGCAGTCGCTCTCATCTGCGGGGCGTATCGTGCCGGAAATGCCGGTCAGTCAGGCCCCTTTTGATAGCTCGTTCATGCGCAGCTACACTCTGCCGGGGCTTGATGGCGAAGAGCTCTACATTGTCGAAACGGAAGTGGTTCTCGACAATGACAACCGTGTCGCGCGTTTCCGCGTGATGGGAAACCTCAGTGAAGTCCTGAGCGAAATCTCCGACTTCAGAAGCAAACTTGCATTTTATCTGGCAATCTTTGGCCTTGGCAGTGTTTTCATCAATGCAGGCATTATTCTCTTTGGTTTGCGTCCGCTTGATAAAGTACGTCAGGCTTTGGCTGACATTCGTGAGGGGCGCTCTGCCAAACTCGACACCTCGCTGCCGATTGAAATCGCGCCGCTTGCAAGCGAAATGAATGCGTTGATTGAAAACAACCGCCGTATTGTCGAGCGCTCGAGAACGCAGGTCGGCAATCTCGCCCATTCTCTTAAAACACCGCTATCGGTTCTGGCCAATGAGGCACGCGCGATTGGTGGCGAGCAGGGGCGGCTTGTACTTGAGCAAAGCGAAGCCATGCAGGTGCAAATCCAGCATTATCTGCAGCGCGCGCGCATTGCAGCGCAACGTGATAGCGTGGTGTTTCGCACGCCCGTCACGCCTGTTCTTGAACGCATGGAGAGGGTGACCGCGAAGCTCAATCCTTCTTTCAATCTCACCTTTAAAAATGCACTGCCGGAAGCGGTCTTTGCGGGTGAGAAGGAAGACCTTGAAGAGATTGTCGGAAACCTTTTGGAAAATGCGGGTAAATGGGGTCGCAGGCGGATAAAGATTGTTCTGCAAGCCAGGTCTGATTTGCAACGACAGTTCGAGATTCTGATAGAAGATGATGGCGCGGGCCTTGCCCCGGACAAGATCGATAGCGCATTGAAACGCGGCAATCGTGTCGATGAAACTAAGCCCGGCACAGGTCTTGGGCTGGCAATCGTTCAGGATACGGTGCGCGAATATGGTGGCAGCCTGCATCTTGGGAAAAGTAATCTCGGCGGGCTTCAGGTACGCGTTGTGTTGCCGCTGACTGAAGATTGACGGTATGTGATATGGATCATTGAAATTATTGGCTGTATTCTGCGATAGAGCGCCGTGCATTTTATTGGATGCACACAGAATGCTCTAAACTATTGAATCTACGCATCGTGCTCTCCAAAAATCGATTCCGATTTTTGTGCCGATGCGATAGTATGCATGCTCATTTGTTATGAAGGCCGGTTTGTTATGATGATTGTATCAAGGTTTTCTGCTCCGATTCTGGTCGCTTCAGTGGCGTTCGCACTTTCTGCCTGTGGAACTCCCGGTGGCGGAAACGGTTCGGGGCTGACTTCGCTTGGTGGTCTTTCCAAACCTGTAGAGACGCGCCCTGATCTGCTTGCTTCTCTTGGCAATGGGCTTCTTGGGAGTTCAACAGCACAGCTAACTGCAGGTGATCGGAAAAAGGCGCTTGAAGCGGAATATCGGGCGCTCGAATATTCTCCGGCTGGCAAACCTGTCTCGTGGAGCGGCAGTGGGTCGACCTCTGGCGATGTGGTTGCAGCGCAGCCTTATCAGGTGGGATCGCAGAATTGCCGCCAATATACGCATAGCTTCACGATTGCGGGCGCACCGCAAACTGCGCGCGGAACGGCCTGCCGCAACACGGATGGAAGCTGGACGCCGCTAACCTGATCTCCCCCTTTGCGGCGAATTGCCCTAGTATGCAACTTATAGCAGGTTAGTGTTGGTTTTTGCCTCGGCTGGGATTAAGTCTCAGCCATGGAATTCTGGTTGACTGCCGCACTGCTGACTTTTGCAGCTACACTGACTGTTTTGTTGCCGCTGACGCGGAACAGGCAGGAATTTTTGCCCCCTGAAAAAAACGATCTGGAAGTTTATCGCGATCAGTTGCGCGAGATCGAAGCCGATGCCGCACGCGGCATGATCGACGCGCCAAGCGCCGAGCAGGCGCGTATCGAAATTTCCCGTCGTATTCTCAATGCCGAGAAAATAAGCACGGACGCAGCCGCTCAAACAAGGAAGGCACGTTCAGGACGCTTGCTGGCTTTTGTTGCCGTTCTGGCCGTGCCGCTGATAGCATGGGGTGTTTATCCACTGTTTGGCGCGCCTGACGCCTCCTCCATGCCGCTTGCTGCACGGCTGGAAAACAGCCCGCAGAACAGTTCGGTCGACGAGTTGATTGCACGTGCTGAAACGCATCTTTCCCAAAACCCGAATGATGCACGCGGCTGGGATGTTCTGGCACCGATCTATCTGCGCATTGGGCGTGGTGCCGATGCGGTGAACGCCTATCGTTCTGCAATCCGCCTTGAAGGCGAAAACTTCTCCCGCACTCTCGGGCTTGGTGAAGCTTTGATCGCTGTGTCAGGCGGGCCGGTTACGGCAGAGGCAGAGGAATTTTTTAACAAAGCAGCATCTTTGAATCCGAAAGATATTCGTCCGCAATATTATCTTGCACAGGGCGAAGTTCAGGATGGCAATACCGAAGCTGCTGTGGCACGCCTGCAAGGCTTGATTGATAAAGCGCCGGCTGATGCGCCATGGCGTTCTCAGGTTGAGCGGGCAATCGCTCGTATTCAGGGAACTGTTGTAGCTCCCCAACCGCCTGCCAATGGGCCAACGGCAGAAGATGTGGACGCTGCTGCTTCCATGAACCCGGAAGATCGTCAGGCTATGGTCGAAGGAATGGTTCAGCGTCTGGATGCGGGGCTTCGTGAAAATGGTGATAATCTTGACGGATGGAAGCGCCTTGTGCGCTCTTACATGATCCTTAATAATCGCGATGCAGCCCTCGATGCGTTAAAACGTGGCATTACAGCGCTGGATGGCGAAAAGCAGGCCGATCTTAAAGGCTTTGCCGCAGGGCTAGGTTTGGAAGCAGGGAGCGCAACCCAATGAGTGCGACTGCAGAAAATAATGGTCGGAAAACGAAACCTGCAGGAAGTATTGCCCGTACCGTCAGTCAGCGGAAGCGCAAGCGCCTTATCATGATCGGTGGTGCACTGGCTGTGCTTGCGATTGCGGTCGGCCTCATGCTGATGGCATTTAGTCAGGATATTCGCTTTTTCCGAACGCCTGCGGATTTGACGGAACAGGAAATCACCTCCGGTGCACGCTTTCGTCTGGGTGGCCTTGTCGAAGAGGGCTCGGTTACGCGCATGGGCAGTGAGTTACATTTTACTGTCACCGATACAATTAAAACCGTCAAAGTTGTCTTTGAAGGCATTGCACCCGATCTCTTCCGGGAAGGACAGGGCGTTGTCGCCGAAGGTCGTTTTGGTCCTGATGGCGTGTTTCGCGCTGATAATGTGCTGGCCAAACATGATGAAAATTACGTTCCTAAAGATCTCGCCGATAGCCTGAAGAAAAAGGGCGTGTGGGAAGGGCAATGATGAGATCGGGATATACAATATGAATGTCGAAATCGGTCATTTTGCACTTGTATTGGCACTGGCTTTGTCGGTGGTGCAATCCATTGTCCCGCTCGTCGGAGCACAGCGCAGAGATATGCAGCTTATGTCGGTTGCAGCGCCCACTGCACTTGCGGCATTTGCACTGATTGCCTTTTCCTTCATCGTCTTAACTATTGCCTATGTCGTTTCTGATTTCTCCGTACTCAATGTGGTCGAGAACTCACATTCACAGAAGCCGATGCTTTATAAAATCACCGGCGTTTGGGGCAATCACGAAGGCTCGATGCTGCTTTGGGTTCTGATTCTTAGTTTTTTCAGCGCACTCGTTGCAGCCTTTTCGGCAAATCTGCCTGAAACATTGCGCGCCAATGTTCTGGCTGTTCAAGGATGGATTGCGACAGCTTTTCTGGCCTTCATCATTTTCACGTCCAATCCTTTCACGCGCATCTTTCCAGCGCCGATGGAAGGTGGCGATCTGAACCCTATCCTTCAAGATATCGGCCTCGCCATCCACCCGCCGCTGCTTTATCTCGGATATGTCGGCTTCTCAGTCTGTTTTTCTTTCGCTGTTGCAGCGCTTATCGAAGGACGTCTGGACGCTGCATGGGCGCGCTGGGTGCGTCCATGGGCACTGCTTGCGTGGATGTTCCTGACAGGCGGCATCGCAATGGGCTCTTACTGGGCTTATTATGAACTCGGCTGGGGTGGCTGGTGGTTCTGGGACCCGGTCGAAAACGCATCCTTTATGCCATGGCTGGTGGGTACTGCGCTGCTGCATTCGGCAATCGTGATGGAAAAGCGCTCGGCGCTTAAAATCTGGACAGTATTGCTGGCAATATTGACCTTCTCGCTTTCTTTGCTTGGTACATTCCTTGTGCGCTCTGGTGTGCTTACATCAGTGCATAGTTTTGCGACCGACCCGGGACGCGGGCTGTTTATCTTGGCTATCCTTGCCATATTCATTGGCGGCTCCCTGTCGCTTTTTGCGCTGCGTGTTCAAAGCCTTTCTTCGGGCGGTTTGTTCCAGCCGATTTCGCGCGAAGGCGCGCTGGTCTTTAACAATCTGTTCCTCACAACGGCTGCAGCGACAGTCCTGATAGGTACGCTTTATCCGTTGCTTCTGGAGGTTCTGACCGGCGAGAAGATTTCAGTTGGTGCGCCATTCTTCAACATGACCTTTGGGCCATTGATGATTCCGCTGCTGCTGGCAGTGCCCTTCGGCCCACTTCTGGCCTGGAAACGCGGTGATCTCTATGGTGTCGGGCAAAGACTGATGACGGCCTTCGCCTTAGCTCTCATAACATTTGGCATCGTGCTGTGGCGTAGCAATGCGCATTCGGTATTGGCGGCACTTGGCGTAGGCCTCGCCGCATGGCTTATATTTGGCAGCCTCACCGATTTGTGGTTGAAAGCAGGCATCGGAAAAGTTTCGGCAGGCAAGGCATTTTCGCGCTTCATCGGCCTGCCGCGTTCTGTATTCGGTACATCTTTGGCGCATATGGGTCTTGGCATTACGCTGCTTGGTATTGTGAGCGTGACGACATTTGGTACGGAAAATGTCGTTGTTATGCGCTCTGGCGATACGGTCAGGATTGCCGATTATTCGCTGCGTTTTGAAGGACTGCGCCCGCTGACCGGATCGAATTTCACTGAAAATCGTGGTGACTTTACGCTATTCGATTCTGCCAACCGTGATCTTGGAGTGGTCCACTCGTCCAAACGCTTTTTCCCTGCTCGCCAGATGCCGACCACTGAATCCGGCATCCGCACGCTTTGGTTCAGTCAGGTCTATGTCGCTCTTGGCGATGAACCCGGTGATGGTTCCATCGTTGTCCGTGTCTGGTGGAAACCGCATGTGACACTCATCTGGTACGGCGCTCTGGTGATGATGCTGGGTGGAATTTTCTCGCTGGCTGACCGGCGTCTGCGCGTTGGTGCTCCGTCGAAAACACGCAAGTCTTCGTCCAGCCAGGCGGGGGCAACCGCATGAAGCTGACCAAAAATCTCGCTGCATTTTTTATTGCTTTTTCATTGATGGCATATGGTTCTGTAGCTTTGGCCGTGAACCCCGACGAGATTCTGCCTGATCCTCAGTTGGAAAGTCGCGCACGGCAAATTTCGGCAGAACTCAGATGCATGGTCTGCCAGAATGAATCGATCGATGATTCCAATGCTGAACTCGCACGCGATCTTCGCATATTGGTGAGGGAGCGCCTCACATCGGGTGATACCGATAAGCAGGTTATCGATTTTGTCGTTGATCGTTATGGCGAATTCGTTTTGCTGAAACCGCGTTTCAATGCGCAGACTGCTTTTCTATGGGGCTTCCCTGTCTTCATTCTTTTGATTGGTGGCGTGGCACTTATTTTTGCATTTCGCAGACGAAGTGCTGTGGTTGAAGTGCAGAAGCCGCTTTCTGACAGCGAAAAAGCCCAGCTTTCCCGGCTTCTTGACGATAAATAGTCGCGTTTAGTGCTGAAATTATTATTCCTATTCTTACAAAAGTTTCATCTTCCGGAAATTGAGCGGTAAGGTAGCCCACACTATCTTACGCTCTATAAAGAGTTCACAAAGCTGGTAAGCCGTATAGTGGCGCGCTGGTCCGAGAATATTGCTCGCAAGGAGAGACTTATGTTTAAAGCGACTAATTCCAGGTATCGTAAGGGCGTTGCAGCCTTGGCACTGTCAGCAGCACTTGCTTGCGGTTTTGTCGCGACTGGCCCTCTGGGCGCATTGCAGGATGCCCGCGCTGAAGCTGTGCGCGTGACCGCTCCCCAGCAGGCAGGTTTCGCTGATCTGGTTGAAAAGGTTCGCCCTGCGGTCGTTAGCGTTCGCGTAAAGAAAGATGTACAGGAAGCGGATAGCCGTGGTCAGCAGATGCAGACCCCTCCGGGCTTTGATCAGTTGCCCGATGGCCATCCCCTGAAGCGCTTTTTCCGTGATTTTGGCATGGAGCCACGCGGCGATGCACGTCCGGACAGCCGTCAGGGTAAGCGCGGTGGAAAGCCACGCCCCGGCCATGAGCGCCCGTTTGCTCAGGGTTCCGGCTTCTTCATCTCTGAAGATGGCTATCTCGTCACCAACAACCACGTTGTTTCTGATGGCGATGCCTACAGTGTCGTTCTCGATGACGGAACAGAGCTTGACGCAAAGCTGATCGGCACCGATCCGCGCACTGACCTTGCAGTTCTGAAGATCAATGATCCAAAGCAGAAATTCACCTATGTAACCCTTGGCGACGATAACAAGGTCCGCGTTGGTGACTGGGTTGTTGCGGTCGGTAACCCATTTGGTCTCGGTGGCACTGTGACATCCGGTATTGTTTCAGCACGTGGCCGTGACATTGGTGCGGGTCCTTATGATGACTTTATCCAGATCGATGCTGCTGTAAACAAGGGCAATTCCGGTGGTCCCGCTTTTGACCTTTCCGGTGAAGTTATCGGCATCAACACCGCGATCTTCTCTCCATCGGGTGGCAGCGTTGGTATTGCCTTCGCAATCCCTGCTTCGACTGCAAAGCAGGTTGTTGATCAGCTTATCAAGACGGGTTCTGTAGAGCGCGGCTGGATTGGTGTGCAAATTCAGCCTGTAACCAAGGATATTGCAGCATCGCTCGGTCTGGCGGAAGAAAAGGGCGCGATTGTTGCCTCGCCACAGGCTGACGGCCCTGCTGCCAAAGCAGGCATCAAGGGAGGCGACGTGATCACCGCCGTCAACGGTGAGCCTGTTCAGGACCCGCGCGATCTGGCCCGCAAGGTTGCCAAGATTGCACCTGATGAAAAGGCTGCCGTGACCGTCTGGCGTAAGAACAAGGCTGAGGAAATCGATGTTACGATTGCCGCCATGCCGCAGGATGCCGGCAAAGCTGCGACCCAGTCCGACGATGGCAACAGCGATCAGGGCGAAACGCTTGACTCCTACGGCCTCACGGTCACGCCTTCAGAAGAAGGTGATGGCGTTGTCGTAACCAATGTTGATCCAGACAGCGATGCTTCGGATCGTGGCATTCGTTCCGGCGATACCATTGTTACGGTCAACAATCAGATCGTGAAGAGCGCGAAGGACATTAACAGCGCTATCGCTGAAGCAGAGAAGGCAGGTCGCACGGCTGTGTTGCTTCAGATCCAGAGCAACGACCAGAGCCGCTTTGTGGCCCTGCCAATCGATCAGGGTTAAACCCAACCATCGTGCTTTGATTAAATAGTGTGCCAGGCAGGTAATCTGCCTGGCATTGCTTCATTTTCTCCAACGACCCGGTATAGTATCGCTATGAAGATTCTCGTTATTGAAGACGACCGCGAAGCGGCCCGCTATCTTGAGAAGGCCTTTAGCGAGGCTGGTCATTCTGCCGACATTGCCGGTGATGGCGAAACTGGCTATGCACTGGCTGAAAATGGCAGCTATGACGTGCTGGTCGTTGATCGGATGCTGCCCAAGCGTGATGGGCTCTCCGTGGTGGCAGGCCTTCGGGCTAAAGGCATGGAAACACCGGTTCTCATTCTTTCCGCTCTTGGCGAAGTGGATGACCGCGTAACTGGATTGCGGGCTGGTGGCGATGATTATCTGACCAAACCCTATGCATTTTCCGAGCTTCTCGCACGCGTTGAAGTCTTGCGCCGCCGCTCAAGCCCACGCGAAGCGGACACTATTTATCGCGTTGGGGATCTGGAACTCGACCGCCTTGCGCACACGGCACGCAGGCAGAATGTCGACATTACATTGCAGCCCCGCGAATTCCGTTTGCTCGAATATCTGATGCGCCATGCGGGCCAGGTTGTCACGCGCACGATGTTGTTGGAAAATGTCTGGGATTATCATTTCGATCCGCAGACCAATGTGATTGATGTTCACATCTCGCGATTGCGTTCGAAGATTGAAAAAGGCTTTGATGGTCCGCTGCTGCATACGGTGCGCGGCGCAGGCTATATGCTGAAAGCCTCAAAATCTAAAGCCGCTGTAAGCGCCAAGGTGGAATGATGGGCCGCTTCTCTGCGCTTATGCGCACGACGGCCGCGCGCCTTTCGACACTTTATCTGCTTTTATTCGCCGTTGGTGCCGTAGCTCTGGTCTTTTATATGACCAATCTTTCTGCCTCCATCATCAACAGCCAAACTCAGGAAGCGCTTGGTGAGGAAGTTGCGAGTATCGGCAAAGCCTATTCTCGTGGCGGCATTCCGCAGCTTGTGCGAACCATTGATTATCGCTCCCGCCAGCCCGGTGCCTATCTTTATCTGGTTGCTGATCCGACCGGACGCATTTTGTCCGGCAATGTGGAAGGTGTTGAACCCGGCGTTCTTGATACGGACGGCGTGGTTGAACGCGCCTTCAAATATCGCCGTTACGGCGAGCAGGGGGCCGAAACCGAACATCGCGCCATTGCCGTTGTGATTGCATTGCCCAATGGCATGCGCCTGCTGGTTGGTCGCGATCTGGGCGAGCCGGAACGGTTCCGCGATTTGGTGCGCAGTTCGCTGATGCTGGCGCTCGGTATCATGGGTATTGGCGCTCTTTTAATATGGTTCTTCGTCGGACGTCGTGCGCTTAAACGCATCGATGACGTTTCACGTGCGTCGCAACGCATCATGGATGGTGATCTGACGGGTCGATTACCGGTTAATGGTTCGGGAGACGAGTTTGACCGATTGTCCAGCAATCTCAATGTTATGCTTGGGCGAATTCTCGAACTCAACGAAGGCCTGAAACAGGTTTCCGACAACATCGCGCATGATCTCAAGACACCGCTGACGCGTCTGCGTAACCGTGCAGAAGAAGCCCTTTCGGGTAAGAAGACCGGCCCTGAATATCGTGAAGCGCTTGAGGATATGATCAGTGAATCTGATCAGCTGATCCGAACTTTTAATGCGATTTTGATGATTTCGCGTCTTGAAGCAGGCTATTCGTCTGAAAACCTCGAAAATATGTCGGTCGCACCTATCGTCAGTGACGTTGCAGAAATGTATGAGCCGGTTGCCGAAGATGCAGGTGTTCAGTTGAAACTGGGTGCGCTGGACGATGTGCCTTTGCATATCAACCGTGAACTGGTCGGGCAGACGGTTTCAAACCTTGTCGATAATGCCATCAAATATGCTTTGCGAAGCGAAAATGATGCAGCCGTCGATCTTTCCATGGAGCGTGATCAGCAATGGGTGCGCATTGCGGTTGCGGATAATGGCCCGGGGATTCCAGAGGATAAACGTGAGCAGGCGACTGAGCGTTTTGTGCGACTGGAGGAAAGCCGTACACAGCCGGGTTCGGGACTTGGTTTAAGTCTTGCCAAGGCTGTTATGAAGTTGCACGGTGGCGCTCTTCGTCTTGAAGACAATGGTCCCGGCCTGCGTGCTGTTTTGGAGTTTCCGTTGATAAAAGACGAAAAACTATAACAGCATAATTCAAGAGGGGCTTATGACGGCTGAAGACACAAAGGCACTGTTTTTTGATCGAAACCTTTGTGGGCTGACACCCCTTGATGACGAGAGAGCACAGTCCTTCCTGACCGATCTGAAAGAGCGGGCAAAGGAAGAGGAACTCGTTCGCGTCACACACCTTCTGCAAAGTAATGTTGCCGCAAGTTTTCTCGCAGCAGTTCTCGATCTGTCGCCCTTCATGCGTGAGGCGCTCATTCGTCGCCCGCGCATTCTTGATCGAATTACGGTTGATCCGCCCGAGCAGGCGCTTGCCAATATTCTTTCCGAAATAGCTGCATCGGGCATCGAAGACGGCGTCACCGAAGCCACATTGATGAGCAGTTTGCGGCAACGAAAGCGTGAAGCGCATGTGCTGATTGCGCTTTGCGATCTGGCTCAACTCTTTCATACGGAAATAACAACCGGCTGGCTGACTGATCTTGCAGAGGCATGCACCGGAGCCGCCATTCGCTTCCTTTTACGCGATGCGGACAATGCCGGTAAGATCAAGCTTCTGGATCGCCAGGACCCTGAGAAGGGCAGCGGCTGGATCATTCTTGGTATGGGCAAATTTGGTGCCCGCGAACTCAATTATTCGTCTGATATTGATCTGATTGTTTTCATCGATTCCGAAAGACCATCCATCATCGATCCTTACGAATGCGTGGATACTTTTTCGCGACTGACGCGGCGTCTTGTACGCATTCTTCAGGACCGTACGGGCGACGGCTATGTCTTCCGCGTCGATCTCAGGCTTCGTCCTGATCCGGGATCGACACCACTGGCAATTCCGGTGGGTGCGGCGCTTCATTATTACGAAGGACGAGGCCAGAACTGGGAACGTGCGGCCATGATCAAGGCGCGGCCCGTTGCCGGTGATCGCGAATCCGGCCAGCAAGTGCTTGCAGAACTCGCTCCCTACGTCTGGCGCAAATATCTCGACTATGCGGCTATTGCCGATGTGCATTCGATTAAGCGACAGATTCATGCGCATAAGGGTCATGGCGATATTGCTGTGCGTGGTCATAATGTGAAGCTTGGTCGCGGTGGTATTCGCGAGATCGAATTTTTCGTGCAGACACAGCAATTGATTGCCGGTGGACGCTTTCCTGAATTGCGTGGCAATCAGACGGTTCCGATGCTGGCCAGACTTGCCGAGCGCGGCTGGATAACCGATAAGGCACGTGACGCGCTCGCCAAGGAATATTACTTCCTGCGTGATGTTGAACACCGCATTCAGATGATTGCCGACGAGCAGACCCACATTCTGCCGGAAGATGATGAAGGCTTTGCCCGTGTCGCGCACATGATGGGTTATGCCGATGCAGCCGCATTTTCTGAAGTGTTTTTGTCGGCGCTCAAGGTGGTGGAAAAGCAGTATGCAGCGCTGTTTGAGCAAGCCCCGGAACTTGGTTCTTCCAGTGGCAATCTCGTTTTCACAGGTGATGTCGATGATCCCGGTACTTTGGAAACGCTTGCCGCAATGGGATATGAGCGTCCAAGCGATATTTGTCGTGTCATTCGCACATGGCATTTTGGCCGTTATCGCGCCACGCAATCAGCCGAAGCACGCGAGCGCCTAACGGAGCTGACGCCAGCCTTGTTGCAAGCTTTTGCAGCCACCAAGCGCGCCGATGAATCGCTCTTGCGCTTTGATGGCTTCCTGCAAGGCCTGCCAGCAGGCATCCAGCTTTTCAGCCTTTTGCAATCCAACCAGCGTCTGCTCAATCTGCTTGTGATGATTATGAGTGCAGCCCCGCGGCTTGCCGAGGTCATTACCCGCAATCCGCATGTTTTCGACGGCCTGCTTGATCCGGCGATTTTCTCGGAAATGCCGACACGCAACTATCTTGAAGAACGGCTGCGTGTTTTTCTGGGTGCTGCTACTGATTATGAGGAAGTGCTGGACCGCCTGCGTATTTTTGCGGCAGAACATCGTTTTCTGATCGGCATTCGTCTGCTGACCAGCGCGATTGATGGCATGCGGGCAGGACGCGCTTTCTCTGATCTCGCGGAACTGATGATTGGCAAAGCTTTTGAGGCTGTCGAAACCGAACTCCAGCGCCGACACGGCAAGGTCAAGGGTGCGAAGGTTGGTTTGCTTGCTATGGGCAAGCTTGGTAGCCGCGAACTCACCGCAGGTTCCGATGTCGATCTGATCCTGCTTTATGACCATGATAAGGATGCGGAAGAGTCTGATGGCGAAAAGCCGCTGGCTTCATCACAATATTACATCCGACTTACGCAGAGGCTGATTGCTGCACTTTCCGCACCAACTGCCGAAGGTGTACTTTATGAAGTCGATATGCGTTTGCGACCGTCTGGCAATAAAGGTCCGGTCGCAACCCATATCGAATCATTTGGCAAATATCAGCGCAGCGAGGCCTGGACATGGGAGCATATGGCGCTCACACGTGCGCGCCCAATCCATGGCGATGCGGCTTTCAGCGACTTCATCAAAGACGAAATCGACGAAGTGCTGGCGAACAAACGCGACACACAAAAGATTGCCAAAGATGTGCACGAAATGCGCGATCTCATTTATGAGGAAAAGCCACCGCGTGATGATTGGGATTTCAAGCTGAAACCCGGCGGTATTGTTGATCTGGAATTCATTGCGCAGTTTGCGGTGCTGACGGGCAAAGAAATCAGGCATCCCCGACCCTTGGGAACCGAAGATGTGCTTGCAGGTTTAGACCCGGCTTTTGCCGACCCCGCTGTCATTGACAGTCTGGTTGAAGCACATCGGTTCTACACAAATCTTAGCCAGACGATCAGGCTCTGTCTGGGGAGCGATGCAAAACGCGAAGAGTTCATTCCCGGAATGGTCGATCTTCTTTGTCGTGCTGCAGAACTACCGGACATCGATCGCGTTGAACATCATCTGAGCGAACTTGCAGCCAATGTTCGAACCAGCTTTGATACGCTGATCAAATAATCAGGCCGCGTGGATTTCGGCCTCCTGGCCGGTCACTGCTTTCTGTCTGCGATCAGGAATGCAGACAGAAACCACCGTTCCAACGCCTTCGGTTGAACGGATGCGCAGCCAGCCGCCATGTAATTCTGCAAGCGATCTGGTGATTGCGAGGCCTAAGCCTGAACCGCTATGCGTCTTGGTGAACTGGTTCTCCACCTGTTCGAACGGTTGGCCGATTTTCTTGAGCGCGGATTTTGGAATACCGACGCCCGTATCCTGAATGGTCATGAACAGTGCTGATCCGGTCTTGCGTGCGCGCACTGTGATATTGCCATTATGGGAGGTGAACTTCACCGCATTCGAGAGAAGATTGATCAGAACCTGCTTGACCGCACGGCGGTCTGCATTGAGTTGCATCGCTTCTTCAATGCGTGTCTCAACCGTGATGTTCTTTTCATCGGCCTGTAGCGAAATCATGCGCACGGTTTCATTGATCAGCGGACAAAGATCGATCTCTTCGCGATCAAGCGAGAAATGACCTGCTTCGATCTTCGACATATCGAGAATGTCATTGATAACATTGAGCAGGAAGTTACCGCTGGTGTGAATATCGTTGATATATTCCTCATAGCGGTCTGAGCCGAGCGGACCGAAAGTGCCCGCCTGAATCATTTCCGAGAAGCCAATAATCGCATTGAGCGGCGTGCGCAATTCATGGGACATATTGGCAAGGAATTCGGATTTTGCACGGTTAGCAGCTTCCGCCCGTTCCTTTTCCTGTCCGTATTTTCGGGCCAGTTCGGAGAGTTCACGTACACGGTCGCGCTCGCCCTTACGCGCAATAGAAAGGTCGTGAATTGTTGCCATCAACCGGCGTTCGCTATCCACCAGACGTTCCTGATGCTGCTTGATTTGCGTAATATCTGTGCCGATGGAAACAAGACCGCCATCCTGCGTGCGGCGTTCATTGACCTGTAGCCAGCGGCCATCACTCAACTGACGTTCAAAGGTCTGCCCGCCTGCACGATTATGTTCGTTTGCCATACGACGCTCAAAGCTGAATGGACGCGTATGCGCATCAACCTCGTTGCGTGGCACGCCGGGTTTAAGCGTCCAGACCGGCAGGCCCGCATATTCGCTGAACTTTGAATTGGCCATCACCAGACGATTGTTGGAATCCCAGAGGACGAAAGCCTCGGAGATATTTTCAATCGCTTCACGAATGCGCATATCGGCTTCTGCCGTCTGCTGGGCAAAGCGATGCTGTTCGCTGACGTCAAATGCGATGCCGACGAGATGCAGATCGTTTTCAGCCGCAATCTCGGCACGAACCCGCATCCACACCCAGGAGCCGTCCGCATGGCGCATGCGAAACACGCGGTCGACATGCGAAATATCGCCAGCCGCAGCCTGTTCGGCAATGGAATAAAGATCGCCATCTTCCGGGTTGATGATCGCAGACACATCGCCAAAGGCAAGCACCGCATCCTGCGCTTCATAGCCGAGCATTTCATACATGGAGCGGGACCAGTAAATGCGTCCGCGCGCCATATCCCAGTCCCACAGACCACCACGTCCGCGCGCCAGAGCCATATCGATACGGCGCTGAATCTGGCCGGAAAGATCGTCAGCCTCGCGAGCACGCGCTGCCTGACTGAAATAGGCATAGAGAATGGCAAACATCACGCCGGTTGTGCCTGCAAACAGCGTCACATTGAGCGATACAGCGCGCTTCCATTCGGCAAAAATCGTGTTTTCCGGTTCAACAGCGATGATCGAATAGGGCACGGTTATCGGTTTCGACACGGTGCCGTAAGCGGCTTCGCCCTGCATGACAATTGTCAGAACGCCAGCGCGTTCCGCAAACATAAACAGTGGCTGGATGTCGCTGAATACTTCGTCAGCCTGTTTGCCGACAATGTCTGTTGCAGGCCCGGAAGCGGTCACGATGATGGAATCATCGTTGACCATGGCAACGGTCATCCCGCTGGATGAAAGTCCACGCGCACGAAATTCGGCAATCGTATTGTCCAGATCTTTGGGCGTCATTTGCGCGCCGGATGCTGTGCCATTGGAAGCACGCTCGATCATCTGTGCGAGATTGGCGGTCGCGGCAGAAAGTGCGGCCTTATGCTGCAATTCAATGTCTTCGCGCCAGGACAGCATCGAGAAGACTCGCGCCACGCCAAGGATGATGAGAAAGATGATGATGAGGGCCGGAACAAGGCGACGCAAGGCAGGTTCGACTGCCACGAACTTGCCATAGGCAGGACCTGCAAGAAGCTTGGCATGGCCCGAAAGCTTGCCCTTCTTCCGCTTCGCTCCGGAGTAGCCGTGCTTCTCCGCCGTCGCGTTATACGCGTCGGTGCTCGCCATCTCTTGGCCCCTCTTGATTTGCCGTGACAGTTTCCAAGATGCGCTGAAAAGCGCCGCCCGCCCGAAACTGCATAAATTGAAATCTTTACTCAAAATGTTTCGGAATACGCCATCTCCGAACAGCTTCAATGAATCAAAAGTGATTCGCGCTGTCCAGCGAATTCGTTAACGAGATGTAAAAAATGCCATTGGCCTGCCGGGATTTTCTATTGAATCTCAATCTGTTAAGTGGAATCAGTTTGAGAAGCGTCCCATCTAACATCATGAAAAGACTCATGAAAGCCGTAAGCCTTCGCAGGTTTTATGCGACATTGCTTGAATAGATCGGGAATGACAGAACCCGGCCCATTTCGGGGCCGGGTTTTACGAATCATTCAATCAGCACAGTGATTCGCGAATCATTCGCTGTCTCACGCAAGCGTTCTGTCCACAATGTCCCGTAAATCGGTCGAGAGCTTCGGCGTGCCTGAAATGCGTGCGAGTGCTGCACGTGCATGTTCGCGACGTGTATCTTCTAGTGCACGCCAAGATCGCAGAGCGGTCAGCAGACGCGCTGCAAGCTGCGGGTTTTCAGGATCGATTGCCAGAACCATATCGGCAAAGAATGTGTAGGCTGCGCCATCCTTGCGGTTAAATCCGGTTGGATTGTTTGCAGAGAACGCACCGATCAGTGCGCGTACGCGGTTCGGGTTGTCGAAGGTCAGCAACTTGTGTTTTGTCAGCGCGCGCACTGCATCCAGTGCTTTTTCACCGGGGCGGGTTGCCTGCACGATGAACCATTTATCCATCACAAGTGCATCATCGCCAAAGCGCTTTTCGAAGGAAGCGAGTGCGCCCAGTGCCTCGTGACTGTCACCAAAGCGATGCACCAGTATACTGAGCGCTGTAGCACGCTCGGTCATGTTGTCGCCATCGGCAAACTGCTGCGCGGCGCGGGCAGGGCTGTTCTCGTGACGGCTGAGATAATCGAGCAGCACATTGCGCAAGGCGCGTTTGCCTGCCGATACCGCATCGGGTGAGAAAGCGCCATCATGTTGCAGTCCTGCGTAGAGCGACGCAAAATCCTTAGCATAAGCTGCAGCAATCGCAGCGATCAGGTGATCGCGGCTTGCCAGAATTGCATCGGGATCGACATTTCCCCCCATCTCGCGGGCAATGTCGCTTTCTGTCGGTAACGTCAGACAAAGCGCGCGGAACGCTGCATCCAGTGTTTGGTCAGATGCAATCTGTCCGGCAAGCTGGATAATCTTGTCGTCTGTCTCTGGCTCATAGCCCCCGCGTACGCGCTTGGCGCCTTCAAGCAGGGACTGCGTGAAAATGCTACTCAAAGCCTGCCAGCGTGCAACCGGATCGCTGTCGTTGAGTGCCAGGAATATGCGGTCTTCCGCATCAAGCGGCGACACCAGATTAACGGGTGCGGAAAAGCCGCGCAAAAGCGAAGGAACCGGGCGTTCCTTGATGCCGTGAAAGAGGATTTCTTCCTGAGCATGATGAAGATGGATGACGCCATTGCGCACATCCCCGCCTTCAACGGAGGAAGGCTGAATGTCCTTGCCGTCACGTCCCAGAAGCCCGAAAGCAATTGGAATATGCATCGGTTTTTTCGTAGACTGTCCGGGCGTTGGTGCCAGCGACTGTGCGAATGTGATGGTGAAAGTCTCTTTTGCACTATCATAATCAAAGCTCACCTCGACCTTCGGCGTGCCTGACTGATCGTACCAGAGCGCAAATTGTGAGAAATCCTGCCCAGATACATCGGCAAAGACTTTGATATAGTCTTCAATGGTTGCGGCGTCACCATCATGGCGCTTGAAATAGAGGTCCATTCCTTTGCGGAAGAGCTCCGGCCCGATGATCGTGCGGATCATCCGCACCACTTCAGAACCCTTTTCATAGACGGTCGCCGTATAGAAGTTATTGATTTCGCTATACTCGCGCGGACGTACGGGATGCGAAAGTGGGCCGCTATCTTCCGGGAACTGCTGGGCTTTGAGGATTTTCACCTCTGCGATACGCTTCACAGGTCGCGAGCGTTCATCTGCCGAAAATTCGTGATCGCGATAAACGGTCAGACCTTCTTTCATGCAAAGCTGGAACCAGTCGCGGCAGGTGATACGGTTTCCGGTCCAGTTATGAAAATACTCATGCGCAATGACGGCTTCGATGCCTGCATAATCCACATCCGTTGCGGTTTCCGGATCAGCCAGCACATATTTATCATTGAAGACGTTGAGGCCTTTGTTCTCCATAGCGCCCATATTGAAGTCGGACACGGCGACAATATTGAACACGTCGAGATCATATTCACGGCCAAACTTTTCCTCGTCCCAGCGCATGGAGCGCTTGAGCGCATCCATCGCATAAAGTGCGCGGTCCTGTTTGCCGTGCTCGACATAGATTGCAAGATCGACCGGACGGCCCGACGCGGTTGTGAAATGATCCTTCACAACATCAAGCGAACCCGCTACGAGCGCAAATAGATAAGACGGCTTCGGGTGGGGATCATGCCAGATCGCATAATGTCTGCGCTCGTCATCCGCAGCTGTGCCATGTTCCACCGGATTTCCGTTGGCAAGCAATATTGGGGCTGAGCCTTTGTCTGCATCAACGCGCACCGTATAGACCGACAGCACATCCGGGCGGTCATAATAATAGGTGATGCGGCGAAAACCTTCTGCTTCGCACTGTGTGCAATAGACATTGCTGGAGCGATAAAGCCCTGAAAGCTGACGATTGGTGGTCGGGTTTACTTCCGTGACAATCTCAAGCGTGAAGCGATCTGCATCGGGAAGGTCTGTGACTTCAAGTTGATCAGGCGTGACGGAATAGCTGTTGTCACCAAGTGGCTTTCCATCAAGAGTGAGACTGATGAGTTTCAGCCCGTCACCATCCAGAACAAGTGGTGTGCCTGCCGCAGTCTCTGCGCGCCGCTCTATGGTGAGGGTTGCGCGAACGATTGTCTTTTCCGGCTCCAGCGTGAAGTCGAGCTTTGTTTCTGGAATGGCGTAAGGGGTCGGGCGATAATCCTCAAGACGGAATGTCTGGCCGGTTTCAGTGCGCATTGCGAAACTCTTCTCTGTGATCACTTCGATGAGAGAGTCGTATCCGGCTTTTTAGCAAACGACAAGAAAAGCAAACTGGCTCAATATTTTTTATCAGCTGATCTTAACGCGGCTGGAACTTTATTGCGAACAGGCCTATGGATGACGCAATAGTTGTTATGTCCCTCCTTGTCCTATCTCCCCCGTTTAAGGAATTGCGTTGTGAAGTCCCTTCCGGACGCGGCCTCCGCAAATGTTCAGGCCAGCGAAACCGTCGAGCCTGATCTGCTTCAGAATAATCCGATGCTGGGGATCAGCCTTAAAGTCGCCTCCGTTGCTGTGTTCGTCGGCATGTCGACCTTGCTCAAAGCTGCCGATGGCATTCCTCTTGGTCAGTTGATTTTCTTCCGTTCGTTTTTTGCCGTGCTTGCCATTCTCGTTTATTTCGCATGGCGTGGGCAGATTGCCGGCATCTTGCATACAAGACACGGTTTTAGTCATTTCTGGCGTGGGATGATTGGCGTGGGTGCCATGTCATTGAGCTTTTATGCGCTGACAAAGTTGCCTCTGCCTGAAGCAATCGCAATTAATTACGCGTCGCCTTTGATGGCGGTCGTTCTTAGTGCCGTCGTTTTACACGAAGTGGTACGCTTCTATCGCTGGAGTGCAGTTATGATCGGTCTCGTCGGCGTGATGATCATTATCTGGCCCCGTATGACATTGTTTGCCGAAGGCAATGTCGGGCATACGGAAGCCATGGGCGCACTGGCAGCGCTTGGCGGTGCCGCAATGGCAGCTTTTGCAATGATGCTGGTGCGCCGTCTGGTGCAGACAGAGCGCACATCGACAATCGTTATCTATTTCTCGATTTCAGCAACTGTGATTTCGCTTGTCACAATACCGTTTGGCTGGGTCATGCCGACCTGGACGCAATTGGCGATGCTGGTCAGTGCAGGTATTGCTGGTGGGGTGGCGCAAATTTTGCTCACCGAATGCTATCGTCATGCACCCATGAGCACGATTGCACCGTTTGAATATACGTCAATGCTGCTCGGCCTTGGGATTGGCTTTTTATTTTTCGGAGACATTCCAACCTTTGAGATGCTCATTGGCAGCGCGATTGTGATGAGTGCTGGCGGCTATATCATCTACCGCGAGCATCAGCTGGCAATCGCACCGCACAAGACCAACACGCCACAACAAACCCAATAGTTTATGTTTGTGCGGGTGAGTTCTCCGAACGTGGATCAAGCTGCATTGTTTCTGGTGTCGGTTGTCCGTCAGGCGTGTAGATCTTGAACTCTGTTTTCTGATCGCTGACCGCTGGTCGTTCGAAGCGGCGGGTACGCCAGAAAGCATGGAGTCCATAGACGGCATAGGCAACAGCCATGGTCACGAAGAAACCGGAAGCGCCGATGAGATCCATCATGGGGCCTGAGATCGCTGGTCCCAACACGCTGCCGCAGCCGTAAATAATCAGCAATCCGCCGGAAATTTTCACGAACTCGCTGGCGTCGGCATAGTCATTGGCATGCGCAACATTGAGGCTATAGATCGGATAAAGAACCGAACCGAACAAAAACATCATGATATAAAGCGCGTAAGGCGATGTTGGATGAATAAGCAGCATAATGATTGAAATGCTAAATCCGATCCCACCAGCCACGATCATCACAAAGCGCCGGTCGACAAAATCCGAAGCGCGTCCGAGCGGATATTGAAAAATCGCCCCCCCAATCATCGCACAGGCAAGCATTGTGGCAATGCCGAAAGTCGATAGCCCGTTCATCTCGCCGTAAATTGCGGCCAGAAAGCTCCATGTGCCAGACACGATGCCCGCAATGAACGAGCCGACAGCAGCAGCCGGAGAGCGCCGATAAAGGCCTTTCAGATCAAGTGAAGCTTGCGTAAGCGGATTTGGCGATTGCGCGCTTGAAAGCGTTGTTGGCAGCAGCGCGCTTGCATAGATGATCGCACAGACGATAAACAGCGTGACGGTCATTGCATTGCCAAATGGCAGGATAAACTGTCCGCACATAAGGCCGAGCATGGTGATGATCATATAGATCGAGAAAATCTTGCCACGCGTTTCATTGGTGACACGCTCGTTCAGCCAGCTTTCGATAATCATATAGGAACCGGCGAGAGAGAAACCGGCGATGCCGCGAAAGATCATCCAGGCATAAGGGCTTATGATCAGTGAATGCAGTAGCAGCGCGATGGAAAGCAGCGTCAACAAGGCCGAGAAGACACGAACATGGCCGACCCGGCGCACCAGATGCGGGATCACGATACAGCCAATCGTGAAGGCGAGTGAATAGGCGGTTCCCATTCCGCCAATGGTCGTGGTGGACCAGCCTTCAAGTCCGCCACGGATCGGCAGAAGAATACCCGCAAGGCCACCGGCAAGCAGCATGAGAAATGTGCTTGTAAGCAAAGCGGCTATGGGCAGAAGCTGGCCAGCCATGAAAAACTCCACGAAGAGCTATGTCTAAAGAATATGTGTCACGTCGAGATGGCCGAATAATAGAAGTTTACGGCATGTTGGTGACAAGCGCTCTGCCGATGCCATTGAAATCAGAGAAGATCAATCGGCAAATTCGGTGAGCTTCAATTTTACAGACAGAAAATCGCGCCATGCAAAACGCTTTTGAGCAGGTGTGCGCAACAGTGACTCTGGATTAAGTGTCGGCATAACCGGAATTTCGAGGCCAGATGCCGTCGTATGGACCTTCCAGTTACCACGCATACGCACAATGCTTTCGGTTGCACCCGTCAGCGTTTTGCCAGCAGGGCCACCCAACGCAACAAGCACTTTGGGTGCTGCAAGCTCAATCTGCCGTTCGATAAACGGACGGCATAATTCGGCTTCGAGTGGCGTAGGTGTGCGGTTGCCCGGCGGGCGCCAGGGAATTGTATTGGCGATGTAGACGTTTTCGCGCTTAAGCCCGATAGCCTCGATCATACGATTGAGAAGCTGCCCGGACTTGCCCATGAAGGGTAATCCCTCCATGTCTTCGTCGCGTCCGGGCGCTTCGCCCACAAACATAATGTCGGACGACGGATCGCCATCGGCAAAGCAAAGACTCTTGGCCGTGGATTTGAGGTTGCAGCCATCAAATCGGGCAAGGTTGTCGCGCAACTCTTCCAGTGTGGATGCCTGCGACGCTGCCATTCGGGCCAGCTCAATCTGAGCGCTGTCCGGCACATCAGATGCGGCCTGCACGGGCCTGCTTGACGGGGAAGGGGTGGCAATAGCGCGCGGCTGCTGTTGTTGCTGCGCACGTTCCGGCCTTGACGGCTGCGTGGGTGTTTCCGCGGCTTTCGTCAAAGGCGGTGGTGTTGCAAAACGATCAATCGGTGTTTCTGAAAGCGGCATGTCTGCACCCGCTTCCGCATAAAAGCGAAGCAGGCCTTCCATATCCAGCATTTCACGATCTTCATTCATTCAGGCACCTCACCAAATGAGGTGACGAATTTTGGCCATGAATGCAAGAGCAACGCGGATAATTCCGGTTCATAGAGTGGCGTCACGTGCAGAAATACCCGCAGAAATACCATTGCGTCACAATAGCCCATCGTGGGTCGCGTGTCGTTTTATGTTTGACGTTTACGTTAAGGTCAATATTATCACTGCTGTTATCGCATTGATTTTGGACAATTGGACGCATATGCGACAGTCTCCAACTCTGCGACAGGGTATTGAGATCGATGGGAACGATACCTGTAGGATGTGGTTTATCGCCATTCGCGATAGGTTCATGAGCAAAAAACAATTGGATGCATCGCCCGCGCTGAAATAGTGAGGGGAATGTAAACCAGACGGAGGCACGAATGTCTGAAGCCCCAGCAATCGCGAACCAGGAGCTTCCCGAGCGCGAAAGCATGGAATTTGATATTGTGATTGTAGGCGCAGGCCCTGCTGGCCTTGCTGCGGCAATCCGTTTCAAACAGATCAATCCTGAACTTTCAGTCGTCGTTCTTGAAAAGGGTGGCGAAGTCGGCGCTCATATTCTGTCAGGCGCTGTTGTCGATCCAAGCGGTATTGATCAGTTGCTGCCCGGCTGGCGCGAGGAAGAAGGTCATCCGTTCAAAACTCCGGTCACGTCAGATCATTTCCTGCTGCTTGGCCCTGCTGGTTCCGTAAGACTGCCGAATTTCGCCATGCCGCCATTGATGAACAATCATGGCAATTACATTGTCTCGCTTGGCAATGTCTGCCGCTGGTTGGGCACAAAGGCGGAGGAACTGGGTGTAGAAATCTATCCGGGCTTTGCTGCGACCGAAGTGCTTTATAATGATGAAGGCGCTGTGATCGGTGTTGCAACCGGTGACATGGGTGTCGAGCGCGATGGCATACATGGCCCGAATTACACACGCGGCATGGCGCTTCTGGGCAAATATGTGCTGATCGGCGAAGGCGCGCGCGGGTCGCTTGCCAAAGAACTGATTGCAAGATTCAAGCTCGATGAAGGCCGCGAGCCTGCCAAGTTCGGCATTGGCCTCAAGGAACTCTGGCAGGTTGATCCATCTAAACACAAGCCGGGTTTGGTGCAGCACTCGTTTGGCTGGCCGCTTGATATGAAGACCGGCGGCGGCTCGTTCCTCTACCATCTTGAAGACAATATGGTTGCGGTCGGCTTTGTGCTGCATCTCAATTACAAGAACCCGTATCTGGCACCTTTCGAGGAATTCCAGCGCTTCAAGACGCATCCGACAATCCGCGACACCTTTGAAGGTGGCAAACGCCTGTCTTATGGCGCGCGCGCGATTACCGAAGGCGGTTTTCAGTCGGTGCCGAAGCTCTCCTTCCCGGGTGGCGCACTGATTGGTTGTTCGGCAGGTTTTGTTAACGTGCCACGCATCAAGGGCAGCCATAATGCAGTTCTGTCGGGCATTCTTGCTGCCGATAAGATCGCGGAGGCTCTTGCCGCTGGTCGCGCCAATGACGAGCCGATCGAGATCGAAAATAGCTGGCGTGACAGCGCCATCGGCAAGGATCTTAAAAAGGTCCGCAACGTCAAGCCGCTCTGGTCGAAGCTTGGAACGGTTGCAGGTGTCGCGCTTGGTGGCCTCGATATGTGGACGAACCAGCTCTTCGGCTTCTCGTTCTTTGGCACGCTCAAGCATGGCAAGACCGATGCGCAGAGCCTTGAGCCAGCCGCAAAGCACAAGAAGATCAACTATCCGAAGCCCGATGGCGTTCTGACTTTTGATCGTCTGTCGTCGGTGTTCTTGTCGAATACGAATCACGATGAAAACGAGCCAGTGCATCTGCAAGTCGCTGATATGAAATTGCAGCAGACATCAGAACATGATGTTTTCGCTGGTCCATCGACGCGCTATTGCCCGGCAGGTGTTTATGAGTGGGTGGATGCAGATGGCAATTCGGCTGCTGATACGCAGGCCAAGGATGTTCGCTTTGTGATCAATGCGCAGAACTGCGTTCATTGCAAAACTTGCGACATCAAGGACCCGAACCAGAACATCAACTGGGTTCCGCCACAAGGCGGCGAAGGACCGGTTTACGTAAACATGTAATGTTTATGGGAACTGTGTCCGTATTGACCGGCGTCCAAGCATTTCCAGCAAAAGTGCGAAGCGGTTTTGCGTCAGGATAATGCGTATTAGGAATGTTGGCGAAGGACCGGTTTACGTAAACATGTAATAGAAAAAGGCGGTTTTAAACCGCCTTTTTCTATTACAGCATGACGGATTGGGTTTCAGGTTCTTCTTCGCGCACAGGCATAGGAACAGAAAATTCGAGCCGTATAGGCAGATGATCAGAGCCTGCTTCTGCGCGTGACACTGCAACTGGCATCTCAATCCCATGGCTGACCAGAACCTGATCGATTGGCAGGCCGATATAAGGCGCGAGCTTTGCAGGCAAGCTGTTTGGCAACCATGTGCCGCCAATGCCTGTGATCGCCTTGGTGCCGGATGCCTTTTCGATGCGATGAACTGCATTGCTCCAAGGCGTGGCATTGAAATCGCCAGCAATGATGGAAGGACCATCAAACTTCTGCAGTGGTTCTACCAACCCATCAATGACGGTGGCTTGATCAAAGGGCCATGGCAGCGCAGCGTGATAAGTGGCCACATTCACACTTGTTCCACTGAAATCGATGGAGGTTGCAGCGAGGCGACCGCTGCCAGCACAAACTTGTTCGCTGCTCTCAACGAATGGGCGGCGCGAAAGAATTCCAACCGACATATTGTTTGCGTCATTGCGGCAGTCGAAATGATAGGGGTAGGTGCCCTTCAATATATCGATCCACATGGCCCAGTCGGCACCCGCTTCCTGATAGGCGATGACATCGGGCTTTTCCTGCGCAACCATTTGCAACACGCGCTTTGGCTCAGGATTGTTATAGCGCAGATTGATTTGCACAAGACTATAACGCGCATCGGATGCTGGCACATTGGCCTGCGCTGCGGATGAGCCTTCAAGAAGACGGCGCGTTGCGCCCAGGGTCGTACTGAAAGCAAGGATTGCAAACAACAGGATCATTGCGCCTTCGCGCCGCATCTTGGTGAAGAGCAGCGGCAGCGCTAGCAAAGCCATCACAATTGCAAGATGTGGCCGGAAATGCGCGAATGAATCGAGCGCCGGATGCGCTGATCCGAGAAAACCAAGCACAAGCGGCACTGACACCAGCACGGCCATGATCAGCAGGAAAAAGGAAAGGTTTTCGCGGCGTTTTGACATGATATGCGATTAGCGGTTGATTGCGGCGTGATGATGGTGCCGTAAGCAAGCTCACGGCACCTTTATAACTATTGAAACGCCGTTTCGTAAAAGCTTCTGAGCTTGCGCGAATGCAGCCGTTCATCTGGCATAGCGGCGATTTTTTCCATTGCTCGAATGCCAATCTGCAAGTGCTGCGCGACTTGTCGTTTATAGAAGTCGGTGGCCATGCCGGGCAGCTTCAGCTCGCCATGCAGCGGCTTGTCGGAAACGCACAAAAGCGTGCCGTAAGGAACGCGGAAACGGAAACCATTCGCAGCAATTGTGGCAGATTCCATATCAAGCGCGACAGCACGCGCCTGGGAAAGGCGCTGAACCGGGCCGCGCTGGTCGCGCAGCTCCCAATTGCGGTTGTCGATGGTAGCGACAGTTCCGGTACGCATGATGCGTTTAAGATCGTAGCCTTCAAGGCCAGTGACTTCTTCAACCGCCTCTTCGAGAGCCACCTGAATTTCGGCGAGTGCTGGTAATGGCACCCAAGCCGGAAGATCGTCATCAAGGACATGATCCTCACGCATGTAAGCGTGGGCGAGCACATAATCACCAAGCTGCTGACTGTTGCGCAGCCCAGCGCAATGTCCAAGCATCAGCCATGCATGTGGACGCAATACGGCAATATGATCCGTAATCGTTTTGGCGTTTGATGGACCGACGCCGATATTGACCATGGTGATGCCGGAATGGTCTGAGCGTTGCAGATGATAGGCCGGCATTTGCGGCAGACGTTGCAGAGGAATGCCACTGCTCGGTGCAGATTCACCTGCGCGGGTTATGGCATTGCCCGGTTCGACAAAGCTTTCATAGCCACCGCCGCCTTCTGCCATCAGCCGTCTGGCATAAGCGCAAAACTCGTCCATATAGAACTGGTAGTTGGTAAACAGAACGAAGTTCTGGAAATGTTTCGGGCTGGTCGCCGTGTAATGCGCAAGCCTGTGCAAGGAATAGTCAATGCGCTGCGCGGTGAAGGGCGCCAGAGGCATAGGTTCGCCGGGAATCGGATCAAAATCGGCATTGACGATCTTGTCGTCGGTTGCCGCCAGATCCGGCACGTCGAACAGATCACGCATTGGATGCGTAAAGGCATTGGCTACCGATGCTTCGACATAAGTTCCTTCCATGAAGGCAAAATGGATTGGAATGGGGGTTGCCGATTCCCGCACCGTGACGGTTACGCCATGATTGCGCATCAGAAGGCGGATTTGCTCGTTAAGATAATGATCGAACAGGTCTGGCCGGGTGATTGTCGCGGAATAGTCACCGGGCATGGTCACATGGCCAAAGGCCAGACGTGTATCGACATGCGCGAAGCTGGATGTCGAGAGGCAGATTTCGGGATAAAATGCGCGATAGCGCTGCGGGCGGACTTCTCCACGCGCAAGCTGCTCAAAAGCCTTGCGAAGGAATTCAGTATTGCGATCATAAAGCTTGCGTAGCGCGACAACAGCCGCGCCAGCATCGGTAAAAACTTGCGGCTCCATGAATGGAGGCGTTTTAATCTCATTGAGAAATGGTTGTTCGATTCGCTTTTTCATGGCCTAGTATAACAAAGTCTTTGATATGCGCATGTCTCACTTTACGCACTTCGTTGCAGACTCACATAAAGTACAAGGCCAGCCCCACTCATCTGTGCTTTCTGCCCGATTTGCGTATAGGCAAATGTTGCAGCAGGTCCTGTGAAAACCGCTGTGAACAGAAGAACACGAAGCGCCACGCCTGTCGAAAAACGCAAACGGGAAATCATAACTTCATCTCCTCGCTTGCATTTTTGAGATGCATCGCAGTGACAGGGCCGATAACCGGCTGATCACGATAGACATCGTATTTTCGATCAACGAAAAGGCCGGCAATGATCGCAAAACCCACGATCATCAGGCAAACTATTGTTACGCGCCACAGCAGCATGGCTCCCCCGACTTTCAAACTTGTTTGTTCAATGTCTCAAAGTGCCATGCCGCACCTGAACTGCTTCTGACGCTTGCGTTCATCCGCCGTTCAAAAATATTGAAGCTTCACTAACGCGCACGGTTATGTCTTGTGCCGTGCAACACGCGGCCTATGTTAAGCCTCATTGAATTAGCGGACAAAGCCAAGAAAGCGGGAGACGATACCCATGGCCGAGCAGACAAAACCAATCGAGCTTCATTATTGGCCAACGCCAAACGGCTTTAAGGTCAGCATCATGCTGGAGGAGCTTGGCGTTCCTTACAACGTTAAATATGTGAATATCGGCAAGGGTGATCAGTTCCAACCGGACTTCCTCAAAATCGCGCCGAACAACCGCATGCCTGCCATCATTGATCCCGAAGGTCCGGGAGGAGAGCCAATTTCGATTTTTGAATCAGGTGCGATCCTGCAATATCTCGGCCGTAAGTTTGGCAAGTTCTATCCGGCTGATGAGCGTCAGCGCGTGGTGGTCGATGAATGGTTGATGTGGCAGATGGGTGGCCTTGGCCCAATGTCGGGTCAGGCTGGTCACTTCCGCAACTATGCGCCTGAAAAAGTGCAATATGGTATTGATCGCTACACCAATGAGGTTAATCGCCTCTATGGTGTGCTGAACCGCCAGCTTGAAGGCAAGGAATATATCGCAGGTGAATATTCGATTGCTGATATGGCGAGCATCGGCTGGATTAATGGTTACAAGAATTTTGACCAGAATCTGGATGATTTCCCCAACCTCAAGCGCTGGCATGAAACTGTGAATGCGCGGCCAGCCGTGCAGCGTGGAATTCTGGTTGGCAAAGAGGAACGTGAAAAGTCCAATCTTGCCAATGATAAGGAAGCGCAGAAAATTCTCTTCGGCCAGAAGGCCCGATAAGCAAAAAATATAACGCTGATCCGATGAACTGGATCAGCGTTATTTAAATCGCCATATTTATGTTTTGCTTATTGCCGGGTGAGGCTTTCGCTTTTGCAGATCAAGCCGCCCATAACGCAGCCGGAAAGCGACAAAGTGTTGCCTTTAACACTGGCCTTGCCGGTATAGGTTTTTCCCTCGTCAAGCTTATTGACTTCGCCCTTGTAGCTACCGTCTGTGCCAGACATAGAGCCGATCGACTTTCCCTTATATTCGCCCGTTTGCACGGTGCCGCAATACTTGCCGCCGCCACAGGCCGCATAGCTGATGATCGTGCCGTTCGGACGCTTCCATGTGCCTACAATTGCCTCGTCGGCAAAAGCAGGTGCTGCAAGCCCGGCGCTTAGTGCAACGGCTGCGGTCATTCCCAAAACTAAATTACGGATCATGCATTCCTCCCAAAATGCGGCAAGGCACCCGGCCTTGCGGAAAACTTACGCAAACGTAAACGTAATCGAGTTTTGGCCGAAGCGGAAGAGGGATAATTTGCGCGTCGCAGCAATGTTTCTAACCCTGTCTATCTGCGCCATGGTTATCATCTGGTTTAAAGCCAGGACGCAGCAAAATGCGGTGATTTCGCAAAAACACAGCAATTGTCGGCCTTTGGATGTTTAACAAATTCCGAAGTTTACACCTTGTTTGTATTTCGTTGTCTCGTTGTTAAGCATCTGGTTTAACGTGCATTTTAATCCTGTAGCCTATCTTGAAGACCATGAACGGAATGACAGATCCGACAGTTCTGCGGCGGCGAAGGCCAATTACAGAAACAAAGAGCGGACGGTTCTCGGGATTTAACAGGGATAAAAAGAATGACACAGTTTCAGAGCGTTACGCAGCACAACAATACAGGTTCTCAGGATCGTATCCTGCTCGAAATGGGTTTGAAATACGCTATCGGTCGCGACTGTGAAATCGATGTGGTTGAAGCGCATAAGTGGCTCAACATTGCAGCCATCCGTGGTAACCAGAAAGCCGAGCGTATGCGCAATCAGGTTGCCGCAACCATGAGCAAGACCGAACTTGCCGCAGCCCTTCGCAGTGCCCGCGAGTGGATGACGTCTCACTAACGTGAAAGTTCGGATTTTAACTCTGTTTCAATAAAAATGGGACAAGAGCATGTAATTACTGTATATTTACTTCACGTACCTTAAATACGTAACGCATAAAAAATGACAGTCAGAAATTTTGTATTGTAGATAATGTTAATATTAAGCAATTGATTGACAGACAACTTGCATCATATCAAGCTTAGTAGAGAATACGAACTTTAAAAGCCTTAGCGATCAATCAGGCAGGCTTGCTGTTTTGAAATGTCGTGAAAAGCGATCCGAATGCAACGAATTCAATAGTCCGTATCCGACAGGGAGCGACGAGATGTCTATTCGTACCATCACAGCCATGGCCGGCACCGCAATTATTCTGGGCGCATCTGCCTTGGTTTTCTCATCCCCGGCCAGCGCGCTGACCATGAAAGAATGTAGCGCGAAGTATCAGTCTGCCAAAGACGCTGGAACGCTAGGCGATGTAAAATGGAACGATTTCCGTAAATCGCAATGCGGTGACGACGCAGCCGCAGCGCCTGCCGCTCCGGCAGCACCGGCAAAAAAAGCTGCAGCCCCTGCAAAAAATGCAGCCGCTCCTGCCGCAGATGATACCGCCAAAGGCCTCAGCATGAAGCAGTGCAGCACAAAGTATCAGGCAGCAAAAGATGCCGGTACGGATGGCGGTGCCAAGTGGAACGATTTCCGTAAGTCGGAGTGTGGTCCGGGCGCTGATCCTGTTGCGCTGACCACCGATGGCAATTCAGAGCCTGCTGCACCAACTGTTGCAGCTCCGCGTGGCGTTAAATTCCCAACCGCTGTTTCTGCCAAGTTTTCGAGTGAATCGCCGGGAAAAGCACGCATGCATACCTGCCTTGAGCAATATCACGCAGCCAAGGACGCAAACGCGCTTGGCGGTCTCAAGTGGGTACAGAAAGGCGGCGGTTATTACAGTCTCTGCAATGCACGCCTCAAGGGCAATTCATAAATTTATATCTTAAACGGCTTATAAGTCGGTTTGAACTTACACCGTTTTAGAGAGAAGGGGCCTTGCTGATCCGCAAGGCCCCTTTTTATTCATGTGATGATGGTTCAGGTTCTTTTGAACCAACAACTGATCCCCACCACAAGCCAGCCGAAAATCATAAGGCTTCCGCCTGTTGGGGCTGCCATAGGAAACAGCCGGTTACCAGTCACATCGCGCATGTACAGATCACCACAAAACAGAACCAGCCCTGTCACCAGCAATGCGCCGCCGATATTTGCCACGCGGCTGTTTGGAATAATCAGTGACAAAACCAGCAGGGCAGGGGCATGGCCGAGTAACATCGGAGCGATGGTACTCAGATGATTCTCGCCGCCATGCGCGGCACCGGCATAGGCGGCAATGGCGAGAGCCCCGCAAAGACCTGCCAGTGTGCCAAAAAGAATGTTGCGGGGCTGGCTATTATTGTGGATCGACATATCGTTTCTCTGCTCTCAGGATTTATTCAAAGTGTCGCGCGCATCGGCAATTGCGTCCGGCAACGCTGCTTCAAACATATCCAATTGTTCACTCACCCCAACACTGACCCGAATGCAGCGATCAAGAACTGGCGCGCCGGGTTTGCGGACAAAGATGTCGCGCTCAATCAGTCCATTTAGAATGGCCGTTGCAAAAGCTCCGTCATGTCCGCAATCAATGGTGACGAAATTGGTGGCTGAAGGAATAGGCTTTAATCCGTGCTGGGTTGCGATTTTCGCGATCCGATCTCGGCCAACATGGATTTTTCTTACCACATCGCGCAGATAATCCTGATCTTTCAGCGCTGCAATTGCAGCCGCTTGAGCAATTCGGCTGACGGCAAAATGGTCGCGGATATTGTCGAATGACTTGATCGCCTCCGCGCATCCCACGACATAACCGACGCGTATTCCTGCAAGTCCGTAAGCTTTGGAAAACGTGCGCATGCGCAGGACGTTTTGACGATCAGGTTCAAATGCAGGGAAGGCCGATGCTGGACCGGTCTCGCAATAGGCTTCATCCAGAATCAGCATTGTTGTTTCAGGAATACGCTCGATAAAGGCCTGAATGTCCGCTCCTTCATGCCAGGTACCCATCGGGTTGTCTGGGTTGGCAATATACAGCAGCGCTGGATTTTCCTTGCGTGCCTTATCAATGAGCGCATCAAGATTGGGTCTGTCGCGACTGTAAGGGACTGTCAGCAGATGCCCGCCAAAGCCGGTCACATGATAATTGAATGTCGGATAGCCACCGAGTGAGTTGATGACTTTGTCGCCTTGTTGAACATATTGCCTGACGACAAGCCCCAGCAAAGCATCGACACCTGCACCCGGCATGATGTTTTCAGGCTTCACTTGATGATGCGCTGCAATTGCATGGCGAAGCGCATAATTTTCCGGGTCGCCATATTTCCAGACCTCGGATGCCTCTTCCTTCATCGCCTGAATAACAGACGGAGCAGGCCCGAAGCTGCTTTCGTTTGCACCGATGCGCGCTGAGAAAGGCTTTCCGCGCTGCAATTCCAGCGTTTCGGGGCCAATGAAAGGCACTGTCGAGGGGAGACTTTCAACAAGCGGCGTAAGAAGAGGCGATGCCATTTTGCTTCCGATTGATTTATCTTGAGACTGTGAACAACAGAGGATGGAGACCTGCGTCCAAAGGCTTAAGGATAATGACTTTCCTTTAGCCATATCAATTCGGATTAGTTTCTGCCACTGGTTGATTAACTGGAATGCGAATTATCGGGATGCTTTTCGCCAAGCTAAATCTGATATGCGAAAGCCTCAAAATTGCATCGTACTATATCATATACTCGCGATGCCTGAACACGCTTGTCATTGTTTGATACAATAGTCGGCGCGCCTTGACGCGCTAATTTGCGCTATCTCAATTGAATTCGGTGCGAAGTAATGATAGCTGGCAAAAACTTGGTCATCTCGCTGGATTTATCGAATTCCTGAAAATTGGGATTTTTACAGCTAGCTCAATGACCTCGCCACTCCGGGCGCGCTCAAATCTCAATGTGCGATTTAATGATAGTCATATCTCTTTCAGATGTGATGCAGGCGCTCTCCCCCGAATGCGTCGAACAGATTGTATAAAATACATTCTATGATGGTGTGTTTTCCTGTTCCAGAAACAAAAGCCGACGCAAATCACTCCGGAAAAATAATTGGCCAAACTGTTTAGCATTACTCATACTCGATCCTTAGTGGGGCGGATAATTCGAGAATAATTATAGGGATCAAATTTTCAGTTGACCCTAATGAATCTCCAATACCTTCATACATGAATCAAGATCATGAGTGGCAAGATGGGCGTAGCGCATCGTCATCTGTAAAGTCTGATGCCCAAGCCACATTTGTACGCGTCGAATATCAATGCCACCACGGACCAATCTGGATGCACAAGTATGACGCAAAATATGCGGTACGACCTGATCATCCGTTCCAAGCCCAACCTCAAGCTTGGCGTCGTTCCATATCTGACGGAAGCGCACCTGATTGAGCATCGAAAAAGGGCCCTTGAGTCGCTGGCGATCAATTGTAGTCGCTTTCCTTGCGCGGCGCGTTAAAGGAACGGTACGACTTCTGTTAGATTTTGTCAGCCAGAACGTAACACGTTGATCCTGCATGTCATTCCAGGTTAGTCCAATGGCTTCACCCAGACGACAGCCGGTATCGACAAGAAAAACAGCTAATCTGTAACTATCTTCGCATCGAAATTTGATGGCAGCGAATAGTCGTTTTTCTTCTTCAGATTCGAGGAAACGAATGCGCCCTACACGCTCTTTCTGTCGGATAAATTCCGGCAGACTGTAAATGTCCCCCATCTTGTTCGCCTTTCGCAGCAGCTTACTCAACGCAGCCATCTTTCTGTTGATGGTTGCATTGCTGTTACCGCGCTCACGAAGCGAACCTATGACAGAGTCGAGCATCTCCTGATCGAAACCTGAAAAACGAACGCCTTTCAAAATCTCGTCAATCTCACCCAGAAACGATTTAACGTTATACTTGTGCGAGCCGTCATCCCAGAGAATGTTGATATACTTCCCGGCTAATTCAGCAAGCGAGAATTGCTCGACAATTCGGTGCCTCTGATTCCTTACGGACGTATATTCCAGATTATAATCGACGATTGGCGAATATGTATCGCCACTATCGATCGTCGTGCCCCCAACGATGATCATAGTAAGTCCCCCATATTTTTATGGAGAACACACTTAAAGAAATTATAAATAAAGCACAAGATAAGCAAGCTAATATTAGTCGGAGACATATTATGATCCTCTAAAGACCCCAGTTGCCCCCTTTTTATCGTTTCCTTAACTCTTCATTTTGCTCCATCGAAATCCCCATTTCGAAAGAACACAGGTTCAAACAGCTAAGAGCGCTAGTTCAGCAACTGACGCCAATGTTTGAGATTGGCGTCAGTTATTCATGTCAAATGCCTATTAGAATGAACGCTGGAAGCGAATGATGCCGCCGAAAGCATCCTTATTATACGCGCGCCCATCCACGAGGGCTGGGTGATCGCTATCCCAACGGGTATAGGTGACTTCTGGAGTGATCGTGAAGCCTGGAACAATCTGGTAGGCAACGTTCGCCGCGATTGCTGTTTTGCCCCAATCTTCATATGCGCCCTGAAGGTTGAAGGTAGCCTTGTCGGTTGCCTTGAACTTCGCGCCGCCCCAGACGGCCCAATCGCCACCCCAGTTGCCGTACATGCCGATAGCATCTTCATAAGAAGAATAGCCGCCCTGTACCCAAACCGAGAACTGGTCAGTTACGTTCACGTCAACACGAACCTTGCCGGCCCATTCTTCAAGCAGCGAATCGTAAGCTGCAACACCTGCGATTGAGCCCCAACCCTGAGAATATTTCAGGCCGCCAACAACATGCGGCATGTAGTTGTCAATAACGTTTGATTCGGAGAAGTCACCGTCATTATCAAAGTCGTCATGGTCGGTGTAGCTGCCGCCGCCCTGTTCGAGCGATAGAGTTGCCGAGAAGCCATTACCACCGGTGAAGGTGTAGCTGATGAGGTTTGTGCGGTATACGCCAGCCGCGACAACGTCATCGTTGATGATGTCGCCAAGGTAACCTGTAAAGGTGTGGAATGCCGATTCATCCAGGCCAAGGCGCAGACCGCCGAGCTGAATGTAAGCGAAGTTCAGCGTATGGTCGCCCTGATCGCCGTTCGTGAAATTGAAGCGATTTTCCGTATAGGTCTTCAAAGTGCCAAGCTCGGTTTCCGAAGCGGTCGACGTGCGAAGCGTGAAACGCGCGTTCTTGTTCCAGGTTTTCGAGTCGTATCCATCATAAGGGTCACGGCCAGCAGCCGCATCATAACGAACATAGCCGTGGATGCGCAGGCAGGTTTCGGTGCCTGGGATGTAGAAGTAGCCAGCGCCGTAAGCATCGCAAACGCGGACATATTCAACTGCTTCTGGCTCTGGAGCGACGATTGCGTCTGCTGCCTGAGCACCGGAAGCTGCAACGAGAGCTGCAGCGGAGCCGA